>Ga0126371_10003602_pt1 | contig 13574 bp, 12 predicted proteins | sample PanSoiMetaPlot_4_FD_110145 | JGI IMG/M metagenome (GOLD analysis project Ga0126371, IMG submission 110145) | Tropical forest soil microbial communities from Panama - MetaG Plot_4 | ecosystem: Environmental > Terrestrial > Soil > Tropical forest > Bulk soil | place: Panama | collected 2016-02-17 | reverse complement strand
GCTCGGGGCTGACTTCTCCGGGGCTATAATGCCTTCCTAAATGCATGAATGAAAAGGCACTTGTGAACGAGATCGAAAGGATCGGTGCGGGCGAAGTGTCGCCCAAAACTAGGAGAGGACCTATGAGATTACGGATGATCCTTGGGTTTGTCGTGCTGGCGGCAGCAAGCTTGTGGGCGCAGACGTTTCGGGGAACGATCCTGGGGACGGTCACGGACCAGTCGGGGGCGGTGGTGACCGGGGCCAACGTGGAGGCGAAGAACGTGGATACGGGGTTGTCGCGCGTGACGCAAACCAGCGCGGACGGCAGCTACAGCCTGCCCGAGTTGCCCATCGGAACCTACAACCTGACCGTGAGCCAGAATGGCTTCCAGACCTTCGTGGCCAGCGGCGTGGTAGTGAATGTTGCGACCGAGCGGCGCGTGGATGCGGCGCTGAAGACGGGCGAAGTCTCAACCAAGGTGGAAGTGTCGGCCGACCAGTTGCCCATGGTGGAGACGACGACGAATGATCTGGGTGGAGTGATGACCGCGCAGACGGTGGAGAATCTGCCGGTCAATGGCCGGGACTATACGAAGTTGATCTATCTGCAACCGGGCGTCTCGGGATCGCCGGACCAGATTTCGGATTCGCCGGGATCGTTTGGCGAATTCAGCATGAACGGAGCGCGCGGACGGTCGAACAATTACCTGCTTGACGGCACGGATATGAACGATGGATACCGCAACGACCCGGCGATCAACCAGGCGGGCGTGTTCGGAACGCCGTCGACGATTCTGCCGATCGATGCGGTGGCGGAAGTTAATGTGATTTCGAACTTCCAGCCGGAGTATGGGCGGAATGCGGGCGCGGTGGTCAACATCGTGACCAAGAGCGGCACGAATGCGTTTCACGGCACCGCGGCGGAATACTTCCGCAATGACGCGCTGGGAGCGCGCAATTACTTCAATCCATCGAGCCAGCCGAAGGCGGGATTCCATAACAACCAATTCGGCGCCTCGCTGGGCGGACCAATTATTAAGGACAAGACCTTCTTCTACGTGGACTATGAAGGACAGCGGGAGACGGTGGGAGTGGTAACGCTGGCGTCGGTTCCCACTGGCAGCGCACCCGACGGTTCGTTGGCGCCGACCGACTCGAACAATCCCGTGATTCAGCAGTTGCTGGCGCTCCATCCGTGGCCAGCCCCGAACTTGGCCAAGGGGGCCCTGTTTTCGGCAGGGTCTGCATCGGTGACTTCGCCTTCGTTCAACAACCTGTCGAGCTTCATTGGAAAAATTGACCACAACTTCAATACCAGAAACATCGTGACGGGCCGATACTTTTTCGGCGACAGCACGCAATCGTTCCCGCTGGCACTGACGGCCACCGGTGGGCAGCTGCCGGGCTTCAATACGAATACCCCGACGCGCGTGCAGTTGGTCTCCCTCTCCTACACGCGGACTATCGGGTCAAATAAAGTGAACGAACTGCGCTACGGGTGGAACCGGTTTGCGGAGGGATTCTTCCCGCAGGACCAGGCATTTCATCCGAGTTCGATCGGGCTGTGCGCCGCGACCAGCACGGCACTGTGCAATGGCGGAGCTTCAGATTCGGGCTTACCGATCATCCTGGTATCTGGCGTCGCCCAGCTCGGCTCAACCAGCAGCGTGCCCCGGCACCGCGTGGACAGCAACAACCAGGTGATTGACGATTTCTCGTGGAAGCTGAATCAGCATGATTTGAAGTTTGGGTTCGACTTCCACCGTACGACGGTGCAGCAGTACTTTGACAAGTATTTCCGCGGGCGGTTGCGCTTCAAGGACACCAGCGCGCAGGTGGGCCCAATCACCATCAACACAACGGCGTTGCAGAACTTCCTGAACGGCGATGTTACCGACGGTTTCCAATACTTTGGATACTCGACGCGACATACCTTCGAGAATAATTTCGGGTTCTACTTCCAGGATAGCTATCGCATTACACCGCGAATCACCTTCAACTACGGATTGCGCTACGACTATTTTGGGGTGGTCGGCGAGAAGAACAACCTGCTCAGTAACGTGACCAGCGTGTCGCCAGCGCCCGGGACGGGGACGTTCAGCTTGACCCAGGTCGGACAGCCAGGCCTGAGCAGCCTCTACAACCCGGACAAAACCAACTTTGCACCCCGCCTGAGCGTGGCCTGGGATGTGAGCGGGAAGGGCAAGACGGTCGTCCGCGCGGGATTCGGGATGTTCTACGACGCATTCTCGCAGGACATGGTGCTGGGGCATCTGCCCTATGCTCCGTTCTTCGATCCGGGACCGGCGTACAACCCGATCGGACCGAATCCGATTCTTTCGTCGGGTGCGGTGGGAGGAACGATCTCAGCGGGCGTTCCCGTGTACAGTCCGCAGAACGGCTGCGGGTTTGAGTGCGACGTCTTCGGTTTTGCGCGAAACATCAAGACGCCCTACATGGAGAACTACAACCTGAACATCCAGCAGCAGCTGTCGAGCAAGGCGGTGCTGCAAATCGGATATGTCGGATCGCAAGGGCATCACCTGTGGCGGTTCTTCGATATCAGCCAACCGAGTACGGCGCAGATCAATGCGGCGGACATTGCCTGCAATTGCATCCAGGACTTCGGGGTTGCGGCACGGCCGCTGGCGGCAAACACCTATGGCGCCTATTACGTGTTGCAGGAGAACTCGACTGGGAAATCGAATTACAACGGGCTGCAGACCAGCCTGCGCATCAACGGGTGGCATGGCGTGTCGTCGATCGTGAACTATGTGTGGTCGAAGTCGCTGGACAATTCGAGCGACGGCGAGGACTTCGAGCCCAACGCGGCGCAGCCGAACGACAGCACCCAGCCGAACCTGGAATATGGGCCGTCGAACTTCAACCTGCCGCACCGCTTTACCTGGATCTTCAGCTATGACGTGCCGAAGATGGGCGGGAGCTGGCAACGGCTGAAGAATGGCTGGGGCGTGAACAGCACGGTGACTCTGCAAAGTGGGCAACCCTATCAGCTGAACTACAACTTTGAAGACGACTACAGCGGGAGCGGAAACGCGTTTGACCGGCCGGATGTGGTGGGGCCGATTGCGTACCATCCGCATAACCCGATCAACTATGTGGATCTGAGTGCATTTGCGATTCCGTGCACGCCGACGCCGCAGGTGCTCGATCCAACCTCGGTTGGCTTCACCGGGCCGACGGGAGCGGCAAGCGACTGCACGATTGGTACGCGGCACTACGGCAACATGCGGCGCAACTCGCTGCACGGGCCGACCTACAAGCAGTGGGACTTTGCGATCTACAAGAATACGGCGATCACTGAACGGTTCAACCTGCAACTGCGGGCGGACATCTTTAATCTGCTCAACCATCCGAACTTTGCCAACCCATTCCTGCCGGCGTTCATCGCGGACCCGGGGCTGAATGGCTTCCAGGCACTGAACGGGCGAGAAGTTGGGCAGGCCGGGCCAACCCCGCAGATCAGCGCGACCGGGGACGTGGGCATCGGCAACCCGTTCCTGGGCGGCGGCGGCCCGCGCGGCGTTCAGTTGGGGGCAAAGCTTATTTTCTAAGGTTGGGTAGTGTCAGTCTTTCCGGGCTCCTCTCGCCCTCGGCGGGAGGGGCTTTTTTTTGTGTTCAAGGTTTCAAAGTTTCAAGGTTTCAAAGATGGGAGGAATACGCAAGCAATCGGAAACATCCGTGTGTCGCCTCCTCTTCCTTAGTGGCTGTATTCTCCGCGTCCTTCGCGCTGCCTTTGCGTTCTCTGCGGTTTAAGACTTGCCCCCGTCAACCGTTCGGGAAATCGAGCCTGCAATCGCGTTTAGCATCATTCCGTCTCAGATTCAGCGGCCACCCGCCTCTTACTCCCTCTGAAACCTTGAAACTTTGAAACCTTGAAACCTGAAGTAGACGCGCTTTCTGCGCGGCAGTTCTAGGGCTTCGGTCACCTTGGAGGTGGTTACCCCCGATGCTAGGCTTTGCGCTATTGGGTGGAAAATCTCTATTCAGGCGAGTCAACACGATGCGCGGTCGCACCGTTTCGAAAATGATTTTGGGAGTGGCGCTGAGCAGTGTGGCAGTGGGCGCAATAGGCGTGGCGCCGGCGTTTGCCAGCGGCTTTTTGAAGAGCAAGGCGGCGAAGGTTCCAGGAATCAAAGCGCAGTCGGGCGCGATGCCGGTAACGGCCGCTTCGGCCAAGGGCCGCGAGCTCTATGAGAAGGGCATGCAGGACTACGAGAACCTCTACCTGGAGCGCTGCAATGACGACTGGCGCGCGGCGGTAAAAGAGGACCCGAGCATCGCCATGGCGTGGGCGTGGATTGCCTTCAACAGCCGCGATCCCGGGGAAGTGGCGACGGCCCGCGAGAAGGCCAAGGCGCTGGTACCGCAGATCACGCCGGGCGAACAGTTGATGGTGCGATGGATCGCGAGCGTGCAGGAAGGCGACTTCATTGGCGGCATCTCGGCGATGAATGACATGCTGGCGATGTATCCCAAGGATAAGCGGCTCCTGTATCTGGCCGGGAATTGGCTGATGGGCGAGAACGGAAACGAGCAGGCAGAGAAGTACTTCGAACGGGCGCTGCAACTGGACAAGAGCTATGCTCCCGCGCTGAATGATCTGGCTTATGTGTACGCACGCGACCGGAAATTCCCGCAGGCTTTTTCCGCGATGGATCGGTATGTGGCGCTGTTGCCGAAGGAACCGAATCCGCAGGACTCGTATGGAGAGTTGCTGCGGATGGCGGGAAATTTCGATGGATCGATTGCGCATTATCGGGCGGCGCTGAAGATCGATCCGACGTTCGTGACTTCGCAACTGGGGATTGCCGACACTCTGGCAGTGATGGGGCACGAGGCGGAGGCGCGGACCGAGTACGACAAGGCGATCGAGCAGGCGCACAACGAGGCAGATCGGATCGATTACATGATGCAGAAGGCCGCGACCTGGGTCCGGGAAGGAAACCTGGCGGAGGCGGACAAGGCATTCCAGGAGGCGGCGACGCGCGGCCACAAGATGGGGTTGGATCTGGAGGAGGCACAGGCGTATCAGCGGATGGCGGAGTATCAGAAAGAAGATGCAAGCGCCCTGAAGACGCTGGAGTCGGCGGAAGCCGCGCTGAGCTGCCGGAAGGACCTGCCGGTGATCGATCGGGATCAGGAGCTAGCGCGAATCTTGCGCTACCGCACGATTCGTGCGGCGCATGCCGGCAACGACGAGTTGGCGGCGAAGAGCTTGAAGCAGCTGGAAACCATGGCGACCGGTAGCCGCGACATGGTGATCCAGAGTTCGTATCACGGGGCGGCGGGGGCGGTGCTGGCAGCGAAAGGGAAGTATGACGAGGCAGTCGCGCACCTGGAGGAGGATCAGGACGATCCGTTCTCTCTGGAATTGCTGTCGCGCGCATATTACGAGCAGGGCGCGAGCGACAAATTGCATGACGTCGAGGCCAAGCTGCGCGGGACCAACGTGCCGACCATGGAGCAGGCACTGGTGGTTCCGGCGGCGCGGATGCGCAAGCCGGATACGATCTAGGGGAGCTTTCAGCTGTCAGCTCTCAGCTGTCAGTGTGGCGTCGGGTCGGAGAGGCAGGAAGGGAATCGGCGAGGCTGCAATGCGGCCTCGCCTTCTTGTTTGCGGGGGCACTGTGAAAAAATCTTCATTCCCCGCGGGGCGGGAGCGTGGTAGGCTCTTGAGCCCATGATCCAGCCAAAGCAGGAGCGGCGCGGAGGAAAACGGGTGGCGGCGAGCGTGCCAGCGACGGTCGCGACCAAGAACTCTTCCCAAAAGCAAGCGGCGGTGACGCGCGACCTGAGCATGACCGGAGTGTTTCTGTACGCCGAGGAGCGGATTGCGGAAGGCAGCCAGATCGAGATTGTGCTCATGCTTCCCGCCGAACTGGGGCTCGGGGACAAGCAATGGGCGTGCTGCCAGGCATCGGTGGTGCGGGTGGAAAATGGGGACAAGAATCAGGTAGGCGTGGCGGCGCGGATCGACCGTTTGGATGTGCTTCCCGAGATCCTGAGCTGAGTCCCAAACCGGGTTCCCGGTTGACTGAATTGGGAAGCCTCGACGGCGATGGGTTCTTGGCCCGGTTTGACGCGGGTATGGCCAATGGCACCTAAGTGCCTGACACGACTGGGTAGGAGCGAACTCCCCATTTAGTGACAAGTGGCGATTTTGGTTCCCTTTGCCCTATCGGTGGTGCAATAATGGCGGGCCCTGAATTGCTAACGCATCAGTGAACATTGCACCCAGGTAGGGTAGGACATGTGGATGGAAAAACTCGCAGCGGGCGTGGTGCGCGTGTTGACGCCCATCGGGCCGCGTTATGTGGAATTATCTTTCTTGCAGCGGGCGTACTTCCTGTGGATCTTCCGGCACTTTGACACGCTTCCCCAGCAGGTTTTGAGCGCACGGCAGCAACGGATCATCGACCAGCTGTTTGTGGAGAAACGGTTTGTCTCCCTTCCCTCGAGCATGGAGGAAGTGCCGGTGATCGGCACGCTGGAAAGAATTCCGGTAGCACAAGTGGAAGAGCTGGTGGTTTCGCTGCTGAGCGAGCCGGCGGGCGTGCCGCTGGCGGCCGATGCGCAGCCGCGTCCGTGATGGCGTGCGAGCCGGGGCGCGTCGGCGCACTGGGCGTAATTGGCGGTGCAGCTTCCCCGGCGCGGGGGCCGACGATCGGTCGCGACCGGCGCTTTTTTCGGTGTGTCGCTTTCTTCCCGCATTCGTAGTCTTCACTCCTAATTTATGTATTGGTGAACGAACGCGCTCGCGGTCGTTGAGTGAAGGCTTCTCATTCCTGCAATGAAGTGGAGTCGCTGGCTGTGGAGTTGGGCTCAGCGGGACTTGCCAGCTGGATGCGGATGAGAACGTTGCGCAATTCGTCGCTTGAGCATCCGCGCGGCCGCGCCCTGCTGGCGACACGGCCGGACGATGACGACTTCGTAGCGAAACGCAGAGGCTGCGTTCGCACGACCATCTTTCGGACAGTATCCAGCGATCAGAACGCCGCGATCAGCGTTCAGTTGTCGGGGTTATTTTCCGGCTTGTTCCCGGGGCTCTTATTCGGGGCGGAGTTTGCCGGGAGATCGCCGCACGGCCCGGAGTTGCCGCCATGCCCGCCGCCGGCGTGCACGCCGTTGTTGTGGTTGCGCTCAGCCTGGCAGGCATGGAGTGCCTGCAGTTGCGAAGGCGTTACCAGCGCTTCTTCCTGCTGGCGTGCCTGCTCGCGGATCTGGCGGATCTTCTCGTGCTTTTGCGAGATGGTGAGAGAAGTATCGGCACACACCGATTCCACTTGGGAATGGGTGCTTTGCGCGATAGTCCGACGCTGCTCCATGGCGGACTTGGAGATGCCGGCGACCTGCCAGCAAGGCTCCTGATGAGGATGAGGGCCTCGCGCGACGGGCGCACCCTGAACCGGGCGCACGGTTTGTGCGATCGCGGGCATGGCAAGCAGAGCGACCGCGCTGACAAATAAAAGCGAGCCGGCGACAGTGTGCGCGGCGTGACGGAGTGGGGTCGTCCGAAAATGGGGATGCGTTGTAAACATGGGAGAGACCTCCGGAAACTCCAACCCTGCGAAGCGAGAAAAGTTGTGATGCAGTTTGGGCAGGTGCGGTTGCGAGTTTCCGTCCAGCTAGGGTACTATGAATACTTGCTCGCAGCCCAGCGCATCGATCCGCTGCGCAGCGGTCCGTAAACCGACCGGCCCCGCGAGCGGTTCCCGCCATCCGGCAAGGGCGCGTAGCTCAATTGGCAGAGCAACTGACTCTTAATCAGTAGGTTGAAGGTTCGATTCCTTCCGCGCTCACCACCTTATCCCCTTGCAAGCCCAGTATTTTCGCGGTGTTTGAGGTTTTTTTCATTTTCTCACCGTCGCACCGCCAGTCGCAAAAAGTAACGCTCAGTAGCCTAGGGTCCCGAAAAATCCCCGAACTTTTTGCCGGGGGGTCCCGAACTCCGCCACGTCACTGAACCGTATCCGTCGCCAGAGGCTGGCCGATGGACGGCCTCGTCGCGGTCTTGGCCACCCGTTTTCGGGCGGCACGCCGGTCTCGCCGCTCATTGCGAACCTTTTTCTGAAACGCGTCCTTCATCGTCGGCGGCGTCGGATGGACGTACTTCCGTGTCGTCGTGATGCTGGAGTGTCCAGCGGCCCGCTGCAAAGTGAAAGGATCCACTCCGGTAAGGCCGAGGTTCGTCAATGCCGTATGACGTGCGCTATGCACGCACGCGTCCCATGGCAGATTTAGCACGCTTCGCATACGTTCTTGCTGTTGGATCAGTGTGAAAGCTGAAACAGCACTGATGCCGTCCTCCCGCGTAAATACAAGATCAGACTTCGATTTCGCCATCCACGCTGTGAGGATTTCTTTGGCCCGAGGGGTGATCGGCAGGCTGCGCTTGCGGAATTCGGTCTTGCCGTTCCGGATTTGCAGATAGCCATAATGTCCCCAGTCGTCAGCTTTTTCTGTGATGTGCACATCTGCTTTGAGCAACTCGATGATTTCGCCCTCGCAGATGCCGATTTCGCATGAGAACTGGACAAAGCTATTGAGCGGCTCCGGCGCCAGTTCGTCATACTTTTTTCGAAGTGTTTCCGTGAATACGAATGACCGTTCGCGTTCCCCCTTCAGTCGAGGGATCTCGGGCAGGTTCTGGATGACCTTCCAGCGACGTGCCATACGAAGAGCTTTTCGCAAGGTAGCTCGCCATCGGTTTACCGTGGCGACGCTACAGGTGCGCTCTTCATCCCTTTCGCAGGTGCGTCCGAGCGCCCAGACCGTGAACCTCTGCACGAGCCGTTCGTCAATCCTATCGAGACGCGCCTCGGCGAGAGGCTCGTACTTCAACAACGAATCGAACGAATAGGTGTAGAACTGCACGGTTTTCGGCTTGTCTTGCTTTTCCGCTTGGACTGCTGTGATGAAGTCCTCACGGAATGCTCGCAGCGTTGGCGCGGGCTTCGGTTCTCCGATGCCTGCCTCACCTTTCACCAGCGCGGTGAATGCCGCGTTGGCGATCTTCAGCGCCTCACGCTCATTCGTCATTTTTGTGCTTTTGTGGTACCGCTTTCCGTTAAGCACGAACTCGTACTGCCAAAAGCTCGTGCCCTTCGGCTTGAATATCCTCATTCCTCCTTCTTTCCGAAGTCAGAGCACCGCCATTCTAGTCGACAACCCTACTGAAGGGCATGAACGGTATTCCGCTCAATGAAATCCAGCAGCCGATCTGGGCGGAAGAGCACGCGGGCACCGACCTTTACGTAATCGATACGGCGGTGGAGGACATGATCGCGAAGCGTTTTGGGGCTTATTCCGAGTACCTTCGCGGCTCTTGGGATATCGAGCAGACCCTCAAGCTTCTGCCCGCTCGGCATTGATATTTCGTTCGGAGTAGTAGGATTTGGCTGGGTTGACATATGGTCCTCATGGTCGCGGGAACCTTGTGGTGCGCGACAGACGCGCCGGGCGTGTGGCATGACCGCCCGGCGCAATGGAGCAAACCGGGACACTGCGGCAGGTAGCCGGTGCGCGTAGTTTGAGTTCTTTTATTCGGAACGGGGATTCTGGTCAAACGGACCCGTGTTTGCCGTCCCTAACCGGCCTTGAGGGGAAAGATTATGGTGTGGATCTTCCTGTTGCGGCCTATGTTACGCTGCCCAGGTCGTTTGCCAGACGGGCCCTGATCTGTTCACCACCCATACTGCGTACAATCGGGAATTAGTCAGGGTTGGGGTTGCACGTGAAACGCAAGGTCAAAAGCTGCGCAGCAGAAAATCTAGCGCGCTCCCCAACACTTTCTCTCGCCTGGCAGGATCCGCCCATTGCACAAATACGAGAGGCCGTCTGTGATTCCAATCACAGAATCTCTATAAGCGCGACCACCATAATAACCCACCGCTTTTCTCGATCTGGAGGTCGGATCTGCTTCTGCAGATTGCGGAACGAGGGGCGAGATTCACGTCTTGAATGCCACCCGATTGCCAGTCAATTCGACTCGTCGTGCAACATGTGTGGGAGAGCGCGTCTGGTCGGTCTTCGTATCGTCTTATCGGCTACAGTGACGAGCATACCTATCGGCCGGCAGACTTTGACTCTCTCGACGATCTGTTGAAGGTCTTCAAGGCGGCTCTTCCAACGTTTGATGTGAGTAGCTTTCCGCGAACAAAACAACCGGTATCGTCGATTCTCTTCGCCGAGGTGGTAGAACTCAGCGAGACGCAGCGGTCGACACTCGGGCTCAAAACCTGAGTCTCAGCCGTCATACGCCATTCGGAACCGCAACACCCCACCAGCAGTACGACCCCGACTTTGGGAATGGAGAGACGTAACCCGAGTCGATCTTTTCGATCGTGAAACCGCCCCGGCGAACCAGATCGGGAATGTCGCGGGTTACGTGGCAGCCTTCAAATACCCAGCGAAACAGCGGTTCTGTGCGCTTTTGCCAGCGCTGGACGGAAGGCTCAGGCGCAAGTCCATGTTCGAAGAATATGAATTTGCCGCCCGGCTTAAGTATGCGGCTGATGCCGGCCCATGTCCACTCAGTTAGCCTTTTTCTGGTCGAACTCGGGAAGGTCCTCCGAAACCGCGAGAACGCATGGCTGGCCATCAAAATGGATTCTATCGGCCGAATAGACTGTAAGTTTGATCTCGCCCGATTTCGTTCGAAGCCATGTGATCTTATTTCGCACGGCGACCCCTTGCCGCAATTGCTCCGTCAAGAACATTCGATCTGCCGGATCGCACCAGATGTGGAGTTCGTGGACCGTTCGCCCCAGCACTTCTGCCCGCGAGTAGCCATAGCGACGCTCAAATGCTGCGTTGACATCGACAAACCTACCCTCTCTTAAGGTTGTGATCGTGAATGGAGTGGGGCTGGAGCGGAAGACTTTCTCAAACTTGTCACTAGTGGCTCCGGGGTTTTCATGCACCTCGGCCAACGCAGTTTCTGCTTCCTGAAGATCGACCAAGCGCTTTTGCAGTTCAGACCCATACATGTCGGCCGTAGAGTAGAGACGGGCGTTTTGAATCGCCGCCGCGGCAGGAATTGACAGCAATTCCGCCCGTCTCAAGTGATCTTCTGTGTAGCGGTTCGGATCGCTATGTCCAATCGAGAGAAACCCCAAATATTCATCGGATGCTTTGAGTGGAACCGAGAGCCACGAACGCAGGTGCGCATGGCCGTTGAAGGTTTGCCAGTCTTTTTCTCCGCTTGTGTCAGGAAGAAGGACACTCTTTTGTTCTTCCAGGACCCTTTTCAAGAATGGGCATTCATCGGCAATGAGGGTCAGCGGATGTCCCGGGCGATATTTCGGTGAGGCTTTAGGCGCCTCCGGTATTTCTCTCTCCCCGAGTGCCAACAAATGAGGACCGCCTTCAGGCACGATTACGCGAGCTATCGTGTAGGGGACTAATTCTTCCAAAGAGCGCAGCAACGCCTCCATCACTGAATCCATGTGGAGATCTTGCGTCAGGGATAGAGTTGCCTTGCGCAATGCGTCGGCTTCGGCTCGTGCGGCTTCTGCGATCTCCAAATTCTTAACGACTTGATCTTCTGCGTCCTTCTGTTCAGTGATGTCTTGGGCTGTGCCGACGAGCCGCCAGATCCTGCCAGCCGCATTGCGCATCGGAAATCCGTGAACCCGCACCCAGCGAACGTCCCCATTGGGGAGCGTAATCCGGAAGCGCTCGTCGAATTTTCCAGTGCGGGTCGCCTCGTCCAATCTGGCGAGCACATGCACTCGGTCTTCAGAATGAATAATCTCCTCATAAGAGGTTGGATTCTCCAAGAGACTCCTGCGCGTTCGTCCGGTAATCGTCTCGTAGGCATCGTTCACCTCCAGCACGCGCTTTGAGTCGGCGTCGAGCATCCAGAAAACCTCCTGGATATGGCCGGCCATCTGGCGATAACGTTCTTCGCTCTCGCGGTGCTCCCGCACACCCCGAATCAGGAACCAGGTCCCGGCCAATATGACGACGACAAAGCCCAGAGCTTCGATGAAGATCACGAAGTCAGGCAGTTGCTCACCGCGAAGCTTCGCTTGGATCACAACGAAAAGAAGAATTGCAGCGAGGAGGGGTATGAGAATCGAGAAGACCACGCCAGCCTTGTTTCGTGGTCCACTCTCTTTCCCGAGGTTGCCGGGTCGCACCATATCGCTGCCGCTGCCAGGGTCTGATGGAGGCAGTTCACCCCTGCCCTGCCATGGCGTAGCCTAAACCAATTGCGCCGGTTGTTCTACCGGACAGCCACGCCTGCAGGCCTAGAATAGACCCATGCCGCTGATTCGAAATTGCCCGTCCTGTGGCAGGTCCAATCGCATCCCCGCGAAGCACCTCTCCGATGTCGGGAAATGCGGTGCGTGCAAGGCGGAGTTACCCGCGGTTGGCGAGCCCCTCGCAGTCAACGAAGAGGAATTCCACGAGATCATTCGCGAGAGCAAGGTCCCGGTTCTGATCGATTTCTGGGCATCCTGGTGCGGACCGTGCCGGATGGCGGCGCCTCACGTGGCACAAACCGCGCGGGACCTCGCCGGACGGGCAGTCGTGCTGAAGGTGGATACAGAAAGATTCCCACAACTCGCATCACAGTACAACGTCCGCAGCATTCCCAATTTCGCGGTGTTCTTGCGAGGTCAGCTTCAGTTTCAGCAGGCAGGCCTGGTGGACGCAGCCACCATGGAGAGTTGGCTTACACGGGCGGCATGAAAAAACAGAAACAGAATTCTCTTGAACTTCGCGCGATTGGCGTGATCCGCTCGAAAATCAAGGAGCGCAGCAAGGCACCCAAACAGGGTTCAGAGGGCGCTCCTGACGTTTGGCTGGAGGTTCATCCATTCGCTGCGCCAGCCTTGGATGGACTGGCGGTAGGCGACGGGCTCATCGTCTTGACCTGGTTACACCGGGCACACCGAAGCACTCTCAAAGTCCGTCCGCGGTCAGACCCGAAGCGGCGGCTTACTGGAGTCTTTGCGACCCGCTCTCCCGATCGGCCCAATCCGATCGGTCTCCATCAAGTCACCGTGCGCAAGATAAGCAAGAACCGTTTGCGAATCGGCCCAATGGAAGCCATCGATGGCACGCCAGTAATTGATCTCAAACCCGTACTATGCGGAGTGCAAAAGGGACAGGTGTACTGTTCGGCTCCAGAATGAAGAACACGACCGTTGCTCCATGGCAGCGTCATGCTACTATCTTGCCCTGCAGCCGCTCGTGAGGCCGATCCCGCAGGCATGAGCTCTGGCGAGCCGTCCGCGACCTACAGCCCTTGGGCGGCTTGCTTTTCAAGCCCGTTTTGATCCTCTACTCTGTCTTGCCCCATCCCTTCATGCGAGGCCACCAGCGGCTAACGTTCCGACAATACGCCTCGTAATCAGCACCAAATTTCCGGCGGAGCGTCGGTTCTTCATACAGGATTACGAACAGATGCACGCCGAGAGCAACTGCTGCGACGGCAGCGATCGAGAGCAAGTTGGCGTGTCCGAAGACAATCCACAGCCCGATCCAGCCCACTGCGAACCCCACGTACATGGGATTGCGCACGTGGCGGTAGAAGCCTACAACCACCAGGCGCTGCG
>Ga0126371_10003601_pt1 | contig 13576 bp, 11 predicted proteins | sample PanSoiMetaPlot_4_FD_110145 | JGI IMG/M metagenome (GOLD analysis project Ga0126371, IMG submission 110145) | Tropical forest soil microbial communities from Panama - MetaG Plot_4 | ecosystem: Environmental > Terrestrial > Soil > Tropical forest > Bulk soil | place: Panama | collected 2016-02-17 | reverse complement strand
GGCGCCGGCGCTCCTCCAACCAGCAAAGTCGCGACCATGCCCACCGGCACGGACGCGAAGGTACCAGCCACGAGAAGGTAGGTGGCTACTGGCTGATGGCTAAGTAGCTGGTGGTTCACAGCCGATTGCTATCACGAGTTACGGGTGGCTGGCAGCCAACGACTTCAGAAGCCCCGCTCACAGCCGGGCTTTTTCTTAAGCCAGTAAGAACGACGTGGGGACAGACGCCCTCGTCTGTCCGGCGGAGCGTAGCTCCGCCGCTTTGTTTGTGCGCAAGAAATCAAGATTGAGCTATGTAGACGAGATCCTTATCCCGTCGCCCCTGCCGACAGCCCCGAATCTTTCGCAACGCTCTGCTGGGCTTCCTGAAGTTTCTGGCTGAGAGTCCCAGCTGAAAAAGGCTTGTTCAGCAACATCGCTCCGCTGCCGATTCTCGCGTTTTCAAGCGCAGCGGCATCGGTATATCCGGACATGAAAATCACTGCGAGACCCGGCCTTCTTGCACGAAGTTTCTCGACCAACTCCGGACCGCCCATGCGCGGCATAACCACATCCGTAAGCACGATGTCGATCTTGCCCGGATGCTGGTCGGCGACAGCCAACGCTTCCAGTCCGTTCCCCGCTTGCAATACCGTGTAGCCGAGGCGCTTCAGAGACTCGGCGGCGAGCGTACGCAGCGGCGCTTCGTCCTCCACAAGCAAAATCGTGCCCGTGCCCTTTTGCAATATGCCGCTCGATGACGCCGTCGAAGACGCTGCAGCCTTCTCCACCGACGGCAAATAAACCTTGAAAGTCGTGCCGTGATTGACCTCGCTGTAGACGGTCACGTGACCGCGGCTCTGTTTCACAATTCCATAAACGGTGGCGAGACCAAGACCGGTGCCCTTTCCTTGCGCCTTGGTCGTGAAGAAAGGCTCAAAGATGTGTTCCAGAACATCCTTCGGCATGCCCGATCCGGTGTCGGTGACCGCGATCAGCACATAGGCCTGCGGCGTAACGTCGGCGTGCGTCGCCGCATAGGCCTCGTCGAGATACGTGGGCTGGGTCTCGATAATAAGCTTGCCGCCCTTGGGCATCGCATCGCGCGCATTCACGGCGAGATTCATGATGACCTGTTCGAGTTGGCCAGGATCCGCCTGCACGCGTCCAATCTTGTCCGAAAGGTTGGTCACGAGTTCGATGTCTTCGCCGATAAGGACGCGCAGCATCTTGACCATGTTGCGGACAGTTTGATTTGGATCGAGAACCTGCGGCTCGAGTACCTGCTTGCGGCTGAAGGCGAGCAATTGGCGAGTCAACCCGCTGGCTCTTTCCCCGGCGTTCTTGATTTCCTGAAGATACGGCTTCGCCTGCGGCGTAGCGGATTCGAGCAGCAGGTCACTGTATCCCTTGATGATCATCACCAGGTTATTGAAGTCGTGGGCTACGCCGCCGGCCAGCCGGCCGACCGCTTCAAGCCTCGCCGATCGCAAGAGGCTCTCGCGCGATTGCCGCAAGCTCGTGCGCATGTCTTCAAAAGCGAGGGTCAGATCAGCGACTTCATCGTTGCCGTCCATCGGGAGCTGAAAGTCGAAGTCTCCCTTTTGCAGGCGGCGCGCGCCGCGGGCCAATCGCTCCAGTGGACGGGTGATCTCGCTCGACACGAGAAACGCGATCAGCCATCCACCCAGGACGGCAAAGCCGCCCAGCGTCAGCAACATCCCATTCAACGATCCGAGAAAGCTTGTGGCCTGATCGAACGATTGCAGTGAATATAAGCGCACTGGGTGATCGCCCGGCAGTTCTACGAAACTCACCAGGTAGCGCTCACCGGAGATATTGATTTCCTGTGCGGTCTGTGGCGAGTTCGAGCTCTTGGCAACGGCGGACTCAAATTCATGCCACGTGCCCTGAGGAAGTGAACTCAGAATCACCGAGCCGTTACGTACGAAGATGAACGTCGATCTGCCAAACGCACCCGTATTCAGAATTGATTGCGACGACATCTCACGGCCCAGCGCGATTCGGCCCAGCAGGCGCTGGCTCGTGCTCGCGCCAGCAACAATCGGGGCGCAGCTCACGTGATAAAGGTGGCTCCCCGCGAACCACCAGTCCTGTTCCACAGTAGTGTCGTGCATCAGGTGCTTGATGCTCGATGCGGGAACGTCGTCGGACTTGGAATGAAACGCCAGCATTTCTCCGCTGGCATTTTCTAGCACCAGCAAATCGGCGTGACTGGATCGAAGCAACGGCTCAGAACCATCCTCGATCGTGAGCCGGTCATTGGTGGACATCAAGGCCTTAAGCGTGGGCTGGTCCGCGGTCAGTGCCGCGCTCTGCTGTGCTTGCTGGCGGCGCGCCTCTTCGACTTGCGTGTAAACCGCCGATTCGGCGCGAAGTGAGGACGCGAGATCCTCACGCACGTGATTCCGCATGCGCGCTTGAACCAGCACAAGTACGGCTGCCGTCAGCAGGAACACGACGGCAACCATCGACACCAACAGCTTGGTCCGAAGATGTGTGAAGAATCCGCGACGCACGCCCCAAAAGTTTATGAGAGGCCATCCCCTTCGGCCAGACACCACGGTAACCACTAGGCGTAAACAGCACGGTGGTAACTTGCACCGGTTACCTGCCGCTCCCGACAATTACATAACGGCTATGTTCAGGCACCGTCGGATCTGGGTCATCGTGTGTCTCGCGACCACCGTGTGCGTTGGACAGGATGTATCCAACAGCGCGGAGGAACTCGCTCGCCTGAAGCGAGAGCTGCAGCAGACACAATCCGAACTGGCAGACTCCAAGCAGCAGATCCAGGAACTTCGCAACGGCCTCGAAGCGTTGCGCAAGCAGGTACAGGCGAACACGGCCACAGCTGCAAAATCCCCGGCTACTGTGCCGCCTGCAGGCGTTGCGCCCGGATCGGAAGCGCAAGGCGCGAACCCTTCCGAACCCACGGTCGACGCTGCTGATCAGAATCCAAGCTTTCTCGCGGCAAAGATCGCCGAACTCCACCAGGACAAAGTCGAGAGCGCAAGTCGCTACCCAGTCAAACTCTCCGGGTTGGTCCTTTTCAATTCGTACTGGAATCGCGGCAGCGTGGATATTCAGGATCTTCCGAACCTTACGTTTCCGACGCCACCAGGATTTTCGAACGGCGCCATCGGAGCCACCCTGCGCCAGACTCTCCTGGGTATCGAAGCCACCGGGCCTAAAATCTGGGGCGCGCGGAGTTCGGCGAGCGTCTCGGTCGATTTCGGCGGCGGCAGTCCGACGACCGCCTACGGCGTGACCGCCGGCTTGGTGCGTCTACGGACGGCCGATATCAGTCTCGATTGGGATCGGACCTCGTTGCATATCGGACAGGATGTTCCGTTCTTCTCGCCCCTCTCACCGACCTCGTACGCCACCGTACTCGAGCCGGCAATGGCGTGGTCCGGCAATCTCTGGGTGTGGACTCCAGAGGTCGAATTGGAGCGTCGACTCGATCTGGGTGAGCGGTCTTCTCTCGTTCTCCAAGGGGGAGTGCTCGATCCGCTAACCGAAGAAATTCCACCGTTCCAAGGACGCAATCCTACGGCCGGCGAGGCTAGCCGCGCACCAGCACTTGGAGGGCGTGTCGCAATTGACCGCGCATTGGCGAGTTCGTTGCCGTTCACGCTTGGCGTCGGCGGATACTACACGCGCCAGCGATATCCGGGCTTTGATGAGATCGACAGCTGGACATTCAACACTGACCTTAAATTCCCCCTCGGAAAGCGCTTTGAGCTTTCTGGCGAATGGTACGACGGTCAGGCGGTAGGCGGCCTGGGCGGCGGCATTTGGGCAAGTGTGATTTACCCCGAACCCACTTTCCCGCATTCTGCGATTCATCCGCTTCGTTCGCGCGGGGGGTGGGCGCAGTTGAAGTGGAAACCAACCAGCCGTTTCGAAATCAACGGCGCGTTCGGCCAGGATGCCAACCTGGATCGCGACCTTAATTTCTTTCCGATGCCCTGGACCAGTCCCGGATTCCCCGCGATGAAGAAGAACCAGACCGAGTTCGTGAACTTTATTTACGAGCCAACTTCTTTCCTGTTGTTCGCGCTCGAATATCGGCATCTGCTGACCGCACCCGCAACCGGCGCCAGCTCTTCCGGTGAGCATGTGAATGTCGCGGCCGGAGTACGGTTTTGACCCCGTCTCTCCGCACGGGGCTGCACCTGTTGGTATTTCTGATGCTGAGCGGTTTCCTTCTTGCCCAGGACGGAAACGTGCGGGGTGTGGTGAGCGTCGTTCATCGGGCGCGAAGCCAATCGGGAAGTGCCAACGTGGTGGTATGGCTTAGCGCGCTTGGGACCAGGGAGCCGGTTCAGGCCGGGCCGGCTGCGCGCCTGATGCAAAAAGACAAGGGATTCACTCCACATATTCTGCCCGTCACTGTGGGAACGACGATCGAGTTCCCCAACCACGATCCATTCTTCCACGACGTCTTTTCGATCTATCACGGCAAGCCCTTTGATCTCGGCCTGTACGAAAGCGGTGCAGTGCGCAAGGTTCGTTTCTCGCAACCCGGAGTTTCCTACATCTTCTGCAACATTCATCCGCAGATGAGCGCGGTGGTGATTGCGCTGTCAACGCCCCACTTCGCCACGACTGCGAAAGACGGCACCTTCCGCATTTTGCATATCCCAGCCGGGTCTTATCGGCTTGAGGTATGGGATGAATTCACCAGCGAATCGGAACTTGCGTCTGTCGTTCGCCAGATTGAAATAAAACCGGGTGACAATTCCCTGGATACCATCACCGTACACGCCACCGACACCGCCGCCGAGCATTTGAACAAGTACGGCGAGCCCTATCCCGCCGACAAACATTCTCCCTACTAAACCTGCCGTCGCCGTTAAGCTTGGCGGGTAGCGCACATTTGCCATTCCAGATTCCCGAACACTAAAATCATAGATTGGTTTGCGTATCGAGAGGAATCTTGCCTAAGGTCATTGCCATTTATCCCGGCTCGTTCGACCCTCCCACGAACGGGCACCTTGATCTCATCGAGCGGGGCAGCAACATTTTTGACGAGCTGGTGGTGGCGATTCTTCGCAATGCCGACAAAGCGCCCCTTTTCAGCGTGAATGAGCGGGTAGGAATGCTCAAATCTCTGACGTCGCATTACGGCAACGTGCGAGTCGACACCTTCGATGGACTGACTGTGGACTATGCGGCGAGAGTCGGCGCCAGCAGCTTGCTGCGCGGCATTCGGGCACTGAGTGATTACGAATACGAACTGCAGATGGCCCTGATGAACCGCAAGTTGCGGCCCGAACTGGAAACGGTGTTTATGATGCCTGCAGAGAAGTATTCGTACCTCAGTTCGCGGCTTGTGCGGGAAGTCGCACAGTTGGGCGGATCCGTCAAAGGATTAGTGCCCGAACTCGTGGAAGAGAATCTGCGCGGAAAACTCGATCCTGCCTACCGGCTGGGTGAGTTTCGAGAGGCCGTCGAAAAGAAGAAACCAAGGACAAGGAAGCGAGCATGACTCCGACCAGCACTGAAATCGCCCACGCCATCAAGCTGACCGACCGCATCAATCGTATTGAGCCTTCGGCGACCATGGCGGTCGTCGCCGAAGCCGACAAGTTGCGTTCGCAAGGCGCCGACGTCGTCGATTTCGGAGCAGGCGAGCCGCACTTCGCGACTCCGCAGCATATAAAGGAGGCTGCTATCGCGGCCATCCAGGCAGACTTCAGCAAGTACACCGCGGTTGGAGGAACAGCCGAGCTACGAGACGCGATCGTACAACGGCACGCGGCCGATTTCGCATCGCAGTATCGCCGCGAGGAAGTGATCGCCTCGGTGGGCGGAAAACATGCGTTGTTCAACGCGATCCAGGTGTTGGTGGATCACGGCGACGAGGTCATTCTCCCCGTTCCGTACTGGGTGTCCTTCAAGGACATCATCCGGTATGCCGGCGGAAAGCCGGTGCTGGTTGAGACCGACGAGTCGCACAATTTTGCGCTGACCGCCGAGATGGTGCTGAAACGGGTCACGCCGCGCACCAAGGCCATCATCCTGAACTCGCCGTCGAACCCATCGGGCGCGGTCATGCAGCCAGAGCAGGTGACCGAAATCATCCGCATGGCGCACGAGCGCGGCATTTGGATTATTTCGGACGAATGCTACGTCTATCTGAACTATACGGATCGGAATTTTTCGGTCGGGGCATTGCGCGAGTATCGCGATCGCATGGTGATCCTGGGATCGCTCTCCAAGACTTACGCAATGACCGGTTGGCGCTTGGGTTATGCGCTGGCGCCTGCCCCGGTGGTGAGCGCAATGGCCAAGTTGCAGAGCCAGTCGACGTCGAATCCAACTTCGATCGTGCAGAAGGCGGCAGTTGCAGCTCTTACCGGAGCGCAGCAATGCGTGCTAGATATGCGGCGCGAGTACATCAAGCTGCGCGATCACGTGGTCAAGGGGCTGCGCGCGATTCCCGGAATCAAATGCACGATGCCGGAAGGCGCGTTCTACGCGTATCCGAACGTGTCGTTGTTCTTCGGTCGGAACGGCCTGAAGTCCGCATCAGACGTGGGCGGAAAGTTGCTGCGCGAGGCATACGTAGCGACAGTGCCGGGCGAAGGCTTCGGCACCACCGAGCATATCCGGATTTCGTATGCCACCTCGATGGGCGAACTGGATCGCGGCCTGGAGCGAATGAAGAAATTTTTCGCCGCACTGTGAAATCAACGCCAGCGAACATTTTCGTGGATGTGTTCGATCTGGCGGTCAAGATAGAAAGATTTGGACCGGTCGCTCCTGCTGGGTCGACCGGTTTGTTGTGTCGGGCATGAGCGATCTCTATCCATTTCGTATGCAGCCTGTGTTCGACCCTAGGCCCTGGGGAACGACAGACTTGTCACCCATCTACCCCGATCACCGGTTCGACGAAAAAATCGGCGAAGCGTGGCTGACCGGCGATCACTGCAAAGTTGCCAATGGCCCTCTCGCTGGAAAAACTCTGGCCGAATTGAGTGCCGAACGCGGACGCGAACTAGTCGGCGAAGCGGCGCGCGACGAGCATCGCTTCCCTCTGCTGCTGAAATTTCTCTTTCCACACGACAAACTTTCGGTGCAAGTGCATCCGGATGATGCCGAGGCGCAGCGCAACGGTGAGCCTTGGGGCAAAACCGAATGCTGGTACGTGGCATCGGCGAAAACGGGGGCTCAGGTGGCGATGGGCCTGAAGCCTGGCGTCACGCGCGCTGAGTTTCAGAAAGCCATCGAAGAGAAGCGCGCCGAAGATTTGCTGCGCTGGATCTCCATCTATCCGGGCGAGATGATCTACGTCGCCGGCGGCACCGTGCATACGCTCGGGCCTGGATCGGTGATCGTCGAAACACAACAGCAGTCGGACACGACATATCGTCTGTATGATTACGGGCGCCCGCGCGAATTGCACTTGCACGAAGGGTTGGCGGCGGTGAAAGAGCAAGTGAAGTCAGGGAAGGTAGTGCGTCCCGCGCCGACAACGATCCCAGGGTCGCGGAACACGCGCGCCTCGATGATCCGTGCGCCGTACTTCGTGGTCGATCAATTTCAATTGAAAGAGCGCCAGACTTTCCATACCGAGGACGAGGCGCGCAAGCGTTCAGCACACATCCTGGTGGCGGTGGAGGGCTGTGGCGTTGTCGAAGGCGCAGGGATGGAGCCGGTCACGCTCGCGAAAGGCGATGCTGCCGTGATTCCCGCAAGCGTGGGTTTATTTGCCGTTCGTCCGCAGTGGTCGGTGGAATTTTTGAAAGCATACGTTCCGAGCGAAACACCCTGCGAGCCGGAGACGCGACTGTAAGAAGTCCGCATTCAAGTTTTGAAAGCTGAACGCACGACGAATTGGCTCCGCGCGGAGAAACACCAGGTTTTGCGAAAACTCGTGGCGAAGAAGATCGACTTTCATCCTGTAATTTTGGCCGGTGGCCGAGGCACGCGATTCTGGCCCTTGAGCCGCAAGCGGCGCGCCAAGCAACTTTTGCCGCTCGACGGCAAAGACACAATGATCCAGCAGACGGTCAAGCGGTTGGCGCCGCTCGCGCCCGCTCGCCAGTTTTGGATCATCACCAACGACGATCTGCGTCCCGCTGTCACGAAACAGTTGCCGAAGCTCGACAAACGGCATGTTCTTGCTGAGCCCGTGGGACGCAACACCGCTCCGGCGATCGGCCTCGCGGCATTTCTTTTGCTGCGCATGAATCCCGAAGCGGTGCTAGGCCTTTTCCCATCCGACCACGTGATTGCCAACGAGGCGCGCTATCGCGAGACGATCGAAAAAGGCATCGCGCTGGCGGCCGCGGGTGAAAACATCGTGGTGATGGGTATCAAGCCGACTCGTCCCGAGACCGGCTACGGCTATATTGAGGCGGGCGTTGGTTTCGAGGGCGACGCTTTGCGCGTACGGCGCTTTACCGAGAAACCGGATGCAGCGCTCGCCCAGCAATTTCTGGCTGCGGGCAACTACTACTGGAACAGCGGCATGTTCCTGTGGAGTGCGGCTACTCTCGCAAACGCCCTGCGCGAGCACCTGCCGAAGACCGCGCCGATCTTGGAAGAAATCGCCGCGGTTTTTGGAACACGTAAGTTCCAGACCACATTCCGGCGCCTGTACCCGAAATGCGAAAACATAAGCATCGACTATGCAGTTCTCGAGCCGCGTTCCGCGAAGGGCGAGCAAGCATCTAATTTATTTTGCCTTCCGGCGGATTTCGGTTGGAATGACCTGGGCTCCTGGACCGCGCTACACGAGCATCACTCGGCAAAGAAGCGCGCAGAAGATCGTAATGTGATCGCCAGCGCCGGCAGCTTTACGCTGAACGCGCGCGGCAATTACATTCATGCGCCGGACAAGTTCGTGGCGGCCGTGGGAGTCGATGATATCGTCGTTGTGGAAACCGATGATGCGTTGCTGATCACCACGCGAGACCGCGCTCAGGATGTCGGCAAAGTTGTGAAGTACCTCGATAACAAAAAGCTCGCAAAGCTGACCTAAAGCATCCTGTGACGCCGGATCGGCGCTTGCTCGAAGCTCGCAGCTCGAAACTCGTAGCTCAAACTTATGACCACTATCAAATTCGGAACCGACGGCTGGCGCGGGATCATCGCCGACGACTACACATTCGAGAACGTGCGCCGCGTGGCTAACGCCATCGCCAAGTATGTCCTGAAAAATGAAGATCCGCAGCACGGCGTGATGATCGGCTACGACACACGCTTCGGCTCGCCGAAATTCGCGCGCCTGGTAGCGGATGTCATCGCCGCATCCGGCATCCCGGTGAAACTCGCCAACGATTACACGCCCACTCCTGCAGTCTCTTACGCAGTAAAGCAACAGGGCTCGGCAGGCGGTGTCATGATCACATCGAGCCACAATCCGTGGAATTGGAACGGTGTTAAGTTCAAGGGAAAGTTCGGCGGATCGGCGACTCCGGCGATCATGAAAAAAGTAGAAGCCGAACTTGATGGAGGGCCACCAGCAGCGTCTACAAAGCCAGCACCGATCGAAGAAGTCGATTTCAAGCCCGCGCACATTGAGGCAATGTGCAAATTCGCCGATCTCGACTTGATCGCGAAATCCAATTTTAAGTTTGCGATTGATTCTATGTACGGCTCCGGACGCGGCGTGCTCGCTGGCATCTTCTCGAAACACGGCATCTCGCATGTGGCGATCCGGCAGGATGTGAATCCGCTGTTCCCCGGAATCAACCCTGAGCCCATCGAGCCGCACATCGATCTGCTGCGCAAAACCGTATTGAATGAAAAATGCCACGCCGGTCTTGCGACCGACGGCGATGCCGATCGAATCGGCGCGATGGCGGAAGACGGCACCTTCGTCGATTCGCACAAATGCTTTTCGGTCCTCACGCGCTGGCTGCTGGAGCGGAAAAAATGGCCGGGCGATGTCGTGCGCGCGTTCAACACTACAGGTATGGTCGACCGCATCGCCAAAAAGAACGGCCGGAAGCTGCACGAGTGCTCCATCGGCTTCAAGTACATCGCCGACCTGATGATGGACCACGAGATCGCCATTGGCGGCGAAGAATCCGGCGGCATCGGCTACTCGCGGTATCTTCCGGAACGCGACGGACTCCTCAACGCCCTCTTGTTGGCCAATGTCATGGCCGAAGAAAAGAAGCCTCTCGGCCAACTTGTGGCCGATCTGCAGAAGGAATTCGGCCCTCATTATTACGGGCGCCGCGACATGCACATTCCCGACGAAGTGAAACAATCGGCGATCGCGCGAGCCCATGCCGAAGCCACCAAAAAACTCGGGCGCTACAACATCGTCCGGAAGGAAAACATGGACGGCGTGAAGTTTTTCCTCGATGCTCCCGCGCCCAACAACGGCGCCACGCCCTGGGTGCTGTTGCGGGCCTCCGGTACCGAACCGCTCCTGCGGGTTTACTCTGAGGCCGCCACGCCCGAACTGGTTACGGAAATACTCAAAGAAGCGGAAGGCTTTGTGAACGCAAGCGCTTAGAGCCCGCTCGAAGGTGCGAGCAGAGACGCCGTCCGGTCACTGCACTTTCGATCCAAGCGGATCGGAGCACGATATCTTATTATTTTTGAGGCGAAGTTTTTCTGGGACACAAAGTAATACGAATGAGATTTGCAGAGGAAGGGTCGACGATTGCCTCCGACACACCGGAGGCGCGTCGCTACAACCGTATCCGTCGATGGCTCGAAATCAGTGATTTCGCGCTGGGTTTCGTGTTTTTGGCCGCGCTCTTGTTCGCCGGATGGACCGGCGTTCTCCGCGATTGGGCGTATTGGGTCTCCTTCCAGAATTACCAGCTCTCCGTTTTCGTTTACGTCTTTCTGCTGATGCTGGCCGGTAAATTGCTCGGCTTCGGACTCGACTACTACGGACTCCGGCTGGAACGTCGCTACAATCTGTCGAATCAAAAAACACGCGCGTGGTTCTGGGACGAGATCAAAGGATTCCTTGTCGCGCTTGTCTTCGGCGGCATCATCGCCGAACTCCTCTATTTCACGATCCGGCAATCGCCTGAGCACTGGTGGATCATCGCATGGGCGATGTTTCTGGTTCTGTTCGTTGTGATCGCGCAGTTGGCACCGCTGATACTGTTCCCGATCTTCTATAAGTTCGAACCGCTCGAGAACGAAGACCTGAAGCGACGCTTGGTCCGGCTCAGCGAGACCGCAGGAACGCGCGTGCGCGGTATCTACAAGTGGAATCTTTCCGAAAAGAGCAAGAAGGCCAACGCCGCACTCACGGGCTTGGGCGCCACACGGCGCATCATCCTTGCCGACACGCTGCTCGACAATTACTCACCCGAAGAGATTGAAGCCGTACTGGCACACGAACTCGGCCATCACGTTCACAAGCACATTCTGAAGAGCATCTTCGTGCAGGCGGCCATCACACTCTTCGGATTCTGGGCTGCGAACTTCGTTTTGCACATGGCTATCGAGCAATGGCACATGTTCGATACGCTCTCTGACTACGCCAATCTCCCGCTGCTAGTCCTCGTATCAACCGTGCTGTCATTCGTCCTGATGCCGGCAATGAATGCGTATTCCCGCTTCAACGAGCGGCAGGCTGATCGCTACGCCTTCAAGTCGATCAAGAGCGTGCAGCCGTTCATCAGTTCCATGAACAAGCTGGCGTCGCAGAATCTTGCCGAGCGCACGCCTTCCAAATGGGTTGAATGGTTCTTCCACTCGCATCCGGCGATTTCACGCCGCGTGGCCGCCGCAGAGGCGTGGAAGCTCCAACTGGCGATGGATGGCCGTCGGTAAATTTTCGCTTTACTGCTACTGGCCTTGCTTCCGCAGAATTTCTTCGACGCGTTGTAAATCCTCTTCCGTATCGACCCCGATCGTATCGTAGGGCGTCTCGCCAACGTAGATCGGAACTCCATTCTCTAGAAAGCGCAACTGCTCCAGCCGCTCGGTTTTTTCCAACGAGGATTCGGGAAGAGTAACGAAGCGATCGAGCGCCTCCTTGCGATAAGCGTACAAGCCGAGATGCTTGTAGTAAGCCGGATGAGTAGAGTCGCGATCGAAAGGAATCGTGGCTCTCGAGAAGTAGAGAGCGCGGCCATCGCTGTCCGTCACCACCTTGACCGCATTCGGATTCGCGATGTCGATGGTCGCAGCCGGCGTCTTCAGCGTTCCGACCTCCACATTGCGATTCTTCATCACCGCTAATAGCGACGCGATGTGGTCGGGCCGCGTGAGCGGTTCATCTCCTTGCACGTTGATGTAGACATCGGCGCCGACCATCGCGGAGACCTCGTGAACCCGCTCCGTCCCGCTGCGATGCTTGGCCGACGTCATACGCGCATGCCAGCCATGCTTGTAGCAGGTGTCGAAGATTTCTTCTGAATCCGTCGCCACGATCACCTCGGCAAGCAATCTTGATTGCGAAACGGCAGTGTAGACGCGGCCAATCATGGGCACTCCGCCGATCGGTCGCAGTGCTTTGCGAGTCAGCCGTACCGATGCCAGCCGCGCTGGAATCACAGCGATCGCCTTCATAGAGCTGACAGTTTCAGGCTTCACACGCAGAGTTGCAACTTGGGATGGTTACGCTCGCAATCCGAAACTTGAAACTCGAAACTGCACACCGCGCACCGAGCGGATAGAGTTCTTCCAGCAATAGCGGCACAATTGACACCCCCGAACACTGCCTCTTAGAATCAAACAGATCGACGCAGCGGCACCACCGTCGCTGCAACCAGCGGGACTTGGCCAGCCCGTCTCTCCTCGATTCGTTTTCCAGAAATGGCGGTGTAGCTCAGGTGGCTAGAGCGAGGGTCTCATAATCACGCTTGGAACGAGGAATCAATAGGTTATCGTCTGGTTTAACCTGGTTTTTTAGGGTTTGCGGACACAGAAATTGCATTCCAATGCAATAGATAATGCAATAAGTCTAGTGAAGAAGTAGAGATTCCATGGGCAGGCCGATTGCCCACTGGTAACCATTGAGCGGTGACTGCCGTCACTGGTCGCCATGCCATCGTCGCCGTAGCTCAGAAGGATTTAGAGCACCGGGTTGCTAACCTGGCGGTCGTGGCCCGACAATGCTAGTAGCGATCGTGGTCGCGGTCGTCCCAATCGCGCTGGTCGTGCCAACGCTGTTCGTGTTCATTCCACCAGCGGTGGTGTTCGCGCCAGCACTGCTCCCGCGCTTCGTGCAATTCGTGCCGTTCGTGATCGGCTTCGCGGCTATACCGGCCGTGTCGCTCAACCGCCTCATGTAACTCGTGCTCGGCGTGCTGAATGCGCCGCTGGCATCGCTCGTTGATCTCCGCTTGTGATTGTCCAAGCGCACGCGGCACTGCCGATGACAGTACCAGCGCCAAAACGATGCCAAACGACAACAGCCAGAACTTCACCGCTTGAAAACGTGTTTCACCACGATCCATATTTAGCCTCCGGTCGCACAATGTGGCGTCACAAAACCGATGAATAGATGCTGCCGCGAAGCCCTGCTAAGATACGGTGAAACCCGTAAACTTCGAACACACAAGCCTCTACGTCAGGGAAACTGCACGATAGATCTGTTGGGATAATGCCCAAAAAGAAGGTCAATCTGGAAAAG
>Ga0126371_10003600_pt1 | contig 13578 bp, 7 predicted proteins | sample PanSoiMetaPlot_4_FD_110145 | JGI IMG/M metagenome (GOLD analysis project Ga0126371, IMG submission 110145) | Tropical forest soil microbial communities from Panama - MetaG Plot_4 | ecosystem: Environmental > Terrestrial > Soil > Tropical forest > Bulk soil | place: Panama | collected 2016-02-17 | reverse complement strand
GGCGTCTCCAAGATGCGTGCCGGCGTCCCCAAGATGCGCGCGCAGCAAATCGCATTTTGCCAATACGCCGCGAGGAACAGGGTGGAGTAATTGTCGAGCGGGACTTTGACGGCACGGCGGCTGTCAGAGGGCGTTGATTGGATATTGTGGAGGCGACCACTAATGCGCTGACTGGCAGCGGTTCAACGCCTGACCTTTCTCGCACGCTAATCTGCGCAGTGGGCCTGATGCACGATAACTTTCCGATTATTTCAGCATGTCAACGGATACCATTTGCTTCAGAACCTTGCCCGGAACGCGTGTCCGGTACAGGGTTAGCTTTTGTCGCTTCCGGTAGATTCGTGTGCGAAGGGGCACCTCTGCCTCGGCGTTTCCGTTGTTCCGGCCTCTCTGCAAAGGATCCGGATTGAGGCTTAGCGCAGGTCTTGCTGACCCAATGGTAAAGCCGCGTCTTGCTGATCTAGGCGGCACGATGCTTTCGGGCGCGTCAGCAGAGTTCGGTCAATTGTCGGCCGAAGAAGCCAAAAAATGGGGCAAGGTCGTGAAATTCGCAGGCATCAAACCAGAGTGATCCCTGGTGGAAGGTCGCTTCGCATCCCCCATCGCCATAACTAAAGACTGGCCTCATCGCGACTTTAGATTGCGCGCGAGCATCACCGCTGCAGCATCGGGGGCGCCTCGTCGCGTCACGGGCATTTGGTTCCCGGCTTGGAGCATCAGCTCGTTCATCACGCTTAGGATCTGCTCGTCCGATTGGAGCACGCCGGCGCCATCGAAGTCCTGGCGAATTTTGCTGAACACATCGCTGCTCTCCGGATCAAGGGTGCTCACAGCAAGGGCATCTGAATAGACCTCGGCGCTCCGGCCTGTGATCCCCAATTTTTCGGCAGCCCACATGCCAAGGAGCTTGTTGCGGCGAACCGTCCTTTTCAAGTCGTCCGAGCTGGTCATTCGAATATCCCACGACCGTACGCGAGGCGCGGTGACCTTTCAATTGTGGCCGTCCATTAATGTCCCCAGGCTGGGTCCGCCGATCTCCCGGGGACTGGCGGAGGTCTGTTATCCGTCAGTTCGGCAATTCTTGACCTGGGTCACCTTGATTTGGATCAAGGCCGGGCCGACGCCGGCCAGTGGAATGGCATCGCTAAGGCTTTGCGGCATATCGCAAATGGGGGCGAAAAGCGGAAGTCGCCATGCCTACTCGATGAGTTGATCTGGACGGCAAGGGAAGCCCAACACCCGCTCACTTGTTCCGGATCGACTTGACAATGGCCGCGATCGTCTGCTGCGGCTGTTCTTCCATGACCCAATGGCCCGAGTTCGTAATGACACCACCAGTCACATCGCTGGCGACCAGACGCATGATTTCGGCCATTTGCATCCCGAAAGAGTGATCGCCGCCGAAAGCGAATACGGGCATTGCCAATTTGCCCTTCTCCGCAAGCAATTTGTTGTCGGCCGCATCCTGCGTGAACGCCGCGAACTGATTAAATGCGGAATGCATCGCGCCGGGGCGCGCATAGAGTCGCGCATAATGACGCCGCGTTGCCTCGTTGATCGACTTGGGATTGGCGGAAAGCTCATTCCAGAACCGGTCCAGGTAAATGCGTTCGCGGCCCTTGACCAGCCGCTCGACGTCCGGCCCGCGGAAATTGAAGTGCCATAAAGCCGGGCTGCGGATTATTTCGTCCCAAGGGCCTATGCCGGGCAGCGGCGCGTCGATAATGACCCAGCGTGACACACGCGTCGGAAACTCTGCCGCAAGCGCATAGCCGACCATGTTGCCGATGTCATGCGTGACGAGAGCGGCCTTCTCGATCTTGAGCGTGTCCATCAACTGCGCGATATCGTGAGCCTGGGTTTTCTTATCGTATCCGCTTTGAGGACGTGACGAGAGACCCATGCCCCGCAAATCGGGGACCACCAGGGTATGGTCCTCAACCAAGACCGCCGCCACGCTCGCCCACATGTCACCTGTGTCGCCAAAGCCGTGCAGCATGACAACCGCTGGTCCCTTGCCGCCGACGCGAGCATGGATCGTCGCGCCGTTAGCTTTGATCCTCCGGTTTCGAAAACTCGGCGGAAACGCCCCCACCTTCGCGGACGACGGCACTGCTGGCCCTCCAATTGAGCTGCCGCAGTGTATCGCATCGGGAGGGATCAGTCAGGCCTGCAAGGAGGCGTTGCAACCGAACCGCCCCCAACAACCGACATTTGAGATGCCGGATCGGCGGCGACGGGCCAATGGACTTGTATGGGATGACTGCAAGGACAATCGAAAGCAACCGTCAGGTCGACGCCCGCGGTGCCGCAAACGTACCGTTCGGTTGATGGAAAATCACCTCGTGCACCGTCCCGTCCGCGCGCCGGCGAAATTCCACGCGGAAACCCGCAAGCTCGGCGATGACGAAGCTGCACCCCAGGTAGGGGACGAGCTTGTAGGTTGGCTGACTCCCGGCCGTTAACATCAGCTGTCCGTCATTGTCCTGTGCGACGACAATGGTCATCTGCGGGCGGCTAAAAGTACCGACGCATTCCTCGCGGAAGGCCAAATCCAGGCAGTCGCCGGCCGGTTTGCGCGCGAAAACGACGTCCTTGGCCAGCGGCTCCAACGGGGCCGACAGCGACGTGATGTTTCCTTCGCGGTCGGTAAAAAACGAGAGTTGCCGCGAGTTCCTCCGCCGTGAAAGTCACCGTCATGCGCAGCCTGTCGGTCAGCCGCGCGCGCGTGAATTCCGTCCAACTCCGGCCGCTGACGCGTTCGGCCACCATGCCGGCGACCAGATAACCGAGGTTCTGGTACTGAAAGGTGCTGCGGATATCCGCGCTTGGCTCCAGATAGCGCATCGCCGCGAGCATTTGCGTCGGCGACAAGTCTCCCGGCAGATGAATCCAGTCGTGCCGCGGCAGGCCGGAATGATGGCAGAGCAGATCGCGCACCGTGATGCGGTCGGTCGCGACCGGGTCATGCAAGCGAAATTCCGGAATGTAGTCGCGCACCGGCTTTTTCCAATCAAGCTGCCGCTCGTCCACGAGCACGGCCAATCCGGTTGATGTGAACGATTTCGTGATCGAGCAGATCATGAAATGCGTGTCGGTGGTGAGCGGCAACCTGGCCTCCGCGTCCCGGTCACCATAGGCCTTCAGCAGGGCTACGGCGCCGCTCTGTACAACGGCGATCGCCAGTCCGGGAACTTTCCACTCGCTCATCGCTGACGCGACGAGTGAATCAAGTTCGGATACAAAATCGGTGTTCGATGCGCTATGCGCCACGATTGGGGACACCATGAGAGGTTCTCTCCTGCTTTCAGGTGAACTCGTCGAGCGCCCTGCGATAAAGCCGGATGACGCCTAACCGCTGAAGAGGATTTCGGCGGCCTGATGTGCCCGGACGCGCGGGCCGGGAATGCCCCCGCGATGTGGCGCCATCATTTATCGGATCCCGGAAGGCTGGCCTAGCGGGCCGCCCGTCCAAAGAACGGCCCGTAGCACCTTAATCCCGCACGCCGTTGCTTATCCTCGATCACATCGGGTTGTCGACCTCATAGTCTGACGTTCTGCCACTTCACCTGTTTCGGCGGGCGCTTTCTTTTTTGCTCATTCTTGTGCCGCGCATCTTGTCCACGATCCGACCATGTTGATAGGCTTAGCTCGGGGGAGAGAGGTTCGGCCGGGATGGCCTCTCACTCGGACCTGCTTCGTCGCGCGCTTAAGCTGATCGCGGAGACGCCGCGCGGTTGCTCTGTGCCGACGTTGCTCGCGCACGGCTACGGAGCTGAGTTCATCGCGGCGCTCCTCAAGTCGGGCGTCGCGAAGACCGAGGTCGAGAGCGAAATTATCGGCGGTTACGCGCGCCAAGTGCGTCGGCTGTGGATCACAGATGCCGGTAGGCGACTTCTTGTCGGGCGATACTGACGCCGCGCGCTTTCCCACCTTTGGGCGCTCTACGCCAGGGTGGCGGCAGGCTTGACGGCCGCAGCACTAAAGCCGCCGCTTCAGCGCGGCCCGTCCAGCGTCAGTGATGTCAATCCGCGTCAGTTCGACCCGGCGACCACCGGCGCCGATGCATTCGGGCCACGCGATAACCACCGCTGGCGATGAGCTTCGAGATGACTTCGTCCTTTATCCCGTACGCCAACAAGAGCCCTTGTGTCGCGCCCGGCAACTTGGAAAGCAACGGCGAGGGCGCGTCGTGCCGACAGGAAGGTCTGATGGAAATCAAGGGGCAACGTGCCGGCTCTCACGGCATGCCCGCAAGAAGAGAACGAATGCTGTCCCCGCGCCATTTGCCGCACGCCCGATAGTCCCGCCGGAGCGCCCCTGCAATAACGCAACGCTGCTGTCCGCTGGTCCTGCTGCGGCACGATAAGAATGGACGATCGCTGATAGCACCAAAGCCTTCTCCAAAGTCGACGCAAACCCTTCTCAGCGAGCGCGGTCCTTCAAGGAAAATCCACGGCGCGAGCAGCGGGATCGCTTCTCGACTGTTCATCAACAACGCGAATGAGACGATGCACTTAGGGGCTGTACCACCCACGGTGGCCGCCTTCCAAGGCGATCATCGAAGCGGTTTGCCGTCATCAGTCCTGACATTCGCGTCGGCTTTCGCAGCGAGCAAACCCTGCACTATCTTCATGTGTCCGTTTCGCGATGCCTGGAAAAACGCGTCAGACCGCGACTCCCAGCGGCGTTCACATCTGCTCCAGCCGCAAGTAGCATCATCACAACATCAAGGTGGCCGACGAGCGCAGCATCCGCTAACGCCGTGAGGCCGCAGTCGTCGTGGGTGTTCACGTCGGCGCCTGCGGCGAGTAAGGTTTGGACCATCTTCAGCATCCCTTGCCCGGCCGCGGACATCAATGCTGTATGACCTGACCTGGTCATCGCCTTCACGTCTGCCTTGTGGTTCAACAAGAGCCTTGCAGTTTCAGGATGCCCCCAACTTTGGGCAGAAACCAACGTGTTAAAACCAGCATCGTTTCGAGCGTTCACGTCCGCACCCGCCGAAGGCAGAACCTCCGCCAATTCACACTGGAAGCGCCGATCAAGACTGCCGAGCCCCCGAGCCTACGGCATTCACATCTGCCCCGGCGGCAAGCAGGGTCCGGACCAAGTCGACACGACCCGAATCTTTGACTGTGATGTCGTCGGCGGGTAGTCATCCGCATACGCGCACTGAAGCCAGAAACGAAGCCCGCCGTCACGTGTCGGCGCCCGCAGCGATGCGCTCAATGGTGAACTCGACCTCATGGCCGTCGATGTCCTCGCTCACGCGGAAACCATGCAAGGGACCACCGAACTTGAGCTCGAGTGCCAGGGTCTGATCGCGAATGTGTCCCTCGTGCTTTTCAAAGGCACGACGCAATTCGGGGGGCAGGTTCGCATGAACGATGATCCTGTCGGTGATTTTAAACTGTGCTTGTTTGCGCGCATTCTGGATCAGCCGCACCATATCGCGGGCCCAGCCCTCCTCCTGGAGGTCGGGATAGATGTTCGTGTCAACGATGATCAGTCCGCGCCAATGGTCGATTGGTTCAGCGATGACATCGCCCGATGTCTTGATCCGGATCTCGAAGTCATTCGGACCGAGCACGACACCGGCTATTTCTAGCCGCCCGTCCGTCAGCAGTGACCATTCATTCTTCCGCTGAGCGGCCAAGATGTCCTTCATCTTGGAGCCGAGTCGCGCGCCGATCTTGGAATTGACCTTCACCTCCCGGACACCGTATTGACTGACATCGTCAAGGAGCCGGACGGACTTGACGTTAATTTCTTCGGCGATGGTGCCGATGTGCGGATGCAGGATTTTCGCCTCCGGATGGGCGATCGTCATAGCCTTAAGCGGCAATCGTGTGCGTCGATGGTGCGCTTCGCGAAGCGTAAGCACGCTGGAACAGACCTCACGCGCTAGATCCATTTCCCGGACTAAGTCGACCTCCGGATCGAGGAGTCTGATGTCCGGCCAGTCGGTCAAGTGCACACTGCGCTCCCCCGTCAGCGCTCTGTAGATGTGCTCGGTGACGAGCGGCAGGAGCGGGGCTGCGGCCCGGCAGAACAAGAGCAAGACCGTATATAGGGTGTCGTAGGCCGCCTTCTTGCCCTCGAGATCTTGATCAGCCCAAAAAGTTGAGCGCCGGGCGCGGATATACCAGTTGTTCAATACCTCAATAAACGGTAGCAACGCAGCATAGGCGCTGGGAATGGCGTATTGGTCCAGCGATTCCTGCACGCGGCCGATAAATTCGCGCGTCTTGGCGAGAATATACCGGTCAAGAGGAGCGGTCTGGTTGATCGAAAACATCGCCTCGACGCAATCAAGATTAGCGTAGAGCGTGAAGAACTGATACGCATTCCATAGCCGGATAATTACAAGGCGCATCCATTTCGAAATGTCCGTCCCGTCCTTGCTCATCGCGAGATCGCCGCCCTCCATCAGCGGAGACGCTAGCATGTATCCTCGCAGCGCGTCGGCGCCGTAGCTTTCAAACACATCGGTTGGATCTGGATAATTCCGCAAGCGCTTCGACAGTTTCTGATTGTGCTCGTCCAACACAACGCCGTGGCACACGCAATTGCGGAACGGCGCGCAGTCGAACAACGCGGTTGAAAGCGCCATCAGGGTGTAGAACCACCCTCGAGTCTGCGCCACGTATTCCACGATGAAGTCGCCCGGGAAATTCTGTTCGAACACGTCCTTGTTCTCGAATGGATAGTGAAGCTGGGCAAAGGGCATTGTCCCCGACTCGAACCAGCAATCGAGGACGTCACTGACGCGTCGCATCATTGCGTGGCCTGTCGGATCGTCGGGATTGGGCCTCAGCAGCTCGTCGATATACGGCCGATGCAGATCGGTCGGCCGGACCCCGAAATCACGCTCGATTTCATCGAGGCTCCCGTAGACGTCGACGCGCGGATATCTCGGATCATCGCTCTTCCATACAGGAATTGGTGCGCCCCAAAACCGGTTGCGGCTGATGTTCCAGTCCCGAGCGTTGGCAAGCCAATTCCCAAACAGGCCTTCACGCACATGCTCAGGAACCCAATGGATGGTCTGGTTGAGCTCCGCCATGCGGTCACGAAAATCGGACACTCGCACGTACCAGGCATTGATCGCGCGGTAGATCAGAGGTGTGTCCGTCCGCCAGCAATGGGGGTAATTGTGACGAACCTGTTCGTGACGCAGGACGACGCCCGGTCGACGCTTGAGGTCAGCAATGATCCTGGGGTTCGCTTCTAGGATGACGTTTTGGCCGACATAGTCGGGGACTTCCGAGGTGAACCGCCCGGCGTCATCCACCGGGATGACAATCGGAATACCCTCGGCCTTTGCGACATCGAGGTCGTCCTCGCCAAAGCCAGGAGCGATATGGACGATGCCGGTGCCCTCGTCAGCGCTGACGAATGTGGCGGGAATCACGCGAAACGCATTCGTCGTGCCCTTGAAATATGGAAAAAGCGGCTCATAGCGCCGCCCCACGAGCGATGAGCCCTTGACGACGTCGAGCTGCCGGTAGCTCCCGAGCTCGCGCGCATAACGCGCAACTGCACTCGTTGCGAGAACGAAGTAGTCCTTCTCATTATGCAAGACGGCGTAGTCAAGATCCGGATGGATGCAGAGCGCAAGGTTGGAGGGAAGAGTCCACGGTGTCGTCGTCCAGACCAGTAGCTTCAGTACTGGCTCGACTGCGGTGCGCAGCGTGAAAGCGACGGTCAGCGCCGGATCGTCTCGTTCACGAAAGGAGTTGTCCAGCCGCGTCTCGAAGTTCGAGAGCGCCGTTTGGACCGCCCAGGAGTAAGGGACGACCCGGTATCCTTCATACACCAGGCCCTTGTCCCAAAGCGTTTTGAATGCCCACATGACGCTCTCCATATAGGAGAGGTCCATCGTCTTGTAGGAATCTGCGAACGACACCCACCGAGCCTGGCGAGTGACATACCACTCCCAGTCTCGCGTAAAGCGAAGCACCGAGACGCGGCACTGGGCGTTGAAGGTCTCGATGCCGTATTCTAAAATTGCGCTCCGTCCAGATATGCCGATTTCTTTTTCCACCTCCAACTCGGCCGGCAGGCCATGGCAGTCCCAACCGAACCGGCGCGTGACGCGTTCTCCACGCATGGTTCGGTACCGAGGAATGACGTCCTTCACGAAACCGGTAGCGAGGTGTCCGTAGTGCGGGAGTCCGTTCGCGAACGGCGGGCCGTCATAGAACACAAACAGATTGGACTTGCCATCGATATTGCTCGGGCGCGCAAAAACGGAGTCCTCGAACGTTCGGTCAGCCTTCCAGTAATCCAGAATTTCCTTTTCAATGAAGGTGAAGTCGGGCTTCGGATCTGCCTCGTGGTACCGATGACGGGCCATCGAATTCGGCTCCCTCCGCCGCCGCGCCCGGCGGCAAACCCGCCCAAGCCTAACAAGTTGGTCTCCAGGTCGGCCAAGAGCGACGGGCGCCGATAGGGACGTCAAGAGAGCAGGTAGACGCCAGTTACGATAACACTTCTCATGGCGCAGGCTCGGTACAATCCAATGCCGCACGGCAAACCGCAGTAGCTCAATGGCTGACCTCTGCGCTCCCCTGTCAACGCTTCGCTGATGCCCTCGCAGGCAGCCGCGCATGACTCGGGGTCGATGCGCTTCGCTTCATCGTGATGGACTTGCACCATCTAACCTTGCCGGTCTCCCGGCGCACTCCGCTTTGCCCCCAGGCAGAAATGCTCCTTGCGGAGCCCATTGAGTCCGCTTTGCCTTGGATAGCCAACCTCATGCACACATCCCGCATGTGGCAGGTGGGCCAACAGCGTCGATTGTGCTCCGACGAACACCCGCTCTGCCGCGATAGCCGACATAAAACAGGCCGGCTTGGCAGCGACGAAGTGCGGGCCAGCAACAGTGGTTATGGGCAGCTCGGAAGGACGTAGCCCAGCGGCGACCGACAGAGGGACTGCTGAAGGACTTCAGCCTGCGAAGCCGGCTGCGGCGCCGACATCAGTGGTGACGGTGACGGTGATATTTGCAGCGGCTCGCCCGGCGGGGGCGCGGCCGGCGCAGCCACGGCCGGCGGAGCCACAGCGGAGCGGGCCACGGGTTGCTGCGGCGATCGCGGAATCGGCGCAGGCTGGCTTGGAGCCGCAACCAGAGCGGGCCGGCTTGGGGCCGCAACGGGTCCGGGCCGGCTTGGGGCCGCAATGGGTCCGGGCCGGCTTGGGATTGAATCCGTCGCCTCATCGCGCTCGCCCACCGGTCGCCCCGGCTGCGTGATCGTGATTCCCGCGGTGCTGCCCTGCCCGTGCACCTCCCGGTCGGCTTGATCCAGCTCAAGGCAGACGAGCAGCTCGAGATAGGATGCGGCGTGGCCGCTCGTGGAGGTGCGGGTACAGCTTGTGCGAGCGGCAGGGTTGAACGAGCTCCATTGAGCAACAAGCTGATCACGCGCGCGTTTCTCGCTCGCAATACAGACTTCGAATGTATCGTTCGTCCGCATCTCGCCGGTCGTCTCCTCCCGGCAGGTCTGCTCGAAATTCACCACCGGCGGCCGGTCCGCAACCGCAAACGCCAGATGGCCACCGACGATCATGGCAGGTATCATGATCAGACCCCCAGCTTTCTGCCGGTCCAAGCCCTCTACCGGCTGCGCGCGGCGAAGGCCGGCGGAATCGCCGGCACGATCTCGCCCTCCGACATCATCCGCGCCGTGCTCGATTCAGGCGCACCCTAACCCGCGGTACAATTGCCAATAGCGGCAGTAGCGGCAGCCCGGAACGTCCCCGAGATCGATAGGCGATGCGGGGATCGCGGACTTCTGAAAGTCGTGGTCTGCGGATTGTTGGCCGCAGATTAGAAGACGCCAATCGATGTGACTGGCGGAGCAGATGGCCCGTCGGTTGCCAGACGTCTGAGTCTCGGGCCGGTGCCATCAGCCGACCCCAGACAAGCCAATCTGAAGACCAGTAGCGTGGGCATGGCAAGGCAATTGTGCCCGTTTTTCCACAGTCGTTAATTTGCCGTCGCGCCTCGTGTCCCTCTCGTCGCCGCCGTTATCATCAGCAGTTCGAGCAACCGCGTGGCCCTGATCGGACAGGCCGGCTTCGCCCCATCAATTCGTGAGCGCCGCGCACCGCGGCCATGATGCGGGATTATCGAAAGCGTCATCCGGATAAACAACTGCCAGTGCTGCGATAAGTCCGTGCCGCACGCGGTCCCCGCCCTTATCCCCGCACCGGGCCGCAACTTCGCGCACCAGCCGGTGCAGTCGGATTGCGTCGGTCGTGATCGACGCATCGCGTTCATCAACGATCGTCGCCCGCGTTCCCGGGCCGCGATGACGCGCTCGCCGCCATCGCGGCGGCGTTCAAGGGCGACGAAGGCCGGATCGCCGTCGCCGACACGGCCCTCCATGTGCGGCGTCGGCAAATCGACCCTCGCCGCGGCCCACGCACGGAGCGCCATCACAGCCGGACTTGCACCGGCGCCGCGACACCGCGCCAGGCATGGGCGCTCGAGGTGATGAGCCCCCCGCACAGCGCCGCGCCCTCCCGACGGCTCAGCCGGTCCGAGGATCTCGTGCAACGGACGTGAGCCGGCAACCTATTCGATGCCCGCGTAACGGCAAATCATACACGGCAGGTCGCCGGGCTTGTCCCGGCGACCTGCCCGCAAACCGGACTTAAGTTAAGCGCAAGCACGATGTCGCGTGGCTACTGGCAACTGACCATGAGGGGTTGAGATGACAGAGGAACTGGTTGAACTACTCGCAGTTCTCTCGGCCGCTAGCAGAACTACTAGTTGGAGGCCGGATTCTTCTTGTTCTTTCTCCATTGGCGCAAGCGATCCGCAACGATGAAGAGCGGCGGAATTAGGAAAATCCCGAAAATCGAAGCGGTAATCATGCCGCCGAAAACCGGCGTGCCCACTGCGTGACGCGTGGCCGCACCGGCCCCCTGGGCAACAACAAGAGGAAAAAGTCCAAAAATGAACGCCAAGCTCGTCATCATGACGGGGCGGAACCTCAAGGCTGCGGCTTCAAGGGCCGCTGCGTTCGTGTCTTTGCCCAGTCGCCGTTGCTCCACAGCAAACGCAACGATCAGAATTCCGTTCTTGGCAGCCAACGCGATCAGCGCGACCAACCCGATCTGCGCATAAACGTCAAAGCTCAGCCCGGCCAGAATTACTGCGCCGAGCGCGCCGAGTATGCCGACGCTGACCGACAGCAGCGCGGGGACTGGAATGTTCCAGCTCTCGTAAAGCGCCACGAGGAACAAATAAGCGAATAGAACGGCCAGTCCCAGCACGGTGCCGGTGCGCCCGCCGGCCGCTTTCTCCTGGAAAGCAGTCCCGGTCCATTCGAAGGTGTAGCCGACGGGGAGCGTTGTCGCGGATATGCGCTCCATGGCCTCGAGCGCCTGGCCCGAACTGTAACCGGGCGTGGGTGCGCCGTTGACGATCGCGGCACGCAAGCCGTTGTAGCGCACGACGGTCTGCGGCCCTTGCACAAGCTTCGCCTGGGCGAGCGCGCGGATCGGGACCATCCCACCGGCCGCATTACGTACATGGATTCGATAGATGTCGTCTGTGCGTTCGCGAAACGATGTCTCGGCCTGAAGGTTGACCTGCCAGGTACGGCCGAAAACGTTGAAGTCGTTGATGTAGTAGCTGCCAAGCGTAGATTGCAGGGCATTAAAGATGTCGCTGATCTTGACGCCGAGGACCTGCGCCTTGTCGCGATCGATGTCGAGATAGATTTGCGGCGTGTCGGCGGCATAGGTGCTGAACACGCCGGCAAGCTCGGGCTCGCCGTTGGCCGCCACCAGAAGCCCGCGCAACGCTGCCGCCAAGTCTGAGGCCGACTGGCCCTGCAGCGCCTGCAGCACGTATTGAAAGCCGCCGGTATTGCCCAAGCCCAGAATGGGCGGCAAGTTGAATGGAAAAGCGATGGCGCCCTGGATCGCCGCCAGCCGCGGCCTCAGCTGCGTGATGATCGCGCCTGCACTCTGCGCGGGATCGGTACGCGTCTCGTATGGCTTGAGCTGGATGACAAAGAAGCCCTGATTCGACGCTGTGACGTAGTCGACAAAGTTCAGCCCGACCACGGACAATACCCCTTCGACGCCCGGGATAGGCCTGACGATGTCCTCGACCTGCTTGACGACCTCCTCGGTGCGGTTGATCGAAGCGCCTTCCGGCAAACGGAGCGCTGCGAAGATCGCGCCCTGGTCCTCATCCGGCAGAAAGCTCTGTGGCGTCTTGCCGAACATCCAGACCGACGCCGCCAGCACGCCGGCAACGATCACGACGCTGACTGCCGCGCGGCGCGCCAGCCGACGCACCACCGCCACATAGCCGTCTCGCGCCCTGTCGATTGCGCCCAACAGATAACGCATTGGCCCGCGACTGCGCTGACCATGCTTCAAAAGCACCGCGCACAGCGCCGGACTCAAGGTCAGCGCGTTGAGCGCGGAGATCAGCATCGCTACCGAGACTGCCACGGCGAATTGCCGGAACAGCTGCCCGCTGATGCCGGGAATGAAAGCGACCGGAACAAAGACCGACAGCAATACGAAGGTAATGGCGAGGATCGGGCCGGTAATCTCGGCCATGGCTTTCTTGCAGGCCTCCGGTACCGACAGCTGGGACTCCTGCTCGATCACCCGTTCGATGTTTTCGACGACGACAATGGCGTCATCCACGACGATACCAATGGCGAGTACAAGCGCCAGCAACGAGACGGTGTTGGCGGAATAGCCGATAATGAGCAGCACCGCAAACGTGCCGACAATGGACACTGGCACCGCAATCAGCGGGATGAGTGTTGTCCGCAATCTGCCGAGAAAAAGGAAGACCACCACAGCCACAAGCAAGATCGCGATCAGGAGCGTGCGCACCACCTCGTTGAGCGTCGCCGTGACAAACACCGTGGTGTCGAAAAACACATCGTAGGTGAGATCGGCCGGGAAGCGGGCGGCCAATGTCGTCATGGTTTGGCGAACCTCATTGGCCACCTCGACCGCGTTCGAGCCCGGCGTCTGGTAGATACCGACCGCAGCCGCCGGCGCGCCGTTGAAGCGGCTGTAGCGGTCCTGTGTTCTGGCGCCCATTTCGACGCGAGCGACGTCTTGCACGCGAACGACCGAGCCGTCAGGATTGGCGCGCAGCACGATAGCAGCAAATTCCTCCGGACGGGTCAGTCGGCCCGTGGTCTTGATGTTGATCTGAACCTGCTGCTCGCTCGTGATCGGCGCCGCGCCGACGCGGCCGAGCGCCGCCTGCACGTTCTGGCCCTGCACCGCCAGGATGACGTCGCTCGGCGTCAGGTTAAGCTCCGTCAGCCGATCGGGGTCGAGCCAAATCCGCAGAGAATAGTCGAGTGGCCCGAACAGGACGACTTGGCCGACGCCTTTGATCCGCGCTAACGAGTCGATGACGTTGATGGTCGCGTAATTGCTCAGATAGATGGCATCGAAGGTATTCTTCGGGGAGTAGATGTTTATGACCTGCAAAAGGGCCGCGGATTTCTTGCGGATGGTCAGGCCGGCGCGCGACACCTCCTGCGGAAGTTGCGGAGTGGCGAGGCTCGCGCGGTT
>Ga0126371_10003598_pt1 | contig 13582 bp, 16 predicted proteins | sample PanSoiMetaPlot_4_FD_110145 | JGI IMG/M metagenome (GOLD analysis project Ga0126371, IMG submission 110145) | Tropical forest soil microbial communities from Panama - MetaG Plot_4 | ecosystem: Environmental > Terrestrial > Soil > Tropical forest > Bulk soil | place: Panama | collected 2016-02-17 | reverse complement strand
GCCCCGATCGTCACACCGGGAAATAACGCACGCGACATTTTCGTCTTGATGACGCCCAACGCCGGGGGGCTAATCTACGGCAACACAGTGGGGCAAGCTTACCAATAGAAACAACTTATGGCTGTTAATTACGCAAACGCACTGAAAGATACGCGCATGACGGCGGTGCTGAACGCCATCGACGCGCAAGCTGGCAATGGAACCATCGAGATCGGCACGGCTGCAATGGCCACGGTCTTGGTGAGTATCGCTTTGCAGAAACCGAGTTTCACCGAGGCGTCGCAAGCGATCACGATGGCCGGTGCGCCCAAAAGCGGCGTGGCCAGCGCGAGCGGCACGGCAGCGGCGGCTCGCATCAAGGACGGGGGCGGGACAGCGCAGATTACTGGGCTGACGGTGGGCACGTCCGGCTCTGACATCAACCTGAACTCGACCTCGATCACCAATGGCCAGACCGTGACACTCAACTCAGCAGTGATCACGCATGCGCCGTGAATGTGGATTCGCGAAGGCTACTGTTGCCAGTGCGGCGACTGTTGCAAAGGATCGCCGCCTGATTTCGGGCCTGCTATAGCGGGCTACTGTCCAGCTTTCCGATGGGAATCGGAAGGCAAGGGGATCTGTCTGGTGCGCAACACCGGCAATCCTTATTGGCAAATGGCGTGCAAGCTCTGGCCGGAACATCCGAACCAGATCAAGGACAAGCCCCGGTGCACGTATAGCTTCAAGTGGGTGGAAGATGGCGACTAAAACATTCTACGTTTTAGGTACAGCAGCGCCTTCGCCCAACTTTTTCGGGCAACTGCAGGATGGCGGCTCAGCTCCGACCGCCGCCAATGCGACCTATGGCTGGAAGGTTGCAAAGATTTCAACTGCAACGCCGTTCTGGAAGGCGTTTCTAGGGGCGAGCGCTACAGCAACGACCGCGTCAGCCTCTGACCAGATTTCTAGTGCTACCGGGCCGACCAAGGGCACCGGCGCGACCGCGACGACAGCAGGCGATTCCTTCGTGACGGCGTTGCCGTACACCGCCAACATCACTGCCGGGACGTGGACGCTCGCCTTCGGGATGCGGTGCACAACATCGTCCAGCCAAGCCGGGCACATCAACGTGCGGGTGTGGGCCAGCAAGAACGCGGACGGCAGCAGCGCGCGCGAGCTGACCAGCGGCTCGCAGGTCTGCTCCACGATCACGCTGTCCTCGACCACCGCCACCTTCAACTCCACTGTCTCGTGGTCCGCGCCAGCCATCACGCTCAACAACGAGTATTTGTTCTTTCAGGTGGAATGGGTGGAGACGGTCGCCAGCGGCAGCAACAACGGCGACGTGGTGTTCTACATTAGCGCCTGTTCGATCGTCACCGGCACGTGGACCGACTTCATCGCGGGTACGCTGTCATCAACTGAGGGCGGCGACACGTCAGCGATCACCGGGCTGGCAAACGCCTTTGGCACGGCAGCGGCGACCGAGGCAGGCGACACGGCAGCGATCGCAGGCAGCAGTTCGTTAATTCAGGGCGTCTACGCGAACACGTCAGCGAGCAGCGTGACCAATCAGACGACGCCAGCCTTTCCGAACCCGAATACGCCGGGCAACACCATCATCGTTTTCGTCGCCATTGGCACGTCTGGCTCAGGACCGACTAACACTATTAATTCAGTGACCGACACGGCGGGCAATACCTACAGCCCAGTCGATAACGGCTACAACGACACCGCCGGGGATTCTTACACGCAGATCTGGTACGCCGCGAATATCAAAGCGCAGACCGGCAATCAGGTGACAGCGCATTTCACTGCGCAGCCTTATCCTGATGTACAAGCTTTCGAGTGCGCGAACATAGCGGCAGCGAATCCGGTTGACATCGCGACCGGCGCGGGGGCGGCGACAGCAGGCACCAGCGTTTCAACCGGCTCGATGACGACGACACTGCAAGATTTAATCTTCTTTGCGGTAGCGCCGAAGGGCAATGCGGCGGTGACGTTCGCTGGGTCTTATGTAAAACGCGACTTGGGCGATCCGTGGGGAAATGCGGTAGGTGAGCAGATCGTGGCAGCGGGCTCGATCAGTGGCTCAGCCACCTTGGCGTCTGCGCAAAATTGGACGGCGGCACTGGTTGCTTTTAAACGAACAGGACCGACCACCGGCACGCTGGCCGCGACCGAGGGCGGCGACACGGCGGCAAGTTCTGGATCTGTATCAACTGGCGGATCTATTACTCTTGGCGACCCGGCACAAGGACCGAGTAGCGGTGGGTTCTCTGGGATAACAGCCGTCAAGGCGACCCTCTCGCAATCCGGCACGCTTCAATCGATCAGCATCTGGTTGTACACGGGCACGGCGGTGGGAGTTAGTTATTTGCTAGGAATCTATGACGCCACTGCGTCAGGCGGACTTGCGGGAAATCTGATCGCCACGACAGCCGTACAGCAATCAGTTGCCGGTCTTGTCACGATACCGACGACCACTAATCCGGTCCTCGCGCCCGGCGATTACTGGATTGCGATCCAGAACGACGCCGGTGGTCTATCAGCGTGCTACCTTAACCCAGCCCCCGGCGGCAACGTTGGTGAATGGTACAATCCACAAGGCTGGACAGGCGCGCTTGCGAACCCATTCCCGAGTGCAAGCGCAAGCACTGGTCCGTATCAATTCTCGCTGTATGCCACGCTGAGCGGCGGCACTGCCGTTACCGGGACTATGTCGGCGACGGAGGGCACAGTGTTCAATACCGCCTACACGCCGGTGGGCGCGAGCAATGGGCCAATGCAGCCTATTTATGCTCAGGAATTGACCTTAAGCCAGCAGGCCCTGATCACCTCGATCAGCTTCTACGGCTCGCTTTCGAGCGGGGCCAATCCGGTGCATTTTCTGGCGGGACTTTATACTAACAGCCCCGGCAGCCCCGATACTCCTTTGTCGTTGTTGGTGCAAAGCGCGGTCACTGCCGTGACGCTAGGGGCAGACACTGCGCATGCAGCGTGGTTCACGATCCCTTTTCCCCCAACCTTATTAGCTCCCGGCACCTATTGGATCGCCCACGAGATCAATACCGGTGAGGGCATGGTGGCCGGGTTCTACGATTCAGGGATCAGTGGCGGAAACCTTTATTACGCCAGTTTAAGTTGGACGGGCTCGATGCCAACCACTTTCCCGGCTGGCGGCACCACTCTGACAGGTTACGGGTTCAGCTTTTACGCGAGCGGTGCAAACGCTGGGGATGGGTGCGCTGGGTCAGGCACTGTCAGTTCAGGGGTTAGCGGATCACTGGCGGCGACCGAGGCTGGCGATACGGCGGCTGTCAGCGGTGTGGTTAAGTGGGTGGCGACGCTCGCGGTGACCGAGGCTGGTGACGTATCAGCCATCACCGGGACGGTGGATTGGAAGGGTACGCTGGCGGTCACGGAGATAGGCGACACTGCCAGCAGCACCGGCGTGGTGGATTGGAAGGGCACGCTGGCCGCGACCGAGTCCGGTGATACGGCAGCGAGTGCGGGCGGCATCTATGGCACGGGCACTTTGGCGAGCACCGAGGCCAACGATACGGCGAGTATCAGCGGCACGATAGCAACGCCAGCTGTCACAGGCACCTTGTCGGCGACTGAGGCGGGCGACACGGCGGCGAGCCCCGGCGTGGTTGACTGGAAAGGCACGCTGGCCGCGACCGATGCGGGCGACAGCGCAGCGATCTCAGGCGGCATCTACGCGACCGGCACACTGGCCGCCACGGAAGCGCAGGACACGATGTCCGCTGCCGGGGCGGGCTTGGCCATCTCTGGCGCGCTGAGCGTGACCGAGGCCGGTGACGCGGCGGCCATCGCCGGGCTGGCTGGGGTGCTTGGCCCGCTCGCTGTGACCGATGGTAGTGATACCGCTAGCTGCACCGGGACAGTCAGATGGATAGCCACGCTCGCCGCGACCGAGGCCAGCGACGCGGCAGTGATGACCGGCCTTGCCAGCGCCTTTGGCACGCTGTCGGTGACCGAGTCACCGGACGCTAGCAGCAGCACCGGCAGCGTGTACTGGCAGGCGGCCTTGACGGCGACCGAAGCTGGAGACACGGCGGCAGTGCTGGCATTCGCCAACGCCTTTGGTACGTTGTCGGCAACCGAAGCACCGGACACCATGTCAGCCGGTGGGGCAGGCTTGGCTATCTCAGGTCCGCTGATCGCGACCGAGACGGGCGACGCCGCCGCTGCGGATGGTGTGGTGAGGCGCAGAGGCGCGGCGGCGCTACTGGTGGGAGTGTAAAATCTTGAATTCGAGATCTAACAAAAAAGGATAGTATGGCAACAGATGAAGAAGCAGTTGTAGAGACGGAAGACACGGCGGAAGAGACCGAGATGACGCCGGAACAACAGCTGGTGGCCGACGAAACGGCGGCGCTGACCCAGCTGACATCATGCAGCGAACCGCTGCGGCATTCGGTGAGTCCGGCAGTATCGGATTTCACCGGGATCAGCGACAACACGGCGCTGCTGGCCTCGCTGACCCGGTGGCATGCCCAAGGGCAGGTCAACGGCTTGATTCGCAACGACGCTGGCGGCGGCGTGCCGACCGCGTGGAGGCTGACGCACATGGGCGAGGCGGTCTACGTCAAGAACCAAGGGGTGACCAAGAACGCGCCGACAATCACCAGCCTGAGCCCGTCGAGCACCTCGATCGCGGCGGCAGCTGGGAAGCCGGTGAGCATCACGATCAACGGCACCAACGTCCGGGGCAGGCAGGTGGCGCAGGTGGCCGGGGTGGCGCAGTCCACGACCTACGTGAGCAAGACCCAGATGATCATGAAGTATTCGTTGCCAGCCTCGCCGAGCACCGTACAGGTGACCATCTATGACGGCGAGACCGGCCAGACCACTGCTAATTCGGCGCTGACCGTGACAGCCTAACAGGAGGAAATTATGCCATACGAAAAAACAGCAGAACGCGACTTGGCAGCCGACCAAGCACTGGTCATGCAGGATCTGCTGACCGGCAAAGCGCTGCGCCATTCAATCGACCCGCCGGTGAGCGATTTCACCGCTGCGGCTGGCGTACCGGCGGACGAGGTGCTTTCGATCCTGAACAACTGGCACAACCAAGGGCTGGTCTTCAACAAGATCGCCAACGACGACTTCGAGCAGGACGGGGTGCCGACCATGTGGCGGCTGAACTATAACGGCTATCACACGGTCAAGGATCTCGCGACGCCGCCGACGCTGACGGCAATCAATCCGAACACCGGGGTGAAGAACACGACGGTGACCATAACAGCAACCGGGACCGGATTCGATGACACCTGCAACATCTCGATGCCAGACGCCAACGTGCTCTCGAACGCCTACGTGAGCGACACCGAGCTGACCGCCGAGGTCGAGCTGCCGCTGCCGCCGCCGGGGCCGATCAATGTCACCGTGGTGAACAGGACGTGGGGCACCGAGACCGACCCGCTGCCGTTCACCGTGACGCCAACCTAAAAGGAGCAATATGGCAGTACTAACAACCAAGAAGCGCAAGGCGTTGCCGAAATCGACCTTCGCCTTACCGGGCCGACGCTACCCGATCCCTGATATTAGTCATGGGCGGAACGCGCTGGCGCGAGTCAGTCAACACGGCACGCCGAGCGAGAAGATTCAGGTGCGCCGAAAAGTAAAGCGAAAGTTTCCGTCGATTGCCGTGGCCGGTAAGAAGAAGAAATAATGTGGACGAATTAGCTTGAAATAGTGTAAAGGAAAATTGCCATGTCAGACGCCAATCTTGCGGTTTTAGCCCAAATCGCCGAGCAATCGTGGAGCGTGCTGCCGCCATCCCCGAAGTTTCGGAAGTCACGGTTCATCAAGGACACGCTCAATTTCGGAAAGGAAACGGTGGTCAGTGCCGAACTGCGGGACGACCGGCAGATCCCCGACATTTTGCTGGTGGGCTTTTCGAGTTTGGGCGGCTACGAGTTCGAGCTGTCAACCCAAGAGTTTGACCTCTTGATCCAGAACGCGCTCTTCTGTACGCCGACCGTGCTGAACCTGATCAGCATGAACGTGACCTGCACCGCATCCGCGCGCACGATCGTGGCGGCGGCTGGCGGATTCAATAACGTGCTGGCGGGCCAGCGGCTGATGTTCACCGGGACAACCAGCGGGCTATTGGACGGCGTAGTGGTCTTCGTTCAGTCGATCTCGACGGATAAATCCGCCTTGACGGTGGATGCGGTCCCAGACTATACCGGCCCGGCAGCATTCAATGCCAAGACCTACCGCAACGGTGTGGTGCGCAACTCGATGGCGCTGGAAAAGAATCTGACGCCGACTTCGTTCCAGCTGTATTCGGGCTGCATGAACAACACCTTCAAGCTGACCTTGGAAGCCAAGAAGATCGCCACCGGCACGTGCGACTTTATCGGCAAGGGGGCGAAGCCGAGCAGCACCAGCGCCAGCTCTGGCGGCTACAATCCGCAGACGACCAACCCGGTGCTGAACTGTTCGAACAACATCGGCAAGATCAGCCAAGGCGGTGCTCCGGTGAACACCGGGATCAAGATGATGACGATCGAGCTGAACAACAACTTGCGCCCGCTGGCCGCGATCGGGCAGGCGGACTTGTATGGTGTAGGTTTGGGCCGGTGCGAGGTGAAGGGTAGCATGCAGATGTACTTCAACGATAACGCCATCCTGTCCATGTTCATCAGCCACACCAAGTCGAGTTTCGGCTGTGTATTGACGGACGGGGCTGGGGGCGCAATATCGATCGACATCCCGAGCTTGCAATACGACACCGGCAAGACCGACGTGGCCGGGATCAACACCGACGTGATGATCGACACCACGTACTCAGCGTTCAGGGATAAGACGCTGGGCTACGAGATCCAGATCTGCGAAATGCTGGCACCGGCAATCCAGCCAACGATCGTCAGCCTGACCCCGAGCGCGGCGTCGATTGCGGCAAGCCCGACCGTAGCAGTCAAGGTGACAGGCACGAACTTCGAGCCGTCGCATCTGGTCTTGGTCAATGGCTTCCAGATCCCGGCGACCTACGTGAGCGCAATCGAGATCGATGCGGTCTACACGCTGCCAGCGACAACCGGGGTGGTGAATTTCCAAGTGCAAGACCCCAACAGCGGGCTGATCAGTGCTCTGACGCCGTTCACGGTGAACGCCTAAACTTATGGACACGACCCAGAATGTTGAACAGGGCATGGACCCCATGCCCAACGCCAGCAAAGGCGTGCCGGTGCCCGCCTACAACGAGCCGACTGGCGGCCCGAACAGCGACCAGCGGCAGGAACAGCACCGGCGGCGGCAGGCGTTCATTGCCAAGAAGCGGGCGGGTGCGGACGGGCCGAGCCCGTGCGTGCCCAGAAGTGGGCCGCCGGACGAATCTTGAATTCGAGATCGCGAACGTTATGCGAGGTGTTTATGGAGGACGACAGCAAAAGACTTGATGAAATCCTGACGATCCTCAAAAGGATCGAAGAGCGCCAGATCAAGACCACGGCGATGGTGAGCGAGGTCAAAGAACACGAAGCGCCGATCGTGGGAAGCTTTGCGAGCAGCGAGCTGGGAGACGAAAAACATGGCTGACGGTGAAGATGCGGTGACGCAGGCGCGGACCAGTGACCTGACGAATCCTGATTACGCGGCGACCAAGGAAGCCGACCCGTCAACGGCGGCCTGCGCGCGGATGAGTTCAGCGATCGACGAGTACGTAACCGGCGACCTGAAGAGCGGCGCGGCCCGGCTGCGGGCCATCTATAATGGCGACCCTGCGCCAGAGCCGGTGCGCAAACCGCGCAACGACTTCGAGGGCGCGACGTGATTCTGTTGATCCAGTGGCTGGTGCTGGTGGTGGTGGTGTGTCTGCTGTACTGGGTGGTGAGTCAATTCGCCCCGGCCCCGATAATGAAGATCGTGCTGGTGGTCTGCGTGGTGGTGGTGGTCCTGAGCCTGATCTGGTTGCTGCTGGCGTTCTTCCATGTCACGGTGCCGATGCATTAAGTATGAACAAACTATTGGCAGCTGTTAGCTTGGTTCCACTGTCGGTCCTGTCAGCTTTCGGGCATGACACGGGCTATCCTCACATGCACTTCTTTTCCGACCCGGACAATCCTGCCGGATTCGAGACGCTGGCCTTGATGTTGGCCGTGTGCGCCGCTGGGATCGGTCTGGGGGTGTTTCTGTACCGACGAAAATGCAAGCGGACAGACTCAGCGAGCACGAAGAAAAGAGACGGCTGAAGCGGATCTACCGGCTGATCGACGCGATTGGCCCGATGGAATGTATCCCCGGCTGCCACGACTGCTGCGGGCCGGTGTACTTCACCCGGCTGGAACTGCAGCGCGCGCCACTGTTGGAACTGAACATCAAGGCGCTGGAACAGCTGATAGAGGCGAACACCGGGATCGACTGGCACTTCAACTGCGCGACCTGCATCTACGTGACGCCGGAAGGCAAATGCGGGATCTACGACAAGCGACCGTTCGTGTGCCGGATCTTCGCCATGACCGAGGAACCGATGCTCAAGTGCCCGCACGGGCGCGCGCCAAAGAACCCGCTGCCGCTCAAGGAGACGCACGCGCTGATGGCCGAGTACAAATGGATCAGGGAACAGAACGCGGCTGATGGCTACTAGGGCGCGCATCGGCAGGCCGAAACGGGCACGGGCAGCGGCGCGGGTAACGACCGCGCACCGGGCTGGGCGGCCACGCGGTCCCAAGCGGGTGACCACGGCGCACCGCGAGCTTGCCAAACCGCACGCGCCGCGCCATGCTCCGGGGCAAGAAAAAGTATGAACCTATACGAGCTGAAAACGGATGCGGACAAGGATGTCAAAGGCGTCTGGATCGAGTACCCGGACCACAGTGACAACGGCAGCCAGCAACCGGCAGAGTTTCTGATTGCCAGCAGCAGCAACCCGGTCTACCGCCGGGCGCTCAATGCCGAGATCAAGAAGCGGTTTCATCGCAAATGGATGGAAGACATCGAAGGCCGGGACGAGGCCGAGATACAGGCGATGGCCAAAGGCGTGTTGCTGAGCTGGCGGGGTGCGGTCTATCTGGAGCGGGCCGGGGAAGTGACGGCGTACAGCAAAGAGGCAGCGATCAAGGCGCTGCGGATTCCGCCGTTCAAGGCGTGGGTGGAAGCCGAGGCTAACAATCTGGAGAACTTCCAAGCACAGGAGAAAGCTGCGGACATCGCGGCATTAAAAAGCGGCGCTGCGGTGGGAGGTACAGTACAGCCACCTCGATGACTTTCTGGGCGATCTGGCCGAGACCGAGCCGCATCTGGTCTCGCCTGACTATTACAAGCGCCCAGAGCTGGAGGTCTGGCAGCGAGACCTGCTAGACGCCTTCTACACGCTCGCCAGAGCCCGCCAGAGCGGTTTGGACGTGAACCCCATCTCATTGGTCGAGATGGAGGCGATGACGCGCCTGAATCAATCTGTGACGTTTTACGAGCCGCTGGATCTGATCGACATCTGGCAGGCGCTCGATCAGGAAATGCGCAGCTACTGGCAGGGCAAACGCAAGGAACGCGAGGAACGCGACCAGCAGCGCAAGAAGGCTCAGGCGGCGTCGCCATAGACTTTTGCTGGAATTTTGCCCCGCCACTGATTACGCTCGCGGCTTATGGCGGCTGATCTTTCCCTCAAGGTTGACGTTGACGGCTCGCAGGCCAAGACAGAGGCGCAGAACGTTGGCAAGGCGCTGACCGACATGGGCGAAAAGGGTGACGCCGGGGCCAAGAAGGTCAGCGAGGGCATGAAGAAAATGGGGCACGACGTGGAGACTGCCACCAAAGCGGTGGAAGGACATGGCAGCCGCGCATCCCGGCAATTCATCAACGCCACGCGGGCGGCGGAAGATTATTCCAAGGTGTTGGGGCTGCCGATGATGATGGGCGGGCTGGGGCGTTTGATTCGCGGCACCGAGGATCTGGGGCTGGCGATGGCCCGAGGCGGGGTGGGGATGGCGGGCTTTACCTTCGCGATGGTGGCCTTTAACGCGGCGACCCAAGCTGTGATGGCCCCGATTAACGCGCTGATGAATGCGCTGAAAGAAGGATTCGGCGAGGCGCTGGGGCAGGAGAAGCTCGACATCCAGCTCAAGAATATGCTGGGCTCAGCTAAGGCGGCAGGTGACGAGCTAAAGCAGATCAAGGACTTCGTCACCGGAGGGCAAGGTGGTTTCCTGTCGTTCGACGATGCGCAGAAAGGCGTGGAACGCCTGCAGAGTTTGAGTGGCGGCCTGATCACAACCTCGCAGGCGTTAAGGATCTTGGCGGGCGCGCAGGCAGTAAGCGGGCAGAGCGCGGCGCAACTGGGGCAGGAGATCGGCAAAGTGACCAACTACATCCTGAGCGGTACGCCGATGCGCTACCAGATGTTGGAAGGTCTGGTCAATCTGCACCTTATCAGCTCGCAGGACGCGGTGGCGATCGAGAACATGAGCAAGAAGCACGCCGACGCCACGGCGATTATGGGCCGATTCACTCAGGCGCTGCACGAGAACGACGCGGCGGCCAAGGAAGCCAGCGAAAGTTTCGGCGGCCTAATGAACCAGCTGGAGCAGATTATTCACGTGGATATTCTTGAACCGCTGGGCGCGGCGCTGATAGCCGCATTTAAGGAACCGCTGAAGACGCTGGACGAATTCTTTACCGGGCACCAGCCCCAGATTCAAGAGATGGCCATGCAGTTGCGGATCAACCTGATGACCGCAATCGACTACGTCAAGGAGCACGGAATTGAGAAATCGTTCTATGACGGACTGGACGCGTTCGTGGCGTACTTCGAAGCGAACGTGACGCCGAAACTCCAAGCTCTTTTGAAGCACATGTGGGACGGCACCATGTCTGATCTGCAAGAGTATTGGGACCACTTTGTGGCGGTCAACAAGGCTCGCTGGCAAAGCTTCATCGAGACCATGAGCAAGCCGCCGACCACGGTGGCCCCGCTACCGGGCACGCCCAAGGAAGCACTGGGACTGGGTGGCCAGCCGGATACCCGTGCGGAAGAGGAACAGCGCAAGATTCAGCAGGATCTGATCGATGCGCAGAAAGCCGGGGAGGACGCGACCAAGAACCAGACTAGTACGACCAAAACGCAGACCAGTGCGAGCGATGCGCTGAAGAACGCGAACAACGCCTTGAAGGCGTCTGTGGACCTCTTGAATACGACGATGCAGAACATGCCCAACATGCTGTTGCAGGGAGGCGTGGGTGGTTTCGGCCCAGCTGGGGCGGCAGCCAAGTTCGCGCCACCGGTGCCGGGCGCGACGCCCGGTGTGCGGGCGATGCAATACGGGCCGGTGGTGGGCGAGTACACGGGGGCGACGCTGATAGGCCCGTTTGGCAACGTGCTGAAGTCCAACGACATCGCGGTCTCAGTGTCCTTGATGCAGCAATTCGGGCTGAAGCTGGGCGACTACGTCAACATCATCGACCAGACCGGCAAGGTGCTGTACGCGCACATGCACATCATGGACACCAGCTGGAAGACGGTGGCCGGGCGCAAGGTGGACACTGGCGGATTTGAGACCCGGACAGGTAAAGAGCTGGGCTACGCGTCGCTGATCAAGGAACAGAGCGGCTCAATGCTGATGACCGACTGGGGCAAGCTGTACATGAACGAGTGGAACAAGGCGCAGAAAGAGCAAGCTGACCAGACTGCGGGCAAAGGCAAGCTGACCGGGGTGCCTAAAGTGGAAGGCAAAGACAAGGCCACCAAGGATCTGAGCGAGGAGAAATCGCTGACCGACCAGCTGAACGAGGCCGAGAAGAAATTCGGCACACAGATTGAGATCGTCGAGCAGAAGCGCCATGCGCACATGATCACCGACGCGCAGGCGTATCAAGAGGAGTTGAACCTGTACAAGCAGGAACAATCTGCTTTAGAAAACGTCCGCGCGAAGCTGGAAGCGGCGTATCAGGCGGCGCAGAAAGCGCACGACACCAAGCTGGCCGAGCAGTACAAGATGAAGCTGGACGAGATCGACCTGAAGCTTCTCAAGATCACGGCGGACCTGCAGAAGGTTGGGGCGGCCAATTCGTTCTGGGGGCAGGCAGCCGAGGAAGCCACCAAGAAATCAGAGCAACTGGCGTTTACCGGCAAGTCGCTGATCGACAATTTTGACACTGCATTCCAATCGATCAGCGGCGGGTTCATGTCGATTATTGACGGCAGCCAGAAAGCCAGTGACGCCTTCAAACAGATGGCCAAGGAGATCATCGACCAGCTCTGGAAGATCGGCATGCAGCTCATTGAAAGCCAGCTCATGAAGTGGCTAGGGTCGCTGGGGCAAACTGCGGTGGGCACGGTGGGCGGCCCGTCCTTGGAAGGATTCGGCATCATCACCGCGTCCGCACAGACCGGCGGCATGGTCACCGGGCCGGGCGGGATCGATCGAGTGCCGACCATGCTGACATCGGGCGAGTACGTGCTGCACAAAGGTGCCGTGGACAAGTACGGCATCGCGATGATCGACGCCATGAACAAAGGCACATGGGGTTTTGCCAAGTACGCGGGCGGCGGCAGTGTGGGCGGCTACAGTCCGCAGAACATCCCGCCCAGCCAGTCAATCAGCGGCGCGGGCGGCGTGCAGAACGTGACCGTGGCGACGACGATCAACATGGGCGGCAGCCAGACCACGCCAGCGGATGTCGGGCGCGGCGGCGGCTCTGGCTTATCCAAGGAGCAGATCGCCCAGTTCCAGACGGTGATCAACAACGTGGTGCGCGAAGAGATCGTGCGCCAGAAACGACCCGGCGGCATCCTGAACCGCAACACCTCATAGGCTTATGGCTATCACACCGACTTGGCCCGCCACGATCCCGATTAGCTACGAGACCCAGAAGAAGGCGACCCCGAGGATCATGATCGCCAAATTCGGCGACGGCTACGAGCAGCGCACGCCTGAATGGATCAACTATCTGCCGCGTCAGGTGACGGTCAAAGTGGATCAGACGCGCGACGTGATTTACACGCTGGAACAGTTTCTGATCTCGACGATGGGCTGCCAAGCGTTCTGGTTCACGCCGTATCAGGACGCAGCTGGCACGTTCGTGGCCGACCAAGGCTGGACCGTGACGGAGAAAGGTTTTGATTACGCGATTCTGGAAGTGACAATCAGGGAGGTGTTCGAGCTGTACTAATGGTCCGAGGCAAACTACTACTAGAAGCTGTCAAGCTGAACCCGACAGCAGTGATCGACCTGTTCCAGCTCGATCTCAGACCGGTGGGCGCGGTGCTGGTGGAAGGCTGGGACGGCGTGCTGTACTTCCACTCTGGCAACCAGATCAACCGCACCGACATCGTTTTCGGTGGCCGCCAGTACGCGCAATGGCCAGCCGAGACCCGGAACTTCGAGTGGAACATGACGACCACCCAGCCGCGACCGCAGATCAGTTTTTCGAACATCTTGGGGCCATTCACCCAGATGAACTTGGAGTACGGCGGGCTGGTCAACGCCAAGCTGACCCGGATTCGGACCTTCGCCAAGTTCTTGGACGGGATGCCCGAGGCCGACGCATCCGCCTATTTCCCGCCTGAGACGTGGGTGATCAACCGCAAGGTGCAGGAAGACCGCGAGATCTGCATTTTCGAGCTGTC
>Ga0126371_10003597_pt1 | contig 13583 bp, 5 predicted proteins | sample PanSoiMetaPlot_4_FD_110145 | JGI IMG/M metagenome (GOLD analysis project Ga0126371, IMG submission 110145) | Tropical forest soil microbial communities from Panama - MetaG Plot_4 | ecosystem: Environmental > Terrestrial > Soil > Tropical forest > Bulk soil | place: Panama | collected 2016-02-17 | reverse complement strand
CCGGAGGAAACTACCTCGGAGCGGGCTGTTTCCCGCCGACGTACGGGAAACGCGTATACATCAACGGTGATTCCCCATTCAGCAAGCAGCCATTCTGGGATATAGCAGCGATTCTTGTTGTGCTCACACCATCTTCGTAATCTGGCTGAAGCGGTGTAAGCCTCCTTCCTGAGTCCTAACTGTCGAACCTGCACCTCGAATTCAGTTGCGATATTAATAATGGCCCCAAGTGGCGTTCCCCAACTTGGATTCCCACGACCGCGACGCATAGCCGAGTTGCCTTCGAGAGTTGTCCCGATCAAACGGGAAGTAGCCAGAGCATGACAAATAGGGCCCCGGACAGGCTTGTGGGTTTGCTTATCAGTCCGGGGCCCTGCGCTGGACGGAACATCTAACCCCGGGGGAAGGACCGCCTGTCTGGTTGTGGGGGTTGAATAGACGCCACGTGTGCGTCGCCCTGTCCAGCCCATGCCACAAAAACATGCTTCGGAGAATTGACCGAAGCCGATTCCGTAAACATCAGAACACTGTTCTAGTTGGTGTTCTGCTTTCGCGAAGAGAGTCCCCACGTAGGCGGCTGAATCGGACATCCAAGGAGAGAACCCGATTCTTGCTTTCAATCGTGCCTACGTGGGGAAGGCTTGCAACCATGGAATCTGGTACACCGGAACAATTGCATAGGGCCCCGGACAATGCGCCAAAGTCTGAGGCCTTTGGACAGGACACTCTCCACCCTCTGGGAAGGGGACCGTAACAATTGCGCGGCTATAAGGGCGCTTCTCTCGCGTCGCGCTGTCCAGACGCAACCATAGGCGTTTCCGAAACGATTGCAACTGGCAAAAGTTGCAATTAGCACTGGCAGAACTGCCAGCACAGATCTATTCAAACCATTTTACTATTCCGGATGTCTAGCTACTAGGGACGATTCATAGGATCTCCTTCCGGGGGGGAAGAGAGCCCCATGAGCCAAAACTTCAAGTCTTGATAAAACAGCAAATCTTTGTGAGACACGCAACTGAGGGAGCAGGGTGAAAGCGTGTCACGCCCCACATTACGCGAAATAATGATTACTCTTCAGACCAGTATCAAGAAAAAAGAAGAACTACGCCGGGTGAGTCACGAAACCCTTCCTACTGCTTACCCTTATCGTGCCCGGGGTTTGCGTTCACCTCGGGGTGCTGCGCACTGTAGGGATGGCAGCAAGGTTTCTCTTTTGGGTGAACTCCATCACTTCGACACGGGTCCCGTCTGGGTCGTACGCATCCAGGCTGTCTTTGCCATCGCGGCCGACTTCAGGGCCATCGAATGTTCGCAGGCCGTTGGAACGGAGCTGGGCCGAGGCGTCGTGAACGTTCTTTACTCCGAATGAGAAGTGATTCTGCACTCCAAGCTCTTTATGGTCGGCATTGGCAGGAATGTTGAGCATGTATTCGATCCAGTCGGGCCCGTCGGGAACTTGGAGCTCGTACCAGTCGACGCCGTCATCCTTGAATCCGCCATACCAATAGAGGCGAAATCCGAGAAGATCAACATAAAAACGATTCTCAGCAGCCAGGTCTTTGACCACGAAACCCGCATGGATCAGGTGGGTACGGATCTGCTTAGACGCAGGCCTGGATCCGATTTTGGCATGTAATCTGTGTACGAAGGCGATGGGATTGCCCTCCGGGTCGCGGACTCGGAAAGATCGAGAACCATCGGAATCTCTCCGAATGTTGCCCGGTACGATGCCATGCGACAGCAGGTAACGGTGCATTTCTATGAGATTGTCGGTGGCGAAGGCGACTTCTGCGAGCCAACTTTTGAGAGTCGAATTTCGTGTTTGAGCCGGCACTCGTGCCAGGAACACCCGCTGGTCCGACGGGGCCACTAGATAACACAGGTCAGCACTTGCGTGTCGCGGACAATTGGTGGTTAGTCCAAGAACGTCCGAATAGAACTGGCGCGATTTCTCGACGTTGCTAACGTAGACAGAGACATGATCGATGCCCAAGATGTGTGGGCGCTCCGGTTGCTTCTCGCGTCTCGAGGAAAGCGCGGCGGATTGCAGAACGACGCAGAAGGAAAGAAGAGCGGCTGCATGCACCAATCCGGGCGCAACTCCGAAATTTCTATGACATTTCGTCATTCACGTTCTACCCAGAGGATTGGAGCGCATTCGCAACTCAGGACTGTTCACCAATCACGTGCGCAGCCACGCTCTAGCACATTGCCGCATACCTGCTTAGTGCCACGACTTCATTGTCGAAAAAAAACGCTTGGGATTTTCCAAGGGCTTCCTATCCGGCCCGATGTGTGGTGGATCGGGGATACGCGGCAACTTGAGCGGAGAAGCCTCGATTTGTCTATCACATGAGATTAGTCCTCAATTTTCCCGCGTAGCACCACAACTGAAGCCGCAGGAAGTTCAAAAGCAGTGTCTGCATTGGCTTTAACACTTGAGTGCACGATCGGACCGTCTGGATCAGCGATCTTCCTGAGAGGCTGCCATTGATATTGAGCACTCCCGAAGACCGCCTCCGAGACCTCGCCTCTGAATGCGGCGCCGCCTTCGTTGTCTCCGTTGTGGAATCGAACCCGCACTGTATGCGGATGTTGCTGGTCTTTATTAACAATAAGCAAGGCCCAGTAGCCATCAGGCCGCTGCACAGGGTAGGCGGTAACCAGCATATGTCCGGCTCCGTCCTGAATGTCAGTAGTTGCCGAAAAGGCTCGATGCGTATCGGCGCCGGGCTTCAGCCATTCAAGATTTATCAACTGGCTAGCGAAGAACTGCCCTAACCGCTGTGTGATCTGACGATCGGAAGCGACGGCAAACATCCCAAATGTTCCGTCGGAGTTGTTGCATCCAGCGTGTACGCCCATTGGTACATAGTGGAAGTAGTAGATGGCGTCGCCACCTGCCACCAGGAAAGAGCCGACGTAGTCCGCCAGCCAGAGCGCGCCGAAAATGCCGACTGAACTCTCCGAACTCTGCCAGGAGAGATTTGATTCAGTAATGAACATAGGAACATTCGGTGGCACACCATCGTCGCGCCACACCTGCAAAATGTTCGAAACCAGGGACGGCTCGTCGTACAAACTGCTCCATTGATACTGGCAGGGGAAATAGGGATAATGCTCGAAGGAGAAGAACCCCAGGTCGGAAATGTGGCGATGGGACTTCAAATAGTCAACAAATCTTCCCGCCCAGGACGTCCTTCCGTCCGCATCGGCCCACGTCTCTATGTCCTTATTCTGCCCTGTGAAAACAGGACCACCTAGCTTTAATGACGGATCCACCTTGTGCAACGCCTCAGCAAATTGAACATAGAGAGCTGCGTAGTCCTCAGGCATCATGTAGTGGCCGTCCGGCTCCTCCCCCATCTCGATGTTCGAGATTGGATATTTGCGGTTCTCTAGGTACTTGATCTCTGCAGCCGCGTCCTCCGGTGTGTTGTAGATCATTGCGATCGGGATCATTGCCGGCAGCCCACGCGTGTATCCACTGTTATAAAACAAGTCGAAACCAACATGTGCTCGTCCACTCTGATCGATGTCAGACGACTCGTGCCATGGATCAACAGACGAACAATACGTCGGCGTTTGTCCCTGGTCTGGCGTGTGCATGATCAGGTCGTGGAACTCCCCTTTGGAGTCCGTCGTTCCCAAATACAACTCGCGGATCGCATACCCAACACAGTTCCTACGATCTCCAGAGCCGTGCGTATCACACGTATTTGAAGAACTTGTCATCCAAATGCGAATCCAGCGCGCAAGCATCGGTGACGATGAGATCCTCATGGTCGCGGTGCCGCCCTTCCCATCTACAACTGCTCCTAGTGGGAATGCTTGCCACGTTCCACGGTTTGGGTACTTGATGGGATCATCTCCAGTAAAAAACTCCACCACAAAATGTGTCGCATAAGGCTCACCCCATGTAATGCGAATTGTGTCAATCGGCAATGGATTCGATAGGTCCAGAAAAATCCACTGCGGGTGCTTTGAATCATCCTCGCCGGTAAACGCCTTCGTCAGATACGGGTTGCTCTTCCAGTATGAGTTCTGATCCCCATCAGTAAGGCGCGAATATCCGACGGTCTCTGTGCCGTCGTCGCGCGTGACCCCCCGATGCGGCAGCGGATATCCGTAGCTGTAGCGGATCATCTCTGTGGGATTCGAGTCGCCAACGAAGTATCCTTTTTCGCCAGAATCGCTCCAGGTTCCCTTCGGATTCCAATGCCACGCCTCGGCATACAGCTCGGTGTTCTGGCGATAGCTCACCGGACCCCATCCCGCTTCCAGGACCTTATCAACCGTAGCCTTATCAAAATTCGCATCGATTACAGCCTTGGGAATGCGGTCAATACCGGCGCCAAGCGTCTGGTTTGGCACGAACGACTTCTTCACATGGCTTGGCGTGATATCGACATCGATCTGCTGAGCCAGAGAGCAGCCCGCAAGTAAGCCGCATACAGCCAAGCAAGACAAGATTCGGATTTCAAGACTCCGCCACTCAGTCGAGATCATCAATTGGCAATTTCCTTCCGCACTACGAATTCATCGTCAAAGTCAATGGACCAAGATATTCTCTTGGATACTGTCTTTTAGAGCCAGTTCCTTCGCATAAAGACCATCATCGCGATGGAGACCATGGGAAGTGTGGAAGATGCTCTCGGTAGCCCATGTCGTCCGTTCAACGGTCACATTAATCCGACTCTGCGCTCCTTAAGGCCATGACGACACTCTTCTGCCTGAATGAAGACACTTTCACTAAATTGTTTAGCCATGCCACCAGCGCATTGTTAGAACAGAAACTTAAATCCGATCTGCATGATGCGAGGATCGCGAGCACTCGTCACGACGCCGAAAGCGCTCGGCCCCGTATTGATTTCGCCTGTCGGGTTGATGAACTGCGCATGATTAAAAAGGTTGAAGGCCTCGAAGCGCAACTGAAGTTCTTTTGATTCGGTGATCTTCGTGTTCTTTAACAGGGCCATATTGAAGTTGTTTAGTCCTGGTCCATGGAAGAACCGGCGACGGGAGTTACCAAATTGGCCTAGCTGTTCGTTGCTGAAAAGCGCAGTATTGAAGTACGGGTTCCCGTGGCGTGGGTTCGTATCAGCGAGAACCTTTCCGCCCGCAAAGTTGGGAACATCCACAGGAGCAGCGATTGCACCAATTAGTGAATTGTCATCGTTTTCCGACATACTGATTGGCAGTCCGGTGGCAAAACTGGTGACTCCGGACAGAGCCCAGCCGCTCGCGAGCTTCTTCCCCCATCCTGAATTGACCCACTTATCAAAGGGCAGAAGCCAGTTGTAGCTAAAGACGAAGTTCTGGGCTACGTCGAAATTGCAGAGACCAATGCTACGGCTGGGGTCGAAAGGGTACGTGGACTCCTGCAGTCCCGAGGCGTTGTCCAGGCACTTACCATAGGTGTAGCCAACGAGAAAGCTTAACCATCCCGTACTGTGGTTCACGCTGAGTTGGAACGAGTTATAGCTGGAGTGTGCGATCGTCGACTCATACGGGTTGGTATCAAAGAGATAGCCGAGCGGTCGCACGGCGGGCAAAGGATTACCGGAAGAGTCGAGATAAGTTGTGCCAACCGGAGGGGTCTCGCTGAAAGGCCCGCAGTTCCAGCCGTTATTGTTGTCTCCGTTCGAGATCAAAGCAAGGCAGCGCGCTGGATCGGCTGGATTGGCTTCGATCGAGGTGACCAGCTTATGGGCCTGATTTCCCACATAGGCGGCGGTCACCACCGTTCGCAACCCGACTTGGCGCTGCATCGACAATTCGTAGTGGGTGGAATAAGGCAGCTTGTTTCGGTGATCGAACGAGTAATCGTAGGATAGCGGGGTTACACCATCCCAGTTGAAGCTGGTGTCCGGATTCGAGGCGGAGACGTTGGGGGGCGGTGACATGAATGGAAACCGTGGCCAACCGGAGACCAGGGCGCCAGTCTGTCTTATCGTGTAGGGTGCTTCTAAGAGAGGAGGCTGGGCGCTTCCGTAGTAAAGACCGTACGGCGGATCGCCGACTTCGAGGAATTGTGAGAGATCTTCTACCGCGGTGTAATATAGGCCGAAACCCATGCGAATACTGGTCTTTCCTGCACCGCCGAATACCTTGCCAAGCACGCCCGAAGATGCGTTCGGCGAATACGCCAAGCCGAGGCGCGGCGAGAAGTTATGCCACTGAGTGGGCGCTAGGGTGCGCGGGATGCCCGGGTCACCGGGAACGACAAAGGCCGTGGGAGCCGTTGGAAAGACACGAGACTGGAGACCGGGGACAATCGTCTCGATCTTGTTCTGCGTGTCATACCAGGGCATGCTCGCTTCCCAGCGCAGGCCATAGTTGAGAACGAGACTGGGAGTAGCACGCCAGCTATCCTGCGCATAAAGAGCGTAGTACCTGCTGCGGGAGTCGAGGAGTTGACGGCTGGCTTGCGTGAGGCTGTCAGGGGCGCCAATAAGAAAGTCAGCAAAATCGATCCCGGTTTCGGCGCCGGTAAACGAGTACTGTCCGTTCTCCGCTGCCAGATTTCTCTCATTGATTTGGTCATAGTGAAACTGGCCGCCAAACTTGATGGTGTGAGTCCCTTTGACCTTTGCGAAGTTATCGAGCCACTGAAACATGTTGTTGAACTGGCGCGTGCTGACCTGTGGCACGCCTATGAAAAAGTTGTTGAAGGTGATGTACGGGACACCCTCAAGAGTGGGGTCGATAGCGCTGATGCCGCCGGCGGGATTTGTCCACGGAGTGATAAACCCCAAGTTGGCGAGGCTATAGTTCGGCCCAACCCCGCCCTGGGCTGTGGTCAAAGCAATCGAATTGCGGACATAGCTGAAGCGGAATTCGTTGACCGAGTTGGTTCCGAAATTCTTGGTGTTGCCGAGGTTGATTAGCTGGGCTCGGCCTGCAGTCGCGGCATTGTAGGCAAAGGTCGACGCGGGGACATTGGCTCCGCCGTTGGGGAATGGGTCGTTTAACAGGTAATCGTCAATGAAGTAATAGGCAAAGAACGTACCGAAACGGGTGTTCTGATCTATGCGAATGCCGCCCTTGTCGTCCCGCAGGGTTTTGGCATATGCGGAAGTGTTAAAGAAGTTGTTGGGTGCATTGGGCTGGGGAATAAGACCGAGGTTCAGCATGTTCACGGCGACAGGGGACCATGCTGCCTTGGGAACAAGCGCATTAGGAAAAACACACCCTGTGGTTGGATCATTGGAAGTGCAGTCTGAGCCGTAGGGGACTCCAATGCCAGTGTTGGGGTCGATGGTTGCCGGATTTATTGTGCTTGCTGTGAAGTAATACGGCTCACCATTAGCCACGCTACCCACTCCGAGCCCCAAGCGCTTGGAGAGCACGCTGGCAAACCCATCGCCGTTCACAGTGGATGCGATTGAATTTCCGTTAGCATCGGATTGGGTGCTGAAGAGATTCGCTGAATCCGTAAAGTCTCCAGTGAAGTTTGCTGCTGAGGGCATCGACTGGTTTTGAGTAGGCGCCTGAGTCTGTCGAGTCCCCTGGTAGTCGACAAAGAAAAAAGTCTTGTCACGGCGGATGGGGCCACCAAATGTGCCGCCGAACTGGTTTTGGCGAAATACCGGAGTCTTGTCTCCCGGTGCCGTGAAGTAGTTCTTGGCATCGAGTGACGTGTTCCGGAGAAACTCGAATGCCGTACCGTGAAACTGGTTGGTGCCGGATTTTGTCACTACATTGATTTGACCGCCGCTATAGTTTCCGTATTCCGAGTCGAAGTTGTTAGTGATGATCCGAAATTCTTCAATGGAGTCGAGATTCGGAATGATGGCGGCTCCATTGTTCTTTCCCTCTTCGACGTTCGATCCGTTCACCATGAAGCCGTTGGCAGTTTCTCGCTGACCGTTAACCGACTGGTTGCCGGCATTGAGACCGCCATCCACTGCGCGGTCATTCAGGCCCGGGGTTAATGTGTCATTGGCCGTGTAGGGAGACACGCCGGGCTGAAGCGCCAGCAAATCGGTGAAAGCCCGTCCGTTGAGAGGAACCGCAGTGATCTTGTTACTGGTGATCACCTCGCCCATCTGGGTGCTTTCAGTCTCAACTCGGACGGGATTACTCTCGACAGTCACCTTCTCGGATGCGGCTCCGACCGGTAGCACGACATCGGACCGAATCGCAGAGTTCGCATTCACTACCAGCCCGGTCGCACTGTACGTCTTGAAACCGCTCTGCGTAACGGTCAGGTCGTAGGTTCCCACCGGCAACGCAGAAAAATTGTAGAACCCTTTCGAGTCGGTGGTGAGCGTCGTAGACACACCTGTCTGGGTGTTTGTAGCAACGACCGTGGCACCCAAAAGGACGGCACCGGTCGGGTCCGTAACCACACCTGAAATACTTCCAGTGATGCTGGCCCAGACCAGGGTTGTTCGAACCAGGAGAGCCAGAACGATGACCGTAGCGGAGTGGCGGGGGCTTAGCATCCTACACCTCCATGCTGAACCGTCGCGCTATGCGGGGCGTGGTCCTTGAGACAGGATCGCCACCGGAGCAGCTTTCAGGACAGGCTGAAAATCCCCTACTAAAACGGATGAATAGTGCTAAAAGCACTATTCCTTGTCAAGCGGAGAAATCGCTGCTACCCAGAGTCCTAAAGACCTCAGCTGTGATCACTCGAGTAAACCAGCCATCGAAACACCTCTCACCGCATTACCTCCCTTTGAGGCCCACTCACTCACCACGCGCTCAGCATCGGCAACCTGATCGCTACTCATCGTGTTAGCCAATTCTCGCAGCTGGTCGCTATGATCCACGCTTTCGCCCCGCTGCGCCAGTTGGTACCACTTGTAGGCCTGCACTAAGTCGCGCGGCACGCCGCGTCCGGCCTTGTAGAGGACGGCAAGATTGGCCTGGGCGTGACTACTCCCTTGTTCTGCTGCTTTAGAAAACCAGGCCGCGGCCTGCTGGTCATCCGCCGCCACCCCTTGTCCGTTCAAGTAAAGAATGCCGAGCTTGTTTTGTGCATCCGCGTCGCCTTGTTCTGCAGCTCTACGCAACCATGCTGCGGCTAGTTGATAGTCATGCGGAACCCCAAGCCCATCGCGATACAACAAACCGACCATTCGCTGGGCATCCATGTGTCCCTGTTGTGCAGCAAGTTGAAACCAGTGCGCCGCCTTTCCCACGTCTCGGGGAACACCGGCACCTTTCCAGAACATCACTCCAAGGTCGTACTCTCCGACTGCATCCCCCTGCAGAGCGGATTTCTCGAACCATTTGGCTGCGGCGACTGAATCCTGCGCGATACCGTCTCCATGTTCATACATTTCACCGAGATTATTTTGTGCAGGAGCAAGCCCCTTCTCCGCCGCCTCCCGGAATAGCACGAGGGCCCTGCCCAGATTTCGCGGCACGCCTGCCCCCCTTTCATAGAGACAGCCAGCGTTGAACTGAGCTTCCGGGAGGCCAGCAGCAGCTGCCCTTTCAAACCACTTAGCCGCCTCCGGCAGATTGCGCTCAGTGCCCGTCCCCTGGTAAAGCATAACTGCGAGATCATGTTGCCCAATCGGATCGCCTGCGGTAGCAGCTTGCGAGAACCATCTGACCGCCTCCGACGGATTCTGTTGGACCCCCTGTCCCTTGGCGAGTGCAATTCCGACTAGTGCCTGTGCGCGATGATCACCGCCCCTGGCCTTCGACAAGAGCTTGGTGAAAGTTTGACTCTCGAGGTTAGATTCGCCCTTTTCCCCTGCGCTGAGTTGAAGAACCGCGGTGAATACAACAAAGCTGATCATGCATCGGCCACACCAGTGCATAGGATCTCCTTCTGGGGGAAGAGAGCCCTATGAGCCAAAATTGCAAAGCGTAATAGTGAGACGCGTACCGACGGCTCGCTGGCTGGGGTGGAAGTGCCGACTGCAAGATCTGGAGGCAGACGATCCATCTCTGCTACCCTCGGCCTCTGAACCCCTGCAGCGACAGCAGTCCAGCAACATCCGACTTGCCGGAATCTTGGGGGTGGTCCGCAGGTTGCGTCAACTGAACTCCTGCCGAATTTTTTCTGAACCGGCAAACGACCCCAAATCAAGTGCTTGCAAGCTTCTCTAACCTGGCCAAAAGCCGAGCCTCTGCGACCGTGATAAACTCCGTCGCAATATCTGGGGCGGTGCTCTATGGATGTCACAACCAGCGGCCAACGCCGCCTTGGTTTTGGCCTATTCGAAGCTAATCTAGCGACACGCAAGCTGTATCGTCGGGGAGTCCTGGTCCATCTTCAAGATAAGCCTTTCCAGATCCTAGCCATGTTGCTTGATCGGGCGGGCGAAGTGGTCACGCGGGAGGAATTGCAAGCGAGGCTGTGGCCCGGCGATACCTTTGTTGAGTTCGACGAAGGTCTCAACACTGCCATCAGGAAATTGCGCTATGCGCTAGGAGATTCTTCCGAAAACCCGACATTCGTTGAAACGATTCCGCGTCGGGGTTATCGCCTTATCGCGCCGGTACGAGTTCTGAATTCAATCACAGATCATAAAGCGGCAGAATCAGGGATCTCGCTCTTCCATTCTTCGGCACTGCCTCCGGAAGCGGACTCTCAGCAAGAACTAGGAGAGGCAGAGCAGCTTTCGGCAATTCGCACTGTACCCGTGACTACAGGACACCGCTTCCAACTCACAGTGGCTATTCTAGTCGCTCTGGGAGTGGGGTTCGGTGCCGGCTACGTTCGCCATGCTCGTGGATCCCAAGGTGTAATGCATTTTTCTGTTCCACTTTCAGTAGCGGTCCGAGATTTGTCTCTCTCGCACAATGGACGAGTCATCGCCTTCATTGCTCCCCTCCCGAAAGAAGGCGGGACTGCACTCTGGATCGTGGAAGTCGGGTCATCTCGAGCTCGCCCGCTCGAAAATACGGCGGGTGCCTCCTATCCTTTCTGGTCGCCAGATGATCGATTTATCGGCTTTTTTGCTGATGGCAAGTTAAAGAAAATCGAGGCTGCAGGTGGACCGGTTCAAATAATCTGCGATGCTCCCATCGGCCGCGGTGGCACCTGGAATCGTGCTGACGTGATCGTGTTTGCCGCGGATTCCGGAATTGGGATGCGACGTGTGTCTGCCTCAGGAGGCCAGGTCACGATGCTACCCGGTTTCGAACAAAAGGTCGCCACTACTATGAGCAATCGGTGGCCGATCTTCCTGCCAGACGGAAAACACTTCCTATACAGCTCCATCGATTTCGGTTCCGACCTTCAAGGCGAGTCCAGCGCGATTTACATTGCGGCATTGGACTCGTCGGAACACCGTCGGCTGTTAACTTCCAACGCCAATGCTGCTTATGTCACACCAAACTATCTGCTCTTTTTGCGTAACGGGACTTTGATGGTGCAGCATTTCGATGCGGACCGACTGCAGCTGACTGGAAAGCCCCGGGCCGTCGTGAATGAGGTAGAATACTTGAGCTCGGTTGCACGAGCTCTTTTCTCCGTCTCAGAGAATGGGACTCTAATCTATCAGAGCGGCTCAGGCGCGACATTTACCCAGTTGGCGTGGTTCGACCGCGAAGGAAAACAACTAAGCACGCTTGGGGCTCCTTCTCGTTATGCTAATCCCCGGCTCTCCCCCGATGAAAAGCGAGTTGCTGCAGATATTGATGATCCTCAATTCTCGAACACCGACCTTTGGGTCATTGAAGCGAATCATCAAACACGGTCTCGCTTTACTTTCGATCCTGCCCAAGATGAGAATCCCTTGTGGTCACATGACGGTCGCCACATTTTGTGGCTCTCGGATCGCGGCGGGAGAAACGGTTTTTATCTGAAAACCTCCGATGGGTCGGCAATAGAATCCCCAACGTTACCTGTAGGAGTGAATCTCTCATTTGCCTCTGCACCGAGCGACTGGTCTTCCGATGGACGCTTTCTGCTTTACACCGACCTGCAGGAGAGCCATGCGTTGCATCTCTGGGTCTTGTCAATGAGCGAGCGTCGAGAGCCCTATCGACTCCTCCCTGGAGCCGCGGCCGATGTTGACGGGCAGTTCTCCCCGGATGGACGTTGGGTGGCTTATTCGTCTAATGAATCAGGCAAGTGGCAGGTGTATGTCGTTGCGTTCGATCATGCGGGAGAGAAGTATCAGATCTCGACCGAGGGCGGCCAGCAGCCACGATGGCGAAGAGATGGGGAGGAGCTGTTCTACCTCTCACCTGACAGAAAACTAATGGCGGTCTCGGTGAATATGCGACCGAGATTCGACTTCCGCACTCCCAAGCAGTTGTTTGTGACCCGGGCACACGATCCTGTTACTGCGGAAGAATTTTTCACCTACGATGTCTCTGCTGACGGTCACCGTTTCCTCATAAATATCAACGCGGAGCGAGACGACATTCATCCTGCTGACATCATCTTGAACTGGGCATCACACCTCAGTGACTGAGGCTTCTCCTTTCGTCTGGAGGTCAACAATGGTATTAATCGGCTCATTCAGCAATCCTGCTAATTTCGATTCGGACGCCCTGCGTCGCGCACAGACCGTCCTCTATTGATTCACACCACTTGCCAGAAAGCCACCGTCCACTGCTAGGACAGTGCCGGCAACGAAACTCGCTGCGTCGGAAGCAAGAAAGATCCCCGCTCCGATCAATTCATTGAGCTCGCCAAATCTCTTCATGGGAGTCCGCAAGAGAATTTCCTCGCCGCGCGGGGTACCGGCTATCAGCTTTTCTGTGAGCGGCGTGCGAAAATACCCGGGAGCGATGGCATTCACACAAACGCCATATCGTGCCCACTCGACTGCCAAGGATTTGGTCAGCGATGCAACGCCTGCCTTACTGACACAGTAGGCCGACACCTCGTATAACCCCAGGAAGGAACCGATCGAAGCAATATTAATGATGCGTCCGTACTGACGGGCGATCATGTGACGCCCAAAAACCTGGCACCCACGCAGTGTGCCAGCCAGGTTCGTATCAATCAGCTGATTCCAGTTGACTTCAGGAAAGTCGAGTGTGGGTGCACGCTGGTTAAAGCCCGCACAATTTACGAGAATGTCCACTTTGCCAAATGCCTGGACAGCAGCCTTAAGCAAGTTTTCGAGCGAGTCTCGGCCACCTCCACCTATGCCAATTCGGAGAATCCTGAGGGCGCCATTGTCGGTCGATATACCAGCCCAGACGGCAAGACTCACGGTTACCTGCTTACTGGCATGAAATGACATGCCACATTGCTGGATTCCATTGAGGTTGAGTGCATTGACGAGATCAGATGGGATGAGAAGGCCGGTCTCCGGACGGGATGCGGTGTACGCTCCCAAGTTATCGACGTGCTCAAGGCACAAGAGATAAAGGAGACCGGCAATGAAGAAGGTTAGCACCGCGGTGAGGAAGCAGAGCAGGAATATTTCTCGACAGAGACTGACCATCGGGCTCGACCTGGGAGATCGCAACATTGGTACTGCGTGCTGGATGAAGCCGGCCAGATCCAGCTGGAACAGCGGGTCGGTACGAGCGCGAAAGCGTTGCAGGAAGTTTTTGGCGCCCTGCCGCGCAGCCGGGTGGCGCTGGAAATCGGGACGCATTCGCCCTGGATCAGCCGTCTGTTGAGCGAGTTGGGGCACGAAGTGATCGTG
>Ga0126371_10003594_pt1 | contig 13589 bp, 12 predicted proteins | sample PanSoiMetaPlot_4_FD_110145 | JGI IMG/M metagenome (GOLD analysis project Ga0126371, IMG submission 110145) | Tropical forest soil microbial communities from Panama - MetaG Plot_4 | ecosystem: Environmental > Terrestrial > Soil > Tropical forest > Bulk soil | place: Panama | collected 2016-02-17 | reverse complement strand
GCCGATGATGCCCATCTTGCTGCCCGACTTGGTGCGCCGCTCCATGCGCGACACCACCGTGGCGGCAACCCGTCCGGCGGTCGCACCCGCCTTCACGGCGCGCGCGAACTCGCTCCACGACTGCGTGCGCAGCGCCTTGAGCAGCGTCGCATAGTCGTCGAGCGGATGGCCGGTGAGGAAGAAACCGACGGCGTCGTATTCCTTCTGCATGCGCTCGGCCGGCAGCCAGGCGGCCGCCGCCGGGATGGGCAGCGTCTCGCGCGCGGCCGGGCCGCCGAACAGCTCGCTCTGGCCGATGGTCTGCGCCTCGTGCGCGCGCTGGGCAGCGGCCAGCACCACGTCGACCGCGGCGGCCGCGCGCGCGCGCTCGCGCTCGATGCAGTCGAACGCGCCCGCCGCCGCGAGGCTCTCGAGCACCCGCTTGTTGACGGCGCGCGGATTGATCCGGCGGGCGAAATCGGCGAGGTCGCCGAACGGATGCGCCGCGCGCGCCGCGACGATCGTCTCGACCGCTTGGCGCCCCACGCCCTTGAGCGCCGCGAGCGCGTAGTAGATCGTGTTGCCCGTGACGTCGAACTCGACGCCGGACCGGTTGACCGACGGCGGCTCGACCTTGATGCCGAGCCGCACCGCCTCGGCGCGGAATTCGGCGAGCTTGTCGGTATTGCCCATCGAGAGCGTCATCGAGGCGGCGAGGAACTCGACCGGATAGTTCGCCTTCATGTAGGCGGTCTGGTAGGCGACGAGCGCGTAGGCGGCCGCGTGGCTCTTGTTGAAGCCGTAGTCGGCGAAACGTTCGAGCAGCTCGAAGATCGCCTCCGCCTGGCCCTTCTCCACGCCGCGCTCGACCGCACCGGAAATGAAGCGCTCGCGCTGCGCCTGCATCTCCTTCCTGATCTTTTTTCCCATGGCGCGGCGCAGGAGATCGGCTTCGCCGAGCGAGTAGCCGGCGAGCACCTGCGCGGCCTGCATCACCTGCTCCTGGTAGACGATGACGCCGAACGTCTCACGCAGCACCGGTTCGAGCCTGGGATGGATGTACTCGGAGCGCTCGGTGCCGTGCTTGCGGGCGCAGTAGGTCGGGATGTTGGCCATCGGCCCCGGCCGGTAGAGCGCGACGAGCGCAATGATGTCCTCGAACCGGTCGGGCCGCATGTCGAGCAGCGCGCGACGCATGCCCTGGCTTTCCAGCTGGAAGATGCCGACCGCCTCGGCCCTGCCCAGCTGCTCGTAAGTCTTCTTGTCGTCGAGCGGGATGGCCGCAAGATCGATGTCGATGTCGCGCTGCTTGACGAGCCGCACCGCAGTCTCCAGCACCGTCAGCGTCGTCAATCCGAGGAAGTCGAATTTCACCAGGCCGGCCTGCTCGACCCATTTCATGTTGAACTGGGTCACCGGCATGTCCGACTTCGGATCGCGGTAGAGCGGCACGAGCTGGTCGAGCGGCCGGTCGCCGATCACGATGCCGGCAGCATGCGTCGAGGCGTGGCGGTTGAGGCCTTCGAGCTTCTGCGCGATCGCGAACGCGCGCGCCACCACCGGATCGTCGTCGCGCGCCGCCTGCAGGCGCGGCTCGCCGTCGATCGCCCTGGCGAGGCTGACCGGCGCTGCCGGATTCTGCGGCACCAGCTTGCACAGCTTGTCGACCTGGCCGTAGGGCATCTCCAGCACGCGCCCGACGTCGCGCAGCACGCCGCGCGCCTGCAGCGTGCCGAAGGTGATGATCTGCGCCACCTGGTCGCGGCCGTAGCGTTCCTGCACGTAGCGGATCACCTCGTCGCGCCGGTTCTGGCAGAAGTCGATGTCGAAGTCCGGCATCGACACGCGCTCGGGATTGAGGAAGCGCTCGAACAGGAGCCCGAAACGGATCGGATCGAGGTCCGTGATGGTGAGCGACCAGGCGACGAGCGAGCCCGCGCCCGAGCCGCGGCCCGGCCCGACCGGAATGCCGTGCGATTTCGCCCATTGGATGAAGTCGGCGACGATCAGGAAGTAGCCGGGATATTTCATCCCGGCGATAACCTTGAGCTCAAAGGCGAGCCGCTCGCGGTACTCGTCCTCGGTGTGGCCGTGCGCGACGCCGTGCGCCTTGAGGCGGCGCCCGAGCCCCTCCTCGGCGCGCGCCTTGAGCTCGCCGGCCTCGTCGATCATCCACGCGTCCTTGTCGGTCGAGAACTGCGGCAGGATCGGCTTGCGGATCGGCACCCGGAAGGCGCAGCGCTCGGCGATCTCGGCGGTCGAGGCGAGCGCTTCCGGCAGGTCGGCAAACAGCGCCATCATCTCGGCGCGCGTCTTGAAGCGATGCTCGGGCGTGAGGTGGCGGCGCTCGGGCTCGGAGATCAGCCGGCCGTCGGCGATGCAGATCAGGGCGTCGTGCGCCTCGTAGTCGTCGGCGGTGGCGAACTGCGGCTCGTTGGTGGCGACGAGCGGCACGCCGCGCGCGTAGGCAAACTCGATCAGCGCGCGCTCGGCGGCGCGTTCCTGCGCCAGACCGTGGCGCTGCAGCTCGACGTAGAGGCGGTCGCCGAAAAGTCGCATCAGCGCCTCCCCGCGCGCCGCCGCGAGCTGCGGCTGGCCGGCCGTGATCGCCCGGTCGAGCGGACCGCCCGGACCGCCGGTGAGCGCGATCAGGCCGTCGCAGGCACCCTCGAGCCAGGCGACCTTCAGATGCGCCGGCTCGTTCGGCGGATGGCCGAGGAAGGCGCGCGAATTGAGCCGCATCAGGTTGCGGTAGCCCTCCTCGCGGGCCGCCAGAAGCACGATCCGCGGCAGCTCGCGGGTCAGGTGGACGGAGCCGGCCGACCGCACGCCGTGGTCCTGGTCGCCGAAGTCGACCGCGAGCGCGCAGCCGATGATGGGCTGGATGCCAGCCCCGGCCATCTTGTCGGAGAACTCGAGCGCCCCGAACATGTTGTCGGTATCGGTGAGCGCCAGCGCCGGCTGGCGGTCGGCTTTCGCGAGTTCGGCGAGACGCGCAATCGTGAGCGCGCCCTCGAGCAGCGAATAGGACGAATGCACATGCAGGTGCACGAAGCCTGGATTTGACGTCACGGCGGTCACGGGCGGGCTCTCGCCTTCATAATCTCATGATCGGATCCGATGACCCGATCGGGCGGTCGAATCCCGGCCCGAGAGTGGGCGGCCCAGCCCGGCCATGTCCACCCGCACGGCAGCCGCAAGGCGCACAGTTCACAGGTTCCAGACGTCGCGGTTGCCTGGCGCCGCCCTCCCCGGCGCCCCCCTGCTGAACCTGGATCCCGGTCGCCCGTCACCGCGACCCCGGCGCTTACAGGCTCGAAAACACCTGCGCCCACACCGCCACCATCCCGAGAAACAACGAGATCGACGCCAGTGCGGCGGCTTCCTCGACAACGGCACGGAACATGACTCACCTCCCCTTGAACGAAAGAGGAACATAGTTCTACTTTTGTTCCGGAGAGTCAACAGCAAAATGCTGGCCCGGACTCCCTTCGCCGGCCCGCCGCCAATGGTCAAAGAACCAATAGAAAGGGCCCGCGAAACGTCGCCGTTCGCGCGGGCCGCAGTCGTTCTTGCCCGTGGAAACTTACTTGCCGGCGGTGCCGAGCTGGGTCGACACGGTCGAGAACGTGGTCTGCAGCTGACCGCCGAGCGTGTTCACGACCGCGATGATCGCGACCGAGATGCCGGCCGCGATCAGGCCGTACTCGATGGCCGTCGCACCCGACGTGTCACGCGCAAAACGAAGCAACGAGGATTTCATGCCCGCCTCCTGATGGGGAACGCCTAGCGCCTACTGTGTCGCCGGTGGAAAACTACCCGGCACATCCTGCGGCGCGTTTAAACGCGCGCCGAGAATTCAATGCGAATCTTACGGGTTTCTACTTAACAATTCGCCATCGGTTGCCAACGGGCGCCGCAAAAACAGGCAAAAACCGCTGGGAATCAATGGAACAATGGCCTCCATTCGATATCGCTCGGCAAAACTCGATTCATGCAGCGTTAACCGTGGCGGCACGCGATTGAAAAAGACAACCGAGCGTGCCTGAATGCGTCCGGGCGTGGAAGGAAACGACCGGGAGAACACCCATGCGCAGACTGCTGCTCCTCGCCCTCTTCGGCCTCGGACTCGTCGCCCAGACGCATCCGAGCGCCGCCCAATCGGCCTACGACTACCCGTGGTGCGCGCTGCGCGGCGATAAAAGCGGCGGGCAATCGTGCTACTACACGAGCTATGCGCAGTGCATGGCGAACCTGCGCGGTATCGGCGGCACCTGCATCCGCAATCCTTATCAGACCCGCGGGCCGCGTTACGACCGCGGGCCGTACCGCTACTGACAGCTCCGCGAGCCGCGCAGACGATCTAGTGCCGCGAACCCGAAGTTCGCACGGTTTCGCGGCGACTACGTTTGCGAACTTCGGGTTCAAAAGCGGCACTAGAATCATAAATTTGCTAATGTCCTTTCGATTCCGAAGTTCGCTCAGAGCCCGCTGCGAATGCTTGCGAACTTCGGAATCGGGACACTAGCACTTGCCGGCGACGGTGAGCCGTCCGTCCTGCTCGACCTCGATGCGCAGCGCTTTGGTGAACAGGCCGGTCGAGTAGTAGCGGCCGACTGTCATGGTGATCTCGACGATCTCCTGCGGCGAGAAATGCTGCGACAGCGCCGCGAAGGTCGCGTCGTCGACGTCGCCGCCGTGCGCCACCTGCTCGACATAGCCGAGCAGGACGCGCTGCGTGTCGTCGAACAACGAGGACCCGCGCCACGACGGCACCGCGGCGATCTGCGCGTCGCTGTAGCCGCACAGCTTCATCAGCGGCCGGTGCTGGTTGATCTCGTAGTCCGAGCCGACGATCTCGGCGGTGCGCAGGATCACGAGCTCGAGCAGGCGGCGCGGCGTCACCGCGTCGAAGCGTATCGTGAACGCCATGGCGGCGGACGCGCGGGAGAATTTCGGCGCGTGGCCGGTGGTGAGCTGGAGATTAATCACCGCTCCGCCCATGGCGCGGCGCTTGTCGAACATCTCCTGCAGCATCGGATCGAGCGGCTGCGGCAGCGGCGGCAGCCGCGAGACCTTTGGAAACTCTTCCGCCGCGGCGGACCCGGCGAGCAGAACGCCGAGCAATGCCCATCCGAACATCGTCTTGCGCATTCTCGATCCTCCTTCACCTGCGGGCCGGCGCCGGCACTATAGCCGAGCGGACGCGGTTGCGCGGCTGGTGCTCACCGAAACGTGCGCTCCGAACGCTTGAATGCCCCTCCCCGCACGGTGTTCATATGCCGAGGAGTAATCGGTCGGGAGACGCTCCATGCGCATATCCGGCAAGTCCTTCGTCCTCGGCATCCTCGTGGCCGCGGGCGCCATGGCGGCCGCGACCTCGGCGAGCCGCGCGCAATACTATCCGTGGTGCCTGGTCATCTCCGACAAGGTCGGCTCGTGGACCTGCTACTTCGAGACGCGCGAGCAATGCATGGCGTCGGCCGGCGGCAACGCCGGGTTCTGTACGCAGAATCCCGCCTATCCGGGTCCCCAGACGGCTCCGTCGCGCCGACATCGGCCGAACGGATAGATCAACGCGAGGCCGGCCGCCCAACGCGCACCCCTCTGAGCCATGCGGCAACGCCGATAGACACAATCGTGGTTTGCGGGTAATCCCGGACCGGGGTCATGTGGCGCGGTGGGCATCACGGCGTTCGCATTGACACTGCCCAGTAACCGGCGGGTCCTCCTGCCCCGCCCCTGCGCCGGTATCGCCATGCAACAGCAAACCGCCGAACACGCCGCCGCGATGCGCCTCGCCGCGTCCGGCACGGACTTCCAGACCCTGCACGAGATCGTCGCCAAGGCGCGCCAGAACCTCAGCCAGAACGACTGGGACTACATCGTCGGCGGCGCCGAGACCGAGACCACGCTGCGGCGCAACCGCCATGCGCTCGACTCGATCGCCTTCCGCCCGCGCGTGCTGCGCGACGTGAGCCATATCGATACGTCGGTCGACGTGCTCGGGCGAAAGATCCGCCTGCCGGTCTTCTTCGCCCCGGTCGGCTCGCTCGAATGCTTTCATCGCGAGGCGGCCGCCGACGTGGTGCGTGCGGCCGGCGAGTTCGGCGTCGGCCACATGCTGAGTTCGGTGTGCCAGCCTGGGCTCGAGAAGGTCGCCGAGGCGGCGGCCGACGCGCTGCGCTTCTTCCAGCTCTATGTGCGCGGAGACGACGCCTGGGTCGACGAGTACGTCGCTCGCGCGGTCGACCGCGGCTACGCTGCGTTCTGCCTCACGGTCGACACCGCGATCTACAGCCGCCGCGAGCGCGACATCGCCAAGCGCCACGTGGTCGCCGGCCGCCGCAAAGCGTCGGGGCGCGAGTATCAGGCGGCGCTCGACTGGCGCACCGTCGACCGCATCAAGCGGAAGTTCAAGATCCCGCTCGTCATCAAGGGCATCGCCACCGCCGAGGACGCGAAACTTGCGGTCGAGCACGGCGTCGACTGGATCTACGTGTCCAATCACGGCGGCCGCCAGCTCGACCATGGGCGCGGCTCGATGGACGTGCTGCCCGAGGTGGTCGACGCCGCGGCGGGCCGCGCCAAGGTGATCGTCGACGGCGCGTTCGCGCGCGGCACCGACATCGTCAAGGCGATCGCGGCCGGCGCCTCCCTGGTCGGCCTCGGCCGCCTGCAATGCTACGCACTCGCCGCCGGCGGCCAAGCCGCGATCGTGCGCCTGCTCGAGCTGTTGGAGGACGAGGTGCAGCGCTGCCTCGGGCTGCTCGGCGTCACCAGGTTCGCCGACCTCGACGCCAAGTGCCTGCATCCGGCGCCGGCGGTGACCGCGCCGCACGTGTTCAGCGCGTTCCCGCTGCTGAAGATCGAGGATTACAGGTATTAGGCGCGCGTAGGACGGGCTGAGGCCGAAGGCCGAAACCCATCGGCAGAGTCGGCCGATTGCGATTCAGCCGGCGGGTTTCGCTTCAACCCACCCTACGGCCCCTACTCCAGCTCCACCACCTTTCCGTCGCGCAGGGTGACGCGGCGGTCCATGCGCGACGCGATGTCCATGTTGTGGGTGGCGATCACGGCGGCGAGGCCGGAGGCGCGCACCAGCTGGGTCAACGAGTTGAACACGTATTCCGAGGTGCGCGGGTCGAGGTTGCCGGTCGGCTCGTCGGCGAGCAGGACACGCGGCGCATTGGCGACCGCGCGGGCGATGGCGACGCGCTGCTGCTCGCCGCCGGAAAGCTCGGCCGGCCGATGGGTGAGCCGCTCCTTGAGGCCGAGATAGCCCAACAACTCGGCGGCGCGCGCCCCCGCCTCGCGCCGCGCGAGGCCGCGCAGCATCTGCGGCAGCATCACGTTCTCCTGTGCGGTGAACTCGGGCAGCAGGTGATGCGCCTGGTAGACGAAGCCGATGTCGTTGCGCCGGATGCGGGTGCGCTCGGCGTCGCCGAGCGTCGAGGTGGCGCGATCGTTGATGTAGACCTCGCCGGCGTCCGGCTGCTCGAGCAATCCGGCGATGTGCAGCAGCGTCGACTTGCCGGCGCCGGACGGCGCGATCAGCGCGATCGACTGGCCCGGCCACACGGCGAGCTCGGCGCCCTTGAGGATGTCGAGCGTCGCATCGCCCTGTGTGTAGCGGCATTCGATGCCGTGCAGGAACATCACGGGCGTCTCGGTGGCGGCCATCGTGCCCTACTCGTAGCGCAGCGCGTCGACCGGATCGAGGCGCGCGGCGCGCCAGGCCGGATAGAGGGTGGCGAGCAGCGACAAGGTGAGCGACAGAACCACGACCGCCGTGGTCTCGCCGACCGCCATCTCGGCCGGCAGCTTGGAGAGGAAATAGATCTCCTTGGCGAAGATCTCGGTATGGAAGACCCACGACAGGAACTCGCGGATCGACTCGATGTTGAGGCACACGACCAGGCCGGCGAGGAATCCGATCAGGGTTCCGACCACGCCGATCGCGGCGCCGGTGATGACGAAGATGCGCATGATGGCGCCCTGCGTCGCCCCCATGGTGCGCATGATGGCGATGTCGGAGCTCTTGTCCTTCACCAGCATGATCAGCCCCGACACGATATTGAGCGCGGCGACCAGTACGATCAGGGTGAGGATGAGGAACATGACGTTGCGCTCGACCTGCAGCGCCGTGAAGAAGGTCCGGTTGCGGCGGCGCCAGTCGACCATGAAGATCGGCCGCTTGGCAGCCTCGGTGATCAGCCTCGAGTAGCGGTCGACGTCGTCCGGACGGTCAACATAGACCTCGACGGCGGTCACGTCCTTGTCGTGATGGAAATAGGCCTGCGCCTCGGGGAGCGGCATGAACACGAAGGCGGAATCGTATTCCGACATGCCGATCGAGAAGGTGGCGGCTATCGTGTAGGGCTTTATCTGCGGCATCTGGCCCATCGGAGTCACCGCGCCACGCGGCGACACCAGCGTGATCCGGTCGCCCGCCCGCAGCGACAGCTGCTCGGCGAGCCGCGCGCCGATCACCACCCCCTGCCCCTGGTCGTAGCCCTCGAGCGTGCCCTGGGTGACGTTGTTGGCGATCGAACCGAGCCGGGCGAGGTCGGCGCCACGCATGCCGCGCACCAGCACGCCGCTCGCCTTGAACGGCGACGAGGCGAGCGCCTCGCCGTCGACGATCGGCGCCGCGAGGACCACGCCCTGGATCCCGGCGATGCGCTGGGCCACCTGCTCATAGTCGGTGAGCGGGGAGTCGAGCGGCTGGATCAGGATGTGGCCATTGAGGCCGAGGATCTTGTCGAGGAGTTCCTTGCGGAACCCGTTCATCACCGCCATGACGATGATCAGGGTCGCGACGCCCAGCATGATGCCGAGAAACGAGAACCCGGCGATCACGGAAATGAACCCCTCCCGCCGGCGCGCTCTCAGGTAGCGCAGCGACAGCATCCATTCGAATGGAGCGAAAGGCCGGGTGGCGGTCGGCTCGGTCATTGTTGGCGGTTCTTCCCCCACCGGGGCAATTCCACCTGATTCTGGCGGTTTCATGCCACTGAATTCGCTGTCATGGGGCAGGCTGGACACAGGTTCGGCCTGGACACTGGAGGTCACCGGGTCAGCCGCTCGACCGCCTCGGCCGGGGTGAGCAGGTCGCGCGCGCCGTCGGCCCTGCGCTTGAGCTCGACCTTGCCCTCGGCGAGACCCCTCGGCCCGACCATCACTTGCCAGGGGATGCCGACGAGATCCATCGCGGCGAACTTGGCGCCGGGCCGCTCGTCGAGGTCGTGGTAGAGCACGTCGAGGCCGCGCGCGGTCAGCTCGCCATAGAGCTTCTCGCACGCCGCATCGGTGTCGGCGCCGCCCTGCTTGAGATTGAGGATGGCGACGCGGAACGGCGCGACGGCCTCCGGCCAGATGATGCCGGTGTCGTCGTGCGAGGCCTCGATGATGGCGCCCACCAGGCGCGACACGCCGACCCCATAGGAGCCGCCGTGGATCGGCCGCTCCGCCCCGTCCGGGCCCGCGACCACGGCCTTCATCGCCTCGGAATATTTGGTGCCGAAATAGAAGATCTGGCCGACCTCGATGCCGCGCGTATGGATGCGCCGCTCGGTCGGCACCTCGCGCTCGAAGCGGGCGGCGTCATGCACGTCGCTCGTCGCCGCGTACGGGGTGGTCCACTGCCGGATGATCGGCGTGAGATCGCCGTCGTAGTCGACCCCTTCGTCCGGGATCGGCATGGCGAGCACATTCTTGTCGCAGTAGACCGCTGATTCGCCGGTTTCGGCGAGGACGATGAACTCGTGGCTGAGATCGCCGCCGATCGGGCCGGTCTCGGCCGCCATCGGGATGGCCTTCAGGCCCATGCGCGCGAACGTCCGCAGATAGGCGACGAACATCTTGTTGTACGCGCGCCGCGCCTCCTCCTTGTCGACGTCGAACGAATAGGCGTCCTTCATCAGGAACTCCCGCCCGCGCATCACGCCGAAGCGTGGCCGCTGCTCGTCACGGAACTTCCACTGGATGTGATAGAGGTTGAGCGGCAGATCCCGGTACGAGCGGACATAGGCGCGGAAGATCTCGGTGATCATTTCCTCGTTGGTCGGCCCGTAGAGCAGCTCGCGCTCGTGCCGGTCCTTGATGCGCAGCATTTCCGGCCCATAGGCATCGTAGCGCCCGCTCTCGCGCCACAGGTCGGCGAGCTGGAGCGTCGGCATGAGAACCTCGATCGCGCCGGCGCGGTTCTGCTCCTCGCGCACGATCTGCTCGACCTTCTTGAGCACGCGGAAGCCGAGCGGCAGCCACGCATAGATTCCGGCCGCCTCCTGCCGGATCATGCCGGCACGCAGCATCAGCCGGTGCGAGACGATCTCGGCCTCCTTCGGCGTCTCGCGCAGGATCGGCAGGAAGAAGCGGGAGAGACGCATGGCGGGGGTCCAGATTCGAAGCGATACGAGCCGGGCCGAGTGAAAGCGGATCGGGCGGCAAAACACAACCCCGCCTGCGCGGCGCCGGAGTGCGGCAATTCAATGTCTGACCGGCCATATTATTGCGCCGCGAAAACGATTTTTTCCGCCAAATTGCGCCTGATGGATGACAAACGAAATTTGATGGGCTAGGCTTCCATTCGTCGCGAAGGACCATCGGAAAAGATGGCCTTCCGCGGTCCAAGTCTTGGGAGGACAGTCCTAGGCGCGGTCACCCCGCCGCCGGCCCAACAAAGCCAACAAATTCGGGTTTCGAGGACAAGTGAGGAAAATTGAGCAGGGCTTTGGCCCTGCTCATTTTTTTGTGCCTGGCGCCACCCTGGTTCCGGTCCAGCGCCTCACAGCAACCCCCACAGGGTCGCAAGGTCATCGAGGGTCACCCGCCGGGTCAGGAAGAGCCAGAAGAACAACCCGCACAGCACGGCCGTCAGGATGGTGGTCCAGACCACGGTGCGGACGAGCCGGGGCATCACCGGCGCGCCCGGATCGGTTCCGGGTGTCACATTCCCGTCCTCGACCTGCGAGCGGACCCCGAACGGCAGCACGACGAACAGCACGATCCACCAAGCCACGAAATAGATCGCCAGCATGGTGGTCCAGGACATCGGTTCCGATCCGTCTCGTTCGCGCCGCTATGGCGATCGCACCATCCCCGTCGCCATCACGCCTGCTCCAGCTCGACCAGCGTGCCGCAGAAATCCTTGGGATGGAGGAACAGCACCGGCTTGCCGTGCGCGCCGGCCTTCGGCGTGCCGTCGCCGAGCACGCGGGCGCCATCCCCCCTGAGCCGGTCGCGCGCCGCCAGGATGTCATCGACCTCGTAGCACAGATGGTGGATGCCGCCGTCCGGGTTGCGCTCGAGGAATTTCGCGATCGGCGAATCCTTGCCGAACGGCTCGAGCAGCTCGATCTTGGTGTTGGGCAGCGTGATGAACACGGTGGTGACCCCGTGCTCGGGCTGCGGCACCGCCGCGGACACCTCGGCGCCGAGCGTCTCGCGGTAGACGCGGGAGGCCGCCGCGATATCGCGCACCGCGATGGCGACGTGATTGAGCCGTCCGATCATCGGTCTCTCCATGGCCCGGCAGGCCCATTCTCTGTCACCGCGCGGAGAGCGACGCAATCCCGCGGTGTGCGCCGGAAACAGCGGTAGCTGAGGACAGGCGGGCGGCTGGAAGCCGTGCAGGGTGGACAAGTCAAACTACTTTCCGTTGATGCCCTCGAAAAAGCTTGGATCGGTTGTATCATTCTTGCCTTGGCATTCCGGTGGCCGTCTTCGCGAGGCGGCCCGCACAGGGAGAAGGTCCATGGGCAAGTTGTCACGCCGACAGCTGATGCGTGGTGGCTCGGCGCTGCTGATCGGCGCCGGATTCGAGAGTAGTGCGCAAGCCGCCGAGCGTGGCCGTTTGCGCGCCGACGTCTGCGTGGTCGGCGCCGGTTATGCCGGGCTCACCGCCGCCTATCGGCTCAAACAAGCGGGCCGCAAGGTCATTGTTCTTGAAGCCCGCAACCGCGTCGGCGGTCGCTCGCTCACCGCCGGCGTGAAGGGCGGCGGCTGGATCGATCTCGGCGGCCAGTGGGTGGGGCCGACTCAGGATCGCTATTACGCGCTGATCAAGGAAATGGGCGGCGAGACCTACCCCTCGCCCAATTTCGGCAAGACGCTCGAGCGCGGCATCCTCGACCCCGGCTCATTCGTGCGGATCGAAAGCGAAACCAGCGGCCGCTATCCAGGCTCCGAGCTCGTGAAAGCCGGATTCCACAAAATCGACGATCTCGCCGGCTCGCTCGACCGCGACAGGCCGTGGGCCCATCCCGATGCCGAGCGGCTCGACGCGACCACGTTCGCTGAGTGGCTGCGCCACAACATCGACAACGAGAACGCGCGCGCCATGGTCGCCGCCGAGGTGAGCTCGGTCGCCTGCGCGAGCCCGGAGGAAATATCGATCCTGGAGATCGCGTTCCTGGTCCGTGCCTGCAACGGGCTCGACAAGCTGTTCGGGACCGAAGGCGGCGCGCAACAGGACCGGTTGATTGGCGGCACGCAGCCGATCGCCCAGAAACTGGCGCAGAGGCTCGGCAATGCCGTGCTGCTGGGAAAGCCGGTCCGCCGCATCCAGTGGACCGAGCAGGAGGCGATCGTTCACAGCGACGACATCAGCGTCGCGGCGCGGCACGTCATCGTGTGCACGCCGCCGCACCTTGCCGGCGCCATCGAATACGATCCGTCGCCGCCGACGGATCGCGTCCAGGTCACCCAGCGTTGGCCGCAAGGACTCGTGATCAAGGTGCAGATGATCTATCCCGAGCCCTATTGGCGGGCCGACGGCCTCAACGGAGCCTCGCTCGATTACCGCGGCGTGGTTGGCGAGACCGCCGACAGCGGCGTGCCGGAGCAATATTCCAAGAAAGGGATTATGACCGGATTCATCTATTCCGGCCAAGCGCGCAAGGCGGCCGCGTTGCCGGCCGCCGAGCGCCGGAAGCTCGTGCTCGATGAAATGAGTCAGCGCTTCGGCCCGAAGGCGCTTGATCCGATCGACTACCACGAAATGAACTGGTCGACGCAGCAATGGACGCGTGGATGCTTTACCGGCTTTCTGACGCCGGGTGCGACGTACCTTTTTCGCTCGGCGGTGCGCGACTCGGTCGGCCCGCTGCATTGGGCGGGGACCGAAAACTCGACCGTATGGCCGTCCTTCATCGACGGGGCCATTCGGTCCGCCGAGCGCGCTGTCGCCGAGATCCAACCGAGGACATAAGGCGGCGCACCGATTGAAGACCGACCTCAGACGCTGATCACCTGCACGACGCAGATCGGCTTCTTGCCCCAGCGCTGCGCGATCGCGGCGCGCACCGCGCGCCGCACCGCCTCGGCGATCGCTTCGGGATCGCGCCGACGCGGCCTCGGCATTTGCTCGACGGTGTCGAGCGCGGCGTCATAGGCGATCGCGTCGAACTTCTCGCCGTCCGCGTCGGTCTCGGGGATGCCGATCAGCTCGACCTCCGGGTCTGCGACCAGCATTCCGCGCTCGTCGAGGGCGAGCGCGACCACGACGATCCCGACGAAGCCGAGCCGCCGACGATCCGCCACCGTGCGCGCCTCCGCCTCGACCAGCAGCCGGCCGTCCTTGTAGAGCCGCCCCTCCGGCACCTCGT
>Ga0126371_10003592_pt1 | contig 13596 bp, 16 predicted proteins | sample PanSoiMetaPlot_4_FD_110145 | JGI IMG/M metagenome (GOLD analysis project Ga0126371, IMG submission 110145) | Tropical forest soil microbial communities from Panama - MetaG Plot_4 | ecosystem: Environmental > Terrestrial > Soil > Tropical forest > Bulk soil | place: Panama | collected 2016-02-17 | reverse complement strand
TCAGCGTGATGCTGCCGGAACAGTCCGGCGAGGTCGTAGGCATCGGCCGCCAGCACCCGGTCACCGGTCACCGGCGCCTCCGCCGCGCCGCCCACGACCTGGCGATCGACGTAGATGTCACACCCCTAGCACGCGCGGCCAGCGATTCGGTTGCCCAATCCCCGTTAGTCCTTCGATGATCACCACACTTTTTCACATCAAGAAATAGTGTCGCGGTCGCCGCGGGTCGCCAGGCGTTCGGCGCACGGTTCTTCCATCTCCTCATCTATGCCGGTCTATCCCGGCGCGATCCCGTGATCATGGAAGTGCCGGGAGCTCGGCTGGCCCGTTAGGCAGGCGCGCAATGAGCGCAGTTCTGAGCCGCAACATCGTCGTCGGCGTCCGGGGCCGTGAGCAACTGGCGGCACCCCGGCATCAGATCAGGAGGATCTGACCCGCGCCGCCGGCGCCATCGCCTCAAGCACCTACGCCAGGTCGCGCGGCGCGACGATCCGCCGCGACCTGATCCACGTCGCCGCCCGCATCGCCCGGCACGGCCGCGGCCACCTCACCCTGCACCTGCCCGCAGGCTGGCACCGCGAGCAGGAATGGATGAACCTGTTCCACGCCGGCTGCGGGCCGCCAGCTCGAGCCGCCTGACCAGCCCCGACCAGGTCACCACGCACCGAACGGCCAAGCGCCCCCAGCCCCGAACCCCGATCAGCAAGCCCAGACAGACCGCCGGATCCGCGAGCGGCAGGAGAACCATGCCCCCCCCGCCATTCAAGACCACAAGCATTCCGTCGGTGCCCGAAGAAGATCAACCGCTAACTCACCGGTGGATCGAGGCTTAGTGCCATCGTCGGTGAGGCCGTGCACAGCCTGCGCGTCTCGCTCGACTACCTCATGTGGCAACTCGTCATCTCTGAAGGCTTGGTTCCGAATAGAACGACCAAGTTTCCAATCGTGTCAGAACCACGCCATGACATTTACCCAGGCATCTCCATGGACTTGCGAATGATCATCGATGAAGTGCAACCGTACCAGCGTACGTATCCAGCCAGTCACGAGCTAGCAATTTTGCGCGAACTCGATAACAAGGATAAGCACCGAGCGCTGCTGGTGGCCATACTCGGTGTAAGGCAACCCGCCCTGGGCTGGTGGGGCGATTACAAGCTACCTTCGTTCTCGCGCGGCCCCTATTCTGACCCGACATTTATCAAATTAGTGCACACTGGCCTGGCCATTTGAGCAAACGCGAGGGCGGCGGCCGGTGATGATGGGCGGCATGGGAACTTCCGCAGACGCCGCTGACGCGCTGGCCGCGCCGGGGCACACGCCGTATCTTCCTGAGCCGACCGGTCCGTGCCCGGTCGGCACCATGTCCTTGTGGCTGACCGACACCTCCCGTCCCGATCCCTGGGCCGTGGGGGTGACCGCGCGAGAGCTGATGGTCTCCCTGTGGTATCCGGCGGCGACGCCGGACGGGCGGCGAGCCCAGTACATGACGCCAGCGGAGTCCGAACTCCAGCTCACGAACAGGGGCATCACCGGCGTGCCGCCGGACATGCTGAGCACGGTCCGGACCAACGCGGCCGACGGCGCCGAGCCGGCGGGGCTTCAGCACGGCCTCCCCCTCGTCGTGCTCTCGCCCGGCTTCACCAACCCCCGCAGCACGCTCACCGCCCTGGCGGAGGACCTGGCCAGCTACGGCTACGTCCGGCGGCGTGTCGGAGAGCGTGATCGCGGCCGTCGCCGGCTCCGGCTATTCCGGCCGGACCGAGCGGGTCGCTGACGAGGAAGGCTTCATCCGCACGGCCGTGCCGGCGAGACCGTGATGCCGCGGGCGCAGCATTGCCGCCGCAGGGCCTCGCCAGTGACGGCGCACTTATACTTCGGTAGACCCGGGTCCGCTTGTTCAGCGGCAGGGCGTCCAGGGCGTGTCGAACAGGTCGAATGTCTTCAGGATCGCGTTTCGGTTCGCCGAGTTGGCCTGGGGGCAGAACTTGTCCGTCGTCAGCTTGTACTCGACCTGGAAGACCGCCTTGCCCGCCGACAGGAACGGGTCGAGCTTGAAGCACTCCTTGAACTGCTGGCATTGCTCGTTGATGGTGTAGTCGAACCACCTCGTGAGGCCCCCGCACGTTGGGCCCGATCCCTGCGCGCAGATCTGATCAGTGTCGTTCTTGAGCGCGACCGTGAGGCCGGCGTTGTGCGCGATGTTGGCGAGCTGGGTGTCGAACTGAAGCTGGGTATCCGACGTGATGGTCAGGCCGGTGTTGTTCTGCCAGGCATCGACATTGTCGAACTCAACGCCGTCGAACCCGTCGGCCTTGACCTGGTTAACGCGCGCGGCCATCTCGTCCAAGATGAAGGCCTGCCTGTCCTCGAGCAGGCCGGTGTTGGGGTTGACCCCCATCACGCCAGGGTTGATGTTCAGCCACTTCTCGTTCTTGAAGCCGGTCAGCGTCCTTCCGTACAGGCACCCGTTGCACGGCGAGCTGTTGTTGAACGAGTCGAACTGCGCGGCGTCCTGGCGGAAGCTCTCCCACGTCCCGGCGTCGATGTACCCGATCGCCATGCCGCCTTTCGCGTGGATCTGCGACACGGCCAGCGTGTTCTGCGTGAACCGAGGCGGGCTCGTATCGCAGATCGTGTCGATCTGGTGATCGATGTCGAACACGACCGGGGCGACACCGGTCGCGCCGGTGAACGCGGTGCCCGTGATGTTCACGTTGATGCCGCCAGGGTTCTGGCTGGTGTCGCACCCGCCGGACGGTGTCCGGGCAGCCTGCAGCTGGTACTGCCACCGGCTGTTCAAGGCCGGCTGAACGCACGCGCCGGCCCTGGTGTTGCACGCGACCGGGGCGACGCACTGGGTCGTCCCGCACGCCACCGTCGCGGCCTGGGCCGGAGCCGCGGCGAATCCGACCGGAATGACCGTGAGGGCCAGCAGGAATGCACTCATCACCGCCAAGCGCAGCTTCACCGCAAAATCCCTCCGCTTCTTCGTTTGTTCGCTTTCCCGCGGGCCCTCGGAAATGGCCGGGCAGGCCAATCGCGGGGCCTATCGGCAGCGTGCTCCCCAGCCGACCGTAAGTCAACGGAAGATAAGCAATCAGGTTTCTTCCGCGAGGGCGCGCCGGGCGTCGGGGCCAACTGGTGCTGAAAGGCGTATGGGCTGGATCGCTAGCTTTCAACCTCCACCGACGGTGACCTCCGACGGCTTCATGAGGGGGTCCAGCCGCAGGCCTACCTCCCCAGCATCACGGACCTTGCCATGTCAACCTGGTAGAGGAAGCAGACGGGCAAAATCGCAGAATCGCTGGCACTCTTGCCAAACACCCAGCCAAGACGACGAGTGCCTTTAGCCGCCTGAGCCGGGAGGCCGGCAACGTGGGCGGAGTCGAAGGCCCCACCGGTGGTATCCCGCGTCTCTTCTCTTACTCTTCGTGACCGAGCTGGATCCGGTGAAACCCGCCAGTCCCGCCGATAGTTGCGGACATCGGCGCCATGCCGATCAAGATCCCGGAGACGCCGAGCAGGTTGTTCTGCGTCCGGGCGTGGAGCCGTTCTCTCTGGTCCCGCGCCAGGGCCTTGGCCGCGTTCTGGCGGAGCTGCGGCACGGAAGCTGCCGCCGAGCTGGCCGGCTGGACACTCGCCGGCGTCCCCCGGTTCAGGTCAGGCGCGGCGGCGTCCAGGAGGCCAGGCGCCTTACCATCCGCGCGGAGGCGTCGGCAGGTGCCGTCCGCATCGTCAGCGTCCGCAGGCCCACGGCCATCCGCCCGTGCGCCTGGCCGACGCGCCCGATCCGGCGCGCCGCACGTGCTACCGCCTGGGCGCGGGGCCGCCGCTGCGCATCATAGGAAGCCAGCGCCGCCGTGACGTCGTCGGCGTGGCCGACGCGGGCGGCCAGCACCACGGCGTCCTCGAGCGCCTGGCAGGCGCCCTGCCCGAGGTCGGGCGTCATCGCATGCGCCGCGTCGCCCAGCAGCGCAACCCGGCCGGCGGTGAACCGCGGCAACGGCGGCAGCCACCAGATCTCGTGATGCAGGACCGCGCCGGCCGGCGTCATGGCGATGACGTCAGCGATCGGCGGGTGCCAGCCGGCGAACCGGCGGCGCACCTCGGCGTGGTCATCGGCGAAGGCACGGCCCTCCGCCTCGTTGCCGGTGGCATACCAGTACACCCGGCCGTCGGCCATCGGCACGAGCCCGAAGCGCTGGCCGCGGCCCCAGGTTTCGCCGCCGCCCCCGAGCAGCGGCACGGGCCCGGCAGTCACTCCCCGCCAGCTGGCGTACCCCGAATAGCGGGGGCCGGGCTGGCCGGGGAACAGCCGCGACCTGACCAGGCTGTGCAGGCCGTCCGCGCCGACGACCAGGTCGGCCGGGTGGGCCGCCGTGCCTGCGGCCGAGCCGGCTGACACCAGCAGGCCGCCAGCTGCATCGCTGACGTCCTCGACGCGCTGCCCGGTCCGCAGGCAGTCTTCGGGCAGGGCAGCGAGAAGCACCCGGTGCAGGTCGGCGCGGTGCAGCACCAGCAGCGGCGGCATCGCGGCCTGATTCACCCGCGCCAGCCAGCGCCCGGACGGCTCGCGCAGCCCGGCATTCGCCATCGGCGGCGCGGTCCCGACCGCACGGGCCGCGTCGAGCACGCCCAGTACCCCCAGGGCAGCCTGGGCGTTGACGAACAAGGTGATCCCCGCCCCGACCGGCTCGATACGTTCTGCCTGCTCCAGCACCATCGCGTCCCAGCCGACCAGGCGCAGCGCGATCGCCGCGGCCAGCCCGCCGATCCCGGCGCCGACCACCACCGCGCGGCGCTGTCCCGCCGTTGTTTCGGCCATCCAGCCAATTATCGGCGCTGCGCCGGGCCCAACCAACTCGCCCGGACACCTCCGGTCTTAGCGGACGGGCACCCATTTCCGGAACCAGTCAGAGGGTGCGGAAGGACGGGTGCTCCACAGCGCTGGGCCGCGCCGGCATCGGCGAGTCTTCAGCCTGGCCCTGGCTCCGCTGTCGCCGACAGGACGAACAGGGTGGACACGAAGTCGGGCGGGTGGGCATTCGACATCGGGGCCACCCTGAACCGGATCAAAGACCTCGCCGAAGGTGCCCGCCGGGCGGCCGTCCATGACCGCAGCGACGCCACCCCGCACCAAGACCAGGACGGCAGGGCGGCAGGTGCCTGAGATGACCCCGGCACCAAGTTCGCTGACGCAGGCAGAGCCCTGCATCCTTGCCTGGGGTGGGCATGACGCCGAGGACGAGCAGTCCCTGCCCGCGACCGGCCCCGGCCGGCCTGATCTGTTCCCTGCCGGCCCGCCAACTGACGGTGCTCCTGAAGGAATGATCTGCGCAGATTCCAGCGCCTCGATCCCAGTCACCGGCCGAGCAAAGAATCGGCAGGGAGATCTTCGCGAGGTCGGCGTGCCGTCGGCTCGCGTGAACGGTGCGCTGGTCTCGCGGTGGCAGCCGTGTGCAACGTCCGCCGGATCTGCGCCGGCGATTGGAGTGCGCGGCTTATCCGCGGCGGGTGCCGGGCGGATGAAGTGGCGCGGCAATCATGCGCCTGCGCCGCGTTCAGTGCTCATCGGGCCAGGGGCTTGAGCGGCGGGTTATGCAGGCGGGTCCGCGGCGGCTACCCTGCGGCTATCGGGTTCGCTGCTGAGATTTTGACGAGTCCGGCTGCGCAGCCGGATGGCGGGTGCTGCGAAGCGTGGGGAGGCGGCGGTGACAGCCAGCCCGGACCGGGTGTCTGCCGGCGCCGGAGCTGGCGCCGAGACGGTGATCAGCGTCTCGGGACTGCGGATGCGGTACGGCTCGTTTGAGGCTGTCCGCGGGATCGATCTGCACGTGACGCGGGGGGAGGTATTTGCGTTCCTCGGCCCGAACGGCGCGGGGAAGACCACGACGGTGGAGATCTTGGAGGGTTACCGCCGGCGCAGCGCGGGGGAGGTCACGGTGCTGGGGGACGATCCGGCCCGCGGCGGCCCGTCGTGGCGGGCCCGGATCGGGGTGGTGCTACAGGAATCGGAGCCGGAGCGGGATCTGACCGCCGCAGAGTGCCTGCAGCTGTATGCGGGGTATTACCCGGCTCCCCGCGATGTCGCCGAAACGCTGGAGCTGGTGGGCCTGTCGGACCGGGCCGGGTCGATCGCCAGCCGCCTGTCGGGCGGCCAGCGTCGCCGCCTGGATGTGGCGCTGGCGCTGATCGGCAATCCGGAGCTGCTGTTCCTGGATGAGCCCACTACCGGGTTCGATCCGTCGGCCCGGCGGGCGGCCTGGGATATGGTCTCCGGCCTGCGCCAGCTGGGCGTGACGGTGTTCCTCACCACGCACTACATGGACGAGGCCGAGCATCTGGCCGACCGGGTTGCGGTGATCGCCCGCGGCCAGATCGTGGCGGAAGGCACTCCGGGCACGCTCGGCGGACGGGAGCACGCGCCGGCCGAGATCCGGTTCAGCCTGCCTGCGGCCGCCACGGCTGCCCAGTTGCCAGCGCCGGTGCGCGCGGCGGTGGCGGGCGAGGACGGGGGCCGGGTGCTGGCCCACGCCAGCTCCCCGGTCGCCGTCCTGGGCCCCCTGATCCGGTGGGCCGAAACCAGGGGCATCGACCTGCCCGACCTGGATGTGCGCCGGCCCAGCCTGGAAGAGATCTACCTGGCGCTCACCGACCCGAAAGGGGACACTACGCGATGACCCGGGCAGCCGGCGTGGCACGCGACACGGCGATGCGCGGCCTGGTTGTCCGCCTTTCCGTGCACCAGTTCCGCTACGACCTGCGCGCGTTTCTCCGCAACCGCCAGTCACGGTTCTTCACCCTCGCACTGCCGGTGCTGTTCCTGGTGATCTTCGCCTCGCTGTTCCGCGGCCACACGGTCAAGGTGGCCGGCGGGACGATCAACACCTCGGTGTACTACGTCCCGGGGATCATCACCCTCGGCATCATCGCCGCCGCGTTCGTCAACCTGGTGATCTCGGTGACCGCCCAGCGCGAAACCGGCGCCCTGAAACGGCGGCGGGCAACCCCGGTACCGGCGGCGGCCATCGTCGCCGGGCGCGCCCTCACCTCCGTCGTCGTCGCGCTCGGCATCACCGCGCTGCTGCTGGGCATCGGCTGGATCTTCTACCGGGCCAATGTCCCCGGCCGGACCGCCCCGGCCCTGGCGGTCACCGTCATCGTCGGCGCGATCTCCTTCTGCTGCCTGGGTTTCGCGCTCGCGTCGGTCATCCGCAACCAGGACTCGGCCCAGCCGATCACCCAGGCCGCGATGCTGCCGCTGTACTTCATCTCCGGCGTGTTCGTGGCCGTCTCCGTGCTGCCCCGCTGGCTAGTCGACGTCGCCGGCGTGTTCCCCGTCCGCCACCTCGCCGCCGCGCTGCTGACCGCCTACAACCCGCACACCACCGGGACGGGCTTCGCCGGCACCGACCTGCTCATCGTCGCCGCGTGGGGCATCGGCGGCCTGGTGATCGCCTTGTGGAAATTCAGCTGGGTGCCGCTCAGCCGGTAACCAGCCCGACCTGACCCGGCAAGGAGAGGCGTCATGGCCAGCGAGGTCGAAACCCGCACCGGGCACTGCCCGGCGCACGGCAACGTCGAGGCGACCAGGCAGATCCCCGAGACCGGCTTCCCGTTCATCTACTTCGCCATAGCCCGAGCCATGGCCAGGCGGCGGCCCTTCCAGTGCCCAGAGTGCGGCGAGCCAGTGACCACCTGATGCGTGCCGCAACGGAGCACGGGCCGGAAGCACAGCGCTCCGACGTTCGCAGCGCCCATCCGGCAATATCCGAGCCTTCGATCGGATCCGGTGAGCAGCGGAGTGCCACCGCACCGGCGAGCCAGTCCACACCACTGCCGAGCTGGGCTGCCGGTCGCTGCGCTGGGACAACGTGGTCGCCTTGGTCGACGGGCAGTGGAACTCAGTTGCCGAAGCCTGGTTCGATCATGATCTTATTGCCGTTTCGTGTGGCGAGCCGAGCGCGCAGGGGTGACACAAAGACGCCGAAGTCTCGGCGCACGCTGTCGCTGCCCCGGCGCTGCGTGCTGGCGCTACGGGAGCAGCTGGATCGCCAGGCGGAGGCCCGGCTCGACGCTGGGCCGCTGTGGCAAGAGCACAACGTTGTGTTCGCTTCGGCGGTGGGCACGTTGCAGGACGATCACAGTGTGCGAATGTAGTTCCGCAAGATCACCGAGGCCGCCGGGCTGGGCACCTCGTGGGTGCCGACGGAGCTGCGGCACACCTTCGTGTCGCGGCTGTCCGCGCACGGCGTGCCCGTCGAGGCGATCGCGCTGCTGGCCGGGCACAACCAGACCGCGACGACCGAGCTGGTCTATCGGCACCAGGTAGTCCCCGCGCTGACCAGCGGAGCGGAGGTTATGGACCAGATCTTCGGCTAGCTCGGCCGTAGCCCGCTTTCCGAGGCCAGTGCTCGACGACAGATAGACAGGCATGCCGCGCTTGCTCAACTGAAGACCTCCAGCAAGGCTTCCGCCGTGTCACGCTTCGGAGCATCCACGACGAGGTGGTGGCGGGGGATCCGGCCGCGATCGCTGACGGATATGCCGTTTAGGTAGATTGCGTGAGCAGGAGCCATTCATACTTCCTGTCCATCGCCAAGGTCTGCACATCGGGTCGACCAGCAGTCGCTGGCGATCGCCGCCACGTGTGCCAATCCGAGATGGGTAATCAACGATGACCGAAGATGAGGCAGCGGACTTCGCGCGCCGCTGGGTGAATGCCTGGAACGACCACGACGTGGAAGATGTGCTAAGCCATTTCACCAATGACGTGCTGTTCACCTCGCCGGTCGCCGCCAAAGTGGTGCCCGCAAGCCATGGCGTGATCCACGGGAAGGAACCTTTGCGACGCTTTTGGAACGAGGCAGTCCGACACAACACAGGGCTGCACTTTGAACTAGTCGGGGTCTATTCCGGCGTAGAAACTCTTGTTATCCGCTATCGAAACCAAGAAGGCGCCGACCGCTGCGAAGTGCTGACGTTCAGCGCGGGCCTCGTGCAAACAGGCCACGGTACATTTCTGACGGCAGACAATTGAATCGGAGCGATGCCCGCCTGGGCAGCCAGCCTCCGGCCGAGGTTCCCGGCCGGAGGCTGCGTGTTTTCATTTGGATGGATTGCACTTATGTGACCGAATAACCAGTGGCCGGCCGCACAACAAGCCGAAGTCCACGAGGACAAGGCCGTGCGCCTGACCAGCTACCCCGGCACCGTCAGCCAGCTGGTCGTCACCGGCCTGGGCCGCGACCAGCCCACCGTGATCATCACCAACGAGGAGCAGGCCACCACCCTCAGGAACCTGATCACCTGGTATGCCCGGCGGATGACCATCGAGCTGCGGCTGGCCGAGATCATCAGAGCGTTCTGCGCTGGCGACCGCCGGAAAGTCGGCGTTGCGGAGCAGGGTGTACCCGATCCTGGCCGACCTGAAGAACGCGATGGCGCCCGCAGTGTCCGCGCTCATCGACATGACTTCGGCGACCGATGCGGCTCGCGGGCCGGCCGCACCGCGCGCCCGGCCATGGCACCGGCCTGGGTCGGGGCGCGGGCAGAACGTGGCCGAACACCTCGTCACCAGCCTTGACGTGGTCGCCGCCGACGCGCTCCGCATTGGACGATTCACCCGTTCGTGCGGTGCCGGAACGGGCAGCTTGACGCCTTCCATAGCGCAGGTACCAGCCGAGCATCAGCGCGGAGCTGACCAGGTAGAACGTGTGCAGCAGCCAGATCGGCCCGGGCGGCAGGCTGTACACGTAGACCGAGTTGACCGCGTTGCCGAGGTTGGCAAGCGCAATGTTGCCCAGGCTGTAGGACGCCAGGTCACGTGACCGGTACGCCTTGACCAGCATGGGCAGGGTGCTGGCCACGAAGATCACCGTGGCGGCGAGCCCGGCGAGCGTCGGAAAGCTGATCATGGACGTGGCCGCACGCCTGGCACCCCGAGAGAACGGCCGGATCCCGCGATACATTCATTCCGGCGCGGTGGTGTGTGGGTGGATTGCCGTGCATCGTTGGCCAGATGCTCGATGGCGACATCGCTGAGCGCCGCAGCGCGCAACACGGTGGCAATCCGGCTGCGTTGGCCCAGCCAGAACGCCGCCGGACCGGCCCGGTCATCGAGCGGCGCGAGCGGCACCCGCGGGACGACCGCGGCGCCAGGCACCAAGATCTGCTCGTTGCGGCGAGGTTCTGCCAGCACGAAGGCAAGTCGACGCCGGGAGCCAACGCTGCGGGAAATGTTGGCGAACGCGGCCGCCGGGTCGGCGAGCAACATCACACCCATCCGGCTGTGGACGAGATCGCCGGCGCCGGGCGTGAAGCTGTGCACCTGGGCGTCGTCGTGGTCGAAACAGACATTGGCCAGTCCCTCCTCCTAGGCGCAGCGGGCGCCTGGCGCGGCATCGCCGCGGATAGGTCTAGCGCCCGGGCCTGTCCGTCGATCGCGGCCCTGCCAGTCACCCGGGTAGCTGGCCTGGTGCGTAGCGGATGAGCGCGACCCGGTCGCGGCCTCACGACGTGAGGTCTGACGCAGGCGGGCTGCGGCAGCAAGCGGGGTCTGGGTTGACGGCGAGGACGCAAATCACGGGCGGGTTCAAACCGAGGGTCTGGGTCCTGATCTTGGTGTAGCCAGCACTCTGGAGCAGGGCTTCGATCTTGCGGGCGGCAGTGCGGGAGGTGCTCGCAGTGGCCCCCGGGCAGCGGGGCTGGGAGGCGATGGCGATGCGCCCGCCGGGTCGCAGTCGTCGGCGTAGCTCGCGGAGCCGCTCGGCCGGCCCCGGCCAGAGCCCGAGGGAGTTGACGGCGAGGATGGCGTCGAACCGGCCACCAAGGGCGGGCGGAAGCTGATCGACCGAGGCCCTGCGCAGGGTGACCCGCCCGGCTACGATGGCGGCGGCGCTGCGCCTAGTCGCCTGCCGGAGCATCACGTCGGAGTGGTCGATGCCGTACACGTGCCCCTGCTGGCCGGCGCGGCGGCTGAGCTCGGCGATAGCCAGGCCCGGACCGAAGCCGATCTCCAGGACGTTCTCGGTGGGCTGCACCTGGAGCAGCGAGACCACCCAGCAGTTGCGCTGGCGGTTGGACCGGCGGTGCGCCATCACCCATCCGGCGACACGCCCTGCCACGCCCCGGGGGTGACCGAACTGGCCCATGATGGCCGCGATCACGACCGGCTTCACTGCCATGGCCTGCTCGCCGTGACCAGCCACGCCCGGTATCTCCGCACCACGCCATCAGGCGTGACGAAGGGCCCGAGCGTGACGTAGGGCTCGGGCGCGGCGTGGAGGGCCTCGCTGACGCAGGCAACCGTGCGCTCGTAGCGCTGCTCGTGGACCAGCCAATACGGGCGGCCTCGGCGCCGTTCCGCGCAGCGGGCCTGCTCCTGGTTCGTCACTGCTGCTGTCGGCACAGCCCGCAGTCAACGCCTTCAAGGACACTTGAAGTCAAGATGTCCGGTCGGCTGCTAACCATCGGCGAGCTAGCCCGCCGCGCCGGGGTCGCCACCTCGGCCCTGCGCTACTGGGAGGAACTCGGTCTGCTCCCACCGGCCGCCCGGATCGCAGGGCAACGCCGCTACCACGAATCGTCCGCCGGGCTCGTCGGTGTCATCCTGCTGCTGCGCGAGGTAGGGTTCACCCTCGCCGTGCAAAAGGCCTTCATCGCCTCACACGCCGCCGCGCCCGGCGACTGGCAGCGGCTCGCCCAGCGCAAGCTCGCCGAACTCGACGACCAGATCGGGCACCGGCGGATCGTGGCGGCGCTGGGGGTCAGCGCTGCCACGGTGCGGGGCTGGCTGCGCCGGTTCTGCGCGGCGGGCGGGCAGCGGGGTCGGCTGGCCCGCGAGCTGGCGTCCCGCGCCCACGACGGGCCGGGTAAGCCAGCAACCGCAACATCGTCTGGTACGCGCCTGCCGGTGTCTGCAGCAGCCCGCAGAACGCCAATCGCCTGCTCATCCGTGGCGACGAAAATGGCTGATATGCCCGGCCGCTCAGTAAATAGGCGCCCAGCGGCATTGTAGCCACCGTACCGGTCATACGAGTCGGCCAACAATACCCCCGCAGCCGTCTCCAGCCCCGCGCTGTGCCGTGCGGACCGCCACCCCTTCACCCTTGCGGCGACGGGGTCTAGCCGGTCGCCGCCCGCAATACATGCGACGTCGGGGTGTCCGTGCGTGAGCAAGTGCTTGGTGGCGAGGGCGCCCCCCGCGAAATCATCTGCGACGACAGACGAGAGGAGCGCTTAGAGTCTCGGCATGCGCAAACCGGCCGACAGTGCAAGCCCAGGTGAGGCTTACGACGTTCCCGAGCGCCTGATTCTCATGCCCAAGGTCGAGTTGCACGTGCACCTTGAAGGTTCCATGCGCCCTGGGACCGTTGTTGAACTCGCTGAGCAGAGCGGAGTCGACCTGCCCTGGTCTCTCGCCGCGGGCCGGTGGCGCTTCGCCAACTTTCAGGACTTCATGGTCCAGTACACAGTGATGTGCCGGGCCCTGACTCGGCCAGATCACTTCGCACGCGTCGCGACTGAGTTCGTTGAGGATGTCGCTGCCGTGGGCGTGCGCTATGTCGAAGTGACATTCACCCCAGGAGGACATGCGCGACGCGTTGGTGATTGGCAATGGCCTACCAGCGCGGTCCTCGACGGTCTCGCCTCGGCCAGTCGCAGCCACGGGGTGACGGTGGCCGTTATTCTCGACCATTCCCGGGACAGGCCCCTTCATGAGGCTATGCAGGCAGCCGAGCTCGCGGTCGAATACCGCAGCCGCGGCGTCGTGGCCCTCGGTCTGGGCGGCGACGAAAAGGACGGCACAGGTCCTTTCAGGAAGGCATTTGCTTACGCACGCGAACATGGCCTTGGATCGGTTGTACACGCGGGGGAGACGACGGGTCCCTACACCATCTGGACCGCTATTGACGACCTCGGAGCTTCACGCATTGGCCACGGTCTTGCCGCCCTCGGCGAGCGGCGGCTGGTAGACCGGCTTGTCGCTGACGGGATCGTTCTGGAGGTCTGCCCCACTTCCAATGCCGCGACCGGCGTGGTGTCCTCGATCCAGGAGCACCCGTGGCCCAGACTTGCCGCCACGGGCCTGCGGACGACCATGAACTCCGACGACCCAGCGATGTTTCACACAAACCTGGCGCGCGAATTGGCATTGATCCGGTTCTTGTGGGGTGCAGACGATAACGCTCTAGCGATCCTGACGCGCAATGCGCTTGCCGGTTCGTTCGGAACTGCCGCTGTCCGCGCTCGCATCGAACGTGAAGTCACTGCCTGGGCATGCTGATTCGCGCCGTTGCAAACGTCGAGGCTGTACGGCGCATGCGGAAAGATGCCGAACGGGGCCGCGCTCGGCGGTTCGAGTCGGGCCAGGAAGGCAGTACGTGCGCCGTCCCGCCAGGTGCGCTCAATCTTCCCGATCTCCCCGGCGCCCCTGGCGCGCCGGGCCGCCCCCAGGACGCGGCATCCCCGCCAGTTCCCACTTGCAGCCCCCTGCCTTGCGGCGCGGCGATCTGCGCCGCGTGCTAAGAAGATGCCATGACGGCCAGGATCAGTAACATCGTCTTCGACTGCGACGACGTGCTGAAGATAGCC
>Ga0126371_10003591_pt1 | contig 13597 bp, 12 predicted proteins | sample PanSoiMetaPlot_4_FD_110145 | JGI IMG/M metagenome (GOLD analysis project Ga0126371, IMG submission 110145) | Tropical forest soil microbial communities from Panama - MetaG Plot_4 | ecosystem: Environmental > Terrestrial > Soil > Tropical forest > Bulk soil | place: Panama | collected 2016-02-17 | reverse complement strand
GCGGTTGTAGGACCTGTACACGTAGATTCCGAAACCGTGTCGGAGCAGGTGTAAGTGATTGGTCCGCTGAATCCATTGAATGCCGTGACCGTCACGGTCACGGGCGCACTTGCTCCCTGACTAACCTGGTAGCTGCCAGCATTCGGCGTGAGCAAGAATCCTGGAGCGGTGAAGTTTTGAGCCAGCGTGGCCGCGTTCACCGATCCCAGTCCGGTAACCTCGTCGTATCCCGCAGCCGCGGTGAAACCGATGGTCGTGGTGCCCGCTGGGCAGTCCGTTGTGCTTGACGTACAGGGCACCTTGTTATCTCCGGATGTCACGTCGTGAAAGGAATTGGGATAGTTGGATGCCAGTTGATACAGTCTGGCATTCAGGGGAGCAAGTCCCGTCGGAGGCACATTGCCAAGGGATTGATTGATGATCGCCAAAATGGCTGCGAACGTGGGCGCAGATGCCGAAGTTCCTCCAACCCCAGTGAAACACGACCCCGACGGGCAGGTGCTCGAAGGGATACTCGAGTCCCTAAACGCCGTGGTGCAACTCGAGGGATCCATGTCCGTGGAACAAACTAAATACGCATCATGGTCAGGGGAAGCGCTCAACGAGATATCGGGAACATCGCGCTTGTTATCGCTCGACACCCCGGTGCTCATTTGCCAACTCGGTTTCGTGAAATAAATACTAGCGCCTCCACCGGTAGCCGATAACCCCCCTCCCGCTTGGATGGAAGCAGTAGTGTCGTTCCATCCCTCTTCGGGAATATATCCGAGCGCTGTGACGACGACCGGGCCGTCGCTTCCCGTGCCAGACGGACCCCAATATTGCGTCGCTGCAGCACTAGTAGCTGGCGGACTACCGCTGACTGTACCAGCACCATCTCCCTGAAATTCGTTCCCGCCAGCGCTTATGACTTCCGGCAGGGAGCCCGGCGCGTCAACGGCCAAACCCGTAGTAGCAGACTTACTGGTGATATCTTCACAATCGGCAGCCCCGGCGTCCCCGGCCGCGGCAACGATTGTCTGGCCCTGACTCTGCGCCTGCTGAGCGAGCAATTCCAGCGTTCCGCCCGGACCCGCGAACGCCGAGCCTAACCCAGATTCGCAGAATCCGTAACTGGTGCTGATGAACGGGGCGACGTTATTCTGCACCGCGTAATCCAGCGCATTCCAGACATTGTTGCTTCGGTTCGAACAACCAGTATCGCCACTCACGAGTCCGGCGTAGACGAAAATAATAGTTGCGCCTTTTGCCACTCCGCCTGACCATTCGAGGTCAAGCTCAGACTCCCCTTCATCCCCAGAGCATTGCGTAGAAGTGGAGTTGCTGGGAACCAACGTCATCGTAACCGTACTGGCCGACAGACCTGCGGCGCTCCGAAAATTGTTCAGGTCGGTCGTGCTGACGGATGATTGCCCTATCACCGCAATCTTCTGCCCGGTACCATCAAATCCGGCCGTATAAAGTGAGCTGACCCCATAAATCGCAGCAAAATCACCGGGTGTCAGGAAATGATTACCCGTGACATAAGAAGTGAGATGAGGGCTCGCTTTCACCCTGGGCTTGGGCGCAAAATCATTCAACCCCGAGACATTGACCACAGCCCCTGCCAGGGATGGAGGAATCATCGGTTCGCCAGCATTCGCCAAATGCACCACGCCGTCCACCAGATAATGGTGCATCTCAACTGCAAAGGCGGATTCCACTTGCCGCACCGTTCCATCAAACGAAATTTCATTTCGGCTATTCGCGACTTTGATATTGGTGAACCCCTGCGAGTCCAGCCACGTGGTGATTTTGTTCAAGTCGTTTGAGCTCATCCCGTACCGCTGCCCGAATTGCTTCGGAGTCAAATACTTGTGGTAATTCGCGGACGCGGGATCGCCCAGCTCAGCGAGAGACTTCTCGAGATCCCGCTGCTGCGCGGCTGAGGGCCGAAATACGAGTGTGACACCTTGCATGACCCGGCTGCTATCAGCAAGTCCGAGATCATTGGCCGATTTGGCGAACCCGTGGACATTACCTTTCAGAGCCACCTTCGGACCCCCGTTAAGAGATCCATTGATTCGGTCTTGAGGGGTTACCGCATAGCTCAGACTTGACAAAATTACCGCAGCGCACAACGCAGACACACGGACCCCACTGCTCATTTCCATAAGCTTTCCTCTAGATTTAATTGCATGAAATGGTCGTGGACAAAGCTTATCGACTTATCTCTCGTTCGATCAAGTATCTCAGGTGAAGGTTGTATGTGTGACGCATCTTGACAAAACTTGAAGATCGGACCATGCCCTGTCCGTAAGAATTCTGTCAGACAACGACGCGGTGGGCTGATACGCCGGCCAAGAGCGGAATTCTGTACAGCACTTCCGGGTAAACTACGGCGACTTCGGCTTCGCCCTGCCGTATACTGCCCTCGCCAAGCGCATGTCTGCGGCCCCCGGCTCCAAATCGCGCCTTGCCTACATCGACTGGATGCGCGGACTCGCCTGCCTGCTGATGTTTCAAACCCACTGTTACGACGCTTGGCTTGGCGGTTCTGCGCGCCAAAGCCGCTTTTTTATGTATTCGCAGTTAGGCGGGACCTTTCCCGCGCCGCTGTTCCTCTTCCTCGCGGGAATCTCCTTCGCCCTGGTCACCGACAAGCTTTTAAGAAAGAATCTCGCGCCACCGCAGATCGCCCGCAGCACAATCCGTCGTGGCGCAGAAATTTTCGGCTTTGGCCTGCTCTTACGACTGCAGGAGTACGTGATCTCTTGGGGATGGGCCCCAAAAAGCGACCTCCTCCGCGTCGACATTTTGAACACAATCGGCGTCTCGATGATGTTGATGGGCGTCCTCTGCTGGATAGTCTTAAGCCTAGTGACTCGAAGAAACGTAGAGGGTGCCCCACCCTTGTCCCGACGCTCTTTGGCGGGACAGGGTGGGGATTTTGACTATCAGCCAAATATGCCCGCGAATTCTCTGCAATCGACTGGCCGACGAACTCCAACCCGCGAACTTCTCGTGATTGCCGCGAGCAGCGTAGCCCTACTCATCTCGCTCCTCACTCCGCTTCTCTGGACCACCTGGCGCCCAAGTTTTCTACCCTGGCCGCTAGAGTCTTATATCAACGGCGTTCACAATTTAGGCACACCGCAACCCTGGCTCTTCCCGATCTTTCCCTGGGCCGCCTTCGCCTTCGTCGGCCTCGCCGTGGGGTTCATTCTTCAAAGTTCGTGGACGCGCCCTCGCCAAGCGCGCGTATTCATCGCACTCGGAGTTGTCGGCGTCGTGCTGATCCAACTCTCCCGCTGGCTCGATGCCCGGCCCTATCAGCTTTACCCGGTTTACGACTACTGGCACACCAGCCCGCAATTTTTCCTCATTCGCGTCGGAATGCTGCTGTTGATTCTCACGGGAACCTACTCCTGGTGCCGCTGGGGACTGGCCGAGTGGGGATTCAGTCCCCTGATCCAGTTAGGGCAAGCATCGTTGCTGGTTTATTGGGTCCACATAGAATTCGTCTACGGACGTCTTTCAATCCTGACCAAGCACGCACAGACCATCGCGGGCGCGACCCTCGGCCTTGCAATCATTTTCCTGTCGATGCTTGCATTGGCCTACATCCGCACGCACGCAAAAGGATGGCTGAAGAAGGCAGGTCCCGGAGGGCCCATTGAAAATAGCTCGCCAGTTCCACTGGCGGGTCAGAAGTCCAACCCGACGCTCGTGCCGTAGGCACGGCTGAACGAACGTTTTTTCATTCCACATGGACGGACACTCACCCAATCTTGTGCGCCCCAAGCGCAAGTTTTTGGCGCGGGGCGTCGTGTCACCCCTCTTGGGGCGTCATCCAAGCGTAGCCGTTTTTCAGGCGGAGCGAGGGGCCTCCCCTAAAACAGAGGCCCTTGGAAACTTATAAATCTAGACTGAGCCACGGCCCTCTAGCCTACCTGCCTCACAAAATCCACCACTTCCCGCTCCGCCCACCGCCCGTCATATCCGTTCCCGTCGGGTTCGCCCACGAACGCGCAATGCCCACCGTCAGCCGTCTCGACATATTTGAGGTTAGGATTCGCAGCAATCTTCCGCAGAGTCTCGGGCCGCACACGAATGAATGGATCATTCGCCGCATGAATGATCAGCCCCGGCACCGTAATCCGATCAACAACATTGGCCGCCGCAGCGCGCGCGTAATAGTCGTCAGCGCCCGCGAAGCCGCAATACGGCGCGGTCACTCGATCGTCGAATAAGCGCAGACTGGTCACTCCCCGCAGACGCTTCAGATCGAAGTCATTTGGAAAGTACTTCGCCTTGGTTCGTATCCGGCGAAATAACTGCACCAGGAAATACCACTCATAAATCCGATTGCTCGGGGCGTGTAAAGCATCCGCGGAAGCCGCAAGATCCATCGCAGGACATACTGCCGCCACCGCCTTGAATTGAGGCGGCCCTCCCTCACCCCACTCGCCAGCGCACTTAAGAACAAGATTCCCGCCCATGGAGAATCCAACCAAAGCGAATCGCGAGACGCCGTCGTTTCCCATGACGCTCCTTGCGACCGCCGCAACATCGCCCGACAGACTGGAGTTGTAGAGCGTGGGCGCGCAATGATCCATGCCGCCGCAGTTGCGTTGGTTCATCAGCACAACGTTCATCCCGGCGGCCAGGCCATTCCGCGCGACGCCCATCATGTACTGCGACTCCGACGATCCCTCAAGCCCGTGCACAACCAGAAGGGTCATCGGTCGGATGCGATCCTGCTGCCAGTGACACCAGCATCGAACCTTGATCCCCGGCGCGACCTCAACCAACCGCTCCTCGGCTGCTGGCAGGGAAATTCGCCGTGGTATCAGAAAACTCGCGATTGTTTGGGCGTGCCCGCCACCAAGCCAACGCCGCGCCCGGAATGGCGCGCTTAGACGCCAGGGACCAAGCGAGCCCGCATCCACGTTCGCGCCTGACTTTGAGATTTGCGAACTCCCCACAAATTGATTTTAATAGAGAAGCGGAATTTCCCTGGAGCTGAACAATGCCGATCTACGAATACATCTGCAAGGAATGCCACCACCAATTCGAGGCCTTGGTATACGGCAAAGAGAAGGCCGAGTGCCCCAAATGCCACACCAAGAAACTCGAACCACAGCTCTCAGTATTTGCCGTTTCGGCGAAGGGAGCCTCGAGTTCGTCCCGTCCTGCCAGCCCCTGCGGATCCTGCGGCGATCCTCGCGGCCCCGGCGCCTGCTCCCTCGGCGACATGAACTGACGCTTCGAGGCACCTCCTGCGGCAAACTTTCTTTGACGTCGCAAAACCCTTCCTCTTTGGGAGCGCATCTACGTCGGTAGCCTGTTTGGAGGAACCTATGAAACCCCTCCTCATCCTGCTTTTGATCACCGCAGACCTGCTTGCTCAGTCGCCGGCAAAACCTGGTTCCGGTGAGATCAAAGGCACGGTCATCGATCAGAACGGAAGCCCCGTCTCCTCAGCTACCGTTTATGCAGTTCCGCGGGGAACAGTGCTCGATGATGCCACTCCTCGATCCGCGAAGACCGACAACACTGGCCGGTTTGACTTCCGTGGAGGATTCGATTTCGGCTCTTACAAGCTCTACTCTCGAAAAGACGCCGATGGCTATCTGAGCCCTCTAGACGCGTTCTATGCAGACGCTGAGGACCAGCGGGTCGAAGTAACACTCAGCCGCAAGCATCCCTCCTCCACCGTGAGGCTGAAGCTTGGCAAGCAGGCCGCCGTAATCTCCGGAAAGGTCTTCGACGTCGACTCCGGCACACCACTCAAGGCCTATGTGGGTTTAATGGATGACGACGGCAACGGGCATTCCATGGTCGTCGACGGCGATTACAACCTCGTAGTACCGGCGGACAAGAACTTCAAACTCATGGTAACGGTAATCGGAACCCGACGGCCCCTCTTCCCCGTGTCGTCCTTGCGACTGGAACCTGGCGAGCGGATCTATCTGGATATCCAAATTTCTGCGGCAGAAAAGTAAAAATCCGGGGGGCGGGAGAAGGCTAGACCTGCACCAACGTTGAGGCAATTGCAGTATGGCCCAACCCGCGTCGGAACACAAGAAGAATGTGGAGCCGCGGACGCATTCGTCCGCCGGCGAATGCGTCCAGGACTGCATCAACCCTGATTATGCGAATGGATCCGTATCCGCGCTTCGACCGTAGATTACTGGCAGCGAAACATCCAGAAGCCGGAGATAAACCGATAGCTGCCCGCGATGGTGATACCAGTGATTCAGCATAATAGTGCGCACAATCCCTGCTCGCGGTTGATGGAAGAGCTCGCGGTCCCCCTTCATCAGGCGGAACGTCCCGGCCATGCGATCGTCGGTCAGGTTCTGCAGGTTCTCTTCCGCCTCACGGACACTCTGCTCGAACGTCGCCAGAATCTCATCCCGGCTGCTCGGCTGCGGGGGCACGAAGGACCCCTTCAACACGTCAAAACTATCCTCTTGCGCCATCCGCGAGATGCGTCCGGGGATCGCCGCAATGTGCCCAGCCAGTTGACCGAGACTCATCGACTTCGGATGGGGCTTCCATGTCAGTTTGTCTGCAGGAACGCAATCGAGCAATCGCTTCGTAATCGCAACTTCCGCGCGAAATTCCTGCGTTATCGGAGTAACGATCGTTGTCGCACTAACCATTGTCGCCATGTTGTCATTTCCTTTCACTGAGAATGCTTTGGAACTACGCGAATTTCAAAAATCTTTGGCCATAGTTTGCCCGTCACAAATAGCCGCTTCCCTTTTGGGTCATAAGCGATACCGTTCAACACCGCTTCCGCTTGTCGCTGATAGAACGGTCCTAGGATCCCAGTCAGATCGATCCATCCTACGATCTGACCTGTCTGTGGCGAAATCCTCGCGATCCGGTCACTGTGCCATATATTCGCGTAAATCTCGCCGTCTACAAATTCCAGTTCGTTCAACTGATCGACCTCCTTGCTGCCGTCGCGGACCCTGATTCGTCGTTTATCGGCAAATGTGCCGGCATCCAGAATTCGAATCTCCGCGCTTCCATCACTCATAAACAGATCGTGGCCGTCGGTGGTCAACCCCCAACCTTCGCCGGAGTTCTTAAAGCTTCTCAGAAGGTGGAAGTCACTCAGGTCGTAGACGAATCCAACATGCGACAGCCAAGTCAGCTGGATCACTTCGTGCCCCATCACAGTGATGCCCTCGCCAAATAAATCAGGCGCAAGGTCTGTTTTGCGCACCAACCGTCCGGTCTCCGGTTCGACCTCGCGCAGCGAAGACTGCCCTTCACGGCCGGTTCCTTCGTAGAAAAATCCGTTGCAGTACGTAAATCCCTGGGTGAACGCCGCCGAATCATGGGGGAGTTGCCGCACTACTTCGAACGTATATTCGCGCGCATGACTCTTGCTGCGCGATGAAGGAGACTGCCCAAGAACTTTGCCCGTCGCAACCAGCAGAACAGCCATTACAAGTCCTGATCCCGACAGTCTCCGTATCATTCACGCATTGTCGCACGCTGCTTGGGCGGATCACTTCGCGATGAGTTTTCCGATATCGACCATCTTCCCGTCGCTGTACCGGTCATGATGCCGCACCCACGCCATCGCATGCGGCTTGACCTCCGCCTCGTCGCGTCCCTTCGCTGTGAGGTCGATCCAGTTATACATCGGCAGCAGGATGTCGAGCCCGCGCGCATAGGTCGAGTAGGTATGAAAGACGTTGCCATCTTTCTTGATGAATGCGCTCGCGCCCGGGACCTCTTCACCGTAAGCCGGAATCGTTTCGTAGTTGTAATTCGGCTTTCCACCCGAAACCTGTTCGTTTGTGAACGACACGTTGTAGTCGTAGTTGAAATCGCTGCCGTTCGACGACACCCACTTGAACTTCCACCCCATGCGCTTCTTGAACGCTTCGATTTCCGGTAGGGTCGCGCGAGAAACCGCGACGAATGCCGTGTCCCGTTGCGCCAGGTGAATGCCGAAGCTGTCGAAGGCATCCGCCAGAAACGAGCAACTCGGGCATCCTTCCTTCCAACCGGGCCCGAACATAAAGTGATACACGAGCAGCTGGCTCCTGCCGTCGAACATGTCGCCGAGTTTCTCCGTCCCGTTGGCGCCTTCAAACACGTACTCCTTCTCCACCCTCTCCCAAGGTAGCTCGCGCCGTAGTCGGCTCAGTTCATCGCGCCGCCGCGAGAACTCTTTTTCTTTGTCTAGAAATTGTTTCCGTGCGGCCAGCCACTGGTTGTGCGATACAACTTTGGCAGTCTTGTCCATCGTCGCTGTCGTCATCCTCTACTCCTTATCTTTCAATTCCCTTTTCTCACCCTTCTTCTTACGAAGAACCTTTACGACCAGCGCCGTCAACCCGCCAGTTGAAACCGCGCTGCCCACCACCACTCCAGCACTAGCAATACAAGCCGGACACATACCTACCTCCTGCAAACGCTCGGATCACCCGGATCGAGAACGGGCCATCCTCGAAAATCACCTGTAGAGACGTAGCTTGCTACGTCTCCTGCCTGAGCCCGGCAACTCTCTCCGTGGCAAGAGAGACGTTGCAAGCAACGTCTCTACGAAGTGACGGCGCGAGAGCGCATTCACAGTTCACTTCTTCCTCTCAGCCCGCTCCTTAATCCGCCGATTCAGATTGGTCCATCCGGGCGTCACACCCCGCCGATGTTCTTCCTGAATCGCGCCAAATGCCCTGTGATGAAACCGGATCACCGTCTCTCCATTCTCTTCACTAAGCCGATACTGCACGTTTGACACAACCCCATAAGACATGAACAGCGGACCGGTAATCTCCAGCAACGAGGGCCGCTTGATCGCCTGCACATGCCCCCACAAATGCCCGTTGTTATCGCCCAGATCGCGGAACCATCGCCCACCCGGCCAGGGCTCGATCTTCATCGGCATCTTCCCCTGCTCCGACTCATTCTCCGGACCAATCTGCTCCAGCAACGCCTCGAACGTAATTTGCAGCGATGCATTAACGTGAATCTCATGCGTAATATTCAGGGTCAAACTCTCAATTCCCGGAATCGTCGAACTGATGCTCATGCTCCCTCCTCAGACTTCGGCTCTGTCTCAGAATGTTGGGTTCTGTTCATCGGAGTTTTATTTTCTCTCATCAGAATTTTAGATTCTGTCATCCTGAGCGAAGCGAAGGATCCCTTCAGTGGCTACGGCACTCGCGGCGCTAGGCGAGTTCTTAACATTCGATTACCCACATCCAGCCGATGTTGCCAAAAGTTGAGATCTCCAACACGGGAAAGTCTCTCAGTCGTTGTGAAGGTCCCTCTCCTTCCCCTCGGCCCTCTCCTTGATCCGCAACAGCTGATGCGCCCACAGTCGCTCAAAAGTCTTCGTCCACTCATATAATGGGCGGATCGCCTCTCCGTTTGTCCGGTACATCATGTGCCTTCCATTCCGCCGAACACGCACCAGTCCTACCTCACGCAGCACTTTCAGATGCTTCGAAACGGAAGGCTGCTCTAACCCCATCCGCATCACGAGGTCGCCAACTGGAAGCTCGGCGGCCGCCAGATGCTCCAGAATCTCGCGCCGCCGCGGCTCCGCTACCGCATTAAACGGATCCGAAGTAGTCGCTGCCCTTGCCATAAAGTCAATATATTCCTATATAGGAATATGTCAAGGGCAAAGATCTTGTTTGAGGAATGTCAAAGCGAAAAATTCAAAAGCGACTAATTTTGTGATCCGCGCTTAACACGCCGGCGCGACAAATGGCTTGCAACCATCCCCTGTGGAAGCAAGTTTGAAGTGGGCCTGCGCGCAGTCAGCAAATCATTGCACGCTTTGTGAAATATTCACGAACGAGTTACATGACAAAGTTTGGACGACCCAACCTGAAATGTTGTATTCCCGCAAATGACTTAGAAAAGACAAGATTAGGATTGACACGTCATATCGCTTTCGTTATATCTCTTAGCGATTGGCGTCCCCAGCCTTTCCGGCCCTAGGACCTCCGGCCCCTCTTACTACATCTCAGTTGGCTTGATTCTTCGACGAGACTGTCGATGAAGGCCGCTGTGTTTGCCGCATTGCACTTTCAAACTGCTGTTGCGACCGCGACTCTCGCCGGGTCCGTGATCGCAGATCGAGGAGAACGTTTATGAATCACAATCGCCCAACGATGGCCGCTTTAGGCCGGTTTTTTCTAGCGCTGATTGCAGTGTGTGCTTTGGCATCAAGCCTTTCGGCGGCGCCGATGGTCTACACCGGCCTCGTTGTGACCGATGTACGTGTGGGGACGACTTTAATTCACAACGCGTCGCTGAAGATAACCTTCGAGGGCGATACGAACGATATTCTCGCAGTCCAGGTTCCGAGTGAAGAGTGCAGCGGAACTCCATTTTCCTTTCTTTCCAAAGGTGTCGCTCATATCGAGATTGAATTCGGGGGGCATACCCGCAGGGCGAGACTCCAGGACGGCCAAGTCTTCGTTGCTCTTGACCAATGTAATGGCGGGATCGGGTTCGGATCATTTCTCGGCCCCAATGGTCTGGAGCCGGCATATCCAATGGCTCTTACTCTGGGAACCGCTGAATATACTTCAATCTCGGATGGCGCTCCCTTAGTGGACCCTATCAGCGTTACCGGAGCTGCCTGGTCATGCATCGGCTATCCACCGCTCGGCGACGACGGACTACCTGAAACTCCAACCGGTAATTGCATTCCACCGGACACCTACCCTATCAAGTCTGACATCGGAGATATATTCATCTACCAACCTTATTCTGAGTCCGAGATAGATGGGGCGATATTCAGTAACCATTCGGGCAGCACGAATCGTGGTGTGTTTCTGGTCCGCCCGCAAGCGCTTCGCACAGCCGCGACTCCGCTCGCCTCGAATGACAACCATGCATCGGGCATTGTATACACATTGCAAACAGTTGCGGATGGTTGGATTGGCAACCACGTCTTCAATCAAGCGCTCGTGACTTTGCGGATGATCAGTAGCTCGAAATCGGTGACAACGAAGGCGAGTCTAGTGGACCCGACTAAGCCGTTATATGAGAACCGGTCCGGCTCCGCGACGGTCACGATCGACGATGGCTATTCAGTCATCACCGCGCAGTTTGCACCAAGACAGGTGTATGTCCGCTACGATACGGGAGCAGGCGTCGCCGGCTTCGGTTCGCAAATCAGCCCCACATATCCAATCGCACTCAACTGCGCCAATACCGCATATCCGTCAGACAGCAGCTACACGGTGGATTGCGTTCAAGGGGAGGCATTTGACTATCTCAATATCGACGATAGTTTGGAGATTTTCCACGGAGGAACTCTAGCCCAGCTCAGTAACCCTGGAACTCCTTCCGCGGGCGTCCTATCGCTTCCGCAGTCGCTTTCTCAACCCACTCTTCTTACCGGAACAGCCCACACATGCGCAGGCGTCTACACCATTGCAGCTCAGAGCGATCCCTTTCCTTACTTTCCCGGGGACCTGGGCGTCTGTGCAGCGCCTGCCCCTCGCGGTCTTCATACGAGCCGGGGTGACTTATTCCTACAAGATCTAGAGGGCGGCACGCTTTCGCTGGGCGCTTTGGCCCCCAATGGCGCAGGAGGTGGCGGCGGTTGGGACTTCGCGAACAGTGGATTCTTAAACGTTGAGGTGACCAGAGGCGACGACTAAACCATACTCGTGTAGGGACGGGCGCCTTCGTCCGTCCCGCGGGTAAAGCCCGCGTACCGGCGCCAATCGCGAATCAGAACTTATGGGCCACTGACGTCGGGCGTTGCCACACAAAGCGCGCCTTGAGAAGCATTCCTCATCCCACCGACTATAATTTGTACCCGAGCGAAGGTCGGCTAGATCCTAACGAGATGTCAGGAGTGCCATGTCTCCGCGGAACCTGTGTTTCTTCACCGTCGTCGCCATCATGCTTGTGTTCCCGGCGATGAGAAACTTAGAAGCGATCAGGCAATCCGGCGCACGGACACCAAATTCATCCAACATCGAAACGTCACTAGCCAATTTTCTTCCAGTTCAATCCAGGAACCCAAAGGATCTCGGTCCCGGAAAGTTGCTGGTAGCAAGTCGTGAACTCGGGGATCCCAATTTCGCAGAAACGGTGATCTTGCTGGTCCACTACGACAGCGAAAGCGTGGTCGGATTAATGCTCAACCGCCGCACTGATCTTCCGATATCGCGAGTGCTTGCGCAGATCGAAGCCGCAAAAAGTCGTTCCGACCCGGTTTACCTTGGAGGACCGGTCGAAACTCCCACAATATTTGCGTTGCTCCGATCGACGGACAAGCTGGAAGGCGCCGAGCACGTTTTCGGCGGCGTGTACTGGATTTCTACAAAGGCCGCATTGGAAAAAACCATCTCGTCTCGCCCCGATCCCGCCACCTTTCACGTCTATCTTGGATACGCGGGATGGACCCCCGACCAACTCAAAACCGAGATACGATTAGGTGGATGGTTCATTTTTCAAGCGGACAACGAAACCGTTTTCAATGCGAATCCTCGTTCCTTGTGGAACGAAATGATCAAGAAAACGGAGTTGAAGATGGCCGTATGCCCCTCGACCCCGGGCGCGCAAGGGCCCTCAGCACATCCCTGCCAGATAGACGGCCCAAGCCAAGCACATCGGAAATTTCCTGAACTATTGGCGACGAATCGCTACCAGCCCAGCGTGTGGTTGAGGCCTTCGTTCCCATGAAGAAACCTGAATACCAACGCATCAAGGCCGTTTTGCAACCTTTGGTGCATGCTGGTGAACTCGCCGTAGCCTCACATCGCCTATAGAGCAAGTTCTTGTCGGGAAACGCGTACTATGACGGGCAGTTCTTACGCTTGGTGTGTGCAATTCGATGAGGAGAGACCATGAACTATCAACGCCTGGTGTTAGCGGCCATTGCGGCTCTGATCACATTTTTCGCTTGGGGATTCCTGACTGAAGGTTGGCTTATTCGTAAGGACTTCGCGGCTTCGGCATCTCTCTATCGAACCTCGGACCTGCAAATGAAGTACATGCCTTTCGGTTTAGCATCTGTCCTGGTGGCGTTGTTGGCTGCGGTTGTGATCTACGCACGCTGGTGCGGCGCTACGTCCGGCGCTGCGAGCGGACTACTGTTCGGCTTCTTAATGGGAGTATTCGTCGCATGCATCCATCCGATTTCCAATCTTGTAACCATGAACATGAATGTGAAGCTAGGCTTGGAAATCGCAATAAGCAATGCCCTCGGTTGGGTACTTGCAGGACTCGTCATCGGTCTGGTTTACAAGCCGCCAACGTCCTGAATTGTCCGCGGTGGGATCCGACACAAAGGACTTCAACTCAGCGGTTGAAACATTCTCACGACACAAATCATTCCTACCAGGGATTTTGAGCCCTGTCATCTGATTGCAGCAGTTGAAAGCCGCTGCACTGAGGAAACGTACAGCGGCTGGAGTCGAAGTGCCTCTTTTTATCTGCCTCGCCTTGCTTCATCGGCGTCTTCGGCTAGATCGTTCAGGACGGCGAAGAACGCCGGCGATTGGCCGATGAAGAGTCCCATGTCCGTCAGGAACTTCACCACGCCCTTTGCGATGCCCTTCGTTCCGGTGGGGCGAATAATCGAGCATGGCGGAAGTTTTCGGCTTAG
>Ga0126371_10003590_pt1 | contig 13599 bp, 12 predicted proteins | sample PanSoiMetaPlot_4_FD_110145 | JGI IMG/M metagenome (GOLD analysis project Ga0126371, IMG submission 110145) | Tropical forest soil microbial communities from Panama - MetaG Plot_4 | ecosystem: Environmental > Terrestrial > Soil > Tropical forest > Bulk soil | place: Panama | collected 2016-02-17 | reverse complement strand
GAACAAAATTTCCGTTTGGGATGAGCTTTCCACGATTTACATGGCCGCCCAGGTCCTCGGTTACGACAAACCCGATCCCAATCATCTCTATAACCTCTCGGACGAAGAGCTCAACAATGTGAAAAAGAAGCTCATCGAATTGAAGCCCAACGTCCGAAAGATGTGGAACACGGGTGGCGAGCTGACAAATCTCTTCGAGAACCACGAAGTGGTAGCTGCTATGGGATGGCCGCTCATGACCAATCAGCTCCGCAAAGCGAATTTTCCCATTGGCGAGACGATCCCCAAGGAAAACACCACGGGGTGGATTGATCATCTGATGATTACATCTGCGAGCGAGCATAAAGATCTCGCCATCGAATTTCTGGAATACATGATCGAAGCAAAAACTCAGAAAGCGGTGGCCGATGCCACCGGCTATGATCCGGCCAACCCGCAAGCGGCAGAATTTATGACCGAAGACCAGAGAAAATCTCTGCACCTCGACAACGTCGATCTCTACATAACGCGCATTTATTTCTGGCAGCAGGTGCCTCGTCGCGATAAGTACAACGAGATCTGGAACGAAGTGAAGGCCGCGCAATGATGTTTTTCACACGCGCTACCCTGGAAGGTTGCGCCGGACCCTGCAGTGAGCCCCCCCGGCGAGCCCGCTAAATGATCGGTACGGCGCCAGCTGCCTACGCGTCCAGCCGAACCGATTCGCTCCTGTCGATCCGTGAAGTGGTGAAGCATTTCGGCTCCCGTCCTGTCCTTAGCAACATTTCGCTCGAAGTCGCGTCAGGCGAATTCCTGACCATCCTCGGCGAAAGCGGCTCGGGGAAGACGACTCTCTTGCGCCTCATCGCAGGATTCGAGCAGTTAGACAGCGGCGAGATCTGGCTTGGAGGCGACCGGCTTGACCAAATCCCTCCCCATCGACGCCCTGTCAACACCGTGTTTCAAAGCTACGCGCTTTTTCCTCACTTGAGCGTCTTCGACAACATTGCCTACGGGCTGCGCGCAAAAAATATCGCTAAGGCTGAAATTCCTAACCGTGTCGCACAGGCTCTGGCGAAGGTAAAAATGAGCGAATTCTCGAAATCGCCTCCCGCTCAACTCAGCGGCGGTCAGCAGCAGCGCATCGCTTTGGCGCGCGCCCTCGTCAATCGTCCTGGCGTGCTGTTGCTCGATGAGCCCCTCTCCGCGCTCGATGCAAACCTGCGCCGCCAGATGCAAACCGAATTGAAGGCACTGCAACGCGAAGTGGGAATCACCTTTATTTTCGTCACCCACGATCAGGAAGAAGCTATGGCACTTTCCGATCGCATCGCGTTACTCCGCTCAGGTTTCCTGGAACAGGTTGCCGGGCCGCGCCAGATTTACGGCCAGCCCGCATCCGCGTACGTAGCTCAATTCATCGGCCAAACAAATCTGCTTCGAGCGGACGTCAAAGATCAGGTGGCGAGAGCCGGGCCGCTCGCATGGCGAACCGCAGAAACCTCGCGCCAGGTTGTTTTTTCGCTACGCCCTGAATGCATACGGCTTGTTGCGCACGGAGCAACGCCCCGAGTGGATGACGGTTCGACCGCGCACTTCCGCGCTCGCATTCTGAATCAAACTTTCGGCGGCGCGATGGACACGCTCGAACTCGATTGCGGCAACCGGCAAACCATTCGCGCCCGCATCGCGAGCCCTGGCACTCTTGCCGGCGAGCACGAATTTGAATTTCGCGCGAGCGATGCGGTCGTCGTTCGCGACGAAAACTCGGCCTAGCTATGTACACTCGAGCTTACAAATCAGCCGTCACTGTGCCGCCACTTCTGTGGGTCAGCGCTTTCCTGCTTGTGCCTTACGCCCTTTTGTTTTGTTACAGCTTCTGGTCCGTCTCAGCGCAGCAGACGATCGTCCACAATTGGAATCTCCAGAATTATCTCCAGCTGATTTGCAACCCCACTTATCTCTCCGTTCTCTTTCGCTCACTCCGCATTGCCGCCGCGGTCACGTTGCTCGCTCTGCTCCTGGGATATCCGCTCGCGTACTACCTTTCCTTCCGCGTGGCTAAACGAAAGGATCTTCTATATCAGCTCGTGATAATTCCCTTGTGGGCCAGTTATCTCGTGCGCGGATACGCCTGGAAAACAATCCTCGGCAGCGATGGCGTGCTCAATGGCTTGCTGCAATATCTCCACATCACGCGCCACCCCGTTGAATTCTTCCTTTACAGCCCGTTCGCCGTAGTCCTCACCCTCACGCACATCTACACGCCCTTCACGTTTCTGCCGATTTATGCCTCTCTGGAACACGTCCCGCGAAATCTCATCGAAGCTTCCCATGACCTTGGCGCCTCTCCGTGGTCCACATTCCGCCGCGTCATTCTTCCTTTGTCGTTGCCGGGCGTTCTCGCCGGCGCCACCTTCGCATTTGTGCTTACTCTCGGAGATTTCCTGGCGCCACTTCTCGTCGGTGGTGCCAGCGGCATCATGATTTCCAATATTGTCGTCAGTCTCTTCGGCGCCGCATACAACTGGCCACTCGGCGCAGCTATCTCGCTCTGCATGCTTCTCCTCGTCATGGGCCTCCTTTTCGCAACTGAACGTCTCGAGAGGAAGCTCACCCTTTCATGAGCCGCTCTTCAAGTTCCGGCGGCACGCCGTTTCTCACGCTCTACGCCACATTCGTGTATGCGTTCCTCTACTTCCCCATTGTCGTGCTCGTTATCTACTCTCTCAACGGCTCCGGTGTCGGCGGCTTTCCCCCCACCGGCTGGACGCTCGACTGGTACCGCCAGCTTTTTCAGGATGGCTCGCTGTGGGATTCTGTCCTCAACAGCGTGGTCGTTGCCGTAATCGCCGTCGGAATCTCTCTCGCGCTCGGCCTTCCCGCAGCACTCGCCCTTGACCGCGCGCAGTTTCCCGGCAAGGCGCTGTTTCGCCGCATCGTCCTTCTGCCTCTGATCCTTCCCGGAATTATCACCGGCCTGTCTCTACTCATGCTCTTCGTCGCGATAGGAATGAAACTCAGCCTCGTAACCATCACGCTCGGTCACGGCACCGCTCTAATATCCGTCGCTACCACCGAAATCTTCGCCGGCTTGCAAAAGCTCGATCGCGCCCAGGAAGAAGCCTCGCTCGATCTCGGCGCGAACCACTGGAGAACCTTCTTGCGCATTACGCTTCCGAATCTTCGCGTCTCGCTTACCGCCGCCGCTTTGCTGATTTTCACTCTCTCGCTTGACGAAATCGCCGTCAGCTTTTTCCTCATCGGCCGCGACAATACCCTGCCCCTCGAAATCTGGTCGCGCTTGCGCCGCGGAATCACGCCGGAAATCAACGCCATCTCCACACTGATTCTTGCTTTTTCCATCGCCACAATTCTTATCTGGTATCGCCTTCGCACTCGCACCGCTCGCGCCGAAGAGGCAGGCGCGCAGCTATTGGCATCCACTCTGGAAGGAGAGCATTCATGAGCGGTACACGGCGGGATTTCCTCAAGTTCGTTGTCGCAGGCTCAGTCGCAGCTGGCTGCCCTATTGATATGTCGTTGCTCGCAGCACCTGATGACTCGAAAACTCAGATCGAGGGCGATAATTTCGAAATCTGCCATCAGGTACGCGACGGCCATTCCTTCTCGCGCCCGCCGATTTCGAAGCGCTATGACGTCGTCATCGTCGGAGGAGGTGCCAGCGGTCTCAGCGCCGCTTACTTCCTTCGCCAGCGCGATTTCCTCCTCTTCGAAAAAGAGCCGCACTTCGGCGGCAACGCCTACCTCGAGGAGTATCAGGGACAAGTCTTCGCTACCGGCTCTGCCTACGATGAGAAAGGCACATCTAGCGAACAGCTCGCCCGCGAAATCGGTCTCACGATGCTCCCCGTCAATTCCTTCGACCCTACGATCCTCAACGGCAACTGGATCAAGGACACATGGCACGGCGGGCTCGACGAGCTTCCCTACCCTGCCTCCGTTCGCGATAGCTTCAAAAAATTCCGCGCCGATATGCTCGCAATCGACATCACGAAAAATATCGAACAGCTGGACAACACTCCACTCGCAAAATATCTGAGCAACTACGCTCCCGAAGTCAAATCCTGGTGGGATTCTTACGGCCTCTCCAACTGGGGCGCGAAATCCGCGGACACATCTGCGTATGTAGCGCTAATCGATTTCCAGGAAGTCATTGCCACCGAGAAAGACGTTCGAGTCACCCTGCCAGGAGGCAACGGCGCTCTCTCCCGCAAGCTCGTCCAGAGTCTGCAGCCCAAATCTTCGGAACGATTGGTAGGCGACGCCACAATCGTCGCCGTCGAACCTCAAAAGAACGACGTTCGCGTCACCTACGTCAAGGGAGGCTCGCTACATTCGGTGGGAGCGAAGTTCGTCATTATGGCCACGCCGAAATTCATCACCGCTCGAATCGTCGCGGGACTTTCAGACGCGCAGCTGGACGCCATGTCCTCTTATCACTACTGTCCCTACCCCGTGATCAACATGATTTTCGACAAGCCTGTCTACAACCGCGGCTACGACACCTGGTGCCCGGGAAACTCTTTCACCGATTTCATCGTGGCGGACTGGGTGGTGCAGAAGCAACCGGAATACAAACAGAAAAACAACATACTTACGTTTTACGCGCCTCTAGCCGAAATCGAACGCAAAAAACTCTTGAAAATCGACGACTGCCGTCAAATCGCCGCAGGCGTCCTGCACGATTTTCAAAAGCTCTTACCCGAATTCGCCGGCGCGGATCCTCTGGAAGTTCAGTTCTATCGGCGTGGCCACCCGATGTTCATGGCCACTCCCGGTACTTTCACGAAAGTCACTCCCACGGCTCGCCAGCCCCTTGAACGGGTTTTTTTCGCAAATACCGATTCGATTGGGCCTGAGTCGGAGATTTCCGGAGCCGTGGATTCAGCGCGGAAAGCTGCCGAGTGGGTTGAGAAAAGACTTGCCGGCGCCTCTCCGGCTGCTGCCCAAGGCGTCCTCGCCCTTCGCGCCTGATTCGTCTGGAACAAAAAAAACACCCGGTAATCCAACCCGGGTGTTTCGACCTCTCTCAATTCCTGCCAGGGAGTGAGAAAGAAATTTTTGCGCGTATCGATCTGCGCTTAGAGCCGGGCCTTTTGCCCTAACGGCTTGCCACGCCTAGGTTATGCACGCCCGAAATCAGAAAGCCCGCCGTGCTGGCCGACTGCGGCACAAACCACATCCGCCGCACCATCCCGTACTCGCTGTGCTGCATGCGCCGCGCCACATGATCAAGAAGAAGCGGTCCCACCTGAATCGCCGCATAAAGCGCGCCCGAATGGGCGAACGGCCTCATCATCGGATCATCTTCCACGGCGCCATGACCAATCGCCTGCCGCGTTGTGTAAGCATCAAACGCTGCCGCACCATGTTGCAGCATTGTGAGCGCCAGCCAACTCCGGCTCATGCGCGGCTTTTCAGGGGAATACACCTTCACCGGCTTTACCGGTAGCGGCTCGGGAATACGTACAGATGACAACGGCTGCGCAGTGTCGTGCTTAGCCAGCGCGACTACTGTCATTCCCGCCGCTGCCTTCTCGTCTGAATCGCCGCTCAAGTTCACTTTGGCCGGATCCGTATATCCCCGGCCTGACGCCGTTTCCACCGTATTATCCGTTTCGCTTCCCAATGTCCGCTTCGGCCTTGTGCCATCCGTCGAGGAAGCGGTAGCGCTAAGTGTGGTCAGGTTCGGACTGAATACGGGGCCAACCGCCTTGGGAACGGGGCTGAGCTGAAACAATAGCGCTGCAACGGCAAAAACCATGGAAGGGAGTCCTCCTACTGCCGACAGAGTAGGAAAAGCACGCCTAGTACCATTGGGACCGTCCCCTGTATAATCAAGATATATAAGCGTTTAGGATAGAATGCGGCAGTTTATAGCCGCCCTGACTTCGTTTCTGGCGATTTTCGAGGCAAGCGATTTCCCTGCAAGATGAGAAATAGTTTCCCCACTATTGCCGCAAATCTACGACTTATTCCCGAAACGGGCTAAGCCGCCCGCCAAGGCTGCTCAACACTGCGCAACATAGCTCCCATGACACAGGCCAACATTTCCTGAAAGGAAATTTGGAATCTGCTACCACGCGACGTCATTCAATCCGCAGCACGACCTTCCCAAACTGCTCCCGCTTCTCCAAAAGTTCATGAGCTTCCCGAGCCTTGGTAAGAGGGATTACCGTGTCAATCACTGGCTTCACTCGTCCGCGGGCCACAAGATCGAGCACGGGGTAAAGCTCCCCCTTGCTTCCCATATACGAGCCGAGAATCGAGATGTGCCGGCTGAAGAGATAGCGCAAGTCAATCTTTCCATCGTAACCGGTCGTCGCGCCGCAAGTCACCAACCGTCCACCCACCGCCAGACTCGCCACGCTTTCCTGCCATGTCGCCGCGCCCACGTGCTCCATCACCACATCGACGCCGCGCCGATCCGTCAGCCGCTTTACTTCTTTCGACCAATGCTCGATGGAGTGCAGAAATGTCTCGTCCGCGCCCAATTCCCTCGCCTTCTGCAGCTTCAATTCCGACCCGGCCGTTGCGATCACGCGCGCCCCCATCATCTTCGCGATCTGAATCGCGGCGCTTCCCACTCCGCTTCCCGCGCCCAGCACCAGCACCGTCTCGTCCGGCTGGAGCTGCGCTCGCGTAATCAACATGTGCCAGGCCGTTAGAAATACGAGCGGAATCGCCGCTGCCTTCTCAAAGCTAAGATTCGCCGGCATCGGAATCACATTGGCTGCCGGCGATGCCACATATTCCGCATATCCCCCATCCACTTTGTATCCAAAGAGTGTGTACTGGCGGCAGAGATTGTCGTCGCCTCGCAAACAATGGACGCAATGCCCGCATGAGATTCCGGGCGACAGCAGCACTCGCTCGCCAGGACGCACCCCCGAGATTTTCTCTCCCACCCGCGCCACTTGACCGGCAATGTCCGACCCAGGAATACGCGGTAATGGAATCGTGATCCCCGGCAGCCCACGCCGAACCCACAGATCAAGATGATTCAGGGCACACGCTCGCACGCGGATAAGCACTTGGTCCGGAGCAATCTCCGGCTCGCACACTTCGACGTAACGCAAAACTTCGGGCCCGCCGTGTTCAGAAAATATGACCGCTTTCATCATCTCTGGCTAACCCTGGAGACCGAACCACACTTGAATTTCACCATAGCCGCTCGTCTTTCGTCTCTCGCGCCGCCAGCAAGCCAATCAACGTCAGGACCGATGCCACCGATAGATAGTAGCCGACGTACTGCAAGCCATATTTCTTCGCCAGCCAGATCGCAATATACGGCGCCAGCGACGCGCCGAAGATGCCGGCCAGGTTGAACGTCAGCGAACTCCCCGTGTACCGCACCGAGGTGGGAAAAAGCTCGGACAGGGCCGTGCCCAGGGGACCGTAGTACAGGCCCGTCAATGACAGGCCTACGATCAACACCGCGAGTGTCCCGATTGTCCCGGCCCGAAACATCGGCTCCATCACCAGGCCGAACAAGCCGATGGCCACATTTACCCAAAGCAAAGTGCGGCGTCTGCCGCGTTCAGCGAAAATAGCCCCGACCGGAATCGTAATCGCAAAGAAGATCATGCCGACCAGCTGCATCACAAGGAAGGCGTCGCGACTGTAATGCAGAGCGGTTGTACCCCACGACAGCGCGAAGACAGTCATCAAATAGAAGAGGACGAAGGCCGCGAGAGCTCCCAAGATTCCCACCACGAGCGACTTCGGATATTTGCGAAACACCTCGAGGATCGGCACGTCCACTCGCTCGCGTCGTGTAACGGCCGCGCGGAACGCGGGAGTTTCTGCGATGGTTAGCCGCACGTAAAGACCCACCAGCACCAGAACGGCGCTTGCCAGGAACGGAATGCGCCAGCCATAGGAAAAAAACTGATCGTTCGTGAGCCATTTCGAGAGCGCAAGGAACACGCTGCCGGACAAAAGAAATCCGATCGGTGCTCCGAGTTGCGGGAACATTCCGTACCACGCGCGCCGGTTCGGCGGCGCATTCTCCACCGCAAGCAACACCGCGCCGCCCCATTCTCCTCCAAGCCCAAGCCCCTGGCCCATGCGGCACAGCGCGAGAAGCAGCGGCGCGGCCACGCCTATGGTCTTGTAGGTCGGCAGAATGCCGATCGAAACCGTCGAGAGACCCATCGTCAATAGCGCCGCAACCAAGGTCGCTTTGCGCCCAACGCGATCGCCGAAATGGCCGAACAGCGCCGAACCAAACGGTCGCGCGAAAAATGCAATTGCGAAGGTCGCAAGCGAGGCGAGCGTAGCCGACGCTGGATCAGACGCGGGGAAAAATAGCCGGGGAAAAACGAGCACAGCAGCCGTCGCGTAAATGTAGAAATCAAAAAACTCGATCGTAGTCCCAACAAGACTCGCAAAGAGCACTTGCGCCGGCGCGTTGATTGCCAAATCTCGCCCGGCGTGTGTCTTGCCCATCTCGACGCCGATGGTAGGTGTCTCACTCAAGGATCAGTCAGTTTACCTGTTCGGCGTGTCGTGAGAATGAGGAAGTCGAAGAATTCGATTGTTGCTAGTCAGCCTAAGCCGCCATTCCGGCTCCTATCAATGCGGCTTGAATGTCTTTCCGGTCTCCAGCAAGGTCTTCAGTCGCGAAAGAACGCGGCCATCCGTCGGCGCAGGCGGCGTATGTGCAGTCGTCCTCAGCCCACTCGTCATGCGTCACCGTCACTTGTGTGGCTTCGGTTTCCGGCACCAGTTCGATGGCGGCGCGTGACTCCTTAGCATCTGCCCCCATTGCGAAGGTGTACTGAAAGACTTTCGGAGGCTCAAAGCGCAGGACCTTTCCTCGCACATAGGTTGTGGGTTTCCCGCCGGGTCCTGGGCCCACCCATGCGAGCGAACCGCCAGGCTTCAAGTCCGCTTGAAACTCAGCGCCCGAGAAGATAATCCGGTTTCACTCCCGCGATACGAAGCCTTCCCACACCCTCTCTGGGGTGGCGGCGATGTAAACGACATATTTAAGTGCTGGTTGATTGTCCATCGCGGCTCCTGATTCTTCGCGCGATCTTATATCCACAGGCGACACCCTACAACGCAGCAATGCCTTCCAGTAGGGGCATCACAATTTGGGAGATGCGATGCAAATCGAAAATGTTTAGCTACCTTTATTAGCGCCTGACCGGGAAAATGAGGTTTTCCAGACGCGTGAGGAGGGCGTTCTCCGGGTGAATCAATGCGTGCTCATCCGAAAGCACGGGCAATAACATCATCCGTTGCAGGCCGCCAATAAGGCGGCCTGCAACCAGTCAGTTCCACTAACGAAGCAACTCTGCTATCCGAGTGCCGCCCTACTGGCAAACGGGACCCAGCGTCTTGCAGGAACGTGCCGTTGTTAGACTCCTCGATTCCATTTCCCGTTTGCCCGGTGCTCCGGTTTGCAGTTTTCCTGAGGCTGGGAATAACGGGATTCTCGAATTGCGGGAAACCGCCCACAACCGACATGCCCTCCCGGTCGCAACCAGATTGACACCGGCCTGAACGCGCCGTAACCTCGACTCGAAGCCTTGACCATGGACCTCTTCGAAGAAATCGTGCGCATGCGGCGGGCCGGCCAGCGCGGCGCCCTCGCGACAATCGTGCATACTAATGGCTCGATTCCAAGCTACGAGAGTTCGCGCATGCTTGTCCGCGACGACGGCACGATCGCCGGCACTGTCGGCGGAGGCTGCGTTGAAGCTGAAGTTTGGGCTGCCGCAAAGGACGTGATCCAGAAAGAACAGCCCCGCAAAATGACTTTCAATTTGAATCATGAAGCGGCCTACGACGCCGGTCTCATCTGCGGAGGCACTCTGGAAATTTTTCTCGAGCCGATTCTTCCGCAGCCGATGCTTTATCTTTTCGGAGGCGGCCACGTCTCCACCGCCGTGGCTCGCGTCGCTCATCAAGCAGGCTTCGCCATCGGAATCATTGACGACCGCGAGGCGTTTGCCAACCTCGACCGCTTCCCGATGGCCGCCGAAATTTACTCAACCTACGAAGACGCCTTCGCCAAGATTCGTCTGAACTCTTCCAGCTATCTCTTGATCGTCACTCGCGGACACAAGGACGACATGCGCGTCCTCGCCTGGGCCGTTGGCACTCCCGCCCGTTATATCGGAATGATCGGGAGCAAGCGCAAAGTGATCTCCGTTTACAAAGCGCTCGAGAAAGAAGGGCACGACCTCGAGAAGTTCGAGCGGGTTCACGCTCCCGTCGGACTGGATATCGGCGCCCTCGCACCCGAAGAAATTGCCGTCAGTATCGCAGCCGAACTGATAGCCGTCCGCCGCAACGCGCCAAATCTACCTCACAAGGCCGTCAGACTCTCCGACGTTGCCTCCTTGCAGCACGACTAGCTCGCCATGCTCGCAGCCGCCATTCTCGCTGCCGGCGAATCAAGGCGCATGGGCCAGCCGAAGGCTCTGGTTTCGGTTCAGGGCCTTACCTTTGTCGAACATCTTTTCACAGCCACGCGCCTGCCGCGCGTGGGTCTTACGCGTATCGTCCTTGGGGCGCACGCTGCAGAAATCGGTCCGAAATTGAAGTTTGATCCAGCCATGGTCGTCTTTAATCCTGATTGGACTACGGGCCAGCTTTCGTCCATTCACGCGGCCATCCGCAGCTTGCCTATCGAAGCCACGGACGGGATTATTCTCTGCCCCGTTGACCACCCGCTCGTTTCTCGTCGGCTTATTTCCGAGCTCATCGCGCAATTCGATTCCACTCGAAAAGCCATCGTGCTTCCGCTCTACCGCGGCAAACGCGGACATCCCGTCATTTTTCGCTCCACGCTCTACGAAGAACTCCTTGCAGCGTCGCCAGAGGTTGGCGCAAGGCAGGTGGTCTGGGCTCACGCCCGGGAAATCCAGGAAGTGCCCACCGAAGAAGAGGGCGTAATTCTGAACCTCAACGATCCGGAAGCTTTGAAGAAGGCGGCAACACCACCTGCTTCGATCTGACTCAGGCGCTTCTTCGCGTTCGGATCTCCGCTTCCGCGATTTTCTCGAGGACCGCGGTCAACGCGTTCATCGCAAGTTCAGCCGCGTGCATCGTCGCGGGAGGCAATTGGCCAAGCTCCTCGGAAATTCTCAGCGCTGTGATTTCGCGCACTTCGCCCAGGCTCCGGCCAGCCAGCAAATCCGTGAGCACGGAGCCAGCCGCAATTGATGCCACGCATCCCTGCGTCTTGAAACGCGCCTCCGCCACCCGCCCGCCTTCCACTCGCACGGAAAGCCTCATCGCATCGCCGCAGACGGGGTTGGCGGCTTCCGCCACCGCGGTCGGCTCGGAAAGATTGCCGGCGTTATGTGGATTGCGAAAATGTTCGAGGATTTTTTCGTTGAGCATGGAGCCCAGGTACGTACAGGACTAGCTATGTGAAATTATAGACCGGCTCCCGGGAACCTGCGCCGCCTCACTTTACAAAAGTTGCCGTCGTTCGATTTTGTCCGCGCCAGTTTCCACCACAAAATGCTCGCGGAACAAACAAAAATCGCTTGCGCTTGCTTTCGCTTTTTGTTTCAATTCCTTGACACAGAGAGGTTTACGATATAGTTTAAAGCCGTCCTAGCCTTCACTTTTCCGATAGGGCGCGGAAGGGTGACCAAACAACTCGCCTACTGAATCATTCAGGAGAAAAGCTGATGCGACGATTCCGATGCCTGTTCACCCTTGTGGCGGCTGTCACGCTCTGTGCAGGCGCCAGCTTCGCGCAGGACGGGAAGCTGAAGATTAAGGTCACGCCTAAGGAGGCGTACATTTTTGTCGATGGCAAGGCGATGCATGAGGGGGCGAGCCGCACCTTCCCACTCCCCGCTGGTAAGCACACCGTCGCCGTAATGAACTACGGCTACAAGATCTCCACACAGGATGTGGACATCACTGCGGGCAAGACCACCGATCTGAACGTCGTGCTCCAGGCTTACGGCGGCACCGTGAACGGCCCCTGGGGCCGCGTCTATCTCGGCGGAGGATGGCCCCATGCCGCGGTTCTTTCCAATGGGACCAAGCCGGAATATCTCGTCGGCCATGTCGACGAAATGAACAACGATTTCTGGATTTGGAAGCAGGAGCTGATTCTCCCGGTCGGACATCATCACCTGACAGTAACCAAGGAAGGCAAGACGGTCTGGGAAGGCGACGTCGACGTGCAAGCAAACAAGAAAACCTCCGTCGATATGTCCAAGAACACTCAGAACACCAAAGAGTGGCCCCGCGGAACCAAGATGAAGGATCTGCCCCGGTTCAAGGCCGGCGTCGCCAGTGCCACGATTGCGGTCGCACCCGTCACCGGCAGCTTCTCCGCTTCCGCCAGCCAAATCAATTGCGGTGACACCTCCAACCTTACCTGGCAGACAACGGAAACCATCGACACAAACATCAGCAATGTCGGTCCCGTAGCGCCGAGCGGCACGCAAGGCGTGTCGCCGAAAGCAACCACAACCTACGACTTCAAATCCACCGGCCCAGGCGGCACGGTTTCCAGCTCCGCCACAGTCAACGTCAACACCAAAGTTGATGCGAGTATAAGCGCGAATCCTGCCGAGGTTCACTACCGGAAGATCGGCGAAAAGGTGATCACGCAGGACAATGCCACGATTACCTGGAAGACGTCGAACGCACAGGACGCGACGCTCAACGGAAACAAGGTTGACGTCAACGGCAGCCAGCAGGTGCAGGCTGCGCCGGCCGATGATTCGCAAGTGCCGGAAGGCCAGCCGGCACGCACCGTGGACGAATCGAAGACCTACACCCTCAACGCCACAAATACCTGCGGCGGGAGCGCGACGGAAACGGCGAATTTGCACGTGACCGGTTCGGTCGAGCCAATTCCGGCCGTCGTGCTGCAGAGCATCTTCTATCCCACGGACTATCCGGATCAGAAGCATCCGCAAGTCGGACTGGTGAAGAGCCAACAGCTCGAACTCTCCACTCTGGCCGGCGGGTTCAAGAAATATCTTGAATACGATCCGGATGCGAAGCTTTCGGTGGAAGCATTCGCAGACGTGCGAGGATCGAAAAACCACAATCAGGACTTGAGCGAACGGCGCGTCGAGCGCATCAAGCAATATCTCGTCGACCAGGGCATCTCGGCGGACAAGGTTCAGACCGCCGCGTACGGCAAAGAGCGACCGATGCCGAAGGCTGACGTGAAGAACTTTGAATCAACGAACCCGAATCAACCACCCAAGGCTCGCTTGCGCAACGTCACGGGCGATTGGTACGCGTACAACCGCCGCGCGGACATCGTGCTCCTGCCTTCCGGGAAGAAGTCGGCGCAGTTCTATCCGCATAATGCCGACGACTCCGGAATCATGTGGCAGATTCCGAAGCCGGCTTTGAAGAAGGTGGAAGCGGCAAACTAAGAACTTAGAAAAAAACAAGAAGCGCGCCGGAGACAAATCTCCGGCGCGCTTCCGATCCGTGCGCACCGCTAAATGTGGCAAGAATTGTCGCTGTAAGTGCAGCAAGCAGGTTGCAGCAAAAAGCAGTTTTGCAGCAAGTTCAGTATCCAACCCAACACCTGCTATCGGCGTCTCCCATTTTTGAGTATGGTGCGTGCGCGCAATGCGTTTCTGATCG
>Ga0126371_10003589_pt1 | contig 13600 bp, 11 predicted proteins | sample PanSoiMetaPlot_4_FD_110145 | JGI IMG/M metagenome (GOLD analysis project Ga0126371, IMG submission 110145) | Tropical forest soil microbial communities from Panama - MetaG Plot_4 | ecosystem: Environmental > Terrestrial > Soil > Tropical forest > Bulk soil | place: Panama | collected 2016-02-17 | reverse complement strand
TGTCTTCGAGCCCTTTTTCGCTCGCCTGGTACCGCATGTCGGCGGCGCGCTGGATGTTCCGCACGAGCGTGAACGGCCGCACCGCAGTGCCGCGGCTGCGCAGACCGACGAGATCGGTTCCGCCGGCGAGGACATCGATCGCGTCCGTGACGAAATCGCCGTTGCTCGCCATGGGCACAGCGACCCGCTGGCCGAAGAAATTCTGCACCTGGACCCAGAAACGGTCGTCGAGAATGTCGGTGTCGGCGACCGCGACGACATCGATCGGCTTGACCGCGGTTTTGACCTGCGCCGGCGGCGGTGCGTCGTCCTTCTTCCCGGCCGCGGCGACCTTGCTCTGATCGCCGCTCTTCGGCGGACCATCCGGGAAGGCGGTCGCGGCCGGGCCAGTGATCTGGGCCGCAATAACCAGTTTCTTGCCGTCCGATTTGAATCCCGCGAGCAACGCGGCCGGATCCGGTGTCTGGAATTTATCCGCCGGAATTTCCATCGAATCCGTCGACGTGGTGATCAGCGGCGCAAAGGTGGTTTTCGCACCCGGCAGCGGCTCGAGCACGCCTGGCGTCGCGACGTAGATCTGCGACAAATCGGCGGTGACGGGATCGTCGCGGCTGAGGCTATCGGTCTTGAGTTCCAACCAACCGACATAGTCCACGGCCTGGACGTTGGTGTCGGTGCCGGCGTTGACGCGTTCGGCGTTGGTGCGGTCGGCGGCGACCATCTTTGGCACCATGCGCAGGCCCCACGCGGCGAATAGCTTGTCGAGATTGCTGTCGTTCGGCAGGCCCGGCGGATTGAGCTGACTTGGGTGAAGCCGCTGGGTTTCCGAATCCGGATCGACGAACACCAGCGCCCGACCGCCCTTCAGCACAAATTGATCGATGGCATAAAGCGTTTTGTCCGACAGCTTCTGCGGATGCACCAGCATCAGCACGTCGATGCTGCTCGGCACCGTGGTGAAGTCCGCGCTGAGCGTCTGGACGTCGTAGAGCTGCTGCATCTGCGCGAGCACGGTATAGGGCACCAGCGGGCGGCCCTGCATCGCCGCCATCAAATCGCCTTCGAGCGGCAGCTGCGTCGCCAAGCCGACGACGGTCTTGTGCGGATCGGCGAGACCGGCGATCAGCTTGGTCAGGTCGTATTCGAGAAAGCGTTCGCGATCGGTCTGAAAGAACGGAATCGTCGCCTCGTCGTCCGTCGAATTGGTGGCGGCGACGCCGAAATAAACCGGCGTGCCGTTCTGATCGAGCGGCACGCCCTGGAGCCCGAAGGCGACGGCGCGATCCTCGACCGGCGAAAACGGCTCGGGATCGAGCATCTGCAGCACGATCTTGCCTTTGGCCACGGCGGCATATTGCTGCAACATCTCGCGCACACGATCGGCGAACACGCCGTAACTTGGAATCTCGCGACCGAGCTGCGGCGAGTAGTAGAACCGTAGCGTGATCGGTTCGGTGATCTTGGCGAGCGTCGTCCGTGTCGCCGGCGACAGCGTGTAGAGGCCCTCTTGGGTCAGATCGACCCGCACATCGGCGAGCCAATTGCCGGCGATAACATTGACCGCGACGAACAAGACGACCGCGGCGGCGAGCGACGCGAGCGCGATGGTGCGGCGGGATACTTGACGGTTCATCGCCAGCTTCAATCCGCTTTTTTCAGCTCGACGATGATGGCGTTGGCGTAGAGGAATAGCGCGATCACCGACACGAAGAACACCGCGTCAGGCATCTCGATCACACCGCGCATGATCGCGTTGAAATGCGTCAGGAAGCTGAGTGACGCGACGACATTGATCAACCCGGTCGGCGCCCACGGCGTCAGAAACCCGAGCACGATCGGCGAACCGCTCGCCGTAAAGATGAAGCACGCAGCTGCGGTGATGACGAAGGCGATGACCTGATTCTTGGTCAGCGCCGAGAGCGCCGCGCCGATCGACAGGAACGCCCCCGCCATCAGCAAGCTGCCGATGTAGCTCGCCAGGATCACGCCGTTATCGGGATGACCGAGCACGTTGACGGTGATCCAGAACGGAAAGGTCAACACCAGGGCGATCGCAGCAAAAGTCCAGGCCGCAAGAAATTTGCCGAACACGGCGGCGGCGATGGAGACCGGCAGCGTCAGGAAAAGTTCGATCGTGCCGCTCTTGCGCTCTTCCGCCCAAAGCCGCATTGCCAGCGCCGGAATCAATACGAGATAGAGCCACGGATGGTAGTTGAAGAACGGCAGCAAATCGGCCTGGCCGCGATCGAAAAAATTGCCGACGAAGAACGCCAGCGCGCCTGCCATGACCAGGAAAATGACGATGAACACATACGCCAGCGGCGTCGTGAAATAGCTCGCCAGTTCGCGTCGGAAAATGACCCAGGTGGAATGCACGGGCGCCTCAGGTCGTGATGGTACGGAAGACTTCGTCGAGGCGGCCGCGTTCGACGCTTAAGCCGTGGACGGCCCAGCCCGCCGTGCGCACCAGTTCGGTGACTTCGCCGACGATCGCCTGGCCACCGCGCGGCAAGACCAGAAGGGCTTGGTCGCCGGCTTCGTCGATCCGTTCGACCCCGGCCACGCCAGGCAGGCGGCGCAAGGCGGTTTCGGCTTCGTCGTGCCCGGCGGCGAGATTGACCCGAACGGCGTTGTGGAGGCGCGAACGCGCGGCGAGTTCGACGGGCGTGGCGTCCGCCAGGACCCGGCCGCCGGCGATAACGATCGCGCGCGAACAGACCGCGTCGACCTCTTCGAGAAGATGCGTCGAGATCACGATCGCCTTTTCCGGCGCGAGCGCCCGGATGAGCGTGCGGACTTCGTGCTTCTGATTGGGGTCGAGCCCGTCGGTCGGCTCATCGAGAATGAGCACGTCCGGATCGTGCAGCAGCGCCTGGGCCAGGCCGACGCGACGCTTGAACCCTTTGGACAAGGTTTCGATCGGCTGCTCCATCACCGACGCCAGCGCGGTGCGCGCCACCGCCAGCTCAATCCGCCGTTTGGCCTCGTCACCGGCAAAGCCGCGAATTTCGGCGATGAAGCGCAGAAAGCTGCGCGGCGACATGTCGGGATAGGCCGGCGCGCCTTCAGGCAAGTAGCCGATATGCCGTTTCGCGGCGATTGGATCGGCAACGATGTCGGCGCCGCAAACCATCGCGGTGCCCTCGGTCGGTGCGAGAAAGCCGGTGATCATTTTCATGGTCGTCGATTTGCCCGCGCCGTTCGGGCCGAGGAATCCCAGCACTTCGCCGCGTCCGACCGCGAACGAGACATGATCGACCGCCAGAATGGGACCAAAGCGGCGCGTGAGATCGCGAACCTCGATCATCTCGGCCATCGAGACTCCGGTTGCAGTTGGGGTGCGCATAATTGCCGTACCGTGGAGCGCCATCTGCGGCGATTTACGCCGTTGAATCAAGCATGTTCAAAAGCGCGGCGGACACTTAATTCACTGTAATGTCGTCGATGTCGCGGCCGTGTCAGCTGGTCGCCAGCCGCGTGGGTAAGCCGTCGCGCAGAGGCCGCGTTCAGACGATCGTCGGAAAGCGCGCGGCATCATCGCGGGCGTAAGCGGCGACGCGTAAATCCGCGGCCTGCACGCTTTTGAGCCGCTCGACCAGTTCGGCCAGCCGGTGACCGGGCACGGCGAACGTGATTTCCGAATCGGACATGCCGGTATGCTGGCGGCTCAGCGTGCACCCGGTCGATGCGGCCGGCACGTCGTTTTCCTTGGCGATTGCAATGATGTGGCATTGCGGTTTGCCTTCGAATCGAAGCTCGGGATAGGCCGCGTGGACCTTCATCAACCGCTTGCCATCAAGACGCATGAAGACCACGTCCGGATGGAGGGTCGTCTGCGTCAACGGTCCATAGACGATCGCGCCCGGCTTGCGTGTGACGGCGGTGATCTTGGGAAAGATTTCGGGCGCGACCCAATTCGCGTCGACGAGGTTGGCGACGTCGGCCTCTTTCGCCGCTTCGGCGAGCGTCTTGAACCCGTGTGTCAGGCTGCCGACGCTGCAATTGCCATGGTCGGCCGCGACCGTCGCGAACTGTTGCTGCGTTGCCATCATCCAGAAAACGCAACTGGCGGCCATAGCTCCGGTGCGTCCGTCCGGCGGCGGCGGCGGCAAGATCCATTCCGGACGTGCGACATCCGTCGGCTGCGCATCGACAAAGCTGATCGCGATTGGCGGCACGTCGAGCTCAAGCAAATCGATGAGCGTCTGACCGAACCGCGCATAATCCGTTTTCGCCATGTTTTTCTTTTCCCCGTATCCGGCGCGTGTGGATCGATCAGGCTCTCGGTTTAGTCATCGCCCGATTAATTGTGTCCAATTTCAGGGCCAACCTCGCCAAAGTCAACGCCAGACGCCGAAAACCCGGCGCCGATGATGGGTGCCGTTGCCGCCTCGCAACCGCTCAGCCGCCGCCGTCGACTGAAGCAATTTCCAACCGGACGGCCACAGTCATCGTTCCGACGAGAATTTCTACGGCCAGCATGCGCTGGCGGCGATCGCCGACCTCGCCAGCGCGCCTGAGCCGGAGCGCGCCGTCCGCACGCCGGCTCAAGCGGCCGGCTGAGAGGCCGACGCCCGCAGCCCGCTGGTCCTCGGCCGGGCTGCTGGACTATGGTCCGCGGCGCACGCGCCGAAATCGGAACCATGCTGCTTCTCACCTTCGTCAAGGGCATCGCCGTCGGCCTCATCCTCGCGGTTCCGGTTGGACCGGCCGGCATGTTGTGCGTGCGCCGGACCGTGGTCGAAGGCGCGATCTTCGGGCTGGTGTCGGGCTTTGGCGCCGCCTGTGCCGATGCGTCGTTCGGCGCGATCGCCGGCTTCGGGCTCACGTTCATCCGGGACTGGTTGTTCGCCTGGCGCGACACACTCGGAATCGGCGGCGGCGTGTTCCTGTTGATTGTCGGCGTCAAAGGACTGATCGCGCCGCGACCGGTTCAAGTCAGACCGATCGGGCACGAACGCCTGGCGGCGGCGTTCATCTCGACGTTTGCGCTCGCGATCGCCAATCCGGTCACGATTTTGGTCTTTGCCGCGATTTTCACGCAGATCGGCTTCGATCCGGCGTCCGGCAGCGTCAGCATCGGCGTTCTAGTCGCGGGCATCTTTTCCGGCTCGCTGGCCTGGTGGATCAGCCTGTGCCTGGCGGCACCGTGGCTGCGCAGCATCGGCATGTCATGGCTGCCGCGGTTCTCCGGCGGTCTGCTGGCGATTTCCGGCATCGGGCTTTTGGGGGCTGCCGCCGGGCGCCTCGCTGGATTGCTGTGACCGTTGGCGCAAGCCGAACGGATGGTTAAGCTTGCGCGCTTGAACGCTGTTCGCCCTTTACGCGCACTCGCGCTCGCCATCGTGCTGCTGTCGGGTTTGACGGCCGCCAGTGCCCTCGCGCAGACGGCGCCGGCCACCTCGCCGGTGGCAGCGGCGACGGCGACCGCCTCGCCGGTCACGACCGACGATCTGCAAAATCTCGTCAACACGATCCAGGATCCTGCGGCGCGCAAGAAACTGGTGACCGAGCTCCAGGGATTGATCGCCGCGCAACGCGGCGTCCAAAAGACCTCGCCGTCGCATGCGTTGCGTAATTTCTTCGCTAGTTTGGCGGATGGTGCCCATGCGATCGGCGATGAGGTCCTGGCCGCGGCGGCTGTCGCCGTCGACGCGCCGCGCATCGTCCCCTGGATACGCGACCAAGCGAGCAACGAGCAGACCCGTCATCATTGGTACGAGATCACGACGCGGTTGGGAATCATCCTCGGCCTGGCGCTCGTCGCCGACTGGCTCGTGTGGCTTCTGGTGCGCGCGCCAGCGCGACGGTTCGGCACACGGGCCGGCGAGGCGCTCGCGTGGCGCCTGGTCTATCTCCTCATCAATGCGATATTCGAGACCTTGCCGATCGCGGCGTTTGCCACCGTGGCCTTCTTCGTCTTGCCTCTGACCACGAAGCAATTCGTCACGCAACAGATTGCGACGACCGTCATCTCCGCGTACCTGTGGTCGCGCATCGTTGCGGCGACCGCGCGCGTCGTCCTGCTGTCGCCGAGCGCTTTGACGCTGTACACGCTCGGCGAAGAAACCCGTAACTACCTGTATATCTGGATCCGCCGGTTCGCCAATTTCGGTCTCTATGGCTACGCCGTCGCCGGTTGCGGCTGGTGGCTGAGCGTGCCGGGTGCGATCTACGCCATCCTGCTGCGCATCGTCGTGCTCGTGCTCGGCATCCTGGCGGTCATCTTTATTTTGCAGAACCGGACAACGGTCGCGGCATGGTTGCGTGGCTCCAACGAGCCTGTGAGCGGCCGCGGGCGTGGCTGGCGGCTGCTGCGCCAGCGCCTGGCTGCGGTGTGGCACATCCTGGCAATCATCGTGGTCGTTGGCACGTTCGGTGTGTCGGTGTTGCACATCGAAGGCGGCGTCCTGATTTTGCTGCGCGCGACGCTGTTGAGCGCGGTCGTCGTGCTGGTCGCCGCCCTGGCGGCGCAATTCGTCAATCGTGCAAGCGAACGCGGCTTCGCGCTCAAGCCCGAGCTCAAGGCGCGGTTTCCCACCCTCGAGAGCCGGACCAACCGCTACATCCCGATTTTGACGACGCTGGCGTCGGTGGCGATTTACGTCGTGGCGGCGCTGGCGCTGCTGCAGGCGTGGGGCATCGACGCGTTCGTTTGGGTCCAGGCGGCGGCATCGAACTCGGCTGTCAGCAGTCTCGCCAGCATCGCCATCGTGATCGTAGCGGCGATCGTCGCCTGGGAAGCGTTCGTGCTGGCGGTCGAAAATCACATGATGCGGCTCGAGGACGACAGCCGACGGCGTGCGCGCGCGCAAACCATGGTGCCGTTCCTGCGCATCGTCGCCGTCGTGATCATCGGCATCATCGTGATCTTCGCGGTTCTCGGCGCGCTCGGCATCAACATCGGCGCGCTGCTTGCGGGTGCGGGCGTCTTCGGCTTGATCGCCGGCTTCGGATCGCAATCGATCGTCAAAGGCCTGCTGACGAGCATCGGCGTCCTAATCGACGACACGTTCGCTGTCGGCGACGTGGTCGATCTGGGCGGCGGGAATTCCGGCGTGGTCGAGGTGATGTCGATCCTGACGATCAAGCTGCGCGCGCAAGACGGCTCATTGCTATCGGTGCCGTTCAGCGAGGTCAAGGTCATCCAGAACCTGACCAAGGACTATTCGTATTACGTGGCCAATGTGGGCATCGGCTATCGCGAAGACACCGACCGCGTCGTCAAGGTCCTCGCCGCGGTTGTCGAAGAGATGCGAAAGGAGAAGCCATTCACGCGCTGGATCCTGGAGCCGCTCGACGTCGTCGGCGTCGATCATTTCGCCGAGTCCGCCGTCATCCTCCTGGTGCGGATCAAGACGCAGCCGATCCGGCAATGGGCGGTCGGCCGCGAATTCAACCGGCGCATGAAGCTGGCGTTCGAGCGCGAAGACATCGAAATGCCGTTTCCGACGCGTACGATTTATTTCGGCGACGACGACGCTGGGCCAGGGACGCCACGCGTGCGCAACGGCGCGAAAGCACGCAAACCAGCCTGATCGGCGATCAATCCTCGGCTTCGCCGCGACCCCAGGCTTCGAGCGTGGTGCGGTCGGGTGCGGCCAGCGCACGGCGCGCGACGTCGAGGCTGAAGCCCGCGCGCGCCAACGTCGCCAAATCCTTCTGGCGCATCGCTGCACGCTGATCCGCCGCACGATAAGGGCCGAGCCGCCGCCGCCGGATCAGCGCACAAGCGGCCGCAAGCTCACCCGCGCCGGCGCCGCCTTCATCCAGCATCGCCACGGCATCGTCGATCAGATCGGTCTCGACGCTCTTCTGCCGTAGCTTGCCGCGGATGCCGAAACGCGACGCACCCCGCCGCTGCAGGCTGGCCGCTTTCTGTGTCGCATAGGCGCGATCGTCGATCAGGCCCGAGCGCTGGAAACGCGCCAACAGTGCAGCGACTAGGTGTGCGCCGTCGGCCGGATCGTCGCCGTGCGCAGCGGCGGCGCGCTGGACGCGGCGCATTAGCACGCGCCGCAAATTGCCGCTCGAGCTGGCGTAGCGGCCGAGATAGTGGAGCGCGATGTTCTCCAACCGCTCGGCCGTCATCCGGCACGGAAGCTTGCGCGCTTTGCGCGGCTCTGCCATCGCGGGTTGTCTTGGCGTGAATCGTCCCTCCCCTGCTAAGCTTCACCGCCTTGGAGACGGGATTCAACATGGATGCGGCGGGTCCAGCGGTACGCATGATCGGCGCGGTCAATTGGCTTGGCCTGTGGACGCTCTACATCCGCGAGGTGCGCCGCTTCATCAAGGTCTATACGCAAACGGTGGCGGCACCGGTGGTCACGACGCTGCTATTCCTGGCGATCTTCCTGCTGGCACTGGGCGGCCAGGCGCGCACCGTCGGCGGCATCCCCTACACCGAGTTCCTGGCGCCGGGCTTGATCATGATGGCGATGGTGCAAAACGCCTTCGCCAATACCTCGTCGTCGCTGATGATCGCGAAGATCCAGGGCAATATCGTCGACGTCCTGATGCCACCATTGAGCCCGGGCGAACTGGTCTGGGGCTTCGCCCTGGGCGGCGTGACGCGCGGCCTCGTCGTCGGCGTCGTGGTCGCAGCGGTGATCGCGGTATTCGTGCCGCTGCATATCTACGGTTTCGGGCTGACCGTGTTCCACGCCGTGGCCGCGTCGCTGTGCCTGTCGGTGCTCGGCACCATCGGCGCGATCTGGGCCGACAAATTCGACCATATCGCGGCCGTCACCAATTTTATCGTTACGCCGTTGTCGTTCCTGTCCGGCACATTCTATTCGATCGACGTGCTACCCGGCGCTTGGCGCGACGTCGCGCTGGCCAACCCATTTTTCTATATGATCGACGGTTTCCGCTATGGCCTCACCGGCCACGCCGACAGCTCACTTGCGCTCGGCGTCGCGGTGATGATTGCCACCAACGCGGCCCTCATCGTGCTATGCCACGCCATGTTCAAGCGCGGCTACAAGCTCAAGGCTTGACGATTCTCCCGGCGTTGACAGGCGCTTAGCAGCCGCCCCATACTCCGCGCGCCTCCCCGGAGGACTGGAGCCAAGCAATGAAGCGTGCAAACGGGTGGTCGACCCGGCACGAACAGGAACTGCGAACGGTCGCGCTGCCGCGACGACGCTGAGCGTCGCCGCCGCCGTCCGTATTCCTGTGTCTTCATCGCCGAGGAGAGAGAGTCCCGTGATTCCAGCCGTTATGCCGACTTATGCGCGGAGCGAACTAACGTTCGACCGCGGCGAGGGTCCTTATCTCTACGCCACCGACGGGCGGCGCTATCTCGATTTCTCGAGCGGCGTCGCGGTGACGTCGCTTGGCCATGCCCATCCGCGCCTCATCGCTGCGCTGTCCGCGCAGGCGCAGCAGCTCTGGCATTGCTCAAATCTCTACCAGATCGCCGGGCAGAAGCGGTTGGCGGAGCGGCTGGTCGAATTGAGCTTCGCCGACACCGTCTTCTTCTGCAATTCGGGCGCCGAAGCGATGGAAGGCGCGATCAAGGTCGCGCGCAAATATCACGCTGAATCTGGCCATGGCGAACGCTATCGCCTCATCGCCTGCACCGGCTCGTTTCATGGCCGCACGCTGGCGACGCTTGCCGCCGCCGGCGCCGAAAAATACCTGAAGGGTTTCGGTCCGCCGGTGCCCGGTTTCGACCACGTCGCCTACGGCAATCTGAACGAGATGCGCGCCAAGGTGACGAAGGAGACCGCCGGCGTCATCGTCGAACCGGTACAAGGCGAAGGCGGGTTGGCGGTCGCGTCGACCGATTATCTCAAGGGCCTCCGCGCGATGTGCGACGAATTCGGCCTGCTGCTGATCTTCGACGAAGTGCAGACCGGCATGGGCCGCACCGGCAAGCTGTTCGCGCATGAATGGGCGGGCGTGAAGCCCGATATTATGGCGTTGGCCAAGGGCTTGGCTGGCGGCTTTCCGGTCGGCGCCTTTCTCGCCACCGAGAAGGCGGCAAAAGGGATGACTGCCGGCACCCACGGCTCGACCTTCGGCGGCAATCCGCTCGCCATGGCGGTGGCGAACGAGGTGCTGACGGTGATGACCGAGCCCGGCTTCCTGCCGCAGGTGGAGCGCATCGCCAAGGCCCTGCGCGGCAAGCTCGAAGCCCTGGCGAAGGCCTACCCCAAACTTTTCGCCGAGGTGCGCGGCAAAGGCCTGCTCATTGGATTCAAATGCGCCGTGCCCAATCTCGACATGGTGGAAAGGCTGCGCGGCGCCGGACTTCTGACCGTCGGCGCCGGCGAAAATGCGGTGCGGCTGCTGCCGCCGCTGATCATTGACGAACGCCACGTCGACGAGGCGGCCGGCATCATCGACGGCGTCGCGAGGGCCTGGTCATGAGCGGCCGGAATCGCGCCAACAAGGCGCCCCGCCACTTCCTCGATCTCGACCGGATCGACGCCGGCGATTTGCGCAACATTCTCGGTCACGCCGTCGCCTTCAAATCGGGACGCGACCGGACCAAGCCGCTCACCGACAAGATTCTGGCGATGATCTTCGAGAAGCCGTCGACGCGGACGCGTCTGAGCTTCGAGGTGGCGATGAAGCAGCTCGGTGGCGACGTCGTCACACTGACGGCCGCAGACAGCCAGATCTCGCGCGGCGAAACCACTGCCGACACGGCGCGCGTGCTGTCGCGTTACGTCGACGCCATCATGATCCGCACCGACAATCCGGCGAAGCTTGAAGAGCTGGCGCAGAACGCCACCGTGCCGGTGATCAACGGTCTCACCGATTCAAGTCACCCGTGCCAGGTGATGGCGGACGTCATGACGCTCGAGGAACGCAAGGGGCCAGCCAAAGGCAAGATCGTCGCGTGGAGCGGCGACGGCAACAACGTCCTGGTAAGCTGGATCCACGCCGCGGCGCGCTTCGGCTTCGAGCTGCGCGCCGCCTGCCCAGCCAAGCTGACGCCGCCCGAAGCCGCGGTGAACTGGGCCCGCGCCGAGGGCGCCAAAATCATGCTGACCACCGACCCGGCGGCGGCGGTGGCCGGCGCCGACTGCGTGGTGACCGACACCTGGGTCTCGATGGGCGCCAAGGACCGCGACGAGCGCCATGCCATGTTGCGCCCGTTCCGGGTCGACGAGGCGCTGATGGCACACGCCAAGCGCAGCGCAATCTTCCTGCACTGCCTGCCGGCGAAGCGCGGCGAGGAAGTGTCGGCGGCGGTCATCGACGGGCCGCAGTCGGCCGTATGGGATGAGGCCGAGAACCGCATGCATATGCAAAAGGGCATCCTTGCCTGGTGCCTCGGCTGAGCCCATATCGAGACGATGCCTGACCACCCCACCGACGACATCGTTCAACCTTTCCAAGTCGACCCCTTCCGTTTGCGCGGCCGCCTTGTTCGGCTGGGCCCGGTGCTCGACCGAATCCTGACGCGGCACGATTATCCGGCGCCGGTCGCGACGCTGCTCGGCAAAGCGATCGCGCTCGCGATCTCGCTGTCGGGCGCGCTCAAGTACGAGGGCGTTTTCACGTTGCAAACCAAAGGCGACGGTCCGATCCGATTATTGGTTGCCGATGTGACCACGGCGGGCGCGGTGCGCGGTTATGCGCAATTCGATGCCGTCAAGCTGGCGCGGCTCGGCCCCGACGCCGGATTGTCGGTGCCACGGCTGCTCGGCGCCGGTTACTTGGCGCTGACGGTGGATCAGGGCGAGCACACCGAACGCTACCAGGGTATCGTGGCGCTCGAAGGCGCTACGCTGGCCGAGTGCGTGCATCATTATTTCCGTCAAAGCGAGCAGGTCGAAGCCGGCATCAAGGTTGCCGTCGGACAACGCCGCGATCCAGACGGGCATCTGCGCTGGCGTGGCGGCACGCTGATGATCGAGCGCCTGCCGAAGGATGGCGGCACGGCGCCGGCGCGCGAAGCCGAAGACGAAGGCTGGCGCCGCGCCATGGTCCTGATGGCGACCGGTACGTCGGCCGAATTGCTCGATCCCGATCTGACGCCCGAGGCGCTGCTGTTCCGGCTCTTCCATGAGGACGGCGTGCGCGTCTATCGACCGCACGCGCTGACGGCGCAATGCCGCTGCTCGCGCGAGCGCGTCGAACGCATGCTGGCGGCGCTGCCGCCGCGCGATCTGGTCGATCTCGCGGTCGACGGCAAATTGGTCGTCACCTGCGAGTTCTGTAACGCAGCCTACAGCTTCGATGAGGAGTCGGTTGCTGCGATGGCGCCGCATTGAATCGACTCCGGCGATCGCCTTGAAAACGTCGTCTTCCGGTGCCAGTCTCGCGCCGGTCCGACGGGGGCGATCAGGCGAGAACAGCCGGAGAGAGCTCATGAAAGTGACTGGCCTTGTGCGCGGCGGATGCATTGCCGTGGTAACCGCCACGACGCTTACGGCGTGCGGCGTACCGCCGCCGCATCCGCAATATCCCGACATCCGCTTCACCAACCAGCCGCCGATCGCGTTAGCGGTCAATACCGTTAGCCTGCGCGAGGACTACACGCCGTCGTCGACGCCACCGCATGTCGAGACGCAATTTCCGGCAACGCCCATGCATGCGATGGAGAATTGGGCGCACGACCGGTTGTCAGCGGCGGGTGGGTCTGACCGCGCGGTGGTCGACATCACCGAAGCGAGCGTCGTCGAGACGAGGCTGCCGCGCACACAGGGCATGCAAGGCTGGTTCACCGCCGATCAGTCGGAACGCTACGACATGACGGTGCAGGCGACGATCAACATCGTCGATTCGAGCGGGCTAGTCATCCGCACTGCGACCGCACACGCGTCGCGGTCGCAAAGCGTCGCGGAGAATATCTCGCCGAATCAACGCGAGCAGATTTGGTACGACATGACCAAGGACATCATGGCGGCATTCGACCGCCAGATGGAAAACGAAATCCGTACCCACTTCACCGGCTTCGTCACCAACTAGCCGGCGCAAACTCCGCTCAAACGTTGGTCAGCGCGGCGCTCGACGGCGCACCGACGATCGCGAGCAGCTCCCGCCGCGTCATCGGGTCGTCGCGGAACGCGCCCAGCATGTGCGACGTCACCATCGCGACGCCGGCCTTGTGAACGCCGCGCGTCGTCATGCATTGGTGCGCTGCTTCGACGATGACCGCGACACCCTTGGGCTTGAGCGCATCGTTGAGCGCCAAGGCGATCTGCGCCGTCATCTTCTCCTGGATCTGGAGACGCCTGGCGAACACCTCGACCAGCCGCGCCAACTTGGAAATGCCGATGACGCGCTTGTCCGGCAGATACGCGACATGAACCTTGCCGATGATCGGCGCGATGTGGTGTTCGCAATGGCTTTCGAACCGGATGTCCCTGAGCACGACGATCTCGTCGTAGCCGTTGGTCTCCTTGAAGGTGCGGCCGAGCACGTCCGCCGGATCGGTGGCGTAGCCGGCGAAATATTCCTCGTAGGCGCGCACGACGCGGCCCGGCGTGTTTTTGAGCCCTTCACGTTCGGGATCGTCGCCCGCCCAGCGGATCAGCACGCGGACCGCTTCTTCGGCCTCCTCGCTCGACGGGCGGCCGTTTTTGGCGCCGTTGCGGGCCCGTTTTTCGGTATGGTCCTTAGGCATGGCGAAAAACCT
>Ga0126371_10003587_pt1 | contig 13600 bp, 7 predicted proteins | sample PanSoiMetaPlot_4_FD_110145 | JGI IMG/M metagenome (GOLD analysis project Ga0126371, IMG submission 110145) | Tropical forest soil microbial communities from Panama - MetaG Plot_4 | ecosystem: Environmental > Terrestrial > Soil > Tropical forest > Bulk soil | place: Panama | collected 2016-02-17 | reverse complement strand
GGCGCCGACTTTGTCTCGCTGAAGCTCTTCCCCAGGTTCGTCGAACGCAGCACCTTCATGCCGAAAAACGGATTGCAGCTCGAAGCATAGATCCGCGGCGTGCCGCGCGTATCAATCAGCGTGGAGTACACCGGAACGCCGGGACCGAAAGGCCCGCGCAGCGTGAAACTGCGCCTGGGCTTCGCGGCGTCGGCGACAAAGACGCCTTTCTTGGTGCCAATTGTGAGAATGACTCGATCTGCCATCTTTAACCTCCCGATACCGCCGGTAGAATCGTGACCACGTCCCCGGCCGTCAGCTTCGTATTGACACCGTCGAGATCGCGCACATTGTCCGAGTTCACGAATACGTTCAGGTGCCGGCGCAACTTCCCCGTTTCGTCACAGACATTGCGATACAAAGCCGCCTGGCTTCGCTCCAATTCCTCGAGCGCGGCGCGCACGGTGGGCGCCGCAATTGTCAGTTGCGCCGCACCGGCACAATACGCGCGGAGCGGGCCCGGCACATGGACCGTGATGGTAGGCCCTGGACCCATTGCTGTGAGACGAAGGTAGCATTGGGTGCCGGAACGATGCAACTGTCGAACAGACAACTGGTTTTTGTCGTCTGTCCGCGACGCGAGTTCCCGCTTCCTATCCAGAAGATGTACTTCAGCGCCAACTGCAGAATCCTTGGGTTCACGCTCGTCGAAGTGATCTGCCCGAAGTTCCCCGCCGCGAAATTGGGCAGGGCGTAGATGGCGCCCTGGCCATAGTTCGGGTTGGTGAGCTGCGGGTGGTTGAAGGCGTTAGAGGATTCCTGGGGAAGCGTTCCCCAGCTTAGCAGCCGAATTAGACTTCAAGCACGATCCCCCGAGCAGGCAATGCCGTTTGCCTGCTGCAGCGCGTGGGCGTAAAGCTGGAGCTGTCCAACCCGGCGCCGCTCCCTACTACGATTCCAGCTTTGCCGACAGCTTTCACGTCTTCATCTTCCCGGGCGCCTACGACGGCGCTCCACAACTCGGGCAAGTCCGGCTCGTTGGCATCCGCCATTCGTAGCCGAGACGGTTCTTTGTCGTTGGGCGCTTCATGATCGGATTCTTGCAGCGCGGGCAGCGAAACTGACGGATTCCCGCCACAAAGATCAGCAGCACAAAGAATGGGAAGAAGACGAACCTGGGATTCGACAACGCCTTCCAGATGATTAAGAAATAAGTGCCGAGCACCAACGCTGTGAAGGTATAGAATTTGGCGACGGTGCTCACTTAGATCGATGATAGCCTCGACGGGATCCGCCATCACCGTTATCGAAAGATGTATTTCGCCGACAGTTAACCGGCTTAGACTTCCAGCACGATCCCCCGAGTTGGCAGGCCAGTCGCCTGCTGGAGCGCGTGGGCGTAAAGCTGCAGCTGTCCAACCCCGCGCCGCTCCCTCCTATCCGTCTTATAGTCCACAACGGTCCACTGGGAGCCATTCGACCACGCAAGGTCGATGCGCCCATCCACCAGCGTTCCGTCTTCCAGCCTCACCAGCAGAGGCGCTTCGCGGAGCCGCTGCGCGTTCTCGGGGACCAGGGCGTTGACCTTTTCCAGAGCCAACCGGGCCACGCCAGCGGCTGCGTCGCATTCGCCGCCGGTTGCCCCATGGCGCCTACCCCACATACGAGCCAAAGCGATGACATCCTTTATCCCATCTGCGCGCTGCAGGATGTCGTGCACCAGGCGGCCAAAACGCCGCCCGGCCGGACGTCCCGGCTCGAGGGGCAGCGTAATCGTCTCAATCGGGATGCGCTCCGCGTCTGCGGCAGCTCCCATCCGCTCGGCCAAGGCGACGCGGAAGCGGGGCAGGCTCGCGGAATCGATGCGGGCCGCGCGCCCGTCTTTCCACTCTTCATAGAGTCGCAGGCCTTCCACCGCCTGCTCCGCGGTTCCCGCGAGGACCTGCTCGTTTTCGACGCCAGGGGACTTGGCAACTTCCAGCTGGAGCACCGCGGGGTCGAACCAAACCACTGGCTGCGTACTCGCCCTGGGATGATGCAGTCCAGGCTTGATGGAGACTTCCTCGGGCTGATCCGGCGGCCGGTTCAACACAGTGGTGCTGCCAAACCGGGGGCAGCCCGGCGCTGTGCCGGGAGTCCGCCACTTGTCTCGTGGCGGATACAGAGCACCGTGCAGCGGGCTCAGCCACCCTCCTTCGCGCTCCGTTTCTCCGATCGCCGCGACAACCAGCAGATCGCGCGCTCGTGTTGCCGCGACATAAGCCACCCGTACCGCTTCTTCCTGATCCGCGAGCGCTTCGGACTGTTCTGCATCGCGCAACTCCCAGGGCGCGCACCACAGCAGACGCTGGGCACAAAGGCGGCGGGACGCATCCGTAAAGCGGTCGGCGCCCTGAGGACCCGCCAGCTTCGCCGTCAGGTCCGCCAGGATCACCACCGGGAACTCCAGCCCCTTCGCCTTGTGCACGGTCATGAGTTGGACGCCGCCGCCCTCCTGTTCCAGCACCGGCGCCTCGCTGGTGTCGCCGACTTCGTATTCTGCGTCCAGGTACTCCACGAAAGCGCGAAATGACGTCGCCGCGCCTCCGGCTTCGAAGCTACGGGCCAGGTCCGTTAGCCGGTACACGTTGGCCAATACCCGCTCGCCGCCGGTTCGAAACGCGAATGCGGCATGCGCCCGCGTGGTCTCCACCAACTCGTGGATCGTATCGGCGATCGGCCGGTAGTTGCGCTTCCGGTGCAGGTCGCGCAGCAGGGCGAAGGCGTCGCGAACCGGCTCGAACTCCGGGTCCAGATCGTCCGGCAACGTTCGCATGGGATGGAAGCTGCCGTGAGCGTTCTTAAAACGAAGGAGCGTGTCGTCCAGCACCGCGCAGAGGCTGCCGCGGAGCACCGCGAACACGCTGAGCTCGTCGTCCGGCCATTCGATCGCGCGGAAGGCCGTCCGGATGGTCCCCACCTCCTCGCGACGATGGAACGATTTCGACCCGACCAGCAGGTGTTCGATGCCACGCGCTTCGAGCGCGCGAACATATTCCTGCGTCAGATCGACGCCGAAATTCGTGAACCGCCGGAAGAGAATGCAGACGTGCTCGGGCTTGACTCCAATCCATCGGCTGGTCGAACGATCCCGCACCTTCCAGCCGCTGTCCTTGCAAAGCCATTCGATGAACGCCGCCACGGCGGACGGCGAGCACTCCTCAATCCGGGCGTTCGAGAGATTCCGCGTCCCATACGGCTTCGGCATCGGCAGTGCGAGAACGGCCGGTTGATCGGTCGGACCCGCAACGCCGCCTTCGAGCGGCAGGTAATCGGGGATCTGCTTTTCAAAGGCGGCATTTACAAAAGTCTGAATCTCTTGGCGCGACCTCGTGCTGGCCTTCAGTTTCACCGGTTCGGCGCCAGCGGATTCCAGATCCGTGTAAATCCGGCGAAACAGCTGCGCGTCGGCCCGGCGGAAGCGGTAGATGGATTGTTTCGGATCGCCCACCACGAACAGCTTGCGCGATTCAGGAGCGGTCTTTCTCCAATCGCGCTCCGCCGCGTCGCCGGCCGCGAGCAGCAGCAGGATCTCGGCCTGGAGCGGATCGGTGTCTTGAAACTCGTCCACAAAAATCCGCTGATACGCGCGCTGCAGCTCGGCTCGGGCCGCGTCGTGACGCAGCAGGTCGCGCGCGTGCAGCAGCAGGTCCATGAAATCGAGCTGTCCCGCGCGCCGCTTCTGCGCCTGGTACAGTCCGACCACCTCCCACAGCTCATCCCGCAGGTGCGCGGCCAGGTCGGCGTCCGCCTCGCCGCCGAATTCCTCGATTGCAGCCTGCAGTTCTTCCCAAGCCGCGAAAACCGTATCACGCTGTCCCTGCGGTCTTACCCACCGCATCTCGCGAGGCAGGCGGAGCAATTCGCTCTCGGCCAGGTTCAGATCCAGTTTGCGCGCCCGCAGGGCAAACTCCGCGAGAGGCTGCAGGCCATCCCGAAACTGCCGTTTGCCGCGAGCCCGCAGCTCGGCTGCCGATTCCACTCGCTCGATCAGCGTCCGCAAACGCGCATCGCGGTCGAATGCGCGCTTCTCCCACGGAGCGTCGAAATCGCGCCATTCAGCCAACGACCACGCTGCCAGCCGCAAGGCGTCGAGCGGCGGCGGGCCATCGCGTTCCTCCCGCCAGGAAAGTCGGGCCAGCGCGCGCGTCAATGCCGGCGACGGCGAGGCCAGGCGCCTCTCGATCCATCCTCGAAAGACGCCACTGAACACGCGCATCGCGTCCGGCTGCGCCAGTTCCTCGAACACCGGATCCACGCCGGCTTCGACCGGCCGCCGCCGCAGCAATTGCGCGCAGAAGGCGTGGATCGTGCCGATGAACGCGCGGTCGAGCGACCGCGCCGCATTCCCCAGCCGCTCGCGCCTGGCGTGATCCGCCGTCGCCGCCCCCTGCCGTTCCAGCTCCTGGCGGACCCGCAGCTTCATATTGCCCGCCGCCGCATGCGTGAACGTTACCGCGACAATCGCTTCCACCGCCGTGCCCGACGCGATGGCCTCCACGATCCGGTTCACCAGCTCGGTGGTCTTCCCCGTCCCCGCAGACGCTTCTACCACCGTGCTCACCGCCACCTCCGCAACTCTTTTAGCCGCCCCAGCCGGTCCTGCGACTTGGCCGCCATCCGCTCCTCCTCATAGGGACCGCACACCGGCAAATAGTCGCATCCTCGGCAGCCATCTTTGCGAGGCGCCGAGGGGAGGAATCCGTCGCGGATCGCCTCGTCGATCGCAGCCAGCACCTGTGCGGCGCGCCGCCTGGTCCATTCATTCAGCGGCACGTCGAGGGACGTATAGTTCTGCGCAATCGTCGAGTAATATAGCCGGCCCAGTTGGACCGGCTGGCCCAGCATCTGTTCCGCAGCCAGGGCATACAGGACCGGCTGCAGCACTTCGCCTCCGCCAACCATTTCCGGACGCGGCTCCGGCGGCCGGCCCGTTTTGTGATCGACCACCCGCACCGTGCCATTGGAATGACGTTCCACCAGATCGATGGAACCCTTCAACAGGACGCCCTCCGACAGGACTACCGGATCTCTGCGGCTCTTTGCATCGCGGCCGGCCGGATCCGCCAGTCCGAAGCTCAGCTCCGCTGCCAGCGGCGTCCAGCCCGGCTCGGCTTCGTCGCGATGTTGCAGCCATCCTCGCAGGTCCGCTCGCAGAGCCTGAACTTCCGAATCCCAGATTTGCGGGATCGCCGGCGCCAGGTCTTCCTTCCAGCGTTCCGTAACTTCGCGCAACACCGAATCCAGCCTCTCCAGGGCGTTCTGTCCGCCATCGCGGAGCAATTCGAACTGCGATTCGTGAAAGATTTGCCCGCGCGTCGCCGGATCGAGCCGCTGAATGCCCCGCGGTCGTTCCTGGGGGCGTAGCCCGAAGATTTCGTAAAGCGCGAATCGGTAGGGACACCGCGCGTACTGCTGCAGCGCGGAGGGCGACCAGGCCCGGCTGGTGAGACGGAACGGTTTGAGCGCATCGTTTCCGATCTCGTCGATGACCAGGCCGTCAGCAGCCTTCCAGGGTATGTGCCACCGCACCCAGCGTGCGCGAAGAGCCGGTATGGCGCGGCCGGGAAGGTGGTTCAGGTACTGGCCCGATCCGGGCGCGCGCGGCGCCAGTGCCGCGAGATCGAACTCGGCGTCGTCGATGGCCTCGGCCGGATTTTTCGGCGCCGGCCAGCCGATTTTCGTTTCCGTGGCCGCCCGCGCACGCTCTTCGAATTGCCGCACGTCCGTGTCCGGTCCGCCGGCCGCGCGATGTGCCGCGAACGCATAAAACGATGGGACCCGCTCTCGCCCGGTCAACAAATCGAGGCGGGAAAAAGAAAGCACCAGCCGCTCCGAAGCGCATGCCGCGGCCACTCGCAGCAGTTCCGAGTCGTCTGGGCGCAGCTCGATTCCAAGCGCCTCGCGCTGCGATTGCCAGAGCAGCGGGTCCTCTGCCGGCGGACGCGGAAACAGCCCTTCATTGACACCCGGCACGTAGACGTGCCGGAACGCCATGGCCCGCGCCTCGTCGATCCCGCCAATCCAGACCTTTCCATATGGCGCATCCGCCGGTGTGGCGCGGAGCGTGTTGAGGCGCGGCCCCAGCACGAGAAGCACGCCGGGCAGGTCGATGGGACCTATATCCGACATCGGCTCGAGTTCTTCCAGCAGTTCCATCACGCGGCCGGGCTCACGCAGCGTTGATTCCGCCAGAGCGGTGAGCGCATCGATCCACTTCCGCCACGAGGCGCGCTGCGGCAAGCCGGCCAGCCGTTCCATGATGGGCAGCGCGATCTCGGTCAGGTTGTCGATGTGGGCAACCCGGCGCTCGATGGCGGGATCCTGCTCTTCGCGATACCGGCGAACGAGTTCCTCCCGGAAGCCGCCAAGGCGGCTGCGCCACCGCTCCGGGCCGCCAATTACCGCGGCGTCCACCAACAACCGTTCCCATAATGCTGGAGTGTGGGGCTCCTCGTCGTCCGGCAACTGGCCGAGTGAAAGGTATTCCGCGAACCGCGACGCGCTCAACCCTTCTTCGGCGCAATGGAGCAGCGCCAGAAAGCTGCGCCCCGCGACGTCGGGCCGCGCCGTGCCGTGCGTGCAGTGCGCCGGAATCCCCGCCCGCCGCAGCGCTTCGATGACCAGCGGCTGGTGCCGTTCGGGGGACCGGAGCAAAATAGCAGTCTCGTCAAAAGGTACAGTAGACTGCAGGATCCTTCGAGAGATTTCGACACACTCCAGGGCCTCACCGGAGGTCGAAAAGATCTCGACGGTCCCGTCGTCCGGCCGCGATGGGACTGCAGCCGCCGAAAATAAAAACCGTTGCAGCGATTCCAAACAGGTCGACGGTGGCTCGTCACCAGCCGCCAGGCGCAAGTCCGCCGCCGCACGCGCACGTGCTTTCACTGCCTCGAGCAATTCCCGCTCGAGGCGTGTACGCGGCGCCAGGTCGAGAAGGATCACTGCGGTGTCGGCCAGGCGGGCATTTGCGAGCGCCAGCCTCACCCGCAGAGCATGGTCCGCGAACCGGCGCTCTGCCAGTTCGCTCTCGTACGCCGCCAGCAGATTTGCCAGGTCAGGCCCCGACTGTCCGCAAGCCGCCAGTTCCTTGGCGCCGACGCAGTTCAGCCGCAGCTCTTCGAAGGTATCTGTCAGGGCACGTGGAAATCCAGGGAAGGCAGAGACGGGTTGCAGATATGTCAGCTTGGCGCGGGCGGTCACGCGCGCCGCCAGCGCTTCTCTCACAATGCGACCGACCGGCACCAGGCCGAGCCGGTCCATCTCCGGCGCGGCGAGTTCCGGAGCGAGCTCGCGGAACCCCAGCCGTTGTACACCGAGCAACGCTCTCTTGCAGGCGAGGCGGGCGACTTCGTCCGCAGCCGCGCGTTCGGGTGCCATCACGACGACAGGGCCACCCGCCGCAAACTCACCGACAAGTTGGGAAGCGCGGTCGCGCAGCTGGGAATAGCGATCCACTTGAAATGAAACCCCATTGTAGGGCGGATCGGAATCGAGTGATGCCCGCCGCGACGACGGTCACCGTTCGCCGAAATTTTTTATCGCAAACAAAACAAACCCCAAAATTCCCCATTTCACGGCTCTCACACGCTGTCCCTTGCATGTCGTGCGAGAGAATAAGATCGGGTAGAAGAGTGGGGCTAGTTGGCGGAAAACCCGGTTTCGGAACGATCGATGCGAACCGTTGCTACCAACTCTCCTGTTTGCAACAAAAGTTCTCCCGATCCCGCATCGATCGATGCGAAAACGCTAAGGAACACCGAAAAACACTGCGGATTCGGCTTGCGGAGGCCGCCTCGGCGGGCCTCGTGACCCGGCGTGCCCCAGCCTCCGCGTCTTAGAAAATGTACTTCAGAGCCAACTGCACGATGCGTGGGTTCACGCTCGTCGAAGTGATCTGTCCGAAGTTGCCCGCTGCGAAATTCGGGAGAGCGTAGATGGCGCCCTGGCCGTAGTTCGGGTTGGTGAACTGCGCGTGGTTGAAGGCGTTGAAGAATTCGGCGCGGAACTGGATCGTGTGCCGCTCCCGGATAGTGGTCGTCTTCAGAACCGAAAGATCGAAATTGAATTGGCCGGGTCCGGAGATGATTCCCGATCCGCCGTTGCCGTACAGCGTGCCGCAGGTGATGCCGGGATTCGCCGCTGCGCACTGCGCCTGGCCCGAAGCGGACGCCGTGGAGTAGTAAACCGTTCCTGTCGGAGACATCGCCGGCGGAGCGACAAAGGCCGCTTTGTTGAACCAGCCCGGACCGCCGCTGGCGCCTCCCAGCCGGTCCTCGACTCCGCCGGATGTCGCGATGTTGGCGTACGTCATGCCGGGCGCGATCTGGGCGCGGCCGAACCCAGCCTGGCTGGTGCCGCTGGTGCCGAACAGCGTGCCGGCCGTCTGGTCGGCGATGGTCATCGGTGAGCCGCCCTGAACCACGGTCACGCCAGAGACGTTCCAGCCGCCGATCACCTTCTGCAGGAAGCCCGACTGCGACTTGAACGGAAGGTCGTAACTGTAGTTGGCGACGAACCGCTGCGGACGGCTGAAGGTGGCGGGGCCGTACTGCTGCGCGAGATTGCCCGCGTAGTTACTGTTGGCGACATCATTGTATTCCACCGTCATGTCCTTGCTCCACGTGTACGCCCCCTGGAACGTGAAGCCGTGAGAAAACTGCTTGCGCACGGTCACCTGCAAGCTGGTGTAGTTGGCGTAGGCGTCAAACGCCGTTCCGCGGACGCCCACCGCCTGATAGCCGAGATACGGCACGCGGAACGCGACGTTGCCGGTGGTGTTGGTCGTGATGCCGTTGATCGGGTTCGTGGCGCTGGCGAGCTGTGCCGTATTGTTGTTGTGATATTGCTCCATCAAGTTGATGGAACTGGAGCCGACAAAACCGGCTTCCAGTACCCATTGGCGGGCAAACTCATACTGGATCCCCAGGTTGTATTGCCGGACTAGAGGTGTATGAATGACCTCGTCGAGGAACGGAACGTTCAGGTTTGACGTGCAACCAGGAAGCGTCGAGTTCGCTGTACAAGCGGGCGTGAAATTGATATAGCGGGATGAGAATGAGCCGAGCACCGGCGTGGCCGGGAACGGATTCGCCAGAGTCAGGTTATTAAACGAGTTGAAGTCGATCGTGGCGGAATAGGGATTCCCCTGTTCGACCGAGTAGACGATCCGGTCGCCGCCGACGCGGTCATAGAAGATACCGACACCGCCGCGGACCACCAGCTTGCTATTGGCCTGATACGCGAATCCGAGGCGCGGGCCGAAGTTGCTGAGCGGCGCGCGCTCGCGCAAGGCCGACTTTTGCGAATTGACGAGCACGCCGTCCGGCGGCTTCGGATAGTGGTCGAGATAGTTGTTCGGAACCACCCACTGGCTGACGGCCGGGCCCGAAGTGGTGGGGGCGCTCGGAGGCAGCGGAACAGCGGCGATGCGGCTCACCCAACTCTGCGTGAGGTTGCCGTACTTGTCGGTGAGGGCTCCGTTGTACTCCCAACGAACACCGAGGTTCAGGGTGAGGCGGGAGTTGAGTTTGAAATCGTCCTGGAAGAAGGCGCTGCCACCCGGCGCGCTGTAGCCGTGGACAATTCCCTGCGGAGCGCTGCGCGTACAGAACAGGCACTGATTGATGTTGCCGGGCTGTCCCGTGGTGGTGTTTTGCGGCCCGCCCACCAGAAGATCGTTGAAACTGCCGACGTAGAAATTGCCGCGGGTACCCGACCAGGTAATGGGCCAGTCGTTCCGTTCCCATTCGAAGCCGACACGCATGGTGTGACGGCCGCGCGAAATCGAAACCTGATCGGCAACTTGCCTCTGGTTGGTCACGCTGTAGGTGCCGTTGTTGATGCCGCCGAGAATCGTAAAGCCGCTGGCCGAGATGGTAAACGGTGGGGGTAAATCGACCCCCGGGACATTCGGTGTGATCCCCAAAGCTGCATTGGTAACGCCCGGAGGCGCCTGAGCTCCCGTCTGCGCGAGATTCCGCTGCATCGAAATGCGCGCTTCGTTCACGATGGTGTTGCTGGCGACGGTGGTCAGTTTCAGGACGGCATTCACGTTATCGAAACCCAAGTAGTTCGCGGCGCCGGGGAGTTGGCCGCCCAGAGGCGCGATCTGGGGGTCGTTGGTATAGAACCAGCGGGCCGCCAGAGTGTTCTTCGCGTTGATCAGGTAATCTCCGTTGATGAGCCCCTGGTCTCCGTTATAGATGGCCGGGCTGGTGAAGGTGGCCTGCCGGTAGCCGGCGACGCCGGAAGACGGGATGTAATACTGGCCGTTCGGCAACTTGATGTTGAGAATATTCAGAGCAACGGGATTGATGTTGGAGCCATCGCACAAAACGTTCTGGCTTCCGCTCGGGGTGCGGAAATTGTTGTCGCCGGGATGATTCTGCGGGCAACTCGCGGCTCCCAGCGCGGCGGCGAATCCGGGCGCGGAACGGTCGCCGGCAGGGATCGGCGGAAGCAGCGCGGTGGTCACGCCCTGCGGGGCGAGGCCATTTTTCTGACGGGTTCCCTGGTAGCTGCCGAAGATGAAAAACTTATCCTTCTTAATAGGTCCGCCCAGCACACCGCCAAACTGGTTCTGATTCAGGATCTGTTTGGTGGTGGCGCTGGCGGGATTGTTGCGATTGTAGAAGAAATCGTTGGCGTTAAAGATGGAGTCGCGCAGGAACTCGAAGGCCGTTCCGTGATATTGGTTCGAGCCGGACTTGGTGACCACGTTCACGTTGGCGCCGGGATTCCGCCCGTAGCTCGCGTCATACGTGGAGGTCTGCACTTTGAACTCCTGCAGTGCGTCGGGGCTGGGAATGCCGACGCCCGTGTATAGGCTGGCGTCGTTGGCGCTGCCGCTATTCGCGAAATTGGTGATGTTGACGCCGTCCATCTGGAAATTGTTCTGGCCGGGATCGTTGCCGTTGACGCTCATGTTCTGTGTGCCCTTGCCGAGCGCGGTGGCATTATTGGCGGTGGTATTGGTGCCGGCCGAGAGCGCGATGATCTGCGTATAGTTGCGGCTACTGAGGGGCAGTTGGGTCACCGTGCGCGTGCCGACGGTGTTGCCGAGCGTAGAAGTCGCGGTTTGCAGGGTTTCGACCTGCGATTCGACCGTCACTTGTTCGCTCTGCGAGCCGACTTCGAGCGTCCGGTCCAACACCGGAGTTTCGGTCACATTGACCACAACCGAGGAAACCTCCGCTGTTTTGAACCCGGTCGCGCTGAACCGCACGCGATAGGTTCCCGGCGGCAGAAGAGAAAATTTGTAGACTCCGTCGGCGCCGGTCATCACGGTGCGCGTTTGATTGGTGTCGGTGCTCGTCAAGGTGACTGCTGCGCCGGGAAGAACGCCGCCGCCGGCATCCGTGACGGTCCCGACCAGAGCACCGGTGCCGGCCGATTGGGCAAGCAGGTGACTCGTGAAAAGCGCGCATGCAACGGCGCACAGCGTTCGCCAATTCGAATTCTTCATTGACCCCTCTTTTCCGAATAGCCCAGAAACGCGGGCAGATCCCCGATAGGTGAAGAATTATATAAGATCCCGTTGCCGAACGGAATAGGCGTTTCCCCGATGGATCGTGGGCTATTCGTGGCGCAGAGCCGCCATGGGATCGAAGCGCCCGGCGTGGCGTGCCGGGATATAGCAGGCGGCGAGCCCAATCAAGGTCAACACGGCCGCAACCGCGACGAAGGTCAACGGATCCTCTGGGCCGACGCCGAACAGTTGGCTGGCCATGAGCCGTGTCAATGCGGAGGCAGCGGCGGCGCCGGCGATCACGCCGGCGAGCGCCATCCGCTCATCACCGCGGCCGGATCGCCCGCAGTCCGCAACACCACGGCTACGCCGCCGGACGCGCCGTAACGGGCTCGCGGGCTGTTCGCAAAGACAAGGGTAAGCACCGCTCCCTCTGGTCGCGGCTCGGTAAACGGGACACAAGCCTTCCGGCGCCGGGCGCAGCGTATATACTTGTCGTGAGCCGGAGGTCGAAAATGCTTAACGTTCGATCGTTTTCCGTTTGCGCCGCGCTGCTCTGGCCGCTCACCTCGGTCTCCGCGCAATGGCTGCACTACCCCACTCCCGGGATTCCTCGGACACCCGAAGGCAAAGCCAATCTCTCGGCCGCCACGCCGAAAACAACGGACGGCAAGCCGGATTTTTCAGGAATCTGGCAGGGGGCCGATGACCGATACTTCCGAGACCTAAACACCGGCGGCGTCGAAATTCCCATGCTGCCGTGGGCCCAAAAGCTGTACAACGACCGCAAAGAGAACCTGCAAAAAGGCCATCCGTCCGAACGGTGCCTGGGGCACGGCGTGACCGATTACGACACACAGGTCAGCCTGCGCCGGTTTGTGCAGACTCCCTCGTTGATTGCAATTCTGTTTGAAGGCTATAACCACTACCGCCAGATCTTCCTGGATGGCCGCCCGCTTCCCACGCCGACGCAGCCTTCCTATTTGGGTTACTCCATCGGCCGGTGGGACCACGACACCCTGGTGGTCGACACCAATGGCCTCAACGATCAGGGCTGGCTGGACATGAACGGGCACCCGCAAACGGAAACGACGCACATTACCGAGCGTTTTCGCCGCCGCGACTTCGGGCATATCGACCTGCAGCTCACGGTGGAGGACGCGGCGGCTTACGTCAAACCCTGGAGCGTGAACGTACACCTCGTGTATGCTCCGGACGAGGAACTGATGGAATCCATCTGCGAAAACGAAAAAGACCTTCCACACATGGTCGGCAAATAAAGCAGAGGGAGGTAGTCAAATGAAAGCGTTTTTACTGGTGGCCGCGGCGGCCCTTCCGGTCGCCGCTCAGTGGCTGCATTACCCCACGCCCGGAATCCCGCGAATGCCCGACGGCAAACCGAACTTGTCGGCCCCAGCGCCCAAGACCGCCGATGGCAAGCCGGATCTGTCCGGAGTCTGGGACACCGAAGGCACGAAGTATTTCTTTGACCTCGCCGCGGATGGTGTCGAGGCTCCGATGCTGCCCGCGGCGGCTGCACTCTACAAGCAGCGCTTGGCGCAACTACAAAAGGGCCATCCGTCCGAGCGCTGCATCGGTCACGGCCCGACCGACTACGAAACCGTACCCGCGCCTCGCCGGTTCGTTCAGACTCCTACCATGATTGCGATCCTGTACGAGTCCTACAATCACTTTCGCCAGATCTTCCTGGACGGCCGCCCTCTCCCCCCGGTCACACAGCCTGCCTACATGGGCTACTCGATCGGCCATTGGGAGAGTGACACGCTCGTGGTCGAAACCGCCGGCTTGGATGAACGAGGCTGGCTGGATATGAACGGGCACCCTCAAACCGAAACGACCCGCATTACCGAACGTTATCGCCGCCGCGACTTCGGGCACATGGATCTGCAGCTGATCATCGAGGACCCCAACGCCTATTCCAGGCCCTGGGGCGTGAAGCTGGTCCTGAATTATTTCGGCGACGAGGACATGATTGAGAACATGTGCGAGAACGAGAAGGACTATTCGCACCTGGTAGTGCACGGCAAGGATCCGAAATAAATCAGTCGGGAAAGACCGGGGAAAGAGAATCAGTTGTCTGTCCCCGGTTTT
>Ga0126371_10003586_pt1 | contig 13600 bp, 12 predicted proteins | sample PanSoiMetaPlot_4_FD_110145 | JGI IMG/M metagenome (GOLD analysis project Ga0126371, IMG submission 110145) | Tropical forest soil microbial communities from Panama - MetaG Plot_4 | ecosystem: Environmental > Terrestrial > Soil > Tropical forest > Bulk soil | place: Panama | collected 2016-02-17 | reverse complement strand
TTGCTACACGGAATCCCTTGGCGCCGAGGACAATTTCCTGATGCTGAGCGCTTCGCCTCACGCTCGCGCCGTGACGCCTTCGAGCGCGCGTCGGATTGAACGCGGAGACGTTCTGCTCGCTGAGCTTTCCCCGAATTTCGAGGGCCAGTTCTCGCAAATCTGCCGCACTGTTTCGATTGGGACGCCGCGCCGCGAATTGCAAGAGAAATACGATCTTGCGGTCCGCGCGATGTGGGCGGGGATCGAAAAAATTAGACCCGGAATTCGCGCTTCAGAAGTGTGCCATGCCATCGACCGGGTTTTCGAAGCTGCAGGTTACGTGGAGTATTGCCGGCCGCCGCACATGCGCCGGCGTGGCCACGGGCTCGGCTGCGGTTCAGTGGCGCCCGGCGACATCGCTGCCGACAATCACACACTGCTCGAAGAAGGCATGGTCTTCGTAGTACATCCCAACCAGTACATCCCGGAAGCGGGTTACCTCTTATGTGGCGAGCCTGTCCGAGTCACGGCTACCGGAGTGGAGACGCTCAGCAAGCGCACCGCAGAGCTGGGCGTTGTCGATGCTCGACGGTCAGGATTTGCCCCGTGCGCCTGAAGCCAGCCGCGCTTCTCACCGGCCGCTATGATTGGGATCCGGACGTTTTGCCAATTTCCGAATTTCAGAACCGCTTGGCCGCGGTACACCGTATGCTAGCGGAACACGGGTTGTCTGCGTTGATCGTCCACGGTAATTCTACAGACTACGCCGCCCTGGCCTATTTAACCGAGTTCGTACCGAAGCTTGGTCCAGCCTTTGCACTCATCTCACCCGACCACTCCGTTCGTTTGTTAGTTTCCGGCTCGCCTGCCATGATTTCCGCTGCGAAACGACTCACCTGGGTAGAGGACGTCCAGCCGATGGGTGACCTGAAGACTTCAATCGTAGCGTGGCTGGGCGAAAGCAACTTCCGAAGCAACACAACGATTGGTTTATGGGGGCTTGGCGCCATAACTGTGCGTCCCTATGGCGCGATCACCGCTGCCATTGAACCCCGGGGAGAAATCGTCGGCTTGGACGCCGCGCTCGAACCGTTGCGGCTGCGCAAATCCGCGCGCGAGCAGGAAATCTTGCGTCGTGCAAGCGCGATCCTGGCCGAAGCAATGCGCGAGTTGGCCCGCGCGTTTGAGTCAGGCGACGGCATGCGTTCTACAACTCTCGCCGCCGAGCGTGCTGCCTTCCGGCTCGGCGCACAAGACGCTCGCGCCCTTGCCAGCGCCCGGCCGGGCGGTCCGCCTGCCCTCCCTAGCGCATATGACGATTGCGCCGTGGATCCGCTCCTTGCCTACGCCGCCGTTCGCTTCGCAGGCTACTGGGCTGAAGGCTTCCTGACGCTGTCTCGATTGCACAACAGCGCTCTCATGCAGGCGCAAGCTGGATTGGCCGCAATCATCCGAAGAGCTCGGCCCGGCGTGACGTTTGCCGAACTCACTGCCCTTGCCGAGCAACATGTGCGGCCCTATGAGATGCATCCGCTCACGAAGCAATCCATAGGAAACAGTATCGGTTTGGCGCTCGAAGAACCCCACGAAGCAGTGGCAAGCGTCCTCACCCTCCGGAAAGACGGAGTCTACGCGCTGCGATGCGGCGCTGCGGGGCAAGGCAGCGATAATGCCATCGTCTCTGCTATGGTTCACGTTCAAGAAAGTCGCGCCGAGGTTTTCTGGTCAGCTCTTCCAAGCGCGGAGCTGCTCACCGAAACACTTCCATGACTGCGCTCGAACAATTGAGCGAACTGCTCGATTCGATGCCCAAGGCATCGCCGTCCGTTTCCGAGCGCATAGGCGTTCATCTGCTCGATGCACTTGGCGCCTGGATGGCCGGGCGTGCTACCGAGGAAGGCGCAAGGCTCGCGAGGCTCTCCGAAACGCTCGCATTGTCGCCGCACTTCTCTGGCGGGCTGCTGGACCGCATTGCGCTGGCCAGCGCTACGATTCGCCTCACCGAGATCGACGATATTCACATGGGCTCATGTACGACGCCGAGTTCGGTGGTGGTCCCTGTTGCGCTGTACTTCGCGGCCGCACAACCGCGGCCCACGGACTCACGCAGGTTTTCCGACGCTTTGCTCGCCGGCTACGAGGTTATGACCCGTTTGGGCGTTGCCATTGACGGTGCGCACGTCGTTTACCGCGGCGTCTGGCCTACTTACTTCGCGGCGCCCATGGGCGCCGCCGCGGTTGCTACTCGCATGTTGAATCTGGACGCCGCAAAAACCGCGGACGCTCTCGGAATCGCGCTCGGCGCCGCCTCCGGCTCGCCTGGCGGCCCCAGCGACCCATCGCCACGCTGGTTATTGCTCGGGCTTGCCGTTCGAGCGGGATGCTCGGCGGCCCTTGCTGCCGCAAAAGGTTACGCCTGCGATCGCAGGCTGCTCGAAGGCGACTGGCTGCAGCGCACCCATGGCCTTGCTTGCGATACCTTAGCCCTTCTCGCGCCAATCAGTGCGACGGGAGCGGTTTCCCGTATCAGCATCAAGCCTTACTGTGCCGCCAAGCAATGCGTCGCAGCGATCGAAGCTGCCCGCCAAATATTCGATCAGGGCATCTCGCCGGGCGAAATTGCGGAGTTGAGGGTCGCTGTTCCTTCCGCATATGCACCGATGATTGGCCACCACCGCCCGCGCGACGGCCGCCTCGCGCGAATCACCAGCGCGGCGTATAACATCGCGCTTGCCGCTTATGAACGCCAGCAACTCGGTGATGTGGCCCGGCCGGACCGCAGCGACAATCCACACATTGCGCGCTTCATGGAACATCTCGGCGTTGTCATGGACGAGGAACTCTCGCGCGAATATCCCGCGCGATGGCCTGCTCGCGCCGATGCTACCTTGCGTAACGGCAGCGCCGTTTCAAGCCTCGTGCTCGACGCTCCCGGCGATCCCGCATATCCTTTTGACGGCTCGCAAGTGCTTGCAAAATTTAGCCGCTACGTGGATCGGCAAATCGATAAGCTCGCGGCGTCGTGTCTCGCGGCACCGCAAGACGGCGAAGCGCTGGCAACGCTCTGCGCCTGGGCGATGCACAACTAGTTTGTTTGTGGTGCGAGGTCGCCGCAATATTTGAGGCGATCAAATCGCCAATTCAACGTTCCTGTGGACCGCCGGGATCGGCCGACGGTTGAAACACCCGAACATGTGGCCTTGGGTGACCCAGCGCAGCGCGGACCGTTGGGTCCGGATACCTCGCTAGGCGCTGCCGGGCCGCAAAGATCACGCAAAGCAAGATCAGCAAAGCGATACACAAATAGCTACCCTCGGGACCGACGGTTCCTCCCGTGAGCCACTGCGGCCCTGAAAATATGGCGTTGAACAGGTGACCTGTGGCGATCTGTCCGCTGTCGGGGACCCCGTAGAAATAGGTTTCGCCCCAGTCCCATGCCGCGTGAAAGCCGATGGGCATCCACAAGTTGCCGGTGCGCCGTAAGAGCAGGCAAAACAGCAGTCCGACCAGCCCGGCGGCAAATGCCCCTACCCAATTTTCTCCAGGATTGCGATGATGCACGTACCCAAAAGCAGCTGAAGAAACGATCGCCGCGGGCCAAAATCCAATTCCAGTCGTTAGCGTAAACAGCGCGTAGCCGCGAAAAAAGAACTCCTCGAACAACGCCACGACGACGAACACGGCGGCCCAGAGAAACGCATACTTCCAGCTCTGAGTTCCGTGCAAGGCCGTCCCCGCCAGATGAAAGCCACCAGCTACCTGCATCGAGCCAAGCAGCACGCTGATGGCAGCAAAACCGATCAGCATGCCCTCCCAGAATGTGGCCCCGAATGCATTCTCTCGCGGCAGGCCATAAGCGGCGAAGCTACCGCCTTCTATTTTGGCCATTGCCCAGGCCGCAACTAGCACGAGCAGCAGCGGAATCCCCTCCCCCAGCAAAACCGTTACGGGATCCAGCATGCCTTTAAAGGCATCCGCACGCCCAACTAAACGAAAAAGAGTCACGACAATCGAAAAAAGCGCCGAGAGCACCGCCAAATAAATCAACAAACGCCAACCGGCCCGCAAGCCGTTTGGCCCAAAGAACAGTTGGGATCCTGCTGGCTCATATTTCCCGGAGGTAGAACCCAGGTCGCGGTGTGGATTGTTCGCTTCGTCCATGACGAGAAAGACCTAGCCGACGCCTCAATTTGAAGCGAATCGATGGGGATGCTGGGACAAATCGAGAATAGCACAGAAGAACTTCTTGGCCCTGAGAGCGGAAATCAGGTAGCAGGTGTGACAGATTCTTCCATTGGGACTACCTCGACCTGGTTGCGACCGTTGCGCTTGGCTTTGTACAAGGCCGAATCTGCTCTGCCTACCAGTTCGTCGAAGCTCAAATCGGTGCCATCGGGCAAACGGGCGACACCGAAACTAGCCGTGACCCGCAGGGTTTTCTTGCCGAAACTGAACGTGTGAGCTTCGAATAATCGCCGGACGTGCTCAACGGCATTCAGGACTCCCTCCTGATCGACGTGGGTCAGAATAATCAGAAATTCTTCACCGCCGATGCGCGCGCACATGTCGCAGCGCCGGATATTATCCATCATAAGTTCGCCGAATTTTTTCAGCACGGCGTCTCCTGCGCTGTGTCCGCAGGTGTCGTTGATGGCCTTGAAGTTGTCGAGGTCGGCCATAATGGCCCAAAACGAAAAACCGTGCCGCTTAGCCCCGCTCAACTGCCTTCCGGCCCATTCCTCCATGGCCCGGCGATTGGGCATACCGGTGAGGCCATCGGTCACGACCAATTGCTCCAGTTGACGATTCTTCAGCTCAATTTCCCGGTGCAACGCAACGGTTCTTCGGCCCACACTGGCCCTGGCCAGCAACTCTTCGGGATGGAACGGCTTGGTCAAGTAGTCATCTGCTCCCGAGAGCAGGCCCTTGACCACTTCAGCTTTATCGGAAACGCCGGTGAGGAGAATGACGTAGGTATACGATCCCTCAGACTCCTCGCGGATGCGCTGGCAAAGCTCGATTCCGCTGAAATCCGGCATGAGCCAGTCGGTTATGACCAAGGCCGGCCGGTGTTGCGAATAAAGTTCGAGAGCCTCGCGACCGGTCTTGGCGAAAAGCAACAAGTATTCATTGGCAGGCAGCGTTAGTTCGACGAGTTTCCGGGCGACCGGCGAATCGTCAACTACTAGAACGGTGCATAGATTTTCAATAGGCATTGAGGAGCGAACGCAGTGCCACACTTGGAATTGGCGCGCTCGGAAACTAGCCTAGCCTAACTTTAGATAGCGCCCGCGACTAGACGCAGAAATACCGATGGTGCGCAAGTCTTACTAACCAATTCGCAGTTACTTCGAAGTTAAAGGGAAGGCCAAAAAATTGCGCGTGCAAAGTCGCCAAAGGTGTTATCTGTCAGCAAAAGAAGGGGTTATGGCCACGCTCAAAGCCAATCGTGGTACTTTCGCCGTGCCCAGGATAGACCATCAGATCATCGGGAAGGGTCAGAAGCTTAGTCCGAATGGACTCCAGAATTTGCGGGTAGGACCCACCCCACAAATCCGTACGTCCGATGTTGCCTCGAAATAGCGTGTCGCCAGCAAGGATCCGCCCTACGCCGGTTATTTCATTTGTGCGCCTTTCCGTGGCTTCCGGGCTACCCGACCCGCGACCTCTTTCAACCATCAGACTGATGCTGCCGGGCGTATGTCCCGGCGTGTGTAAAACGCCTGCGGCAAAGCCGCCCCACCGCACCGTATCGCCTTCGCGAACAAAATCGCGGATCTCCGTTTTTGCCGGCGTAGGCACTCCCAGCCATTGCGCCTGCATATCGAGGTGGCGATAGAGTTCAAGATCGGCTTCGTGAATTAAGACGGGAGCGCCGGTCGCGCGATGGAGGCCCGCAAGCCCCCCAACATGATCGATATGCGTGTGGGTGCTGAGAATTGCTCGCACTTTCAATGCGTGTCGCCGAAGCAGTTCGAGAATCCGTTCCGTCTCGTCACCTGGATCGACAACGATCGCTTCCCGCGTAGTCGCGTCGCCCAAAATAGAGCAATTGCACTGCAGCAGCCCCACCGGAATCACTTCATGAATTAGATCGGAAGCCATGCACGCGGAAGTATAACAGCATACGCTTTGCCCTCATGTCTCAGGGCCAGGCGCGTAAAGCGTTCAATCTCTCTCCGGGAAAATACCGGCAAGATACTAAGGCTGACTTTTCGACTGCTCCGCGGGAGGGTTCTCTATTTCGGCAAGATGCTGCTGAATTTCGTCGCGCTGTTTGCGGGCTTGCTCGGCGAACTCACCTTTCGGCGCGAGCTTGAGATAGTCGTTCAAGTCTTCCACGAGCGCGGGATAATTCTGCACGTTCATGTGAATGTTGGCCAGCAGCAACCGGAGCTGCGGATTTTCGGGCGCCAGTTTGACCGCTTTCTGGGCGTTTTTCTCTGCTTCGGCCGAGCGATTCAGGCCAACCAGGGCTCGGGCCAATTCCGAATTCGCTTGCCACGATTCGGAGTCCAACTCCACGCCTTTGCGCGCCGGGGGCTCGGCATCCTCGAAACGTTTGCTATTGGAAAAAAAGTCTGCGAGTAAGGTAAAAGCCTCCACGTACTGATCATGGCTGACCTCGATGGACTTTCGCAGCATCCGCTCCGCATTTGCGGGGTCATTCAGGCGAATATAGGCCATGCCCATGGCCGCATAGGCTTCGTAGTAATCCGGATACGCTTGTATGGCGCGCTCGAATTGCTTGACACTTCCTTTGTAGTCTGATTTTCCATAAAGCAACATCAAGCCGTTCTGCATGGCCTCGTGAGCCTTGCGCGGAATCGAGAGCTCGCGGATTGAAACTTTGCTTGGTCCGCCAGCCGGAGCGGCACTGTCATCCGCGGCGCGCCGCATTTCGATGTCGAGGCCCAGGACGGACCCGAAAGAAACCTCGACGCGCTCACTCGTACTCACGTAACCCATCATGTTGGCAACCACCGTAAATGTTCCCTGCCCGACGTTGTCGAATTCGAATTCGCCATTGCCGCGAGTGAAGTTGGATCCCACTGTCCCACCGGTGAGGGCCACCAAATCCACGCGAACGCCTTCGATCCGACTGTGGGTAGTTGTATCCGACACCCATCCCCTCACCGTGTACAGGCGCTGCACAGGCACATTGTTTCCCGGCGTACGCGGGTTTTGTCCTGGGAATTGTGCGTTGGCAACGCTGTAAAATAGAAACAACGAAGGAAGAGCCAACAACAAACGAACGCGGAAAATTCCGGGAAATCGGCGCATAGGATCACCACCCGGGCTCGAATGGCACGAGTCTACTCCTTGCGCCGTTTCTGGGCAATTTCCCAAGTTCCCCTTCACCCTCCTACTTGCAGGAGCCGAGGTCCTTTACCACTTTTTTTACCTCGAAGGTTGGGCTTCCCTGCGCGTCGGTGGACTTTTTTCCGCTGAGCTGAAAGCGCTCCCCGGCCTTCACCTCCGGGCCTTCGGAAACAAGCGCATAGCGGGTACCGGTCTTTTCGTCCGTAAAACTCAGTCTGTCGTTTGCTTCCGAGACACATCCCCCTACCGACCCTCGATGGCGCAACCCCAGGTAGAGCAGTCCGGCCCCTCCCGCGGCCGCGCCGACCCCAATGCCGATGGCTTTGCCATTCGCGCCATAGCTGGGCGACCCTCCGGTTCCCATGGTTCCTCCATATTGGGCGGAAGCGCCGCCACAAAACAGCAGAATGGCACATAGCGCTAGACTGGCTGGAACAATGCCTGCCGCGCGAATTCCTCCAAAATACTTGCAATTGTTTTTCGACTCGTTCATCACGCCTCTCCTTAAATTTGCGGCAAACCGAAGCGCGCAACCACAGTCGCGGCCGCTCCGCCGCTTCGGGAATACAGTAAGCGTTGCCGTAAACGAGGTTGTCATGGCCATGTCAAAACCGTGTATCGTTTCTGTCGAATCTTCGCTATAAATTGGAATCGCGAGTAGTGATTCTTTTTTGGGACGAATGGGATGGGTTCATCGCCGGTCATAGTGGAAACACCGCTCATCGATCAGCATCGCGCCGCAGGAGCCACGCTCGCGGAATTCGCGGGCGTGGTGTTGCCGGAGAAATTTTCCGGCGAGCGCGGGGAATATCGTGTGGCGCGTGAATCAGTGGCTCTGTTCGATACCAACTGGCGCGCGATTTTCAGTGTCAGCGGCCGCGACGCGGTGCGCTATCTGCACGCCATCACTTCAAACAATATCAGGGAGCTTGCGGAAAATAATGGACAGCTCGCCTTGCTGCTGAACCCGCAAGGGCACATTCTTGCGGAACTCGAAATTTATGCGCTCAAGGAAAAGCTGCTGGTGCTCGCCCATGCGGCCTTTCGCGAACGTACTTTCGCCACTTTGAAAAAATACATTCTCGGGTCTCAGGTGCAGCTGGTCGATGTTTCTGCTGACTTTGCCACCATGGCATTTGAGGGCCCCCAAGCACACGCGATCGTGGCCGAGGCGACCGGACTGGCGCTCGACGGCTTTTCGCAATTGGCCAGCACCGAGGTAGCACTTTGCGGAGCCCCGTGTCGCCTGATAGGACGGTCTCACTTTAGAGAAGTTGGCGCTGAAATCATTGCGCCGCGCCAGCATGCCGCGGCACTGTGGGAACATTTACGTGCGAGCGTGCATGCCCAGCACGGCTTGCCCACGGGGATGAAAGCGCTCAACGCCTTGCGAATCGAGGCGGGCATCCCGTGGTTTCCGGTCGACTTCAACGACACGACAATTCCGCACGAAGCCGTGGTCGAAAGCACTCATATTAGCTTTACCAAGGGTTGCTACACGGGCCAGGAAATCGTCGAGCGCGTACGCTCGCGCGGCCACGTGAACCGCAAGAGGGTGAACCTCAAGTTTTCATTTGCGGAGCCTCCCGCTCCTGGAACAAAGCTCCGTGCGGGAGCCGTTGATGTGGGTTATGTCTCGAGTTCGGCTTTTTCGCCGTCACAAAACACATCTATCGGCATGGGATATCTGCGGCGCGAACACAACACCATCGGTAGTATCGTTGAACTAGACGGCGGCACTGCGGAAGTGATTGGAGTACGAACTACTGCGGCAGGAAGCTAGCCGCTTGGCCGTTCAGCTCTTGGAAAGATTGAACGAAGCTTTGAAGCTGCCCCGAGTGTTGTCGATTTTTTTCTGCAGTTGCAAGATCGAGTAAACCAGCGCCTCAGGACGCGGCGGGCAGCCCGGAACGTACACGTCGATCGGAATCACCTGGTTCACACCCTGCACGATTGCGTAGTTGTTGAAAACGCCGCCAGAGGTAGCACACGCGCCCATGGAAATGGCCCATTTCGGATTGGGCATCTGCGCATAGAGCTGTTTGATCACCGGCGCCATCTTCTGCGACACCCGTCCGGCGATGATCATCAGGTCGGACTGTCGCGGAGAACCGCGAAAGACTTCAGCCCCGAATCGCGAGATGTCGTACCGCGAGGCTGCCATGGACATCATTTCGATGGCGCAACAGGCCAGCCCAAACGACATCGGCCAGATCGAGCTTCGCCGCGCCCAGTTCACCACTTTGTCCAGCGAAGCGAATAAAATGCCTTCGTCTTTGAGAAAATTTTCGTCTTCGCCTGGTCTTTCCAGCGTGACGCCCTTCGCCAGTTCAACGGCCATAGCCTCAACTAGCTCCTTCTACATCTATTTTGCCTGTTCGTCGCGGAATTTGCAAAGAGTGCTTCCAATCAAGTGTGGTTCGGGCCGTAGTTTGGACGTCTGGTGCCGGAAATCAGGAGTCACCGGTTTTGTAGCGCGCTTCCTGCGCCATGTATTCGGGTAAGTCCACGAGTTGTGTCACTTCTTCGAAGGAGGCCAGCGGTGGCGCGTCTTCCATGTGATCGGCTTTCAGCGCAGCCAGGGTGCCTTGCATGGCCCGGACGGAAGCCGAAAGCAGCACATTGTAGGTAACCACCTTGAAACCCATCTGGTGCAGCGCCTGCCGCGACTTCAATGGCGTCTTCGGCATCATGTTAGCCCATGTGGGCTTGTCGAAGCCGCCGGCGAACGCACGCAACTCTTGTTCGTTCTCCAGGGCCTCGGCGAAAAGAATATCGGCGCCTTCTTCCTGAAAATCGCGGCAGCGGGTCATCGCATCCTCAAAGCTGACTGCTGAGCGCGCATCGGTGCGGGCCAGAACCAACAGGCCGCCGTCGGCCTTGTCACGCGCTTCCACCGCCGCACGAATTCTCATGCGTGCTTCTTCGCGCGACACCACTTTACGCCCTCCAGCGTAGTGCCCGCACTGCTTCGGCCACGTCTGATCTTCAATTAGAATAGCTGCCGCGCCTGCGCGAGAAAATTCCCGCACCGTTCGGCGCACGTTCATGGCGTTGCCGTAGCCGGTATCGCCGTCGGCAACGACCGGAAAACCGGGTACCGCCTCGCACGTGTTGTGTACCTGATCGACTACCTCGGAAAAACTGATCAGCCCAGTATCCGGCAGCGCAAACCGCTCGGCCGAGATTCCGAACCCGCCCAGAAATGCCAGAGGGAAGCCCGCCTGTCGGGCCAGTCGCGCAGAAAGCGGGCCGGAGATTACCGGGCATACCAGCAAATCCGGACCGGCCAGCAGTTCGCGCAGTTTTTCGGCCGTGCTCATCGAGCTTCGTCCTTGCGCGGGAATAAGCGCCGTTTGCTGACTATTGATTAAGCAGAGGAATATTCTTTGAAGGCTGCGCCTTCGGCTGCGATTTCAAATAGGCGTAAATATCCCCGAGATTTTCATCGGAGATGACTTTCGCTGTGTACGGAGGCATTTGCCCGGAGGGGTGGCGCACGTACTGAATCATTTCCTCCAGTGAAATCGCGGGCGGCCCGATGCGCGCTCCGCCCGTCGAGGTCGAGCCTTGCCCCACGGTTCCGTGGCATTCGAAGCACCCGTCACTCATGAACAGTTTTTTGCCGTTTTCGATGTTTCCGGTTGAACCAGCATCTTCGGCCTTGGCGGAAGCGCCCGCTTTTGCGGCGGATTTTTCCTGGGCTGACAGACTGCTGGCGACAGCCAGGGCCAACAGAGCGAGTACAGCGAAGCAGGCAGCGGCTCGCACCCATCGTTCGGGAATTCGATTCATAGTTAACTCCTGCCAGCCCTCTAGCGTGGCTGCGTAGTCACATCGATTAACGCGGGATCGCCGTTTTTCACTACTTCGACTGCACGCTTAAGCGCCGGGCCAAGATCTTTCGGATCGGTAATCGGCCCCTGCGCATGCCAGCCCAGGCCCTGCGCCACCTTGGCGTAATCGATGAACGGGTCCTGCAGCGTAGTCCCGATCCCGGCCCGAGTCACGTCACGGTTATGGCGGTTGGCCATGCGCTGAACGTGCATCACCTCCTGGTGGTAGGCGCGGTTGTTGTGCATCACCGAGAGCAGCGGAATGCGATGGTGCGCCGCAGTCCACAAAGCACCGGGCGCATACATGAGGTCGCCGTCATTTTGAATGCTCACCGAGAAACGGCCGTATTTTTTGTTGGCCAGCGCCGCACCCACCGAAGCGGGCAATTGATAGCCCACTCCAGCGCCGCCCGCACCGCCAATGAACTGGTAATACTTGTCAAAATTCCAGAGCTTCAGCGGCCAATCGCTCACGAATCCCACTTCCGAAACGAGCGACCAATCCTCATTTTTCACCGCATTCCATAGTTCCGCGGAAAGCCGCGCCGTGCTAATCGGGCTGGCATCCCAGCCGTAAGCGGCGTCGTCGCGGACACGCTGCGTCGCCTGTTCACGCGCCGCAGCCAGCTTGCGCCCACGATCGGCCAGACCGCGCTTCCGGTCGTCGGTCATTTCCCTCTTGACCGCCTCGATCAACGAGGGCAGCGTTGCCTCCGCATCGGCGGCGATGGCAATATCGAGCTCCGGGTAGCGCTGCAAGTCCTGATAATTGCTCTTGTCGAAGAGATCGTTCGCGGTGATGTTCACCAGCTTCGCGCCGTCCTTCATAAGCGGCCGGGAGCTTCGCGTGAGCTGATCACGGTAGGCGTGCACCGCACCCCAGAAGTCCGCTACCTCTAGCCCAACCACCACATCCGCATTAGCGATCAGCGCTCGCGACCGCTCGGTGTGGTTAAGGGGGTGCCGCGACGGGAAATTCATTCGGCCCGCGCGGTCAATTACTGGCGCTTGTAGCAATTCGGCTAGTTCCACAAGATGCTTCATGCCGGCCGCGGTGCGCGCAACGCGGTCTGCGATTAACACGGGGTTCTCCGCGGCAACCAACAGCTTCGCGGTTTCCGCCACAGCTCCGGAATCCCCCTGTGGAGGCGCGGTGTGCGTCAACCTCACCACGCGCAGCGGCTCATCATTCGGAATCGGCCTCTCCTGCAACTCGCTGTCGGCCACCAGCAGCACCGGCATCATCGGCGGCGTCATGGCGATCTGATAGGCGCGCGCGGCCGATTCGGAGAAATGCGGAAGCGAAATGGGCAGATCGTCCCATTTCACGAATTCGCGCACCATGGCCGCGGCGTCCTGCACGCTGTGGTCCCATTCGACGCCAGGACGGCGCATGGTTTCGTCGATCGTATTGCCCACCACAATGTAGACCGGTGCGCGGTCGCAATAAGCGTTGTAGATGGCCATCGTGGCGTGCTGAAGCCCCACCGTACCATGAGCGAATACCAGCGCCGGCTTGCCCTCGATTTTTGAATAACCGTGAGCCATGGCCACCGTCGATTCCTCGTGGCAGCAGGTGATGAACTCGGGATTCTTGTTCGCACCGTAATTGATGATCGACTCGTGCAAGCCGCGAAAGCTCGATCCGGGATTCGCGAAGAGGTACTCGAATCCGAGCGATTTGAGCACATCCACCATGAAATCCGAGCCGCTGCGGTCCTCGGTGAGCACATCCATGCTCGGGGGTGTAGCAACTTCGGCCGCCATGGGCAGGATGGCTGCCGTAGCGCTCTGCGCCGCCGCTACTGGCTTCGCTTCGGCGGTCGCACCGCCATTTGCCACAAGCGCGGCCGCGCCGGCGGCTCCTGCCGCTGCGTCCTTCAAAAAATTTCGCCGGTCGATCTTGGCCTTCTTCGACTTTGACATCACAGCCTCCCGCGCCCCCACACTCCGCGTTTTCACGCGAAAGTTTCCGAATACGCGCACGTTATCAGCTTTGTCCTGAGCGGGTCAACATGACCGTTGAACCGTTTTGAGCCAATGGAAAAGCCCAGAAACAACCGCGCGGGTACCCTTTGATCAAACAGAAAACGTCTATACTTTACTTGACGCCGCAGGGGAGGGTGGGGATAGGAATGACACATCATAGAGGGTTGCCGCATCTCTTCGCCGCGCTCGCGCTTCTTTTAATCCCCCGGGCCGCGCCGGCTGAAATGCCCAGGTTCGATTACAGCCCACCGGCGGTTTACTCGACACTCTTTGTCAGCTTCAATCAGCTTCAGGATCGGGAAAGCCCGCAAAAATCTCAACCGCGCAGCCTCCCTGCCAAGCCCACGACCGAGCAATCGAGAGAGGCCGCCAACGAGTCGGTTCCGCTTTCGAAACAGCAGCCCAAACGAATTCTTGGCATCATGCCCAACTATCGCGCGGTAAGCGCTGGCGCGATTCCTCCTCCGCCCACG
>Ga0126371_10003585_pt1 | contig 13602 bp, 12 predicted proteins | sample PanSoiMetaPlot_4_FD_110145 | JGI IMG/M metagenome (GOLD analysis project Ga0126371, IMG submission 110145) | Tropical forest soil microbial communities from Panama - MetaG Plot_4 | ecosystem: Environmental > Terrestrial > Soil > Tropical forest > Bulk soil | place: Panama | collected 2016-02-17 | reverse complement strand
GTACCGCGCGCTCGGCGTGGACATCGTGCTGCGCCCCAAGGGCGCCTCGTCGATCAAGGACGCGGTGGCCTATCTCAACGTCCTCAAGCGCGGACAGACGATCGCCATCACGCCCGACCTCCTCGCCGATGCCGACCAGGGAATCGAAACGCACATCTTCGGACGGCGGGCGCGGCTGCATGCGGGCGCTTTCGCGCTGTCGATATTGTCCGGCGCGCCGCTGATCAGGCTTTCGTTCCGCTGGCAGCCCGATTCCACCCTGGTTCTGGCGTTCGACCGCGCGCCGGCGCCGCACGGCGACGATCGCGCCGCCGCGATCCGCGCTGCCGCCGAGGACTGGTGCCGCTGGTTCGAGGAGCGGCTGCGGGCCAATCCGGAGAACTGGCTGTTCTGGCTCGACCGGCGCTGGTCGAATTTCCTGCGCGCGACTCCGCGAGCAGAGGGCACGGCATGAACATCTTGATTGTCCTGGCCGTCGCGATCGGCGGGGTTCTCGTGCTCTGGGCGGCGCAGAGCGTCGTCCTCGTATCAGTCGGCGAGCCCTTGGCCCTGCCGTTGCGCTTCCCCACCCGCCGTCCGGTGCTGAAGTGGACTGGCCGGGTGATGGTCCACACGGAATGGCTGATCATTCTGATCGGAACGCCGCTCGCCCTGCGCATGGGTCCGCTCGAGGCATTTCATCAAGCTTTTCCGACGCCCATTCCGTGGAAAACCATCGCGATCGGCTTCTCGCTCATGCTTTTCGCCACCTACGCGACATACGCGTTCTATTGGATGGTGGGATGGATACGCTACGAGCCGCAAGGCGAGCAGGCGATCCGTCGCGCCAAGCTATTCCGGCGGTTCATTCCCGGACCATTGCCGCTGGTGATATTCGAGGAGGGCGTGTTTCGCGGGATCGTTCTCGAGCAGCTTCTGCGCTCGCTGCCCGCCTCGCAAACCGGCACGGTCTTGGCGATTGCGTTGAGCTCGGCGGTGTTCGCGTCGGTGCACTTCGTCAAGTCCGCCAAGGGCAAGCCGGTATTCCAGGCGGCCTACGGCTATTTCCTCGTGGGTTGCCTGTTCGGCTTGGCCTACGTGGTCGGCGGGCGCAGCCTCTGGCTGCCGATCGCGGTTCACGTCGCGGCGGTATTCGGCATCGAGGTGTTGCGGCTTTACGTCAAGTTCGAGGCCCCGCGCTGGTTGATCGGATTCTCCGAATCGCCGCAGAGCGGGTTGTTCGGCAGCATCGTGGTCGTCGGCGTCGCGATCGCCTTGGTGGCGCTGATCTGACTGGCCACCGCCGCGCGCGATTATCACCTCTCGATCTTGATGCCCGCCGACCTGATGACCGGCCACCATTTCTCGATCTCCGCCTTGTGAAACGCGCGCAGGGCCTGCGGCGTCAGCGCGTCGCGCGGCGGAATTTCCATGCCGAGGCCGGTCAGGCGCCGCCGCAAGGCGTCATCCGCCAGCGCCTCGAGGACCGCCGCATTGAGGCGCGCCACCACCGCGTCCGGCGTGCCGTTCGGCACCCACATGGCGTTCCAGAACGGGAGATAGAGCCCGGGCAATCCCTCCTCGTCGACGGTGGGAATCTCGGGCGCCGCGGACCAACGGTGCTGGCCCAGAATTGCCAACGCCTTGATCGCGCCGCTGCGCAGGAACGGCAGCGTCTGCGACGCCTCGGAGCCCATGCGCAAGTCGATGTGGCCGGCGACCAGATCCTGCATGGCGACGCTGCCGCCCTTGTACGGGACGAACTGGAAACGCGTGCCGGTGCGTTGCTGAAAGAAGATGCCGCCGACATGGCTCGGACTGCCGGCGCCGACGGTGCCGGCCAGCGCCTTGTCGGGATTGGCGCGCAGCCACCCGATCAGGCCCTGCAACGTGTCGGCCGGAAGCGTCTTCTTGCCGATGATCATCGTGGGCGCGATCGGCAGCAGCGCCACCGGCGCGAAATCAGCGAGGACGTCGTACTGGACCGGATAGATGGCCGGCGCGCCGACATGGCTCGTCCAGGTTCCGACGCAGATCGTGTAGCCGTCGGGCGCCGCATGGGCGACGCGGGCGACGCCGATGGTCGAGCCGGCGCCGGCCACGTTCTCGACGATCACGGGCGCGCCGAGGGACCTTCGCATGCCGTCGGCCAGGATGCGCGCGAGCGTGTCGGTCGGGCCGCCGGGCGTGTAAGGCACGATGATCGTGATGGTCCGGGACGGATACGCTTCTGCGGCCGCGCCCGCGAAACCCGCCGCCATCAAGGCAAGTGCGATCGACGCGATTGCAAGGAGCTTCTTCATCCTGCTCCTCCGGAGGCACTGTCTACGGCGACGCTTCGTCGCGCGCCCGCGCCAATAATAGCGTCATGGCCGGGCTTGTCCCGGCCATCCACGTCTTTCATGCTGCGGTGCCCCCAAGACGTGGATGCCCGCGACAAGCGCGGGCATGACGGCGAATTGATTTGGAGAAGCCCGATGATTCTGTCGCGCCGAAAGTTCGTCCACATCGCCGCAGGAGCAACGGCACTCACATCCCTGCCCGGCATCGCGCACGCGGCCGACTATCCGACGCGGCCGATCCATCTCCTGGTCGGCTTTCCGGCCGGCAGCGGCCCGGACATCATCGCGCGGATCGCCGGGCACTGGCTCTCGACCCGGCTGGGCAGGGACATCATCGTCGACGACCGGCCGGGCGCCGGCGGCAACATCGCGACCGAGCTCGCCGCCAAGGCGGCGCCGGACGGCTACAACCTCCTCCTCGCCGTCTCGGCGAACGCGATCAACGCGACGCTCTACGGCCACCTGAATTTCGATTTCGCCCACGACTTCGTCGGCGCCGGCCTGATCGCGATGACGCCTTTTGTCGTGGTGGCGAACCCGAACTTCGAGGCCAAAAACCTGAGCGAGCTGATCGCGCTCGCGAAATCGAAGCCCGCCGGCGCGATCAACATGGCGACGTCCGGCGTCGGCAGCGGCTCGCATATTTCCGGCGAGCTCCTGCAGATGATGACCGGCATCAAGCTCACCCACGTGCCGTACCGCGCCAACTACGTGCCCGACCTGCTCGCCGGCCAGATCATGCTCGCCGTGAGCCCGCTGCCGCAGGTACTCGAGTTCATCAAGCAGGGCAAGCTGCGCGGGCTCGGGGTCACCACCCCGGCGCGCTCGCAGATGCTGCCGGACGTGCCGGCGATCGGCGAGGTCGTGAAGGGCTACGACGCCTCCGGCTGGTTCGGCGTCGTCGCGCCGAAAGGCACCCCGGCCGACATCATCGCCAGGCTCAACACCGAGATCAGCGCCGGCGTGAACGATCCCGATACGAAGAAGCGCCTCGTCGGGGTGGGCGCCGAGCCGCGCGCCATGTCGTCGGCCGATTTCAACAAGTTCATCGCCGGCGAAATCGAGAAGTTCGGCAAGGTGATCAAGTTCGCGAACATCAAGCCTCTGTAGAACAGATTCCATCCCTTCAAATTCACCACGTCATGCCCGGCCTTGTGCCGGGCATCCACGTCTTTGCGATCTAGTTAGTAAGACGTGGATGGCCGGGACAAGCCCGGCCATGACGGAATCTGTTCGCACATGCGAAGCAGCCAACGCGGTTGCGCGCCGCGGGTTCAAAAACGGCACCAGGACCCTATATCTGCGGGTGGGCGGGAGCTTGCGAGCTTCGGAACCTCAGTCCACCGCCATGACCACGACCGCAGAGACCGCCCCCGCGCGCGGCGCCGGCGCCGCCACAAAGCTCATCTTCGCGTCCTCGCTCGGCAACGCGCTCGAGTTCTACGAAATCCTGGTCTACGGCTATTTCGCGGTCGTGATCGCCAAAGTCTTCTTCCCGACCGCCGACCAGACCGTATCGCTGCTCGTGACCCTCGGCAGTTTCGGCATCTCGTTCCTGGCGCGGCCGGTCGGCGCGATCTTTCTCGGCGACTATGGCGACCGCAAGGGCCGCAAGAACGCGCTGACCTTGTCAATCCTGCTGATGACCATCGGCACCGGCCTCATGACCATCATGCCGAGCTACAACACGCTCGGCATCGCGGCGCCGATCCTGGTGCTGTGCGCGCGGCTGCTGCAGGGCTTCTCGGTCGGCGGAGAGTTCGCGAGCTCGACCGCCTTCCTGGTCGAGCATCGCCCCGATCGCGCCGGCTTCTTCGGCAGCTGGCAGTGGTCGAGCCAGGGGCTGGCCGGGCTGATCGCGACCGGGCTCGCCGTGCTGCTCACCAGCACCATGTCGGCGGACGACCTGCAGGCCTGGGGCTGGCGCATTCCCTTCGCGGTCGGCCTGCTGATCGGGCCGCTCGGCTTCTACATCCGCAGCAACATGGACGAGACGCCCGCGTTCGCCGGCAGTGCGCCGGCGCATGCGCCGTTGCGCGAGCTCTTCACCGACCAGTGGGACCGCCTCCTCCTTACCATCGGCGTGGTCGCGGCCTCGACCGGCTCGCAATACATCCTCGTCTACATGCCGACCTATGCGATCCGCGAGCTGCATCTGCCGTCGACGCTCGCCTTCACGGCCGCGGTGGTCGCCGCCGCGCTGCAGACCGTGGCGGTGCCGTTCGCCGGCATTTTCGTCGACCGCGTGGGACAGAGCCGGGTGATGATGGCCGCGGCGGCGCTGTTCGCGCTCACCGCCTTCCCGGCCTTCGTGATCCTCGCGGCGCATCCCTCGCTCTGGGTGCTGATGGCGATGGTGTGCTGGATCACGCTGCTCAAGTCGTTCTTCAGCGGCGCCCTGCCATCGCTGATGGCGAAGATCTTTCCGGTGCAGACGCGCGTCAGCGGCATGGCGCTGAGCTACAACATCTCGGTCCCGCTGTTCGGCGGCTTCGCGCCGCTGATCGCCCAAGGGCTGATCGAGCTCACGGGATCGAAGCTGTCGCCGAGCTTCTACCTGATCGGAACCGCGCTGGTGAGCCTCGCGGCCCTCATCGCGCTGCGGGCGCGGCTGCGCGACGGTATTCCATGATCGGTCGATAGAGCGCGCGCGGGACGCCACTGTTGCCGACGGCGCCGCCCGTCGGCGCGACCTCGCCCAGCGGCCGCAGTCCGATCATCGGCGTGTGGCGGTCGAGGCCGATGACGGGCAGCCACATCATCGCGGGCTCGGCGCGGGAAATGAGGGCATGTGCCTCGTTGGCGTCCTCGGCGCTCACCCCCTCGAATGACACCACATCGAGCGCGCCCTGCGCGGCAACCGCAAAGGCATCATCCGGCTGCGCGCTGGCGTCGAACAGGTCGCGGCTCCAGTCGGTCACCAGCGACACCCATTCGGCAAATCCCCATTGCGAGACGTATTGCGGCGTGGCCAACGCCTGCGGCGTATCGACGGTCCACAGCGCGAGATAATTGCGCCCGCTGCCCGACGCGCGGCGAAACCGCTGGCAGGAGCGGAAATGCGGCTGCGCCAGCATCTGCGCCATCTTCGGCCCGCTGTACCAGGCGTTCCACGTCTGCTCGCGGTCGGGTGCGGTGAAGTTGCAGCGGACGATGTAGACGAAGGCCATGGCGGGATCTTTTTTTGGCGCATGTTCTTATCGGCGAACCGGCGTCCACTTCGCCGGAACATGCGCTACGCGCGCCGTCACGACGCCTGGCGCAAGGGCTTTTCCCTCAGCCCGTTGAGAATCGCGAAGGCGCGCGCCATCGAGAACTGCCGCGTCGTGGCCGAGAAGGCTTTCGTGTTGCCCGGGAACATGTAGCCGTGCAGCACGCCGGGAAAAACATTGAGATCGAGATTGGCCATCCGCGCGGCCGCGGCCGCGTAGGCTTCGCGCACCGGTGGCGGCGCGGCGAAATCCTGGTCGCCCCAGACGACGCACAGCGGCGCCGGACGCCCTCGAGCTCGTGGACGAAATCGAGCATCTGGGTGCCGTGGCACGAGATGCCGGCGTCGTAGCCGAGCCGCTTCGGCCCGAGGATCGCGTAGGGGCCGCCGTAGCAGAAGCCGATCACGGCGGCGCGGCCATTGTGCTGCGCGAGCTTACGCACCTCGGCAAGCGTATCGGCCATATCGGCCTCGCCGGCCTTGATCTTCTCCAGCCGCGGCTGCGAGCGCTCGCCGGCGCGCTTGTCGTCGCGCGCGAGCGGCCCCGGGATCGAGCGCCAGAACAGATCGGGCGCCGCCGCGATGTAGCCTTGCGACGCGAACGCGTCGGCGATGTCGCGGATGTCGCGATCGACGCCATGGACCGCCGAGGCGAGCACGATCGCGGGCACCTTGTCGCTGCCGGAAGGCATCGCGAGGTAGCATTCGAAGCTGCCGCCCGCGCGCGAATCGATCCTGATGCCCTGGCCGCTCATCGGACGCTCCCCCGATCGGTTGGGCAATCAGGCTAGCGCGTCCGCGGCAGCGGCGAAATCCGGAAAATCGCGCCCCGGAATACCGACACGACAAAGGGGCGATCTGTACGGCGCATCGAATCGGGAGCAGACTGACCATCGCGGCATCAGCAGCGGCGGAGGCGCGGATGCCCACGCAACTCGCGCAGGACGCGCTGGGCCTGCTGTCCGGCTCGTTCGTCGGTTTCTCGCTCGGCCTGGTCGGCGGCGGCGGGTCGATCCTCGCGGTGCCGCTGATGATCTATGTGGTCGGCGTCGCGTCGCCGCATGTCGCGATCGGCACCAGCGCGCTCGCGGTCGCCATCAATGCGGCCGCGAACCTGCTGTCGCACGCGCGCGCCGGAACCGTGAAATGGGCCTGCGCCGGGACCTTTGCGGCGGCCGGCATCGTCGGCGCCTATGGCGGCTCCACCTTGAGCAAGATGGTCGACGGGCGCCAGCTGCTGGCGCTGTTCGCGGTGCTGATGCTGGTGGTCGCCGGCGTGATGTTCTTTCGCCGCGCGCATGCCGGCGACGCGAGCGTCAAGCTCAACCGCGGCAACTTTCCCAAGCTCGCGGTCGCGGGCATCGGCACCGGCACGCTCTCGGGCTTCTTCGGCATCGGCGGCGGCTTCCTGATCGTGCCGGGCCTGATGTTCGCGACCGGCATGCCGATCATCTGCGCGGTCAGTTCGTCGCTGGTCGCGGTCACCGCCTTCGGCGCCACCGCGGCCCTCAACTACGCGGCCTCCGGTCTCGTCTCATGGCGGCTCGCCGCGACCTTCATTCTGGGCGGCGTGCTCGGCGGCCTCGTCGGCGGGCGCCTCGCGCACGCGCTCGGCGGCAAGCGCGGCGCGCTCAACACCGTCTTCGCGGCCGTGATCGCGCTGACCGCGATCTACATGCTGGTTCGCAGCACGACGGGTTGATTTACTCGAGCATGATGTTTTCCGAAAACCGGCATCCACCCCCGACCAGGTCGGGGGCGGGCTTTTTCGGGATCATGCTCTAGCGGTTCCGTGCCCGGGTGCGCGCCGCCTTCTTGGCGGCGGCGGAACGGCCGGCAGCGCCCTTGGTCCGCGCCGCCTTGTTGGCGGCGGCGGACCGCCGTGACGCCGTCCGCCGCGACGCTGCTCGCTTCTCCTGCCGCGAGAGCGATCGCCGCGAGGCGGCGCTACGCGGCTCGCGCTTGAGCACGCGCTCGACGGCGCGCGAGACGCGCGGTCGGCGCTTCGGCTTGCGCTTTCCCTGGCCAACCTCGTAGGCGTACTTGGCGCTGCGCCGCGTGCTCTTCTTGGTCGTACCCTTGCGCGGCGGCGGCAGGTCGACACCGGCGCGGCGCGCCTCGGACAGGCCGATGGCGATCGCCTGCCGGCTCGAACGGGCGCCGTGCTGCCCGCGGCGGATCTTGCCGATCTCGGCGCGGACGAACTCGCCCGCCTGGGTCGACGCCGACTTGCCCTCGCGCTTGTCCTTGCGCGCCTTCTCGATGGTTCGCTTGTCAGGCATTGGGTCTGCTTCCGATTGTCACCTCCAGCGTCAACGCACCGACACGCGGATTTGATCCCGCTGCTTGCGTGGTGCGTGGAACGGTGTATCGCTGTCGCCATGACGGCACGCGCCGAGCCAATGCATGTCGACACCGACGTCCTGATCATCGGATCGGGCGGCGCCGGCATGTATGCGGCGATCGAGGCGGCGCGCGGCGGCGCCAGCGTTTTCCTGCTCGACCGCAGCCTGATCGGGCGCGGCGGCGCGACCGTGATGGCGCAGATGACGGTCGCGGTCGCGCTCGGCGCGGAGACGCCCGACCACTGGCGCCATCACCTCGCCGACACCATTCAGGCCGGGCGCGGCCTGACCGACGAGCGGCTCGCGCGCCTCCTGTGCGAGGACGGCCCCGACTGCATCCGCGAGATGGACGCCTGGGGCGTCGGCTGGGCGCGCCGCGACGGCCACATCACCCAGGCCTTCGCGCCCGGGCACGATCGCCCGCGCTGTGCCTATGTGGACTTCCTCAACACCGGCCCGGCGGTGTCGAAGACGCTGCGCACGGTGGTCAACCGGACGAGCGGCATCCGCAAGGCCGGCGACCTCCTGGTGGTCGATCTGGTGCGCCACCACGGCGAGGTCACGGGCGCGGTCGCGCTGCATCTTGCGACCGGCACGCCCGTCACCATTGCCGCCAAGGCGACCATCGTCGCGGCGGGCGGCCTCACGCGGCTCTACCGCCGCAACAGCGCCTCGGCCAACATGGGCGGCGACGGCTACGCGCTCGCGCTGCGCGCGGGCGCGCCGCTGATCGACATGGAGTTCGTGCAGTTCTTCCCGATCGGGCATCTGGCGCCGCGCCTCATCGGCATGGACCCGATCATGTGGGATCCGTTCCGCTACAAGCTCGGCGGCCGCCTGCTCAATGCCGATCGCGAGGAGTTCACGGAGCGCTACGGCACCCGCGAGGACGGCAAGTACGTGATCACGCGCGACCTCGCGACCTACGCCATCATCAAGGAGGTGGAGGCCGGCCGCGGCTCGCCGCATGGCGGCGCTTATCTGAGCTTCGAGCATTGCTCGGCCGAGGCGCTGCGCGCGGCGTTCGGGCCGGTGATCGACCGCCTCGCCGCCAACAACATCGATCTCACCAGGATGCCGGTCGAGGTCGCGCCGATCGCCCATTATCACATGGGCGGCGTCGCGGCCGACCCACACATGCAGACCGAGGTTCCGGGGCTGCTGGTCGCCGGCGAGGCGGTCGGCGGGGCGAACGGCGCGAACCGGCTGTCGGGCAATGCGATTACCGAGGCCTTGGCGTTCGGCCGGCGCGCCGGGCGGACGGCCGCCGCGCGAGCGCGTGACGGGCGCCACGGCTTCATGAGGGCGGATGCGCGCGCGGCACTCGATCTCGTGACGGCCGACGGCGGCGCCGACCTCAACACGGCGGCGATGATCCAGACGCTGCAGGCCACCATGGCGGACGACGTCGGCCCGTTCCGGACGCAGACGAAGCTTGTGCACGCACTCGCCGCCATCGACCAACTCGCCGCCGCGCTCGGCGAACGGCCGGGCGGCGACGGCGGGCGCTTCGACATGCGGCGGATCGAGTGGTTCGACCTGCGCAATATGCTCATGGTCGCGCGCATCGTCGCGCAGGCCGCGGTGCAGCGCACCGAAAGCCGCGGCGCGCACCAGCGCGAGGATTTTCCGGGCATGCTGCCCGAGTGGCAGGTCAACCAGGTCGCAGGCCTGCGTGATGGCGAGGTTACATTCGCGTCGGTGCCGGTCGACGCCGAGGTCGCGGCGCAATGAGCAAGACCGCGACGCTCAAGGTCTGGCGCGGCCTCGACGCCGAGCGGGGGCGTTTCGAGCGCTACGAGGTGCCGTTCGAGCCCGGCCAGTCGGTGCTCGATGGGCTGCGCTGGATCCGCGCCAACCGCGACCCTTCGCTGGCGATCCGCTTCTCCTGCATCAACGCCAATGCGTGCAAGGAATGCATGATGGAGCTCGACGGCGCGACCGTCTACGCCTGCACGGCGCGGCTCGAGTCGCGCGAGATGGAGCTCAAGCCGCTGCACAACAAGAAGCTGGTGCGCGACCTGGTGACCGAGATCGCGCCGCCGGCGGAGAGATTCAAGGGATAGCGCCATCCCACTCCGTCATGCCCGGGCTTGTCCCGGGCATCCACGACTTACTAGCATCGCGTGAAGAAAGACGTGGATGGCCGGGACAAGCCCGGCCATGACGAGGAGGTAACATGCCCGACATCCCCATCACGGTCGCTTGCGGCGACTACGACCGTGTGCGGGCGCTGCGCGAGGGCAAGGTGGGCATCGCGGGCTGCGCCGTCACCTATTCGACCGTCACGGCGAACGAGCTGTTCGTGCGCAACCTGAAGCACCAGGAGTTCGACGTCTCCGAGATGTCGTTCTCGACCTACATCACGTTGAAGAGCCGAAACCTGCACGACTACACGGCCGTGCCGGTGTTTCTCTCGCGCGCGTTCCGCCATTCGGGGATCTTCGTGCGCAGCGACCGGGTCGCCTCCCCGGCCGACCTCAAGGGCAAACGGGTGGGCACGCCTGAATATCTCACCACCATGATGGTGTGGCTGCGCGGGCTGTTGTCGGACGAATACGGGATCGCGCCGTCGGACTTGCATTGGAGGCTCGGCGGCCTCGAGCAGCCGTCGACCAAGGCGGGCGCGCCCGACCCGGTCGCGGGCGTCGAGATCGAGAACATTCAGGCCGGCAAGACGCTCGCCGGCATGCTGGCCGCGGGTGAGATCGACGCGATCTTCTCGGCGCGCCCGCCGTCGTGCTTCGAGAAGGGTGCGCCGCATGTCGGACGGCTGTTCGCCGATACGCGCGCGGCGGAGCAGGCCTACTACAAGAAGAGCGGCGTCTATCCGCTGATGCATGCGGTCGGCATCCGCAACTCGCTGGTGGAAGCGCATCCGTGGATGGCGCGCGCCGTGTTCGATGCGTTCCGCAAGGCGAAGGAGATGGCGATCGCGGATTTGCAGAAGCTCGCGGCCTTCTCGGTCACGCTGCCGTGGGTCGAGGCCGAATTCCGCGCGACGCAGGCGGTGCTCGGCAGGGACATCTGGCCGTACGGGCTCGAGGAGAACCGAAAGGCGATCCAGACGTTGTGCCGGTACCTGCACGAGCAGGGATTCACCGGACGGCGGATGCAGGTCGAGGAATTGTTCGCGCCGATGTTGCCGTAGGGTGGGCAAAGCGAAGCGTGCCCACCATCACGAATTCGGACCTCGCCGCAGGCGCGTGAGCACGGCGCTGCGCGCCTTTGCCCACCCTACAGTCCCAAGGGTCTCCACTTACGGAGTCGCAGAGACCCCGGCGAACGGCCCGCAATCATTGGCCGGCGGCCCCGCCGTGCCTATCGGGGTGTTGAGCGACGGCGAGTTCGCGAAATCGAACATGTCCTCGAGCCTGTCGGCGAACTGGTCGCGGCGGGTCAGGTGCGGATGATCATTGGCCTCGCCGTCGAACGGCACCATGAAGCGCCTCTCGATCAGCGCCAGCACCGAGGTGTGATCGCTGACCGCGTGGGAAACATAGTGCGGCTTGGAGAACGGCGACACGGCGATGAACGGGATCCGGACGCCGAGTTGATCGAAGCTCGCGCATTCCGGCGGGAACGGGCCCGTCGGGTTCGCCGCGAAGGCGGGGCAAAGCGCCGCCGCGTTGGCGACGCTGCTGTCGGCGGGGTTCACGAAGTTGGTGGAGCACTCCGCGCCCGCCCCCGGCTGGGCGCTCGCCGGCGGGAACGAGGCGTCGGCGCATTGCCCCGGCGCAATGTTGTCCGGCGTTCGCGTGCCGCCCTGCGGCGCCCGCGGCGGCTTGACGTGATCGTAGAAGCCGCCGTGCTCGTCGTAGGTGATGAAGATGATCGTGTCCTTCCAGTAGGGCCCGTTGCGCACCGCATTGACGAGCTGCGACACGAAAGCCTGGCCGCGCTGGATATCCGCCGGCGGATGCTCATCGTTCTCGGCGGCGCGCGAGAAGAAGCCGAAATTGGGATCGACGAAGGAGACTTGCGGCAGCGCCGGCACGCCCGGCACCCCTCTCACCTGGGCGAGGAACACCGGGTAGGGAAGGAAATGGGGATCAACGCCGGTGGCCGAGAACAGGCGGAAGCTGCCGCCGGAGGGAACGTCCTGGAAGTAATTCGCCCAGGTGACGGCGTGCTTTTCGAGCAGATCGAAGATCGTGCCGGTCAACGGCCTGTAGCCGCCGGGCGGCGGGATAATGTCGCTCGTCGTCAGATGACCGAACGAGGTGGCCGCCAGCGAATAGGCCCGGTTGGGGAAAGTCGGGCCGAGCACCGAGGAGAAGTGGCGATCGCTGATGGCGAATTTCTGGGCCAGCTCGTAATAGAACGGGATCTCGGCCTGGGTATAGAAGCCCATCGTCTCGTCTTCGAGCGGGCTCTCGTTTCCGTTGTCGATCTGCTCGGTCAAATCGTTCTGCCGCACGAAGCCGTCGGCGCGAAAGTGGCGCAGCGATGCATTTGGATTGGCGAAATTGGCCTCGCGATGGGTGCCGACCCAGCCGTGATCGAGATCCGGTTTGACGCAACGATTGGTGTTGTGGAAAGCGAAGACTTTGCGGCCGCCGTCGGCGTCGAGGTTAGCGTTGGCGCAGCGCAGCGAGCCGTCGTTCATCACCTTGCATGTTAGGCCGTCGACGCAGCCATGATCGTCGGCGCGACACGCATCCTGGTTGTCGGAATTCGCGTCACGATCGCCATCCTGATCGCGCGCCGCGTGGTAGACGCCGCCCGGCACGTAGGCGAGCGCGCCGAAGTAATTGTCGAAGGAATGATTTTCCTGCATCACCACGATGATGTGCTTCAGGTTCTGCAGGGCCAACCCGTTATTGGGCGCGCCATCGTCTGCCGAAGCCGCCCCCGGCGCGAGCAGAAGCGCAAGACACGCGACCATGGCGATGCGGAACGAAATGACTCGCATAACGGCCCCCTCAAGCATGTTACGATTTTGTCCAGGATGACGGCGGTCAGGCGGCGAGGACCCGCGCCGGAACTCCAGCGCGAGATGTCATCAAGCAAAAATTAGCCGTCTTGCTTGATGGTTCGATGACAGCGCGGCCATCAGCTCGCGCCCGCCGTAGGGTGGGCAAAGGCGCATTGTGCGGCATCATCGCGTGGGCAAAATCGCCGATGCGCCTTTGCCCACGCGAGGTCAGGGTCCTGCGATTTTGCCCACCCTACACGCTAGTCGTGATGATGGTGGTGCCCGTGACCATGATGATGGTCATGCGCATGATCATGATCGTGCTCATGATCATGATGATGCAGCCGCTGGCGCGGGCGCGGGCCGCGCGGGTCCTCGCTGAACACCAGTGACTTGATGGTCACCGGCACCGTGTTCGAGGGCAGCCGGATGCGGCCGAGGTCGATGTAGTCGAAGTCCCACAGCACCACGCCGTCGATGACCAGAAGCTCGGTCGCGACATCGAACTCGTCGCGCAGGATATGGCCCAGCGTCTGCGCCACGTCGCCGTCGAGCATGATGTAGAGCGCCTGGCCGCGCGCGATGCGGTCGGCAAGCCCGCGCCGGATGCCTTTCGCGAAGGCGGCGAGCCGCTCGTAGGCGGGCACGCCCTGCCAGCGGAACGCGAGCGCGATCTCGCGCTCGTCCTCGACGTCGAACGCGACGATGTGGCCGCGGATCGCCTGGGCGACCGCGTCGGGATCGATCATCTCGGTGCACACGTAGGGCGGCTGCAGGACCTGCAGGTTGCGGCGCGGCAGCAGCTCG
>Ga0126371_10003584_pt1 | contig 13603 bp, 10 predicted proteins | sample PanSoiMetaPlot_4_FD_110145 | JGI IMG/M metagenome (GOLD analysis project Ga0126371, IMG submission 110145) | Tropical forest soil microbial communities from Panama - MetaG Plot_4 | ecosystem: Environmental > Terrestrial > Soil > Tropical forest > Bulk soil | place: Panama | collected 2016-02-17 | reverse complement strand
GCCCTCCGCCAGGGCGGCTTCAGCTGCCAGGTGGGAGTCGCCGACGGTCTGTTCGCTGCCGGGCTGGCAGCCCGCACCGGGACGGGCGCTCTGGTTGTCCCGCCCGGCCAGACGCCGGAATTCCTCGCGAAGTTCGGAGTCGGTGTCCTCGGCATGCCCGAGCTGTGCGAGCTGCTGCCCAGGCTGGGCATCGAGACGCTAGGTCAGCTGGCCGGGCTGCCCCCTGCCGAGGCAGCCAGCCGATTCGGGCCGGCGGGAAAGCTCGCCTGCCGGCTGGCCCGCGGGCTCGACCCGCGCCCGCTGATCCCGCGTCCGCCGGCAGCTGACCTGTCCGCGGCGATGGAATTCGACCCGCCCGCCGAGCAGTCGGAACCGGTGGTCTTCACGGCTAAGACGCTGGCCGATCAGATGCATGACCGACTGGCGGCTGCCGGGCTCACCTGCGTCCGGGTCCGGGTTGATGTGCGCTGCGCGGACGGGACAGAGGTCAGCCGGCTGTGGCGGCACGACGGCCTGCTGTCGGCACTGGCGGTAGCCGAGCGCGTCCGGTGGCAGCTCGACGGCAAGACAAGCCCCGGAGGCATCATCCTGCTGCGCCTGATCCCGGACCAGCTGGCGCGCGCGACCGGGCGGCAGCTGGCGCTGTGGGGTGACGCGGTCGCGAGCGACCGGGTCGCCCGCGCGGCAATCCGGGTGCAGGCCATGCTGGGACACGAGCGGGTGACCCGCCCCGTGCTGGCCGGCGGCCGGCGGCCAGCCGAGCAGGTGCTGCTCGTGCCCTTCGGCGACGCCGGTGTGCCGCAGCGTCCGGCGGACCGCCCGTGGCCAGGACAGATCCCGGCACCGGCGCCGGCCACGGTGTACCCGGCGCCGCGGCATGCCAGCGTGACCGACTCCTCCGGCGCTGCCGTGTCGGTGAGCGGACGGGCCGGGCTGTCTGGTGCGCCGGCCCTTCTCGCCGTCGACGGCGGCCCGATCTGCCCGGTGACCGCCTGGGCCGGGCCGTGGCCAGTCACGCAGCGCTGGTGGGATCCGCAGCAGGCCTGTCGTCAGGCCAGGTTCCAGCTCATCACCGGTGACGGTGCGGCCTGGCTGGCGGTGCTGCAGGACGGGCGCTGGCTGATCGAGGCCCGTTACGACTAACCGGGCCCATCGGTCGGGTGTCAGCGCTAGCGCTGACTGCGCTGGTGGCTGCTAGTACGCCGGAAAGCTAACGGGCATGCCGGGGCGGCGCGGGTCGGTGCGCCGTTCGGCATGCCCGTCAGCAGCCTGTTTACGAGGAAGAGCTACGGTACGTGTGGGGTGTGGGCCCGTCCCTGGGAAACCAGAGACGGGCCCCGCTTGGACCTGAGGCCCTAGCGCGCCGAGGTTCTAGCGCGGGCTCAGGTTGAGGATGACTACTTCATCGGTGCCGGAACCGGCTCCGTTGTTGGTGCCAGAAGGCTGCCCCGTCTCATACGGGTTCTGTTCGGTAGGCCAGCCGACGAAGTGCTGCGAGTTGTACTCGAACCACTCCGACGCCGTGGTGACCGGAATGACCGGCAGGTTCGCCGCCACGAAGTCCTGGATCATGGCCAGGTCAGCGGTCTGCTGTGCCACGGTCGAGTCGCCGGCGAGCTTAGCCAGCTGGGCATCTATCTGCGGGTTCTTGAGCCCCTCGTAGTCGCCGGTGGCGGACTTGCCGGGGTTGAGCGAGCTGTCCAGCCAGTTGTCGTACAGGTTGTACGGCGTCAGGCCGTTGTTGGACCAGTGCTCGGCCAGCGAGAAGTTGCCGTCTGCCATGTCGGCGTTCCACGCGTCGACGGTGATGCCCTGGAAGTTGGCGTTGATGCCAGCCGCCTTGAGCTCCTGCGCGACGATGGAGCCGACCTCCGCGTAGTCGGTGTAGGCCGACGGCGCGATGAGCGTGACGTCGACTTCCTTGCCGCCCAGCGCGTAGAAGCCAGCCGAGTTCTTCTTGTATCCGGCGTGCTCCAGGATCTGCGCGGCCCCGGACGAGCTGCCCGTTGCGGACACCGTGGCGCTGCCCGACGAGCCCGCCCACTGCTGGAACGTCGGGAGCGTGAGGCCGCTCGTGGCGAGCACCGGGTTCTCCAGGCCCGCCTCACCCTCGGAGGCGATCACGTTGCGGTTGATCGCCGCGCTGATCGCCTGCCGAACCGGCAGCTGGTTGGTCGGCCACTTGTTCAGGTTCGGCATCAGGGCGTTGGTGCTGCCTGGTGCCTCCCAGAAGTGGTGGTAGGCCGGCGCCTTGTTGACGAAGTTCTTCTGCAGCCCGGGGATGAAGTTTCCGGTCCAGTCGATCGCCCCGGAGAACAGAGCCGACAGCGCGCCATTGTTAGAGGTGTAGACGGGGAAGTAGACGTTCTGGATCTTGACCTTCGCGAGCTGCCAGTAGTTCGTGTTCTTCGTCAGCGTGAAGCCCTGCGGAGTGAAGGTCTTCAGCACGTAAGGCCCGGTGCCGATGGGCTTGGCGTCGGTGAACGTCGTCGGGTCGCTTTCCTTGCTCCAGACCGACTGGGGCAGGATCGGCACGCCGGCGATGTACTGGAGGTTGGTGTACTGCGCGCTCGGGAACGTGATGGTGACCGTGTTGCCAGAGCTGGTCACGCTGTTGATCTTCAGTCCGGCCAGGTTGATCGCGGCGTGCGCCTTCACGTAGTTGTAGGTGAAGACCACGTCGGCGGGGGTCATCGGGGTGCCGTTACTCCACTTGACACCCTGACGAATCGTGAACGTGATGGACGTGCCGCCTGCGCCCCAGGTGTAGCTGGTGGCCAGCCACGGGTAGTACTTCGGAGGCGCGGCCAGGTCGAACTGCAGCAGTGGCTCGTAGATGAGGCCGGTGGCGCCCATGCCCTGCGGCGCTACCGTCGACACGAACGGGTTGAAGTCGTCGGTGATGGCGCTCTCGGGCGAGCTCTCCATCACCAGCGTGTTCGACCTCGACGAGCTGCCGCCGCTGGACGACCCAGACGAACCACAGGCGCCGAGTCCGACCGCAAGCAGACCGGCCGCAGCGACCGCTGCGAGCCCTCTGTGCGTCAGGAGTTTCGTACTCATGCTTACCTTCCTGAGTCCTTGCGAATCCAATCCCTGATAGCGGGAGTGCGGGCTAACTGGTGGGGTCCTCACCCCCTTCGCGCGCGGCGGCTAGGGACGGCGCCGCGACATCGAGGCGCCAGCACGCGGCGGCCCTGGTCGCCGTCACGGGCAGCAATGGGGGCGCTTCCGCTCGGCAGCGGTCGGCCACGAACGGGCAGCGGGGGCTGAACGGGCAGCCGGTCTCGGCCGCGTCGACGACGGCAGCGCCCGAGGCAAGCTGGCTGACCCCGACGGCCCCGTTCCCTCCATCGCGAAGCGCTCCGCCGAGGTTGTCTGGATCAGGTGCCGATCGGACCAGCAGCTGTGTGTACGGATGCGCAGGCTGCTGGGTGATGTCTTCGGCGGGCCCGCGCTCGACGATCTGGCCGGCATACATGACCAGGATCTCGTCGGCAAAGTACCGGGCCGAGGCGATGTCGTGCGTGATGTACAGCAGGGCGAGCTGGAACCGCTTGCGCAGATCGTCAAGCAGGCTGAGCATCTCCAGCCGGATCGACACGTCGAGCATCGACACCGGCTCGTCGGCGAGCAGTACGCGCGGGTTGGCGGCCAGCGCCCGCGCGAACGACACTCGCTGCCGCTGGCCGCCGGACAGCTCGTGCGGGTACTTGGCGAGGAAAGTGTCGGCCGGTGTGAGCCTTACCTGTTCCATGAGCGCGCTCGCCCGCTCGCTGACCTGCTCACTGGACAGCTCACGGTGGTGCAGCCGCAGCGGCCGCTCGACGTGGTACCGCACCGTGTGGACCGGGTTGAGTGACGCGAACGGGTCCTGGAAAACGAGCTGGACCTCGCTCTTGTACTGCCGGAATGCCCGGCGCGAGCGAACGCGGACCGGCTTTTCGGCCAGGCTGATCGTCCCCGCGGTCGGCTGTTCCTGCCCGGCCAGCAGCTTGGCGACGGTGGACTTGCCCGAGCCGCTCTCGCCCACGAGCGCCACGACGGCTCCCTGATAGAGGGCGAGCGAGACGTCCCGGACTGCGTGCAGGTGGGAGCCGCCGCCGATCCGGAAGTCCTTCGTCAGATTGCTGGCGACGAGCAGCGGGGTGCCCGTCACGGCTGAAACAGTGGTCACGGCGTCACCTCGCTGGCTTCCTGCGGGCTGTCCACTTCAGCCGCCGCGTCGGGCAGTACGAACGGGCAGGCGGTCACGTGGCTCGGGTCGGCCGATGTGCGCACCCGCGCCAGGGTCACGTCGATCTCCCGGCACGCGTCGGTGCCCTCGGTGCACCGCGGCAGGAACGGGCAGCCGGGGGGCAGGCTCAGCAGGTTGGGTGGCGTGCCGGGGATGCCGGCCAGTTCCTTGCGCGGGCCGCGAAGGGACGGGAAGGAACGCAGTAGCCGCTTGGTATAGGGGTGCGACGGTTCGTGGTGGATCTCGGCCGCGGTACCGACCTCCATCAGCTGCCCCGCGTACATGACGGCGATCCGGTCGGCGAGCTCGAGCAGCAGCGAAAGGTCATGGGTGATGAACAGGATCGCGAAGCCGAGCTCATTCTTCAGCTCCAGGATCTGCTTGAGGATCTCCCGCTGGATCACGACGTCGAGCGCCGTCGTGGGCTCGTCCATGATGACGATCTCGGGGTCGGTGGCGAGCGCCATCGCGATCATGACCCGCTGCCGCATGCCGCCCGATAGCTCGTGCGGGTAACTGCGCAGCCTGGCCCGCGAGATGCCTACCAGGTCGAGCAGCCCGGCCGCCTTGTCGGCGGCCTGCTGCCGGGTCAGCCGCAGGTGCGCGCGGATGACGTCCTCGAGCTGGTCCGCGACGTTCAGCACCGGGTTCAGCGCGTTCATCGCGCTCTGGAACACGATGGCGATCTCCCGCCATCGCAGGCTGGTCAGCTGCTCCGGCGTGAGTTGCATGACGTCCACCGGACGCGGCATGCGACGGCCCCTGTACGTCACGCTGCCGCCGGTGATGACGGCCGGCGCGCGCAGCAGCCGGCACGCGCCGTAGGCGAGCGTCGACTTGCCAGAACCGCTCTCGCCGACCAGGCCGACTACCTCGCCGGCGTGCAGGTCCAGGCTGACCTGGTTGACGGCGCGCACGTCGCCGGCGGGCGTGCGGTAGGCGATCGAAAGATCGTGAATGGATAGGACCGGTCCGCCGACGGCTATCCCGTCGGCGCCATCCGGGCGCTGGAGGGGAACGGGGTCGTCCCGCTTGATCGTCATCGGCCCGCCTCACTGCGCTTGGGGGAGCTCAGATAGGCCTCGCGCGAGAAAGACCGCAGGAAGGCGGCGACCCGGCTCGGCGTGCGTTCCGGCTGTTCGAAGGTGGCGTGCAGCACCGGCGTGGGAGCGGTCGGCTGCAGCCGGCGTCCGTTGATTTTGGGCCGCTCGTTGGCGTCGCGCAGCCGCGGGTTGCCGAGCTCGTCGATGCCGGTGTTCAGCAGCACGAGCGAGGTGCCCATGAGCGCAACAGCGAGGCCAGGCGGCACGAACCACCACCACGCGCCCAGTTGCAGCGCCTGCTGGCTCTCCGCCCAGTAGAGCATCGTGCCGAGACTCCAGCTGGACAGGTTCGTGAGGCCGATGAACGCGAGCGCCACTGAGGTGCCGATGGCATAGAGCACGGTGTTCACGAAATTGGCGGCAATGAGGCTGACCTGGTTCGGCACGATCTCAAACGCGAGGATCCGCCATGTGTGGTCGCCAGTCTCGCGTGCGGCCGCGATGAAGTCGCGGTTGCGGATGGACAGCGTCTGCGCCCGGATGACGCGGGCGCCCCACGGCCAGCCGAGACCGGCGAGCACGAGAATGGTTGCGGTCTGGCCGGTGCGCGGCAGGTAGCCCAGCAGCACGATCAGCAGCGGCAGCGCGGGGATGACCAGGACCACGTTGCTGAGCAGCAGCAGAACCTCGTCCCAGACGCCGCCGAGGAACGCGGCGGTCACGCCGACGAGCACCGACAGCGCGGTGGCGATGATGCCGACCAGCAGGGCGAGCTCGAGGGTCAGCCTGATGCCGACCAGGAGCTGGGACAGCACGTCCTGGCCGCTCTGGGTGGTGCCGAGCAAGTGAGCGGCGGATGGCCCGGCCAGGGACAGATTGGGCGCCGGATTCTGGTAGCCAGGGTCGTACGGCGCGACCATCGGGCCGATGATCGCCGCGAGCACGAAGAACCCGAGCAGGGCGGCGCCGACCTTAGCCTTCAGCGGCAGCCGCCGCCACCGGCCGAGCTGGCGGGGCGGCGCGGCTAGTTGAGCCGGGGTGGTGGTGATCGGCAGCGCGGCGGTCATCGGACGGCCTCCCTCGCTCGCGCGCGGGGATCCGCGAGGACGATGACGATGTCGACGATGAGGTTGGCCAGCAGCACGGCGAACGTGATGACGAGGAAGATCGCCTGTGTCAGCGGGAAGTCGTCGGACGTGACGGCGTTGACCAGCAGCAGGCCGATACCGGGATAGGAGAAGACGATCTCCATGATGATCGCGCCGGAGACGACGAAGCCGAGCGCGAGGCCGAACCCCTGCAACTGCGGCAGCAGCGCGTTCCGGGCCGCGTACGTGTACACGATGCGCCGGTTGGGGAGCCCTTTCGCCTGCGCAGCAAGGACGTAGTCCTCGCCGATCGTCGTGATCATCACGTTGCGCATCTGCAGCATCCAGCCGGCGACCGACGTGATGACGATCGTGAACGCCGGCAAGAGCGAGTGGTAGACCGCGCTCGAGATGAAGTCCCAGTGCCAGCCGGGGACGAGGCCCTGCCCGTAGCCGGAGCCGATCGGGAACACGTGCAGGTTGAGGGCCAGCACCGTGAGCAGGATCAGCGCGAGGAAGAAGTACGGGATGGCCTGCAAGAACATGAGCGCAGGCAGCAGTCGGTCGGCCCAGCCGCCGTTCCGCCAGCCGGCCAGGATGCCGAGGACGGTGCCGAGGAAGAAGGCGATCACCGTCGCGGTGCCTACCAGTGTCAGCGTCCACGGGATCGTCTCGCCGAGGATGGTCGACACCGGCGCCGGATACTCCGAGGAGGAGATGCCGAAGTTCAGGTGCACGATGTCGCCGAGGTAGCTGACGTACTGATGCCAGAGCGAGCCGGCTTTACCGACGCCGAGCATCGCCTGAATCGCGTGGTAGGCCGTGGGTGTCAGGTCGGGGAACTTGGACATCACGGCCTCGACTGCGTCGCCTGGCATCGCCCGCGGGATGAAGAAATTGGCGGTCACTGCCACCCACAGGGCGACCACGTAAAAGGCCAGGCGGCGCGCGATGAACGGCATCGTTGCGACCTCCTAACTCACGGGAATCGGGGACGAATGACGGCGGCCGCGCCCCGGCGTCTCCGCCGGACAGCCGCAGCTGCGCCGGAGCACGAGGCTGGTCGGCAGCAGTTCGACCTGTGGCGGCAGGTCGGGCGCGGCAATGCGCTCGAGCAGGCGGGCGCAGGCCCGCTCGCCGAGCAGCCGCATCGGCTGGTGCACGGTAGTCAGTGACGGGTGGGACAGGCTTCCGGGGAAGATGTCGTCGAATCCTGTCACCGCAAGGTCATCGGGTACGCGCACACCGCCCCGGGTGAGCGCCTGCAGCACGCCGATGGCCATCTGGTCGTTGGCGCACACGACGGCGTCGGGGAGATCGTCCCGGCGGGCCAGCAATAGCTCACCGGCCTCGACACCGCTCTGGACGCTGAACCGGCCGTTGTACGTGCCAACCAGCGCGGTGCGCGGATGCTCCTGCAGGACCTCGCTGAGGCCGAGCCTGCGCTCCTTGGCGTCCGGCGCCGTCGCTGGCCCGTCGACGTGGAAGATCCGGCGCCGGACGTGGACGTCAACCAGGTGCCTGACAAGGGCTGCTGAGCCGTCGCGGTTGTCCGCCGTGACAACATCGGCTGCCTGACTCGTCGGGTCGCCGGAGACGGCCACGACCGGCATCCGCTCCGCCAGCCGGGTCAGCTCCTCTGGCGGCACGATGCCCTCACCGACGAGGAGCCCGTCGACCTTGCCGGACAGCGTATGCAGCCGCGCGAGGTCAGCGTTGCTGCCCTCGCGCAGGTAGGTGATGAGGAGTGACCAGTTGAGGTCGCGGATGCGCTGCTCAACCCCGCGCAGGATCTCGTCGTAGAACAGCAGGCTCATGCTCTCGATGTCGTACTGCTGTGGTGCGAGGCGCTCGACGCAGACCAGCCCGATGATGTGTTTCCGCCGGCGCGATAGGCTCTGCGCCGCGCCGTCGGGGACATAGCCGAGCTGCTCGATGACCTGTCTGACCCGTGCTCGCGTGCTATCGCGCACCCGGTCCTGGCCGTGCACGACGCGGGACACCGTCGCGGTCGACACGCCGGCGATCCTCGCGACGTCGTAGAGGGTCGCGTTGGCGGCAGGCCGAGCACCATTGTCGTCGGTTGCCGGCTCGTCCGGCGCTCGGGGCACCGGCGCGGACGCGGCGCGGCTCACCGCGGTGATGTCCGTCGCCGCGCTGCCCGCGGGGCTTGCGGCAAGCGCATCCGGTGTGCTCATAGGCCGGCCGGAAGGCATGCCGAAATGGTCTGGTAAGCCATGTGCGATCCCCTGGGGGGAAAGGGGTTGAAACTACGTAGATTAGTGGATCTAACCGCTTACATTAGCCGATCTAACCGCTTACACTAGGACCCGCCTCTAGGCCAGTCAAGGGCCTGAAGTCTTGCCGCTGGCAACGTTCCGGTAACACAAGGAGTGCTCGATGACCGCAGCGGGGATCAGCTCGGACGGTGTCCTATCCTTCCCGGCCGGCTTTACCTGGGGCGCCGCCACCGCTGCGTACCAGATCGAGGGCGGGGCGACGGCCGACGGTCGCGGACCATCGATCTGGGACACCTTCTGCCGCGTGCCCGGCATGGTCCAGCGTGGCGCGACCGGAGACGTCGCCTGCGACTCTTACCACCGTTACCGCGAGGACGTTGCGCTGCTGGCCGAGCTCGGCCTGGCTGGTTATCGGTTCTCGATCTCATGGCCGCGGGTCCAGCCGGGCGGTTCGGGACCGGTGAATCAGAAGGGCCTGGACTACTACCGCGCACTCCTGGACGAGCTTGCGTCGAACGGCATCGCGGCGGCGGTCACGCTGTATCACTGGGACCTGCCGCAGGAACTGCAGGACGCAGGCGGCTGGGCGGCCCGCGCGACCGCCGAGCGGTTTGCCGACTACGCCAGGCTGATGGCCGAGCAGCTGGGTGACCGCGTGACGCGCTGGATAACGCTGAACGAGCCGCAGGTCGTCGCGAGCCACGGGTACCGCGATGGCGTGCACGCTCCGGGTGTATCCAACGACGCCGCCGCGGCGGCCGCGACGCACCACCTGCTGCTCGCGCACGGCCTCGCGACGCAGGCGCTGCGCAGCGTGCACGCTGTGACGCCGGTGGGCATCACGCTGGACATGCACCCGGTAAGGCTGGCCGACGAGTCGTCTTCGGAGGCGCTGGAGCTGGCGAGGCTGGTCACCGACGCGGAACTGAATGGCCTGTTCCTGGAGCCGGTCCTGCACGGCAGGTATCCGGAGCACGCCAGGGCCGTGCTGCTGCCCGGACCGGACCAGATCGCCGACGGCGACTTCGCGACCATCAGCCAGCCCCTCGACTTCGTCGGCGTCAACTACTACTCGCCGGTGTTCCTGCGCGCTGGCGACGCCCACGACCTGCGCCAGCACGAGGAGCCCGCGCAGTGTGAGCTTCCTGGCGTGGTCGAGTACCGGCCGGCGGATCTCGACCGGACGGCCATGGGCTGGCTGGTCGACGCGGAGGGCCTGTATGAGCTGCTGGTGCAGGTCTCTGACTCAGCGCCGGGCCTGCCGCTGTACATCACCGAGAACGGCTGCGCGGCGGAGGACTATGTCGATGCCAGCGGGACGATCAACGACGTCGACCGGATCGACTACCTGCATCAGCACCTGGAAGCGGCAGCGCGAGCAGTGAAGGCAGGAGTCAACCTCGCGGGCTACTACGTGTGGTCACTGCTGGACAACTTCGAGTGGGCGTGGGGCTATCAGCGCCGGTTCGGCATTGTGTACGTCGACTTCGAAACCCAGCGCCGGATACCCAAGAACAGTGCCCGCTTCTACTCCCACGTGGTCCGGGCGAACGCGGTCCCCGCATTCCCGCTGGACGGGGTCGGCTGAGTTACCCGGTCCGCCTGGCCAGGTCCTTGACCATGATCAGGCACGGATTCTCGGGTCCCCACAGGTCGAGTTCCTCCAGCGGCATAAAGCTCATGCCTAGGTAGAACTTGCGAGTCAGCTCGTACCCGGTGTCGGGCTTGCTCGGACCCCGTGTCTTGACCTGCAGCAGCCAGCACCCGTCGGCGATGAGGTCGGCCTCGAGCGCCGCAACCAGCGCGCGGCCGACCCCGTGCCGGTGCAGGCTCGGCTCAACCGCGAGCAAGTGGATCTCTGCGGCTTCGGCGAAGTGCCGGCGGGCCAGCAGCACGCCGACCGGGTCAGCGTGCGCAGCCTCAGCCCGCGCAGCCAGCCGGGCGAGATATGTGGGCAGCTCGCGGGCTGACTCGACGTACTCGGCGTTCGAGGCGGGTATGCCGAACCAGTGCGGCAGCGATGCGAGCAGCCGCTCCACGGTGGCCGGGTCTTGCTGCCCGGTGGTGACCTGCCAGCGTGCCTCGACCACGCCTGCACCATACCGACTTCGCGGCGGGTGGCGCGCGCTCCATGGGCGCCACCCGCGGCTTCAGCATCGCAATACCGGGCTCTGGTAACTATGCGACCGTCAAGCTGGTCCAACGCTGCGGACCTGGCGGATCGCGGCTACTGAGTCCGCCCTTCGGTCAAGCCGAGGTGCGGACTCAGCGGCAGGCAGCCGTGACATCACAGGTTCATGGCAGGATCGACGGGCGGTTAGTTCGCCACCTGCGGGAAGGCGACCGGACTACGGTTCCCGTTCTGATCAACGGCACGAACGCCGAACTGCACGTTGTCCTTGGAGATGTCGAGCGTTACCGAGGTGACGTTGCCGACGGGGATCGCACTGGTCCAGTCCTGCACCGTCGTCTCCCGCATCACCACCTCGTATCCGGTCAGGTTTTTCTCTGGGTTGGCGTTCCAGGTGAGCGTGGTGAGGTTGGTGCCCGGCAGACCCGGCGGCGGAGCCGTGTGGATCTGCAGATTACTGGGCGTGCTGGGCGAGGAGGCCAGAGCCCACAAGGCGGCCACATTCACCGCGGTCACCCGCGCTACGTAGTCGAAGTCGACGTACTGGAGCAGGTCGCCGAACTGCACGCCGTTGGTCACCACGACATTCTGGTGCTCGTGGTTGAAGTTCTCCCTGGGCTCGGTGAATCTGGCCGCGGCGTAGCCATGCGCCTGGAACGAACGAGAGTCGGTGCCACGCAGGTAGCGGTCGCGCCGCCAGATCAGCCTGATGTTCATCTGCGTCAGGTTGAACGGTGCTACCGAGCTGACATACCGGCCGAGCTGACGGGACTTGCTGTCGTTTTCGCCACCGACCGTCTGAATGAGCGCGACATCGTTCGCGGTCGCGTTGGTCGGGACGCCCTCCAGGAACATCCGCATCGTGAACGGGTCGGGCGGGGTGCCGTCATGAGCATCGCCGGTGCCCACGATGTCGTTGCTGAACATGCCCTGGACGTCGTTGCCGGCCGCCGCCATCTGGGCTGCCATGAAGCTGGAGCCGAAGAGCCCTTGCTCCTCCCCGGCGACCGTGGCGAGGACGATGGTCCCTGGGAACTGCTGCGTGGCGAACAGCCGGATCAGCTCCAGCACAACGGCGACGCCAGAGCCGTCGTCGTCAGCACCCGGCGCGTCGCTGGTGAAGTCGAACACATCGAGACACCTGGAGTCCAGGTGTCCGGTGACTACATAGAACCGCTCGGGAGACGCGGTCCCCTGCAACGTGGCGATGTTGTTAGTAATGGACGTCGGCGTCGGGAGCCCGGCCGTCTGCGTGAAGGTCTGCTGCCGGACGGTCATGTTGCCGTTGGAGGCGGCGGCGAGTGCCTGCATCTGGCCGAACACCCAGGCGTTGGCCGCGCCGATGCCACGATTCGGGTCGGTCTGGCTCGACAGCGTACTCCTGGTGCCGAACGAGACCAGCTTCTCGATGATGGCCTGGATACGGTTGGGGTCGATCTGAGCGATCAGAGCCCGCAGTGCAGGGTCGAAGTTCCCTGTGTTCGAGGCCGGACCAGTGCTGGCTGATGCGGCACTGGCAGGCGCGATAACCGAGACAACAGGGACCGCGGCGACGGCGGTGGCGGCCGACGCGGAGAGGAACACGCGGCGGGTTGTGCCTTTACGAACATCATTGTTCTCCATGGCTTGAACCAAGCCTCAATCCATTCGGAAGTCAAGCCGCTCCACACTTTCAGCAAGTGTTCAGAAACTTATGTCTCGTGAGCGAACTCCGCCCGGTCCCACCGGGCGCCACCGATCTCCCGATTGTTGGAGCGGACGTGCATCTGTATGCACGAAGTATTCACGTGCGCGTCAATCGAAGGGCCGTCGGAGACCAGCCGCCCAGGCGGCTTCCCGGCATCTCATGGCGCTCTTTGGCCGCCCGGTGCTGCTCCTGCCGGCGGACGGCTAGCCTGCACTTCTACCTGGATGAAAGGTGTTGCTGTGAATCACGCGGAGGCATCCGATCTGTTCAGCCAGGCCGCCTGGGACGAGCGGTACCGGACTCGCGACAAGCTCTGGAGCGGTAACCCCAATCCCTACCTGGTGTCCGAGGTCAACGGCCTGGATCCCGGCTCGGCGCTCGATGCAGGCGCGGGGGAGGGTGCGGACGCGATCTGGCTGGCCGCGCGCGGCTGGCAAGTCACCGCTGTCGACATTTCTGCGGTAGCGCTCGAGCGCGCCGCCGCGCACGCAGCAGAGCGCCGCGCGGACATCGCCGCGCGAATCGAGTGGCGGCACGAGGAGCTGAGCTCCTGGAAGTCAGCAGGCGCGAGCTTCGACCTGGTGTCTGCGCAGTATCTGCACCTGCCGGCCGCGGTGCGCCCGGCCGTCTTCGGCCGGCTGGCGGCCGCGGTCACGGCGGCAGGGACACTGCTCATCGTCGGGCACCACCCGTCCGACCTGGAGACGACGATGCCCCGCCCGCCGATGCCCGAGTTGTTCTACACCGGTGATGACATCGCAGCGCTGCTGGACGCCAGCCAGTGGACCATCGTCACCAACGCAGCGCCGGGACGGGAGGCAACTGACCCGGACGGCAACGCGGTGACCATTCACGACACGGTGTTCCGGGCGACCAGACGGGTGGCTGGCTGAACCGGATCGGCTGGCCGTGCGGGAGCGTCGCGGCAGCTGGCTCTCAGTAGCGCGGCGCGGGACAAGCTCGTTTGGAGCGCACCAGGGCGGAGCGCCGAGACCGGCGCGAACCCGCGCGGCTGGAAGTGGAAGTCGCCAGCCGGGAGGCCGCCTCTTGGACTAGCCGCGCCTGGGGATCCAGCTCGAGAGCCACGGCTAGCGCTTCAGCTCCGGATAGCCCGCTCGCATGCCTCGCCATGGCCAGGGTCGCCAGTACGCTGGCACGCCGGCTGGCGGTGGGCGAG
>Ga0126371_10003583_pt1 | contig 13604 bp, 13 predicted proteins | sample PanSoiMetaPlot_4_FD_110145 | JGI IMG/M metagenome (GOLD analysis project Ga0126371, IMG submission 110145) | Tropical forest soil microbial communities from Panama - MetaG Plot_4 | ecosystem: Environmental > Terrestrial > Soil > Tropical forest > Bulk soil | place: Panama | collected 2016-02-17 | reverse complement strand
TCCCAAACACACTACCCCGTTGGCCGGCGGACAGAAAACAGCTCTCGGGACCGCTGTGGTTACGCTAGCAGGCGGGAAAAAGGCAAGTCAACGAACCGAAAGTTTCTTGTGAGCAGGCAGTTATCCCCGTTCTATCCAGGAAACTCTCGGGCGAAAGCCTGGCGAAGAGCTCTCGAGAGCGCCCGAGCGAACCTTCCCCGGCGTCCATTCCACCGCATCGAACCAGTTCGAGCCCGTAATCAACTTTACTGAAGCTCAACGCGGGAAAACACCTCAAGCATGGCCTGCTCTGAAGGGGGATGGAGGACGCTGGTTCTAGCAAAGTCCTCCGCTTGCGGGTAACTTGTGCCGCGAATGCGTTCGGCCGCTTGCGGCAAATCGTACGGCGTGCCGCGCAGCTCGACGTCCGGCCCCAGCACGAGCCACTGGGCACACGGACGGCCAAAAGGCATTCCCACACTCCCGGCGTTCACGACTCGAATCCTTCCAACCTGCCGGTCGAACTGCATGTGCGTGTGGCCGCAGACGACCAGGGCGGCGTTGAGTCCGGCAAAAACCGGCAAGAGCCGGCTCTCCGGTGTCAAGCGGGTGAAACACTCATTCTCGTTTCGAGGGGTGGCGTGGCAGAACAGCACCGCTCCCAACCCAGGTAAGTCGAGGCAGAGTGTTTTGGGCCACGCCGCCAGAAATCGCTGGTGTTCAGGTTGAAGCTGCTCGGCCGTCCAGCGAATGACGGGGCGATACGGTTCGGGCACAGCGCTTGGGTCCCGGCCCGCCAATTGTTCGAGGACCGCGACCTCGCCATTGCCATAGATAAACTGAACGGGGAGGTCGAGATCTCTTAAGCGCTCAACCGTCTCGACCGGCATCGGTCCGGGCAGCACGTCGCCGCCAACCACAACACGGTCTACTCCCTCCTGACGGATTTTCCCGAGGACCGCTTCGAGCGCCGGCAGGTTCGCGTGAATGTCATAGATTGCAGCGATTCGCATGACCGAGCTTTGCCGCGATGCTAGAAAATCGGCAGGGCCGTTTGCGTGGCGCCCACGGCCCAGCAACTCGAGTCGCGCACGGGCGCGAACGAGTAGCGATGCAGTGGCGTGGGCCCGTGCAGACGCAAGGCTTCCAGATGATCGGGCGTCGCGTAGCCCTTGTGACGCGCGAGGCCATATTGCGGATAGACGGCGTCCCACTCTTCCATGCGGGTGTCGCGATGGGTCTTCGCAAGAATGGATGCGGCGGCAATGGAAACGCTGCGGGCGTCGCCTTTGATCAGGGACTTTTGCTCGATGAGCACGTCGAGCTGCATGGCATCAATAAGCAGATAGTCGGGCGAGATGGCGAGCCGTTCGAGGGCGGCGATCATTGCTTGGCGCGAAGCCTGGTAGATATTCCAAGCGTCGATGCGCTGCGCGTCGACTTCCGCGACGGCCCAGGCCAGGGCGTGCTCGGAGATGCGCTTGCGGAGTTCTGCGCGCCGTTCCGCTGTGAGCTTCTTCGAATCGTCTAGACCGACAATGCGGCGCTTGGGATTGAGAATCACTGCGGCGGCAACCACCGGGCCAAACAACGCGCCCCTTCCGGCTTCATCGATGCCGGCGATGCGCGTCCAACCCAATTTGCGCGCCGCTCGCTCGAAACGGGAAGAGCAGAGCCGGCTCATCGCGTGGGATTTTAGCATGATGCGCCGTGGGTGATGCGGCGTTTTCTTGACGGAGCCACTTTTTGCGTGACAGGATACGCGGCTGCGTTTTCAAAAAATGCTTGTTCAGCAAATCGAAGGGAGAGTCCCATGCTACTTCGCAGGAAAATTCCATCTCTGCCTGGAAGACTCGTTTTTCTTTCCGCCGTTTGTCTGGTCACGACGCTCTCGTCTGCGAGGGCGCAAGGTCTCGTCAGCAGTGATCTTTCGAAAATGCGGTCCGTCGGAGGTGTGGCGCTTTCTCCGGATGGGCGCTACCTGGCCTACTCCGTCGTCATGCGTGATGAGCCGGGACGACCCTACGACCAGCTCTGGATGATGGACCTGACCACGCAGAAATCGCTTCGTTTCGGCGGCGACAAGGATCGCGGCGGCGGTCCGGTGTGGTCCCCGGACGGCAAGTGGATCGCCTTTTTCGGCCGCCTAGGAGACAAGCGCGGGCTGATGATGGCGAAGCCCGACCGCTCGGAGGTTACGGTACTGGCGTCGGCGGAAGGCACGAACAGCCCGCTACCGGGAGTCGGCAACGAAGTGACCTGGTCACCCGATGGGAAGCAGCTTGCGTACATTTCCTCTACCCCCGACAGCCGGGCGGCGGAGGCAAGCGGCGACCCGATGGTGATTACGCGCTATCTTTACAAGCCCGACGCAGGCGAAGGGATGACGCGGTTCAACGACAACCAGCGGCTGCACATTTTCGTCGTCGACATTTCCACCAAGCAAATTCGCCAACTCACGAAGGGCGACACGGATGAGCATTCGATCGACTGGTCGCCGGACGGCAAAGAGATTCTGTATTTGACCAATCCCGAGCCGAACCAGGACGAGTTCTTCAATTACGACGTGTTCGCACTGAAGCTCGCGGACCAAAGCGTGCGCCGGATCACCGCCACCGAATCGAACGAGTACGATCCCCTGTGGTCGCCGGACGGCAAGCGCATTCTTTTTCGCGGGACGCGCCGCGGCCTAACCGACCGTGAAACCACCATGGAAGATACGCACGTGTGGGTCATGAATGCGGACGGGAGCGACCGTCGCGAGATCGGCGGCGTGATGGATGACCGGCAGGGCGCGCCGCGCTGGGCACCGGATGGCACGTCGGTGTACTTCACGGTGCAGGAGCGAGGGAGCAATTATCTGGTGCGTCTGCCCGTCTCGGGCGGGAAACCGGAGTACGTTGTGAGGCAGCCCGGCTTGGTTGGCTCTTTCTCGGTCGGAAAAAACGGCGTGGTGGCCTACAGCTATGGCTCGCCCCGCGATCTCAACGAGTTGTATCTGGTGAGCGGAACCGCCGCGCCCCGCAAGCTGACCGATCTGAACACGCAAGTTCTCGCGGGGAAGCAGATCGCCGAGGTGGAATCGCTCACGTTTATCAGCAACGACAATAAGTACGAAGTCCAAGCGTTTCTGACCAAGCCGCTGGGGATGACGGCCACATCCAAACATCCGCTGATTGTAAACATTCACGGCGGCCCGCACGGGCAGAACGGCCCGGCATTCAATTTCAAGAACCAGGTGTATGCGGCGCGCGGCTGGGCTACGCTGAACGTCAACTATCGCGGCTCGACCGGTTATGGGCAGAAGTTTGCGGACGCGGTCTTTGCCGATCAAAACGGCAATGAGGGACAGGACGTTTTGTACGGCGTCAGCGCCGCGGTGCGGCGCAATCCGTGGATCGACCGCGAGCGCATGGGTATCGAGGGGGTCAGCTACGGCGGGCAACTGACGGACTGGCTGATTACCCAGACCAACGAATTCAAGGCCGCCGTGCCGATCGCGGGAATCTCCAACCTGGTGAGCTACAACTACATGACCTATTACAACCAGTATGAAGAGATGGAGTTCGGCGAGTTCCTGCACCAGGGAAATTTGATGGATGTGGCCTGGGAGCGCTCAGCGCTGAAGCATGTCGCCCAAGCGCACACGCCCACGATGCTCATGCACGGCGAAAACGACAACGACGTGCCCATCGCCGAGGCGGAACAGTTTTTCATCGCGCTGAAGGACGTGGGAACAGAAGCGGTCTTCGTGCGCTATCCGCGCGAAGGGCACGGCCTGGCGGAGACCGGCCACAATATCGATTCGATCAACCGCTCGATCGCCTGGTACGAAAAGCACTTCCCGAAACCTGGCGAGGAAGGGATCACCAACGTCCAGCCCTAGGAGGGCGGTGGCTGACTCGTGTGCCCCGCTGGGGGGCCCGGGGGGAGCGGCGATTAGGCCTTTGCTTCCGTGCCGGCGGCAGCGGTGGCCGCAACAGGTGTGGCCTCGTCTTCCTCTCGGCCGGCGCGCTTGATGCGAGCGGCCTTGCCTCGCAGTTCGCGGAGGTAATAGAGACGAGCGCGACGAACCTTGCCTTTGCCCACCACCTCGATGGAGCTGATCGTCGGGGAATGCAGGGGGAAGATGCGTTCGATGCCTACGCCGAAACTGACGCGACGAACGGTGAAAGTGGCGCTGGAGGCGCGGCCCTTTTTCGAGATCACCACACCCTCAAAGGCCTGGAGCCGCTCTTTTTCCTTCTCGCCTTCACCTTCCTTGAGGCGGACGTTCACGCGGATGGTGTCGCCCGGGCGGAATTCGGGGAGGTCTTTACGCAGTTGCGCTTCATGCAATTTACGAATTGCCGGGTTCATGTTCGTGCTTCCTTTTAGACCCACTCAGGCGGGGCCAGCGGATTCTCGGGTAAACTCCAATTATAGCCAAGTGTCCGCGATTTACCTAGCGCATTTCCCTGAACTCTAAGTCGGTTTCTTTTGATGGAGATACCGCAGTCGCCGGGAGGGCTTTTCGGTCATTTTCTGAAGCGCGGCACCCCTTGAGGAGCGCCCGTAAGTCCTCACCGCGCTAACCTACGACGCCGGACTAGCCACCGAGGAAGCTCTGCGAATGATGGTTTCCGCAAAGCGCTCCATTTCTTCGAATTGCGGACTGAATTGCAGCAGCACCAGGTCGACGCCGGCCGCCTCGAACTCGGCGAGGCGCTCGGCCACCTGTTCGGGGGTGCCAACCAGGCCGGAGCGCAAACCCCGATTCGAGACCGAATAATCTTCCAGGGAAACGCGCTGCTCGAGTTGCGTGCCCGCGAGCCATTGCTGGTAGTTCGCGTACCCCGCGGCCGACTGCCGCACGTCGCTGATGCGCCGGAGTTCGTCCTGCGCCTGGAGCTCCGTTTCCCGAACGACGGCGTACCCGGCAACGCCGAATTTCAGGGGCGGCAGGTGATGGCGCGCGCGTCGTTCGCGGAGGTCCACGATTTTTTCGCGCACGCGTTCCGGCGGGTCTCCGTGCATCAAGTAGGCATCACACTTTTGGGCGATGAGGTCTTTGGCAGCAGGGGACTCGCCCCCGGCGTAGAGCGTGGGGCGCGGCTTGGCCACCGGCTTGGGCTCAAGGACGTTGTCCTCGACCCGATAATACTTTCCGGAAAACGAGAAATGATCCTGCTTCCAGACGCCATCGAGAACGTCGAGCCATTCGCCGGTGCGGGCGTAGCGATCATCGTGCTGTTCGAAGGCCACGCCGTATTTGCGCGCTTCGTCGGACCACCACGAGGAGACCACGTTTAGCGTGAGCCGACCGTTGCTGATGTGATCGATGTTGGCTGCCTGCTTCGCCAAGAGAGCCGGCAAATGAAAAGTAGGCCGCACCGCGACCATCAGTTCGAGGCGTTCGGTGACCGCCGCCAGCGCCGCCGCGGTAGACCACGCGTCGAGGGAGTCCGCTTCCACGCCCTTGATGTCGTTCAGATTGAGCTCGGCGATGAGCGTAACGTCGAATCCGATTTGCTCGCTGCGCTGTGCGAGGCGCTTTACGTAAGCCCAGGTTGCTTGCATGTTTTCGTTCTCGACGTTGCGCAGCCACCCGCCGAAGACGGGCAGCCAGTATCCATACCTCATCGCGGACCTCCGGTGACGACGACGCGCCCCGCTTGCTCTGACTCGTGGCGTTGCGCTTCCGCAATCAAGAAATCGGCGAGCCGCGCGTAGGGATTGAAGCCCACCACGCGCACCGGATCAGCGACGAAATTCGAAAGCGCGTTCACATCGTAATAAAGCTGCCGCCCGGTGCGCTCGTCGAAAACGTACTCGATGCCGCCGACCTCGACTCCCGCTAGTTCGACGATGCGTTCGACGTCTTCGATAACCTGCCGGGGCGGCTCGTAACCTTCGACTTTCATGCCGCTTTTCGGCGCGTCCGCCGGGCAGGCGATCCGCGTCAGCTCTTCGCCTCGAGTGTTCTGGCAAATGTCCGCGGGACAGAGGTTAAAGCTCTCACCGGTAATGTGAATTTGGATGGCGTAAAGGTATTTGCCGCCAAGGACTTCGACGCGCGTGATCATTCCGCCGCGCGCGGTGAATGCTTCCTGCACCAGCGCGGTCGAATCGATGCCAAAGTAGAGCCGATCGGCTTCGACCGCGGAGCGCAGTTGATCCGGAGAACTGAAACGCTCGATTCCCGCGCCGCTCCCGCCGATATTCGGCTTGAGCACCACCGGATAGCCGAGAGCTTCGGCGGCCGCAAGCGCCTGCGAAGGATGATTGATGACGCGGGCCTTCGGATACGGCAAACCGAGTTTTTCGAGGTTGCTGAGCTGCAGCGCTTTGGAAGTCTCGTGAGCGAAGCAGCGATAGCCGTTCACTACGCGCACACCTTTGGCTTCGAGGTGCGCAAGATAATTCAGCGTGTAGAAGATTCCGTGTGCCAGGCCGCGCTGCCAGGCCGACGGGCTCATGCGATTGAAGAGCAGCGAATATTCGCGCTCCGGAGAGGCCGCGTCGTAGCAATGATGGCGTGCGTCGAGCTTTAGCCAGTTTGCGCCGCGCTCGTCAAGTTGTTGAAACAGAGGCCGAAACCAGTCCGGGTGCTCGTAATAAATGGCGATGGGCTTATCGAGCCCGCTGCCACTGTGGTTATGTCCCATGGGGCCTCACGTTTCGCTAGCCGATGCCGTCCGCCAAGAAAAAAGCCGCTCTCCGAGCGGCCTCCGAAGATTCTTGCGGTTTCTTTATTCGCGCTTATACCGAAGAACCTCCGCCGCCGCTACAAGCGGCGCACATGCATCTCGAACAGCACCCCTCGTGCGAGGTCAAGAAACTTTCGGCGGCGGGATATCCTGCCATTTTGCTCTTTTCGGCCGGGGCCGCATACGGTCCGGGCGGCTCGACAGTCGCGACCGCCGGACCTAAACACTCTCTCATGTGATCTTTGGGACCGCAATACCTTCTATGCGAGGCCCCTGTTCCTAGGGTTTGTATTCGCAATCTTCCCGCGCCTTCTAGCTCCCATCCGCACCCTTGCTTTCCAACCGGCGCCACCTCGCCGCGGTCATGTCCAAGGCCAAAGCTCCCTTCACGACAACCCCGGGCACTGGCCTTTGCTACCATGGCCAAGAGCTGGGCGGTCTCATGGTTGCTCCTCCCTTAGAAGCAAATCGGGACGATTACGGCGCGTTTTTTCCAAGGCTTTCTCCCGGCGCCATTTGGTGACTTCCGCGTGGTTCCCGCTGATCAGAGTTGCCGGAACCCTCCATCCGCGGTAGTTCGCGGGGCGGGTGTAATGCGGGAAGTCCAGCAGCGCGCGAACCCGCTCGCGGGATTTGCTATTCGCAGTGTTCCTCGCCTTGCCCGTTTCCCTTTCTGACGGCCGAGCGTGCCGCGCCCTCGGAACAGAGTATTTTGGAGTGCCAGCCTGGAATTCACTAAACGACTCGTTCTCGGAGGACGCTTGATTGCCAAGGGCTCCGGGAAGAAGCCTGGTTACGGCATCCACGACCAGCATGGCCGGCAACTCGCCGCCGCTCAAGACAAAGTCCCCTATAGAAACTTCTTCGGTCGCGAGGTGCTCGGCTACGCGTTCGTCCACTCCTTCGTAGCGCCCACAAATCAGGATGATACGTTCGAGCTCGGCGTACCTTCGCGCCATCTCCTGGTTGAAGAGTCTTCCTGCCGCAGACATCAGCACAATGGCCTGGTCGCAATCGGGCGTACTTTCGTTTGCCGCATCGCCAACGCTGCGGCCCAACAGAGACTCGACGGCTTCAAACAGCGGTTCCGGCTTTAGCACCATGCCTTCGCCGCCGCCGAAGGGCCGGTCATCCACGCTGCGGTGCCGGTCCTTCGTGAACTCTCGCAGATCCTGAACATGCACGTCAATAAGCCGGGCTTCCCGCGCCCGGCGGACGATGCCGTGGCCGAGAGGCCCGCCAAAAAAATCCGGAAAGATGGTGATGAGATCGAATCGCATGGCCGCCGTTCAGTGTTTAGGATTATGCACGACGACGCCAGGCAGCGGAATTGCTCATTCACAATTCAGGTCGCGAAGCCCTTCCGGCAAAACCACGTCGATGCGCCGAGCGGGTGGATCGATTTTCCTGCAGATATCTTCCGCCAAGGGAATCAGCAGCTCGCCGTGTGCACTGCCCACTTCGAGCAGTGGCGTTCCGGCCACATCCTCGCCGGGAAACTGCACGTCGTTGACGGTGCCTAGCAAAGCGGGGGCTTCCGCGATGGAGCACGGCGAAGAGGCCAGGACCGGCGGATTTGCCGCCGTTTCAAATACGCTGCAGCCGATGAGGTCCGAGACGAAATACTGCCCTGCCGGCAGATTGACGCGTTGTTCGAGCGGAAGGAGCACTTCCCTTCCGCGAAGCTTCTCCGCGGCGGAAATCGAATTGACGCCTTCCAAATGAAAAACCGCCTGGCCGCGGTGATTCTGGCTCAGCCAGCAGGACTTTAACTTCGCCGACTGCGGCTCTCCCCCGCCCCGGGGATCTGCCAAGAAAATCTCCTGCAATTTCGTAAGCCGCTGGGGAAAATCGGTAAGGACTTCGGCGGCGACTTCGCCCTTATTGCCTCGCGCACGAAGGATGCGCGCTACCAGGACCCAGTGTGGAGTTTCTAAGCGCAAACTAAATTTAGAGCCAAAGGCGCCAGGGGCGAAAGCATCAATCTTCGAGAATCTCAAGCGTGAAGCGCTTCTTCAGCTTCATTCCCGCCGCACCCAGCAGCGTCCGCACCGCCTTGGCCGTGCGGCCCTGGCGGCCAATGACTTTTCCCAAGTCCTCGGGGTGCACCCGCAACTCCAACACGGTCACCTGCGACCCCTCGACGGACTTCACTTCAACGTCCTCGGGATGGTCCACCAGGGCCCTGGCGATGGCTTCGACCAGCTCCTTCATTTGGGCAACTCCGCTTGAGCTAACTTCCAGCGGCAACTGACCGCGCCCTCCAGAAACGGATTTCAAGGAGCTGGGATGTGCGTTTACGCGATTTTCTGCTGACGTAGAAAACTGCGCACGGTATCGCTGGGCTGTGCGCCCAGACCAATCCAATGCTTGATGCGCTCGGCATCCAGCTTGATTTCCGCGGGCTTCTTTAGCGGATCATAAGTTCCCACCGCTTCTTTGATGCGGCCGTCGCGTGGCCGAGTTCTCTCAATGACCACCACGCGGTAATAAGGCTTCTTCTTTTTTCCAATCCGTGACAAGCGAATCGTGAGCACTAACCAGTCCTCCCGCAACTTTTCTCATGTCTATTGTAGCCTGTCTCGGCGCTTTGCAGCAAACTGGTCGGCCATAAATGAGGCTTCCGGGTAAGGTCGAAGCATCGGAACTCGAGAAACTCGCGTCGGTGTCAGCTGAACCGCAGAGAGGGAGCGAAGGATTGCTCGCCGTACCCGTGGGCGGCGACTAACATAGTGGGACGTTGTCTAACTGGTTGGGAATCAATAGACTACGGTTAGATTTCCGAGGTCGCCCTTGCTATCCTCCGGTAAGTTTCGTCGCTTCGCGCTCGCCCTTGCTTGCTTGCTCAGCGGGTTGCTGGTGCTCGTCGTGCGAGCCAACTCCTGGCGGAACAGCCAACTCGCCTCCGATCTTTTGCAAACGGCCATCGCCGCCGGGGCCGCGGTCTCGGCCTTTCTGGTTGCCGGGCGTTCCTCGGGATATTTGCGGCGGCTCTGGCGGTTGTTTGCGGTTTCGCTGATTCTCGTGGTTGGCGCTCAAGTCATTGAAAGCTACTATGAAAACCTCGCCCACACGCCCTTCGCCAGGCCCTGGTTTTCCGACATCGTATTCATCCTGTGGGTGATTCCAGCCCTAATCATGCTGCTGCCCCGGCCGGTCGAGGAGATGGCGGGCATCGCGTGGGAGACCATTCTCGACTTCGTTCAACTGGGAATCGTTGCTCTCACCGCTTATTTGTATTTCTTCTACCTCACCTCGCGATGGCAAGCCGAAGGCCCGCAGCTGGTGATCAAAGAAATCTGGCTGCAAATGTTTCGCGATCTGGCACTCGCGGCTGCGTTCCTGATTCGCTCGAAAGCCGCTCCCTCCAGGCCCGCAAAAGCACTATTCGGTCGGGTCTCGCTGTTTTTTCTTTTGACCGCCGGTTCGTCGTTGAGCTACCTGCTCAGCTGGCCGGTCCAGACGGGCAGAGCGAATTGGTATGACGTGGCCTGGTGCCTTCCTTATCTTTTCGCGACGGCATTCGCATCGCAGTGGCAAATGAAAGAGACCCTCGCGGAGGAGAAATCTTCTCCGGGTAAAGACGCGATCTTCACGCGGGTGTTGCCGGTTTCTGTACCGCTCGTGGTCCTGTTGATGAGCTGGCGAATCGCACACGACCAGGCCACGCTGGCCTGGGGGGCGATCACCGCATCCTTCTTCGTTTCCTCAGTCCGCTTGGTTTTGACCAACGAAAAACAACTGCGCGTCGCGGACCATTTGCGCAGGGCGGAGGCGGCCCTGCAGCAATCGGCCAAGATGTTTACCACGGCCTTCCAATCCGGTTTGGACGCCATCAGCATCGGCTTAATTCCCGAGGGCCGATTCCTGGCGGTGAATGATAGCTTTTTGCGCATGACCGGCTACACACGGGAAGAAGTGCTGGGCAGGTCCGCAGGAGATTTGAAACTCTGGGTCAATGATGAGCAACGTGCGGAATTCTTTGTGAACATGCAAACGGGAGCGGAAGTAAAAGAAGAAGAGTTTCTGCTGAAGACCAAGGCGGGAGACACTCGGACGGTGCAGCTTTCGGCTGCCCGAGTGCAACTCGAAGGCCGGCCAGCGATATTGGGAATGGCGCGAGACGTAACCGAGCGACGGCGCGCCGAAGAAGGTTTGCGCGTGAGCGAGGCGCGCTTCCGAACCCTGGTACAGGATTTACACGTCGGCATCGTTCTTCTCGGCCGGGAGGCGGAGACGCTCTTTGCCAACCGGGCAGCTCTCGGGATTTTCGGCTTCACCGATGATCAAGTTCTTGGCCGAGCCAGTGCTCGTTTCGAAATGACCGCGATTCGTGAAGACGGAACGGAGATGCCTTTTCCGGAGCGGCCAGGACCTCGAGCCATTGCCTCGAAGCGGCCTCTTCGAGGCGAGGTGGTGGGCTGGCGCCGCGACCAATCGTCAGAAACTCTTTGGACCCTGGTCGACGCCGTGCCGCTCATGACCGAACAAGGAGAAGTGAGCAACGTAATTCTATCCATCAGTGATATCACCAAGCGCAAAAAAGCAGAGGAAGCCTTACGAGCCAGCGAAGAGCGCTTTCGCACGCTGGTCGAGAGCTTCCACATCGGTGTGGTGCTGCTGAGCCCCAAGGCAGAGATATTGTTCGCCAACCCCGCTGCGCTCAACATCTTTAAACTGTCGCTCGACGAGGTGCTCGGAAAAACCTCCGAGGAACTGGGACTAATCGTCCTCCGCGAAGACGGAACGGAGATGCCTTTTGCGATGCGTCCAGCGCCGCGGGCGATAGCAACCGGGCAGCCGGTATGCGGCGCGGTGATGGGCTGGCAGCGCCCGGGGGCAAAAGAAATACTGTGGATACTTGGCGAAGTTGTGCCCCTTTTCAGCAGGGAAGGCCGACTGGAAAGGCTGGTAGCGGCCTTCAGCGACATCACCGAGCGGAAGGAAACCGAAGAGGCGCTCCACCATCTCTCGGCGCGCCTGCTCCGCCTGCAGGACGAGGAGCGCCGGAGATTGGGACGTGAGCTGCACGACAGCCTGGCGCAAAGCGTGATGGCCGTGAATCTGGACCTTGCGCAGGTTGCGCGATCCTCCGTGCCACTGGACAAGAAAGGGCGTCACGCGTTATCGGAAGCTCGAGGAGTATTGCGGGAAATGTCGCGGGAGATTCGCACGCTTTCCTACCTCTTGCATCCCCCGGTGCTTGACGAGTTGGGCCTGGTATCCGCGGTGAAGGAGTATGCACAGGGATTCAGCGAACGAAGCGGGATTGCTCTGGAGATCGATATCCAATCCGATTTCCCGAGGATGCCGCAAGAGGTAGAAACAGCATTTTTCCGGATCGTGCAGGAGAGCCTTGCGAATATTCAGAGACATTCGGGGAGTTCGACGGGCAAGATTCGCCTGCACGCCAAGCAATGCCTGGCTCAGCTCGAAATCGGTGATCAGGGTCGGGGCATTGCCGCCGGGCCTCAAACCGAACGCGGGAATGGACCACAGGCCTCGCGCCTCGGCGTAGGAATCCTGGGGATGCGCGAGCGCATGGCCCAGCTCGGAGGGACGCTTGAGGTCGAATCCAGTTCTTCGGGCACAACGGTTCGCGCTACAATCCCTTTAACACTTGAGGGAACTCATGCCACCCCTTCGCATACTCGTGGCGGATGACCATCAGGTCGTTAGAACGGGACTCCGGGCTCTGCTCGAGTCCAAAACCGGATGGCTGGTCTGCGCGGAAGCGGCGAACGGCCGCGAAGCGGTGGAAAAGGCCAGTGCCTTTCGGCCGGACGTGGCCGTGCTGGACATTGGAATGCCTCTTTTGAACGGTGTCGAGGCTACCCGCCAGATTCGCCAAGTGTCTCCGGAAACAGAAGTCTTGATCCTCACCATGCATGACTCGGAACAGATGATCCAAGGGGTCTTGGATGCGGGAGCGCGCGGTTACATTCTGAAAGACGACGCCGACAGAAATCTGCTTGCTGCGGTCGAGGCGGTGCGAAAGCACAAACCGTACTTGTCCTCTCGCGTTTCGGCGGCGGTCTCCAGTCCAGCTCTGTCGGATGTTCCCGAGGGCGAGCGCCCGGCGCGTCCATTGACACCGCGAGAGCGCGAAATTGTGCAACTACTTGCCGAGGGAAAAAGCAACAAAGAGATCGCCAGCTACCTGCACATAAGCGTGAAGACCGCAGAAACCCACCGCGCCAACATCATGCTTAAGCTGAATTTCCACTCCGTCACCGAATTGGTCCGCTATGCCGTGAAAAACAGGATCATCCAGGCTTAAAGCGCACACACCGCGCTCCGGTCTCGACGTTCTACAGGTAAACCCCTAGGGAATCAGCTGAATTTCCAACCACCGTGGACCCATGCATCCTTTTGTTACAGGCGCGTTACAAGCCTGTCCTTGTTCGGTCGGGAGGTTGTGCGATGAAACCCGGGAGTCGCCCCATTCGCGTTCTCGTGGCCGATGATTCGGCAACGGCTCTGGCTTGCATTTGCAGGTATCTGGAGTTCGAGGGGTGGTTTGAGATTGTCGCCACCGCTTCGGACGGCTTACAGCTGGTGCAAAAAGCGATGCGCTTGCGCCCCGAACTGGTGCTTGCCGATCTGAGCATGCCGCGCCTCAATGGATTTGAGGCCGCCACGGAGCTGCGCAGGCTTATTCCCGATCTTCGCATCGTTATCATCACGCAGCTGAGCGGTTTATCGCTAAGAGACGAGTGTCTGAGGTCGGGAGCGGATGGGCTGGTGGAAAAGGGCCAAATGTCGGAAAAACTCATGGAGGAGGTTCGCAGGCTTTTCCCGGGAAACTCCGCCTTCGCATGAAGGGCAGGCGGCCGAATGCCTTTGAACGTCAGCCAGCTCTTCAAGAACGACAGGCAAGGAGAAGCAAAGACGGAGCTATGTTGTCCGAGAAGTACCAGGTCTTGTTTATCGGCG
>Ga0126371_10003582_pt1 | contig 13605 bp, 16 predicted proteins | sample PanSoiMetaPlot_4_FD_110145 | JGI IMG/M metagenome (GOLD analysis project Ga0126371, IMG submission 110145) | Tropical forest soil microbial communities from Panama - MetaG Plot_4 | ecosystem: Environmental > Terrestrial > Soil > Tropical forest > Bulk soil | place: Panama | collected 2016-02-17 | reverse complement strand
TTCGGGCTTCGCCTACATGGTGTGGGATCGCACCGGCAATCTTTGGATCGGCACACTGTTCGACGTGGATGGCAAGACGCTCAATCATTGCCGGTTGCTCGATCGCTCGCTTAGCTGCGCGCCATGAGATGGCGGGCCTGCGCCGCCGTCTACCGCAGAAATGACTGGCGGGTACATTGATGGCCGCGCAGAAAAGGCGCATTCTTAGGTTGGATGCGGTGTCATTGGGCACGATGCGGATGGTCAAAGGTCGAGGCCCTGAGGTTCTTGAACATTGATGCCGAGGTGACGGCCAGCCCAAACACGGGCGCGATATAAAATATATGGGGAGTATGTCACATGGCTCGCGCCTGCGGTTGCGATCTTCGCGCCATCTTAGCAGGAGCGATTATCTGCTGGGTTGTTGTGGACGGCATGGCGGTTGCGCAGGAGGAGGCCGAGGTGACGGAGGACCTTGGCAACTCGTACCTGTTAACCCGCCGCACGACCAGCTCGGGTTCGGTTATTGAGACGTTGCTCTTTGCTGGCCAGCCAATCGTCACCGAGATTGCCGTGCCGGGGCCGGATGCGAGCGTAATCGCCGGCACCACCGGGGCCGCGGCGACGGCGCAGGCGCCAGCTGGGGGCGCGAGCGTTGCTCGGGCCGGCGCCGGCAACTGGTCCGCAAGCATGGGTTCCGGATTCGGCGGCACATTGCTGACCGGCGACATCGTTGACAACTATCTCATTTTGCACCGCATCCGCGCGAGCAGCCCCGTCACGCATGAGATTTACCACGAGGGCCACAAGGTCGGGGCTGTCACCGAAGTCAGCTCTTCGGCCAGCGCCGCAAAGTCGGCGGGTCGGAATGCGTTCGCGTTCGAAGGCGCCGACGATCGCTTTGTCGTGCACCTGACGCAGCCGGATGGAACGAAGATTCGCGCCACCACGGAGCATGGCCGATTATCCGATCAAGTGGTGGAGCGCGCGGGCCTGGCACCGCCGCACCCCACCGCCAAACCGCCGTCGCAGCCGCTGACCGAACCGATCAAACCATCGATCGTGCGCGCTGCTGAATCGCAACGGCTCGTAAAGCCTCAGGAACCCGCAGGCCGTATCACGGTGGAGGAGCCTGCGCCGCAGATTGCTCCGACGAAGCCGGAGCAAGTGCCGCTTCCCCGCGCATTTCCCAAGCCTCAGCTAAGGCCCGCCATCGCGGCGATACCAGTTCAAACCGCGAGCCCATCTCCACCCGAAAACAACAAAAGCCGACCGGCTGTCCGACCGAAACCAGCGGCCGCGGCGGTGAATGCTCCACCACCTGCCGCGGCAACGCCGCGGCCGATTGCATCGGCACCCAAAACTGAGTCGCCGGCGAGACCGAAGTCGGCGGTCGCCGGTGTTGCGCGTCCACCGCCCGCCGCAACTGCGGTGAAGCCGACAACGCCGGCCTCGACAACCGCCGCGCCGGCGGCCAAGCCGAAACCGATACCAACGAACGCAAATGCCCGGTCCTCTCAGGCTGCGGCAGCAAAGCCGGTCACGCCGGCTGCAAAGTTGTCACGATCGCCGCCGCCGGGCACGTCGAGCCAATAGAGTACGCCAAGCGCGTGCGCAAACGGGAATAACGGGTCTCTGGCTGACAATTTGCTCCAGACCCAGATCGCCGTCGACACTACGCCGAGCACGACCGTCCCGCATTCGGTGGTCATCGCTACTGCCTTTTCGATTCGGTGCTGCTCCCGTCGGCGGGGGCGTTGCAGATCACCCCGAGGCGCTCGGCTCGATATCCGCGTTCCATGATGTCGCGCCACCAGGTGCCGTTGTCGAGGTACCACTTGACGGTCTTCTCAAGCCCGGTCTCAAAGGTTTCGAGAGCATGCCATCCAAGCTCCCGCTCGAGTTTGGTGGCATCGATCGCATATCTGCGGTCATGTCCCGGACGGTCGGGCACAAAAGTAATGCAGCGGCGGCGTGATCCATTCACGGATGGGGCTAGCCGGTCGAGGAGATCGCAGATCGTCTGCACGACCTGAATGTTGGTGCGTTCATTGCGGCCACCGACATTATAGGTCTCCCCGATGCGGCCACGCTCCAGAACGAGCTCGAGAGCCCGCGCGTGATCCTCGACATACAGCCAGTCCCGAACATGCAGCCCGTCGCCGTAGATTGGCAACGGCTGGTGCGTCAGGCCTCTAATGATCATGTGGGGGATCAGTTTTTCCGGGAAATGATAAGGACCGTAATTGTTGGAGCAATTAGTAACGATACACGGGAGGCCATAGGTTTCGCGCCACGCGCGGACAAGATGATCCGACGATGCCTTGCTCGCCGAATAGGGCGAATTGGGCGCATAGGCCATGGACTCGGTAAATAGTCCCTCAGCGCCCAGCGCCCCATAGACTTCATCCGTCGAGACATGCAGCAGGCGGAACGCGGTGCGCTGGCTCGCTTCGAGGCTGCACCAATAACGCAAGGCTTCCTGCAGCAGGGTGAATGTTCCGACGATATTCGTTTGGATGAATTGACCAGGGCCATCGATGGAACGGTCCACATGACTTTCGGCTGCAAGGTTCATGACGGCCTGGGGTCGGTGGCAATCGAACAGCGCGCGCAGTTCCGCACCGTTGCAGATGTCGACCTTGGCAAATACGTAGCGAGGATGTGCCGGCGCCTGCGGGATGGACGCAAGGTTCGCTGCATAAGTCAGCTTGTCGATATTGACCACGCGCGCGCCGGTATGATCAAGAAGACGTCTGATGACGGCGGAGCCGATGAATCCGGCACCTCCAGTCACAAATATGGTATTGCCGACAAATTTCATGTCGATGGAACCTGGCTATGCCAATGTGGAGAATGAACTGAAAACCGACATCAGATATTCTCCGTAGCTGCTCTTTGCGCTTCTGAGCGCCAACTTATGAAATTGCTCAAGGGAAATGTAGCCGAGCCGCAGGGCAATTTCTTCGGGACATGCGATGCGAAGACCCTGTCGCTGTTCCAAAATTTGTACAAAATGGCTTGCTTCGACGAGCGAGGCGTGCGTCCCGGTATCAAGCCAGGCATAGCCGCGGCCAAGCACTTCGACAAAAAGATCGCCGCGTTCCAGATAGGCGCGATTAACATCGGTGATTTCGATCTCGCCCCGGGCCGAGGGTTTGAGGGCAGCGGCGAGGCCGATCACATCATTGTCGTAAAAGTAAAGCCCGGTCACGGCAATGTTCGATTTTGGCTTCCGCGGCTTTTCTTCGATAGAAAGTGCGCGTCCCTGGTGATCGAGTTCCACCACCCCATATTGCTGCGGGGTGTTGACCACGTAGCCGAACACGGTTGCCCCGCGATCCCGGTTGCCGGCTTTGCGCAGGTGCTCAGTGAGGCTATGACCATAAAAAATGTTATCGCCGAGGATCAGCGCGACCCGATCCGAACCGACGAAAGTCCGCCCGATGATGAAAGCGTCTGCCAGCCCGCGAGGCTGATCTTGAGTGGCAAAGGAGAATTGAAGACCCAGGTCGGAGCCGTCTCCCAGCAGCCGCTGGAACAGCGGCAGATCTTGCGGCGTCGAAATCACAAGAATGTCACGGATGCCAGCGAACATCAGCACCGACAGCGGATAATAGATCATCGGCTTGTCGAAAACCGGCAGCAGTTGCTTGGAGACAACCGTTGTTATGGGATAAAGACGCGTCCCACTACCCCCGGCGAGAATGATGCCCTTCATTGATGCGGTCCGCCATGTTCATGCGACGACTTCTCATATCAATAACGCCGAGCTATACAAGCCGGTGGCAACTTCCCATCCACGAGCCTCCTGCTGGCCGGCATGAATGTCATTCAGACTGCAATCCCCGGAGTGCTGATCATCGAGCCCAAGGTGTCCGGAGATCAGCGCGGCTTCTTTGTCGAGTGCTTTAGGACAGATCGCTATGCCGCGCACGGCATCGCAGGTCCGTTCGTGCAGGATAACCTATCCCGGTCCAGCCACGGCGTGCTCAGAGGCCTTCACCTGCAGAATCCGAGAATGCAGGGGAAGCTCGTCAGTGTTCTCCGCGGCCACGTGCGCGATGTCGCGGTGGATGTCCGCCGCGGCAGCCCGACCTTCGGACGGCATGTTGCAGTCGAGTTGAGCGAAGAGAATCGACGTCAACTATGGATCCCCCGTGGCTTTGCTCACGGATTTGCGGCTTTGTCGGAGGCCGCAGATTTGTTCTATAAGTGTGACGAACTCTATAGTCCATCCGACGAAATTGTCATCCGTTGGAACGATCCTGCAATCGGGATCGAGTGGGCACTTGTTTCGCCGACCTTATCAGCCCGTGACGCCATCGCTCCGCTTCTAGCTGATATCCAATCGCTGCCTACTTATGGGCGGGAGTGATGCGCATTTTGCTGACCGGTGTGACCGGGCAGGTCGGAGGGGCTCTTCGCGAAGCCCTCAGCGCCTCCGCCACTGTCATCGGAGCAGATCGCAGCCAGCTCGATCTTTCGCAACCGGAAAAAATTCCTCCTGCACTTGATCGATTTGCCCCCGATATGATTGTGAACCCGGCTGCCTATACCGCGGTCGACCGTGCAGAGGGCGAGAAGGAACTGGCCTTTCGGGTCAATGCGGAGGCGCCCGGCGTCATCGCACGCTGGGCCGTATCCCGAGCGGTGCTCGTCGTCCATTTCTCAACGGATTACGTATTGAGCGGGCGCGGCAGCCGGCCCTGGCGTGAGGAAGATCCGACCGGCCCTCTGTCCGTATATGGTGCGAGCAAGCTTGCGGGCGAACTTGAGGTTCGCGCGGCGGCTGGACCGCATCTCATCATCCGGACATCATGGGTCTACGCACCAACGGGATCTAATTTTCTGCGGACCATCGTGCGGCTTGCCCAGGAGCGTACGGAATTACGCATCGTCGCCGACCAATTTGGCGCACCGACGTCAGCCCGACTGATCGCCAAAGCTGTCTCCACGATTATCCTCGACGATCGCCATCTGCTGGTGAAGCGCTTCTCAGCAGCGGACGGACTTGTCAATGTGTCGGCAACCGGCGAAACCACTTGGCATGGCTTTGCTACAGCAATCGTTCAAGGGATGAAGTCCCGCGGCGTTACCCTCAAGGTACAGAGTATTGAGCCAATTTCGACCGGCGACTTTCCGACCAAGGCCAAACGACCTCTCAATTCTCGCTTCGACCTGACACGGCTGACGAACGTCTTCGGCATCACCACCCCAAGATGGGACGAAGCGCTCGCTGCCGAACTTGATGTGCTGGCTCGTGCATTGGTCAATGCAGAACCCGGCTGAACGGGTCTCGCGCCGGCTACTCGAGTGTCACATTGGCCGTGCGGATCACGTCGCCCCAGCGCTGGGTATCGGCCCTGACGATTTCGGCCATCTGCTGCGGCGTGCCACCTACCGATTGAAGGTGCATAACCTTCAAATGGGCCTGCATGTCGGGTGCACTCAGCACATCGTTGATGGCGGCATTGAGCTTTGCGACGATCGGTGCCGGCGTCCTGGGCGGCGCCGAGATGGCGTTCCAGGTATCGGAGACGAACCCGGCAAGCCCGGCTTCCTGCAAGGTCGGAATATCAGGCAATTCCGGGACGCGCGTCAGCGTTGTCACCGCGAGAATTCTGGCCTTGCCGGCTTTGTGCAATTCCATAGATGTAGCAAGTTCGTTGAAGAAGACATCGACGTGGCCGCCCATCAAATCGTTGATAGCGGGCGCGGTGCCCCGATAGGGCACATGGAGGAGCTTGGCGCCAGTCGCCTGTTCAAACATCACGGCGGTCAGGTGCGAGGTCGTGCCATTACCTTGCGAAGCGTAGCTGACTTTTCCGGGATTGGCCTTGGCATAGGCAATGAATTCCTGCACGGTCTTCGCTGGAAAATCCCCTCGCACCGTAAGGGTATTGGGAATTGTGGTCATCACCGCAATCGGCGTAAACTTGGCTGGATCGAACGACATGTTCTTATAGAGCAATGGATTGGTGGTGATCGGCGCGGGCTGCGAAGCGAGCAATGTGTAGCCATCGGGCTCCGCAGACCATACGGCTTCGGCGCCTAAGTTGCCTGCCTGCCCACCCTTGTTCTCAATTACAATGGTCTGGCCGAGACGACGCTGGAGCCGGTCGGAGACAATGCGAGTCACCGTATCGACGCCGCCGCCAGGCGGCAGGCAGACGATGATTTTGATCGGCCGGCTGGGATAATCCGCCTGTTGAGACTTGGCCGGCGGCATCGCAAGCAGCACGACCGCCGCGGCAATGAGCGTAGGATATTTTGCCATAGTTGCGTCCTCGATGATCGCCGTCCGCGATAAGCAGTCATTCGGCGGACGCTACGCCTGAAGGCGGAAGGGCTAACGTGCGTCGAACGCTACGGGCAGCTTCATGAAGACGACATGCAACAAGTCACCGCCGAGCGCGGTTGCGCCGTTTGCTTCCGCAGGTCATTCAGACGTACTTCTTCTGTTCGGATTTTAACCCGGGACGGACCCAAAAGCAGCCTCGCGTCCGAGGAACGCTTGGTACCAAGAGTCGCAGGCTTCCTGCCGCGAACTTGCCGCCTCATTCGCGAGCTCACAGCGTCACATAGTCTGTAATCGTGCACGAGCTTCTGACAGCTTGGGTATGGACGGGCCCCATGTTGAAGCCGCGGATCATTTTCGACGATTTCGCTTTGACGGTTTCGTAGATCGTGCGCGTGCTCGCATTTATGACCGCGCCGCTGGCCCCGTAATGCGTGCATGTAACCCGGATGTTCTTGACGTCGGTTGTGCCCTTGTTGGCAAAGGCAAAGGTACCGAAGAACTCCTTGCCGTCCTTGGTGCCGCTGAAGACTTCCAGCGCAACTTGCCGCGGCGTAGAACGTTGTGGGTCCTGAAGCGGTGCAGCAATATGCGCCGGCACAATGAGCCCCAGCAGCGCGGCCCCGAGGGCGACGAAGCCCGCGATCACCATCAGCCATTTGCGCATTTTGCCTTTTGCCCTCCGAGGATGGAGAACATCGTGCGACTTATTGCGGAAATTCAAGTTCCGCAATATCGCTTTCGGCCACTTTATGTCCGCGATCACGGCGCCATTGTGTCAATCTGCGCGCCAGATCGCGGTGGCACGTGGTCCACATTGGTCACTTAGGGCGTCACCCCCGCGGCCTTGAAGGTTTCGCGCGAGGCCGGTCGCGCCATGTAAGCGAGCAATGCGCGTGCCGGCTCCGCGGCTGTGCTCGCGGCCGGAATATAGGCGGAATATTCGTTGACGAATTCGATCTCCTTCGGCAGCGTGCCGACGATCCTGATACCTTTGACCGGGATGAATTCGCTGGTGAAGGTGATGCCGATCTCGGCGTCACCCCTCTCCACGGCGGCAACCACCTCGCGGCCCGCATTGTACATCACGGCCTTCTTCTTGACGGCGTCCGCAATGCCCAGTCGGTCTAGCAAGCCGTTGACAAACACCGCCGCCGTGCCGCCTGCAGCCGGATTTGTGAACGAAACCGATTTCGCGGCGAGCAGCATCGTCTTAACGGCTTCCACCGTTGCGATATTCGGCACCGTCGCGTCCTCGCGTACCGCTACGCCGATCTCGGCCCGTCCGACGATGGCAGCGCTGCCCGGCAGCGCCGTGCCGTCCTTCTCCGCCGCCGCCACCGCCGCCGTCGACAGGATCACCAAGTCGGCCTTTTCTCCGGCCTTGAGCTTGCCCTGGACGGCGCCGACGGATCCAAATGTCACTCTCACCCTGTGACCGCTGTCGCGTTCGAACGCGTGCACAACGGCTTCGAACGGTTCCTCCACCGCCGCCGCAGCCAGAACTTCGATGTCCGCGGCCTGCGCGCGGACCTGACACGCAATTCCCAGAGCTAAGATCGCAGCCGCCGTCACGAACGAAGATTTGCGCATGGTTTCCTCCGGATTTTGTGTGGACAGCACGACGAGCGCCTGCGGCCCCTGAACCGTACCGCGACTGGCAGAACTGACTCTCGGTCACCGTCCGTCAGACCCATGACCGTGCGCCGCTCTTTGCGTTACCCTCTACCGGTTGAGCTTCGATGCAGCTTCCAATTGTCCACTGGCCAATGCCACCTTGAGGTCGAGCGCAGGGGCCCAGGCCAGACTCGTCTCCGGAACCCGGTAAATTGGGCACAGTCTTGCCAGTCCCTCAAGATACTCTGTCAACGGTCTGAATGTGCCCTTTCCTCCATAGTCGTGCCAGAAAATCATGCCATGCTGATTCATCATACGAGCCATCTTGATCGTATCATTGCGGACGTGCCCCAAGTCATGGGCGGCGTCGACAAATCCGAGATCCACGGAATCAAGATAGGGTGACGGATCGAACGTCATGCTGTCGGCAAGCAACTGGGTGTACCGGCCTAGCCCCAAGGCCTGGGGCACCAGTCCGAGGTTCCGATCCTTTACCAGTTCCTGATCAGTAGTCAGTGACGCCTGGGCTGCCAGCGACTCAACCGGAAGATCCAGCGTGAAGATGCGCGCTTCCGGGTCAGTGTTGAGAATGAACACCGCAGTCGTCAGGCCATTGTAGGTACCCATCTCAAAAACGGTTTTCGGAGATAGTGTCTTCGTCACCCGCGCGAGGACCACAAGCTCGGCAAAGCTCATGCCACCCCCGGAGTGCGCCGCCGGCAAGGTTATTGTGAGATTCGCCGGGGGAGTTACCGGCCCGCGGGCCGCAAGCCCATGTTCAGCCAGTTCTTCGTACTTCCTTACACAATGTGAGAGATAGGGCCGCAGCGCCTTCGGACGTCGAAAGGTCAGCTCCAGGGCTCGCATATTGGCGCACAGTAACGCCTCTAAGACCGTTCTCATCTCCATGGTCAGCTCCCTCAATATTTCTGATTGGAATGCTGCTCGGCGTTACCTTGAAGTCGTCCAATGCAAATATCACAGCTGGCGTAACTGCTGGCACAGGGATCAAAACCTTGTGTCGCGGACCGAGTGCTAAGCCTGCCATGACGCAGCATGTGTCTTGATCTCTATCGATGCGCGCGAAGCGCCGATGTCGATTTTGAGTGGCCCGCTTGACGCCATTGACTTGCAAGAAGCACCACGCTTATTCCACCCATTTCGATAGCGAAGTTCCAAGGCACGCCCAAGATGCGCTCAAGAAGGAAGCGATCAACGTCGTGGTAGGATATTGCGCGGATCAAGACGAACGTAAGAGTGAACGTCGTCCCCATTAGGGCTAGCCAAGTTGCGATGGGGGCGCGGCGCATCCAGGTCAGCAGCGTGATTACCACAAACACGCATGACATTACCGCCAGACCAATGAGAACCATTTGTACGGGCTGCCGCCGCTCGTACCATCCCTGAAGATGAGCGACAGCGCGGCCAAAGGCCGTAAGTGCTGTCTCGAGGTTCAATAGCTTGTTAACCCCCAAAGCCAGGAATAGAATAGCAATTGATCGCCATGCACAACGCTCAGCTTCGCCCCCCGATCTCCAGCAACTAAGTGAGGTCGCCAAATACAATGCCACTGTCAACCAGCCGGCAAACGTCGGATGTTCGATCCCTCGGATCCAATTTAAGGACGCCACCGATGCCTCCCGCGTGTGCTTCAAGCTTACCACTTCGCAGTCGCTGGGATTCCGAGCGGCATCAATTAAAGGAGCGCCTGGCCTGTGTCAAAGCCAAATGCGCATTGACCTTCCGCATGGGCATCTCAGGTGCACTTGATGACCGGTTTTGTTCTTTGTGCTTGTGCTTTGTGCAGATCTTCGGTCGCTGGCAAGACGAGACCCTGCACGCGTGCCGGCGGCCGAAAAGCGCTAGGGTACGAATCGGGCAAAGCGGCGCACTGGTGCAGCGAACAGCAACGGTGATTTCTTGCATCCAGATGCGGCTTCTGGCCTCTCCGGGAAATCTGATATTCAGGACTAACCAGCTGGCCCCAAATTCAGGGCCATTTCATACGCCAGCGCATTACCTCGCCGATCCCGATGAGGAGGGGATATGAGATATACACATTCACTTCCAGATATGCCGTCTTTTGATGGAAAAGGCTTTTTTGGATACACGTTTGGTCCGCTGCAACAAAAAGACCTTGATATCTATCGCATCGAAGTCGAGAAGGGACATGACACCTTCATGGTCAGTAAACGAATTACTCGAGTTTATTATGTTATTAGCGGAAGCGGCTATTTTACAATAGATAATGGAAGGTACGATGTCGACCGCGGCATGCTGGTGGAGATTCCGCCAAATGTAGAATATTCGTATTCGGGAAAAATGACACTTATAGCCGTTTGCAAGCCGCGTTGGTTTATGGGCAATGACAAACACACCAAATGGAACGCGGATGCAGTTCAGGGGGATTTCCCCCTCGCAGCAGATAGGAGGCCGCGGAGGAGCTTTGGCGAGTCCCTGGTCAAGATCGCAGAGTTACTCACGGGGAGAAGGTCTTCAATCAATCTGTATATACGATTGAACAGGCGACTATGGAAGAGGCTTCCTTTCAAGCTGCGGAATACGTGGCCTCTGCGGTGGTACGGAACAATTTTGCATGGGGTTGTTTGTCGTCGCGCAAACCGCATACAGTTTACCGGCACGTTTTTTTTACGCAATCGTCCACAACTCGAGCTCATATGTCGTTTAGCTTCGCAGAAACCCGAAGGTTCGACATTGAACCTCGCGGTTCTCGGCTGCAGTGTCGGTGCGGAGATCTATTCCATCTTGTCTGCAATTCGCACCGCACGACCAGACCTCAACGTGCAGCTGCGTGCTGTTGACAACTCAGCGGAGGTGCTGAAGGTTGCCAGGGAGGCTGTTTACACCCGTCAAACCTGTGATTTCGTTGGTTCATCAATATTCGAGCGGCTGACGCGAACGGAGTTTGAGGAAATGTTTGAGGGAAACAGGCGCGAAGCCAGAGTCAGATCGTGGCTACGGCAGGGAATAACCTGGCATTTGGGCGATGCGAATGATCCGGAGTTGATACATGTGGTTGGGCCCCAGGACATGGTGGTGGCGAGCAACTTCCTTTGCCACATGGAACGGTCGATGGCGGAAAATTGCTTGCGGAACATCGCCCGGATAGTGAAGCCAGGGGGGTACCTCTTTGTTACGGGTGTGGACCTTGATATCAGAGAAAAGGTGGCGCGCGAGTTGCGCTGGCGACCGATTCCGGAGCTGATCAAGGAAATCCACGATGGGGATCCCTCTGTGCGACAAGACTGGCCCTGCGAGTGGTGGGGACTGGAGCCCCTCGACACCAAACGAAGCGATTGGCAGATGCGGTACGCAACTGCTTTCCGGCCGAACGAGGGCGCTCGACCAAGTATGGGCAAAGCCGCCGGGGTTGATTTCGGGGACCACAACGAATCGGTGAGCCTGGGTCGTCCGGCGTAGCGCAGCGCCACTCATACGCCGGTAACGGCTCCAGCTAGTAGTTCAGTAGTTCGATTCCATGAAACCAATCAGATCGAGCAGATAGACGCGGAACCAACTGACCTCATCGTCAGGAGGCCGCGCTCTTACGCGGGCGCCTCAGGGCGAGGTCGATGGATGACATCGATATGATTCGAACCTCGCAAACGCTCTGCCAGCCTAATACTCGCCCGCAAGCGGGGGAGGGAATTGCTCAAGACCGCGCTTGAGCAGCGTCTGCACAATCGGCGGCAGATCGAGCTTGCTCGCATGGGCTTGACCTTGCGCCGACATCTTGTTCCAGGTCTGGGTGAGAATCCTGGCGAGCCTGGCTTCGTCGGTCTTACGCATGAAATCGCCCAGATAGTACTCGAGGAAGACTGTGCAGACGACATCTTCGAGCATCTGCACCTCGGGATCGCTGCGCAACCGCTCCTTGCGCACAAGCGCGCCGACGCGGGCAGCCTCGTGCGGCCCATAGCCCGACGCGGCCATGATCTCACCGAGGCGGCGGGCGTGATATTCCTTGAGATCGTTGCGCCACCTCAGATAGCCCGCACGGCCCGCTGGATAGCCGCTCCGCGGTGACGTCCAGCGTTCGATGTGCTGCCCGCGCCCGGCGATCTGCAACAGCTCAGATGCGTTGGGCGCCATCCGCGCGAGGGCGGCGCTCATGCGCTGCCCGTAAAGGAGTTCCGCAGGCACGGTGCCGCCGTCGATTTGCACGACATTCGGATCGCACGCGTTCGCGGCGTCGATTGCCGCGATAACGTCGTCCAAACGCTGGTCGGGGTCGGTCATGGGGCTCTGTGTCCGGCAGGCATAAAGGGACGGCGACCCAATTCGCCCGCCCAGGAGAAGCCTAGCGACTTTTACGATCCGGCGCGAATCCGGTTCCCTGTTGCCGAATGGCTTCCCTTAGTGCGGATGGACGCCGAGCGCTTTGTGAAGCCGGGCATCGTGGGTTGAACAGCGGTGGGCTCCGTCCATGGTTCGAATTCCCCTTTGCATGATGAGAAATTTAACCGCCGACGCGCTTCGTGCTTTTGACAAATGTCAAGGAATGCTGGGCAAATAAAAAAGGCGCAAAAGGTGTCACGAAAGAAAGACGTATCGTGTCTTCACGCCAAGCGCTGTGCCGCGCCGCAGTGATTGCCGCAATTGCGGTGGCGATTGCGATGCTGGGGATTCATGATTTTCGTGATCCGATGCGAACGCCCCGCCTCGTATTACTGTACGTGGGCGCCGAAGATTGTGCACCATGCCGGGCGTGGCAACGCGATGCGAAGATTGATTTCCAGGCGTTGGGGGAGTTCCAGCGTCTCGTCTATCGCGAAGTCAAATCGCCGACGCTGTTCGATATTCTCAAGGACGAAAACTGGCCGGAGGACCTGCGCGAATATCGTGATCAACTCGGCAGTTAATCGGGAGTGCCGCTTTGGCTCGTCATCGCGGATAGCCGGGTCGTCCAGCGCGGCATGGGGCCGACGCAATGGCGCGCCAAGGTATTGCCAAAAATCAAATCATTATTGCGCTGACTGCCCCGAAACGCGTTCTAAAATGCTCTATCGCACCACACCCGAAATGCAGCACGGCCTGTGGTGCGGGGGCATTACGCGATCTTTCAAGAAGCACCGCGCTTCCGGACCGAGGTAACCGGGCCGTACATAAGTCCAGGCTCGGCATTGGGGTTCGGCATCGCAGGCGGCTTTGCAGGTTTCACCCGTCGGATCGGACGCTACCTCGAGATTGCGATAGTCGCCGCCGGTCCGATCGATGGAAAATTCCCGCATGCCGTGGCGCGGTTCGATGACGCCGACGCCGCGGACACCGGAAGCGGAACCGCCGTCTTCTGCCCGGGGCGGCACCTGACTCTTGAGCCAGCACACCGCCGGACGATCGGCGGTCGGGTAGTTGAAGCTCCAGGCCCGGCAGCGGGCTTCGCGGTCGCACCGCGCTGCGCATGCGGCGGGATCGCCGGAGCGTAGTGGAAAGTTCGTGTAATCGGCGCCGCGGCGATCGAACCCTACCTGCGCGCGGGATACCGGCGGGAAGCCCAGGATAGCAACAATCGTCAACGTCAGCGCAATACAAGCTCGAATCATCTGGTGCCCTGGCTATTTGGGGCTTCCGTCCACAGCCCGCCGGATGTTGACGGATGTTAAAGAATTGGCGGTATTGAGGCGAGGGCGGTCTCGCCGAACTTCTCTACCGCGATTTGATGTGCCTGGCGCCTTGCGATACTGGCA
>Ga0126371_10003581_pt1 | contig 13606 bp, 23 predicted proteins | sample PanSoiMetaPlot_4_FD_110145 | JGI IMG/M metagenome (GOLD analysis project Ga0126371, IMG submission 110145) | Tropical forest soil microbial communities from Panama - MetaG Plot_4 | ecosystem: Environmental > Terrestrial > Soil > Tropical forest > Bulk soil | place: Panama | collected 2016-02-17 | reverse complement strand
TGAGCTTCGTTCGACTGGAGTGCGGCCCGGCGCTGCGTCCGGCCCTCAACTTCACCGTTAGATGGCGCGGCTTTGGCCTGGGAGGTGCTATGAAGCGAAGCATTACACTTGGCGTGGTAGGCGCTATCGGTGTCTTGGCGGCCGGCGTACTCTGGACAGCACTTGGACACACTGAACCGGCTCCGAACCCGCGCCTGCAAGTTAAGTTCGAGAACGACCGAGTGCGTGTCTTGGAATTGCACTTGCGACCAGGAGAGCGCGAGCAGCAGCACACCCATCCGCAGTATGTGCTTTACGCTCTAACCGATTATCGGGTGCGCAATACGAAGGCTGATGGGACCGTACAGATTTTCGACCGCAAAGCTGGTGATGTGTTCTGGGGCGAGCCAGTCACTCATGGTGGCGAGAATGTAGGTAGCACGGATGTCCGAGCTGTCATTGTTGAATTGAAGCCGTTGAAAGCGCCGTGAACGCCGCGCCATCTAACAATCGTTGGAGGGGTCCGTGAGAGTCGGTGGTGTCGCCGCGGGTGCGGGAAGACAGTGGTTGAGCGCCTCAATCCTCTTGGGGCTCTTAACAACGCATTCATTGTTCGCATGCGCCGGCATAGGAGTTGTGGAGACTTCGAATCCCACGCAGAAATTGCGGGATGCGGAAGCGCTCTTTTCGCAGAAAGATAGGCCGCTAATTGCGGAGCGCCTGATCCGTCGCCTATCGAACGTACGGTTTCTTTTTCCGCTCGAACTCGGTATCTGTAAATTGGGCCGACTACTACCGCAAGCACGGCTTTCTGGAGCCCTCGGCAACGTGGGGGACGAGACTGGATGCTTCGATTCGATTCTTTCAACAGGCAGCTGAAATTTACGATCGACTGAGCCGGTACGACGCATCGACAAATGTTTACCTGAACATGGGGCACACATATACCCTAATGCAGGATAGAGAGCGGGGTTGCGCCGCGTTCTCTAACCCAACAGCCCGACCTCAAACTCCCCCCGGTTCTCTACCTTCGAAGACTTTGTTAATAAGGTACGGGCGGATGAGAGCTGCCCAAAGATCGGGGAATAGTCGTGCCTAACAATCGCTGGAGGGCCGTGAGGCGTGTGTGGTTTGCGGCCGCGGGACCCAGTCGATATTGCGGGCCCGCCGCGCCTGTGACACGTGGTCGTCCGGCCCCTCAACTTCACCGTTAGAGCGCGGCAAAAAAAGGCATCACTTCATGCAAAAGCTACGCCGTTTCATGCTCCTGGCGGCTATCGTTGCCGCTGCTGGAGCATTCTACTCCAGGCTGCACACGCCACAGTCAACGGCGGACACCTCAGCGCAGCAGTCGCGAGGGCTCGACTCACCGTCCGACACTTCCGGGTCGCAGCATTCACCGTTTCAGTGTGATGGCCGCGCCTACTGCTCACAGATGACTTCATGTGCCGAAGCGAAGTACTTTCTGGAGCACTGCCCAAACGTGAAGATGGACGGAGATCACGACGGGGTGCCTTGCGAGAGGCAGTGGTGCACAAGTGGCTAGCGCGCGCGCTAACCTTCGTTGGAGGGGGCCGTGAACCGCGGTAGTGTCGCCGCGGGCGCGGGAAGAAAGTATGCGCCCGGGGCCCCAATCGGGCGCTTGCGCGCGCCCCCTCGACTCGGCCGTTAGGTGGCGGGTGGTAAATTACGGACCGCTGCTTGATCGAACACACCAGGCGTGGAAGCCGCGCGCTTCCAACCTCGGCATTGCGCTTGGCGTAGCCATCATGGTCGCGGCGTTGTGGCGATTCGATTATCTCTCGCACGCTGACTCACTAGACTCCCGCGTTGTCGTCTACCTGGGCATATCGTCTTTGATCATCGCGGTGAGCCTGTATCTCTCAGTCGGTGCGATACGCTGTCCTTCCTGTGGGGATCGGTGGATGTGGCGCGCTTTGAAAATCGCCTCCGGGCGATGGCTACACTGGCTTCGGGATCAGCAGGCATGTCCTGCCTGTGGCGCAAGTGGCGACCTCCCACCTAACAAACGTTGGAGGGGTCCGTGATGCGCTCCTTGATTGGCGCCGCGGGCGCAGGTGACCATTGCGCGCCCGCGTCGCCCTTCCGGCCTCCTCGGCCGCGCCCGATGAGCTTCCGTAGAGCGAAGTGCGGCCTGACGCGGCCGGCCCCTCACTTCACCGCTAGGCATCGCGCCTTTGCTTTGGAGGTACTCTGATGCGCATACCTGACCCGAGAGCGGCGCCTTCGCCAGCGGCGTCGGCACCGCCGCCTTTCCGCGAGGTTCTTACCGACGCCCTGAGGTATTGGGAACCTCGGCGCATTGGCTATAACGCTGTCCTAACGCTCGTCGTATTGGGTTGGGTAGCGTTTACGTGGGCGCAGTTTCGCGGCGCTTTCACCTGGAGTTCCGTTCTTGCGCTCTTTGTGCTCGCTGTGTTGGCGAACGTTTGCTATTGCGCCGCTTACCTCGTCGACGTTCCTGTTCAGTATTCGGCATTCCGGGACTCTTGGCGCCGACGCCGCTGGCTTCTCTGGCTGATTGGGGTGATCTTCGCCGGGGTCATCGCTTTCTATTGGCTCGCTGATGAGATTTATCCCTCCGTGCAGTAGGTTGTGCGCGGCGCCTAACCCTCGTTGGAGGGGCCGTGATGCGCGGGTTGGGCGCGGCGGGACCCAGTCGAAATTGCCGGCCCGCCGCGCCTTTGACACGTGGTGGTCCGCCCCTCGACTTCGCCGTTAGGGCGCATGTGGGCAAATGGCGGCGCACGGTAGCTCTCCCGTTTCTTATCTCGCTCAGCGGCTGCATCGAGATAACCACGTATGTCTCGCCGGGCGCGTCGGGAACGGTAATTGACGCCACCACCAAAAAGCCCATCCCGGGAGCCACTATTTCGGTCGACAACAGGCCGGGCTTGTTTGCGCAAACTAACTCCGACGGACAATTCGTCCTGGTGCCCACTACGAACACGACACATATCTTTTGGCTCGCCCCATACAGATCGCTTCCCCCTGGGGGCACCATCATTGTTTTTGCCGACGGCTATGGTTCGAGGGAAATAGTTGTTAACGGCGTCGCCGCCCAGCTCCTCGTCTCTTTGGTCAGGGTTCACTAGTGCGGCCTAACAATCATAGGAGGGTGCCGTGATGCGCTTCTGGTATGGCGGCAGGCGCATCTGTGCGGCCCCCAAATCTACCGTTAGACGGAAGAATGCTCCGTGGAACCACCCGACACGCTTGAGAAAAGGGGGATTTATGACTAAGCGCCTTTCGCGAATTGCCCCGTGGCAAGCCGGTAAGCTGTTCGCCGTCATGTACTTCTTCCTTGGCCTACTGTTTGTCATTCCCATGTTCCTGGTTTACTCGATGGTGCCGCCCGGCCCAGGACACAAATTTACCCCCGGGGTCTTGATCATCTTCCCCTTCATGTACGCACTGGCTGGACTGATATTTGTGCCCTTGGGCTGTTGGATATATAACGTGGCCGCGAAACTCGTCGGTGGCCTGGAGGTATCGGTGACAGACGAGGCTGATGCCTGACAATCCGTGGAGGGGGCCGTGGTGCGGGTCTGTCCGGGGCCGCGACCCAGTCGATATTACAAGCCCGCGGCCCCGTCAGGCTTGCTCGTCCGGCGCCCTAAACTTTACCGCTAGCTGACATGGGCCTCTACGCCATCAAGCGTTTCAGCGTTCTCGGCGCAATCGGCACGGCCGCGGTATTCACCCTCTATGACGGCTGGTTGACTTCGCGTCACCTTGCCCCAACCAGGCAAATTTCTTTCGTATACCAGTTCGTACTGACAGCGCTCCTGGCAACATGGCTCGTCACGGACGCACAGGAACGGCGCCACCATCGGCCAACATTCGACCACGGCGGCTGGGCACTCTTTCTGTTCTTTCTGTACGCACCTTACTACCTGTTTTCTACGAGGCGCGGTCGTGGACTTCTGATATTTGCCGGCATGATTTTTCTTTTCATCCTCCTGTGCTTGCTGAATTGATCACTTCGTATGTCAGCTAACCATCGTTGGAGGGCCGTGATGCGCGGGTGGCTGGGGATCGCCGCGCCTGTGACACACGGTCGGCCGACCCCTCAACTTCACCGTTAGGTGGCGCGTGTGACGACAACGCTAGTGCCTTATTCGGTACTGCTGATTTGGCTCGTCGGGCCCGCGCTTGTCTTGACGGCTTTCGGAGTCTTGCTGTTCAGACGATATGGTGCCCTTCCGTCGGCGTTAGTGGCTCTCCAGTGACGGAGCCCATCAGGCGATGGACGCATTTTTCAAGTCCTGGGGCGGTCGTGCCGGCTGACAATCGTTGCAGGCGCCGGCCCGCTGCGCCGGTGACATGCGGTCGTCCCGGCCTTCGAGTTCACCACTAGCCGCCGGGAGGGTTCGTCATCGACGTTGCCAATGCCCTGTTGACTCTTGCACAGGTTGCCATCGGTGTCGCTGGCTTCTCAGCAATCCTGGTTGCCTTGAGCGGCAAGCCCCATCAGTGGACACCGGTGGATGCTTTCCGGATCCGGAACATCCTCGCGTTCAGCTTCCAATCGGTCTTTTTGTCGCTGGTCCCGTTTGTGCTGGCCTTCTTTTCCGTGCCCGAGTCGACTGTCTGGCGAGCTTCGCTTCTGATACTCGCGATGGCGACCCTGGGAGGCGTGGTGCTGGTGCTCTGTGGTGTCTATCGGCTGTCGCCTTCCGAACGCGCTGTTCTGAAGGCCTTCGTAGTGTCGTCAGTCGTGGCCATACTGTGTTTCATGGCGGCGGTCGAGCTGCTTGCAGTATTCGGTTTCATCCGCCCGGCGCCCGCCGTATTTTTTCTCGGCCTCGTCGTTCTGTTGGGGATTTCGACCGTCCTGGTGGCCCGGTTCCTGTTCGCCCGGCCCGCCGACTGACTGCTTCGCCCATCACGATGACCATTACCATCACGGCTTTTGACGAATTTCCGAAGCTGGCCGCCTGCGTCGCCCGCGGTGAGGCGCGGCTCGCTTACCAGCGCGCCTTTGCCGCGCAACTGGCGGTCAACACCGCTCAAGCGCCCCGTTAGCGGCGCGCGAGCTGAGGCGGAGGCATCCTCAATGAAGATGAACCGTCTGATTCCGATGCTGCCTGTAACCAGCGTTTCAGCCAGCGTGGAGTTCTATGAGAAGCTCGGGTTCAGCGTCGAGCAGCGCAATGATGGCTGGGGTTGGGCCATGCTGCGTTTCGACGAGTGCCGGCTGATGCTCGACCGGTCGATCAACACTGATCCGCGTGCGCCGCGCCAGTCCGTCCTGTACCTGTATCCTGAAAATATCACCGAGTATCACGGGCAGCTTCGAAGCGCCGGGCTTGCGGTTCCAGACCTCGATGTCACGTTCTACGGCATGACCGAATTTCGCCTCGATGATCCGGACGGTAACCGATTGTGGATTGGGCAGCGCACATCGGGCCGGGAGGGGGCTCGTGACGGCGCCGCGGTCTGACAACCTTGCGAAGGATTCGTTGCGGACCGCGGCAATTTACTGCCTTGCGACCTGGGTTGGTGTCTGGCTGCTGTTTGTCCTGATACGCCTCTCGACGCTCGACATCAGGGTCGTTCCGGGCGCCGGCCCCTTCATGCTGAGCGCGCTGGCGGTTTCCTTCCTGGCCCCGGTCGTGGCCACGGCGCTCGCAGTTGCGTCGGCAATTCGACGCCCGGGAGTGCTGCTCAGCTGGCTCCTGCTCGGATGCGCGCTGGCGGCTCTCTTTGTCCAGGCATGGGTATTCCTGAGCTCGAGGTGGATTTGACGGCTGAGCGGGGCGCCGGGGCTGCAGACTAGCCTGCGGGCACTTCCGTGCCCTTACGCCTGAGCAATCCGATGCTCACGAGGCTCAGCAACACTGCGAGCGCGTACAGAATTGCCGACGGCAGCCAGTTCCACACTCCACGGTCGATGATCGCATTCCCGGGTTCAGAGGCCGAGTACAGCACGGTCACTGATTCATTGACGTGGTACATGGGAGGGTTGGAGCCGGTGTTGTCACGGAAACGGATTCGCTTGCCCGCCTGGTCGGTGTAAGTGACCACCGGGTAGTAGCTGCGGTCTCTGCCGGAGCTCGACGAGCTGAGCGAGCTGACGACCCCCCGCGCGCGCACGCCGAAGGACTCCAGACGCACCAGTGCCCGGCTCTGATGCACACCGAGGGCGAACAGGCCGACACCGGCGATCAGCAGGAACGGCGCCAGGCGTCGCAACGTAGCTCTTTGCCGGTCCTCCAGTGCACGGCGCTCCGGCAGCGAGGCCACATCCTCCAGACGCTGCACGGGCATCGCACCAAGCTGCGCGGCCTGGCGCTGCGCGAGCATCTGCCGCCATGCCGACAGCTGCAGCCGCTTGTCTTTCGGAAAGACGATCTGGCGGGCACGTTCCAGGAAGTGTGCGACGAACAGCCCGCCCACGACCCAGGTCATGGTACCCGCGTGGAATGCGGTGACGGCGTAATAGAAGAGTCCTGCACCCGCCGCGAGCAACACCACGCCGACGACGGTGAAGACATGATGACGTGCCTCCTGGACCTCGTCCGGCTTCTCCGGAATGACCAGGAGCGACGCGACATCGCCGGTCTGCTTGCCCCGGGTGCTATCCGATCCCTCAACCGAGGTCGCTTCGCGGGTCTCACCCGATGGCAGGGTGTAGCGGTACACGGCGTTCAGGATGTTGCCGCTCTGGCGCACGCCGATCACCTGTCCCTGGACGCGCACCGCGTGCAGCCGCCAGTAGATGGCGTTGCCGACCAGTAACGCGCCGAGGCCGGCGCACACGAGCGCCCCGGCCAGCACGCCGATCTGGTTGAAGGCGGATATCAGGCCGACGAAAATATCAAACACTGCAACAGCCCCCCGGGACCGCTGAGGATTGGCACTGTGGCCCGCCGATCGCGACAAGACTGCGAACGGCTTCTCGTTTGTCAGGCAGGGGAACGGGCGCCGGCGAAATGGGTCGAGTTGCGCTATCTTTCGCCGGCCGAGTATTAGACGGACGCCGCAGCGTGCTCATTTACGAGACTAACGCCCCCGGCTTTGCGAACACAGTCCTCCCACGCCCGGTGAAGGCTCCTTGATGAGCCTCAGCGTCTCGCGCCTGTTGTCTCTCGTCGTGGTTGCTGCCGCGTACGTGCGCGCGTGGTCGATTCCCTCGGGAGCCGCGGTCGTGACCCTCATCGTCGTGCCGGTGCTCGCGTTGATCTGGTTCCCGGAGCAGATCGATGACCTGACGTACGGCGCCTGGTACCGGGGGTATCAGGTCGACTCGCATACGCCGAGCGGCGCCATTGCAGCGCTCGGGTGGCTGCTGCTGCTCCTGTGCGCCGCGGCGATATTCTTCGGGCGGTTCTCCCACAAGTGAATCCCCATGAGTGACGGATGCGCCTTCTGCGGGATCGTGCGCGGTACGCTGCCGGCCAGTGTCGTCTGGGAAGACGATCTCACCATGGCGTTCATCGACCTGCGGCAGTTTCACGCCGGTCACACGCTCGTGATTCCGCGCCGGCACCTGCGGGACGTCCGCGAGCTCGACGACACTACGGGAGCGGCGCTGATGACGACGGTTACCCGCATCACGCGGGCGGTCGCAGCGGCCTTCCCCAATCAGGGCCTGAGCCTGTGGCACTCAATCGGTGAGGCTGCGGATCAGGAGGTTCCCCACCTTCATATCCACGTTCATCCGCGGCTGCTTCACGATCGGCTGCTTCGGGTCTATCCCTCGGCCGCGGCGCTGCCGGATAAGCTCATCCGTGACCGATACGCGCAGACTCTGCGCTCGCATCTTCCTCGTTCATCGGATCCTGCCCGGATGGCAGAATGAGCTGCAGGGAATCTACGGATCGGCGCTGGCCGCAAGTGTGATGACGGACACCTTCCGCAACGTGTACGACGACCTCGAGCGCGCCCGGGCGTACGCGGACCTCGGGTTCCCCGGTACCTATTCCCTCGCCTTTCGCGACCTCCCCGCGCTCGTGCGCAAGCACGTGCGCGGCACGCGGGCGGTGGACTTCGGCTGCGGCACGGGGCGTTCGACCCGGTTCCTCGAGAACCTGGCCTTCGAAGTGATCGGTGTGGATATCTCGGAAATCATGCTCGCCGAGGCCCGCCGCCGTGATCCTCGCGGCGACTATCGCCTGGTTGCCGACGGCAGCCTCGCGGGTCTCGGCACCGGCACCGCCGACCTGATCCTCTCCGCATTCACCTTCGACAACGTTCCCTCCGACCAGCACAAGACATCCGCGCTGCGGGAGCTTCGGCGTCTGCTCGCACCGGACGGCCGCCTCGTTGTCGTCGTGTCGTCGGCCGACATCTACCTTCACGAATGGGTGTCCTTCAGCACCCGCGACTTCCCTGAAAACCCCGGTGCGCGGGACGGTGATCGCGTTCGGATCATGATGCTCGACGTGCCGGACCGCCGTCCCGTGGTCGATGTGCTGTGTGGCGATGCGCACTACCGTGAGCTGTTCGGGTCGGTCGGCCTTAGCGTCGTGGATGCCGTGAGGCCGCTCGCGACCGGTGCGGAGGGCATTCAGTGGGTGAGCGAAACCACGATCTCCCCGTGGACTATCTACGTCCTGGGCCCGCTCTGACGATTCGCCGGAGGCCCGCGATGCCCGATAGGAACGGCGCCGTAACGTATCCCTGGGGAATCGCCCGGCGATGACCTGGGAAGGCTGGGTGTTTGACATCGTCGTGGTCCTCGCCTTTGGCCTGATAGCGCTGACGCTGGCAGTCCGCCGCTGGAAGGGCGAACCTGCCGGCCGGGATTGACTCACCGGACCCCCGGGGGAGCACGCAGATGCCAGGTTCAGAGGCCGGCGCCGAATCGCTGCTGTCTCACGTGCGCGCGGAGCACATTCTCGCCGTGGTCGAGCTGCTGTGGCCGTTGGCGCTGACCGCGGGTGTGGCGCTGCTGCGCTGGACGCGCCTTCAGTTCCGGGCGGCGTTCCTCGTCGTCGGCGTTCTTGGGTGCTTCGGGCTGCAGGCCTTTCTCGCTCGCCTCGTGAGGTACGTTTTCTGGACCTACGTCGCCCCGGCGGAGCCCCACTCCTACTCGACGGCGCTTCATTTCACCGACCCGATCGTTATCATCGCGGTGAGTGTGCTGTCGAGCGTGCCACTCCTGATGTGGCTCGCCCGGCTGCTGGGCATTCCGCAGGGAGACATCCATGCCGGTTGAGCTCCTCGTAGTCCTGGCGACGAGCAAGGCTCCCGACTGGTCGAGCTGGAACCAGGCGCTCTGGGATGCGCGCGCGCCGGCGAGCCTTGCTCGCTCGGTCGACCTCCAGCACCACAACGGCTTCCTGCCCGCCAGGGTGAAGGGGCGCGCGACGGGTTTTTTCTTCGTGGTCGAATCCGCCACGGACCTCGCAGTGCAATACCCGGCGCTGGCGAGCGTGCCGTTGACGAAGCCGATCGTGTATTCCCTGAGTTATGGAGCGCATCCGGAGGAGTGCGCCGCCGCATTCCTCTCTGCATCGGTGCTGGTTTCGCGATTCGACGGTGTCGTGTACGACCCCCAGCAGAGCCTGATGCTGAGCCTCGAGCAGGTGAACGATGGCGCCAGGCAATGCCTGGGTCTTCTCTCCAAGTGAGGTTGCGCGCTCCCGCACGCGATCTGACAATCACCGTTGGAACTCAGCATGCCGTCCTTCGCCGGCGCCTTTCCCGAGCTCTCCTTCGACCTGGCTGCGGAGCTGCGCGCAACCGGGCGCGCCGATCTCGCGCGCGAGCTCGAGGCCAGCAGCGTGAAGTCCGTGAGCTACGACCCGGAGACCGACGCCGGCCTGGTGGCTCTCGCGGCGGAGCGCGAGCTCAACGCCGTGGAGAGAAACGTCGTCGGACAGAAGCTCGGCCAGGTGATCGCGTTCGGCGGCGCGGGCTACGCGTCCATGCAACTCGATAACTTCGGACGGGTGGTCGCAGTGGAGCTCAGGGCGCCACCGCGGGAGCTGCGGTGGAAGCTCATGCGCCTCACGTCCAACAAGCCCTGGTGAAGTGGGCCGTCTTTGCCGAGATACGAGGTTACCGTCCAGGGGCGCGGCATTGCATTGCCGGTCGCCAACGCCGTGGCCGTCGGCTTTCTGCGGCTCGTACAGGTTCGCGCTCCCGACCCCGTCGAAGCCGAGATTCGCGCGGTCGAGCTGGTGCGGTCCGACTGGGCCTCGAGCGCTCATGCGGAGCGCAATCTCGGCGATGCCCCTTATCTCACGATCAGCCGCGTCGGCTCCCTCTACTGGTGGCACCGGCTTCTCGGCGCACCGCGCGGGTATATCTTCTTCGGGGACGATGGGGTTCAGGTGTAAGCGAATGCTGCTGCGCGCACTCGCCGCGTTTCTCGCCCTGCCGGGCATGGTCGCCTTCGTCCTGCCGGTCTGGATCGGCGCCTCGGGCCGCCACGGGGCCGGGCGTGTCATTCCGGCCGCCGCGTTGCTCACGCTCGGCACGACGTTGCTCCTGTGGTGCGTACGCGAGTTCTACGTTGCGGGTCGCGGCACGCTCGCGCCCTGGGATCCGCCGCGGCACCTGGTCACGAGCGGTCCTTACCGGTTTTCCCGCAACCCCATGTACGTGGGTGTCGTCGTGATACTCGCGGGCTGGTGCGTTCTGTGGAGCTCGCGCACGTTGATCATCTACACGGCGCTCTTCATGATGGGTTTCCATCTGCGCGTCCTGCTCGCCGAGGAACCGTGGGCGCGCCGCCGGTTCGGGGGAGAGTGGGACGCCTACCGGGCACGGGTGCCGCGCTGGGTCGTATGAGGGGGTATGACGTGAGAGCTCCAATCCTTTATCGGGCCGCTGCCGTGCTGCTGGTCCTCTTTGCCGTCGCCCACACGCTCGGCTTCAGCCAGCCACCCGACCCCAAATGGGGAGCCGATGGCGTGGTCGCCTCGATGCGCTCGCTTCACTTTGACGTGCAGGGATCCAGCCGGACCTTCTGGGACTTCTTCATGGCGGCCGGTCTCTCGGTCGGGGTGCTGTATCTGTTCGCGGGGATCCTGGCCTGGCAGCTGGGCGGCCTGCCGGCAGAGACCCGCTCGCGCCTGCGTGGCGTTGCCTGGACGCTGGCGCTTTCCTTTGCCGCCCTCACGGTAGTGAGCTGGTTGTATCTTTTCATTACGGCGGTGGTCTTCTCGGCCGTCGTCGCCTCGTGTCTGGCATCGGCCGCCTGGCTTTCCGCGAAGTAGGCCTCTCCCGCGTGGACCGCCCCACCCGAGCAAGCGGCGCCGCGTTCGCAGCCGCGCTGATCGGCCTCGGGATCCTCAGCCTGCTGTATGGGGATACCTCCGAAGTCTGGGAGGCGATCCCGAAGAGCCTCCCCGGCCGGGCCGCCCTCACGTATCTCTGCGGTGCGATCACACTCGCGGCCGGCGCCGGCTTGCTGCTGCGCGCTTCCCGCGCGCTCGCCTGCCGCGTTCTCCTTCCCTTCCTGCTGTCGTGGCTGGTGTTGCTCAAGCTCCCGCCGCTGCTGCGCGCGCCCCAGATCATGGTGGGCTGGGAGTCGTTCGCCGAGACCGCCACGCTCGCCGCCGGTGCCTGGTGCCTGTTCGCCGCCCGCGCCGGCGCCTGGGAGCGGGCACACCTCAAGTTCGCCGTCGGCGCGAGCGGGATCCGCCTGGCCCGGCTGCTGCTGATCGCGGCCCTGCCCATGATCGGCCTGAGTCACTTCGCCTACCACGATCTGACCGCGAGCCTCGTACCGAAATGGCTGGGCTTTCCCCTCGGCTGGACATACCTGACCGGAGCTGCAAGCGTCGCGGCCGCGGCCGGCATGCTGTTCGCCATCGTTCCGCGTCTCGCGGTGGGTCTCGAGGCCGCGATGCTCTGGAGCTTCACGCTCCTCGTCTGGGTGCCGCGCGTCGTCTCGAGCCCCCACGATCAGGGTAACTGGTCTGAGATCCTGATCTCGGCCGCGATCGCGAGCGGCGCCTGGCTGGTGAGCGAGACCTATCGCGGCGTCCGGTGGTTGGCCAGCGGAAAAGCCGCCCGCGCAGTAAGCTTCGACTGAAGGCGGCCGCAAGGGGTCAGCTCAACCTATGCTTTTCGCTCCAAGAACTCCGGCACTGCGCCGATGGCGCCTGTGGTTCGGCGCGCTCCTCGTGGCCGAGATCGGCTGGTTCGCGCTGACGCGCCCGCCGTTCTCCGGCCACCTCAGATCGCTCCTGCTGCTGGCGCTGATTCCGATCGCGGTCGTCGGCTACGTTTATCTGCTGGCGGCGGTCACGGCGTTCCTCGAACAACGCGACTTCGATTATCAGATGAAGCAGGTGATCGTCATCATGCTGGGCTTGAGCGTCGGGTTCTTCGTGTCCGTGTTGTCGGCCGTCTCGACGGCACAGCTCGAAGCGAGCCTGACCGAGTGTCGGCAGGGCTGCGACTCGGCCGACGCACCCGCCGAGTAACGGAGACTCCCCACACTATGCCCAAGGCCTATTGGATCGCCGCGTACCGGTCGGTGCGCGACCCGCAGGCGCTCGCCGCCTACGCCAGGCTCGCACAGCCTGCGCTCGAGGCGGCCGGCGGTCGTTTCCTGGTGCGCGGCATGCCGGCGCGCGTCTACGAGGGTGGGCTCGAGCAGCGCACCGTTCTCATCGAGTTCGCGAGCGTAGCGCAGGCGCTGGCCGCGCACGACAGCCCCGCGTACCAGGAAGCGCTGCGCGCGCTCGGGAACGGCGCCGATCGTGACATGCGCATCGTCGAAGGCGTCGGATAGCCCGGTCGCAGTGCCGGGCGGGAGCGTCTTCGTCCCCGCTGGAGGAACGACCGTCATGTCTGAGTGGCTCCTCGCCCCGCCGCGAGGCAGGGACGATCGGGCGTGGCTCGCGCTTCGGATCGCTCTCTGGCCGGAGGGCTCGGAGGCCGACCACCTCGATGGCATGGCGGACATGCTCGCGCGCGGCCACTACGTCCGACTGGCGGTGACCGCCACCGGCGTCGCGGTCGGGCTCGTGGAAGCCGCGAAGCGCGTCGACTACGTCAACGGCACGACGACCTCGCCGGTCGCTTTCCTCGAGGGTCTCTACGTCGTGCCGGAGTGGCGCCGGCGGGGCGTGGCGCGCACGCTGGTCGACTCGGTCGTGGACTGGGCGCTGCAAGAGGACTTGAGCGAGCTCGCCTCGGACTCGCTCATCGACAATGTCGCCGCGCACACCGCTCACCGCGCGCTCGGGTTTGAGGAAACCGAGCGCGTGGTTTACTTTCGGCGACCGCTGCGACGTCACCGATGACCGTCACGACGCCTCTTCTCAGACCGCAGAGTCGTTCGCCATGACCATTCTCGGTGTCGTCATCTTCAGCGGGCGCTTCTTCAGCATCGGCGAGATCGCGCGCTGGGCCGCGGAGGTCGCAGCGGGCGGCAGCGCCGCCCAGGTCCAACCTCCACCGAGGTAAATCCCATGATGGTAGTACCGCTCACCGACGCTTCCCGCCGCCCGACGAGCTTCCCGCTCGTGACCGCGGTCATCATCGGCGTGAACGCGCTCGTCTTCGTCCTCGAGCTCGCCGGCGGAGATGCCTTCGTCGAGCGTTGGTCGGTCATTCCGGCCGACATCGTGGCCGGGCGCCACTGGATCACGGTCCTCACGGCCATGTTCATGCACGCTGGCTGGTCGCACATCAT
>Ga0126371_10003579_pt1 | contig 13609 bp, 10 predicted proteins | sample PanSoiMetaPlot_4_FD_110145 | JGI IMG/M metagenome (GOLD analysis project Ga0126371, IMG submission 110145) | Tropical forest soil microbial communities from Panama - MetaG Plot_4 | ecosystem: Environmental > Terrestrial > Soil > Tropical forest > Bulk soil | place: Panama | collected 2016-02-17 | reverse complement strand
TGGGTTGTCCGCATCCAGCAAGCGCGATCATCATCGTGATGGCAAAAAAACTCAGAAGCCGCTGCATTGGAAGGTCCCCCAAGCAATAAGCAATAACATGCACCCGCCAACTCATTGACGTCAAATAGATCCGCTCACAACCATTTCGGCTTTTAAGTAAAGAAGAAATCTCGCGGAAACATCCGAAATAAACGACCAAAACGGATCTAACCCCTTGCAGCTGCGCCTGAACCCGCTGCCCTACAACCAAAGATGGCGTCGTTTCAACCTCGGGCCAGGCTTCAGCAGTCGCTTCCGCCGGCGATATGGGCGACACGCGCTGCAAATATTTCATCCGGGGATGGCGGCGCGGTCTACAAACCAGTCGAGACTGCCAATCGGACGCACCCGTGCAGCTGGCGCAGTACTTCCTGCTCGGATTTCCGCCAAAACGTCTTTCTTGCTCGAGCCTGTAACTAGAAAGGCGAGATTGCGGCTACTATTGAGAGCAGGGTAGGTAAGCGTGATACGGGCCGTGCTCGCTTTGCCAATGACCGCGAGAACCCAATGTCGATCTTCCAGCAACGCGAGACTGCCGGGAAAAAGCGACGCCGTGTGCCCATCCTCGCCGACTCCCAACAACGTCACATCGAAAATCGGTCGATCCTGGTCAAGCTGTTCGTCGCCGTAAAAGCGTTGGAGCAGAGCCTGATAACTTGCGGCTGCCTGCTGAGGAGACAGACCTTCAGTCGGAATTGGGTGAAGGCGCTCCTTTGAAATCGGAACGCACGAAAAAAGCGCATTATAAGCCATTCGGTAGTTACTGGCCGGATCATCGTGTGGGACGAATCGTTCGTCGCCCCAGAACCAGTGGATGCGGCTCCACGGAATGCGGGATGCGAACGTAGGATTGGCAAGAAGCTGATAAAGACGCCGGGGTGTCGATCCACCGGAGAGACAGATTGCGAACTCACCATCGCGCGCAGAGGCGAGGGCGCACAACCATTCGGCAACGTGCTGTGCAACCGCGTCGACAGTTTCGAAAATGTGCCACCGGCTAAATTTTTCGCTTTGGCTAGGCATGAGAGCCATGATCCTGCCAAAGGCGGACGCCCCCTACAAACGCCTTCTCGTTACTGCCGCGCTCTGCGCGCGGCGGCAGCTTTTCTATTTTCTTCACGTTGCCGCCGCCGAGTACAATGTATTCCGGTTCGAGAGCGGCGCTGAGAATTTTGACGATATCGGCCACATGTTTGCGCCATTTTTTTAGTCCAAGGCGCCGCAGGCCGCGCGTGCCGAGATAGTCTTCAAAAGTCTTTCCCTTTTTGTAGCGCAGGTGAGCGAGTTCCATTGGCTCGATGACGCCGTTAATAATCATTGCGGAGCCTAAACCTGTACCCAGCCCCAAGAACAACATGCGACCGCCGTGATAGCTCCCAAGGGCCTGCATGACCGCGTCGTTGACGAGCTTGACGGGACGATCAAAGGCTTTGGCAAAGTCAAAGCCTGTCCAGCCTGATCCGAGATTGTAAGGCTCGGCAATTGGCCGGTTGCCGGCAACGGGGCCGGGATAGCCGATCGAAATAACCTGGTAAGCCCAGCCGTTGGTCAGATTTTGAACGTTCTTGACCATGGCTTTGGCGGTGAGTTCGGGCCCGGATTTGAATTCGCAGGGCAGGGTTCGCGTGCTCAACTTTAATTTGACATGGGTCCCGCCGACATCGATGACGAGAATCGTCCGGCGTCTGTCGCCAGAGCGTCCAGCGTGCGACGTCCCCATAGATTAGGCCCGTTTCCGCGTTTGCCCTTCGGTGACCGGTTGAATGTCCTGGTTGGCTGCGATCATCGGATCGTGCCACGCGCCATTGCTTTTCACGATATCCTCCGCCCGGCGGGGGCCCCACGTAAGGGCATCATAGTGGTATAGTGGCGTTTCGGATTTGACGATCGGATCGACGATCCGCCATTGAGCCTCCGCACTGTCCTCGCGGGAGAATAGCGAGAGGTCGCCCTTTATGGCATCACCAATCAGCCGCTCATAGGCGTCCATTTCTTCAGCGCTTTGGTGCAACACATTGAGTTCGACGTCCTCGCCCGCCATTGCCTCGCCGGGCGCTTTGGCTTTGGCACCTATCGCAATCACGACATTCGGTGAGACCTGGAAACGGAAATAATTGGCCCGGCCGGATTTGTCGGCCTTAAACACCTTTTGCGGAGGAAAATCCAAGTCGACGATAACTTCCGTCGCCGTCACTGCAAGGCGTTTTCCGGCGCGCAGCAAAAAGGGCACACCCTGCCACCGCCATGAGTCCACGTGAAGGCGCAAAGCCGCAAAAGTTTCGACATCGGAATTCGCAGAAACGCCAGGCTCGCTGCGATAGCCACGATATTGCCCTCGCACCAACTCTGACGGCTGCAACGGCCGGATCGAATCAAACAGCTTGACCTTCTCATCGCGGATGTAAGTGCTCTCGCTGTTGACCGGGCATTCCATCGCGAGAATCGCCACAATCTGCAAGAGGTGGTTTTGAACAACGTCGCGGATCGCGCCGACTTCCTCGTAAAAGCGCCCACGGGTTCCGACGCCGAAACTCTCCGCCATGGTGATCTGCACGCTGTGCACGTAATGCCGATTCCAAAGCGGCTCCAGAAATGCGTTGGCAAATCGAAAGTAAAGAAGGTTTTGTATCGGTTCCTTTCCGAGAAAATGATCAATCCGAAATATCGAGTCCTCCGGAAACACTTTGTGCAGGATTCGGTTGAGCTGTTGCGCCGATGCAAGGTCGCGACCAAATGGTTTTTCAACGACGACGCGAGCGTCGGCAGAACATTTTAAACCGCCCAGGCTTTCAACTACGGCAGAGAACATGCTCGGCGGTATCGCGAGGTAAAATAGTGGCCGCCTGCTGGAGCCAAGCACCGAGTTCATCGTCTTGAATGTATCGACGTTATTGTAGTCGCCCTCGACATATTTCAGCAGATCCGTGAAATGTTTTGCTGTCCGCTCGTCAAAACTGTTCGATGGACTGATTGCGTCAAGAACATGGGCTTTGAAATCGTCGAGGGACCATCGTGACCTCGCAACGCCAAGGATCGGAATATTAAGGTGTCCATGGCGAAACATCGCGTAAAGCGCCGGAAAGATCTTTTTGTGGGCGAGGTCACCGCTCGCGCCGAACAAAACCAAAGCATCGGATTGAGTCGGCTTCATTGCTTATCCTAGCGCAAGCCCGATACTTGCTTTTTTGGCGCGCGTTCGACGTGGCCGCCAAATTCGTGACGCATGGCGGACAAGAGCTTGTCAGCAAAATCGGCCTGGCCGCGCGAGGCAAAACGCGCGTAAAGCGCGCTGCTCAGCACATTGGCTGGGACGCCCTCATCGATCGCGGCCTTGAGCGTCCAGCGGCCTTCACCTGAATCCGATACGCGCCCCTCGAATTCAGAGAGTTCAGGATCGCGAAAGAGTGCTTCGGCGATCAGGTCGAGCAGCCACGATGAGATAACACTGCCCCGCCGCCACAATTCAGCAACTTCAACGACATCGATTGCGTAACGATAAGCATCGGGGTCTGCGAGCGGCGCCGTTTCAGCGTCGACTGTGGTTTTTTCCGCTCCAGCATTGGCATGCCGTAAGATGTTGAAGCCTTCGGCGTACGCGGCCATGATGCCGTATTCAATGCCGTTATGGACCATTTTTACGAAGTGGCCGGCTCCATTCGGTCCGCAATGCAGATAACCGTGCTCAGCGGTGGTCGGGTGCTTTTCGCGCCCGGCGGTGCGAACCGCCGACATTATCGGTGGTGCGAGCGCCGCAAAAATTGGATCAAGGCGCCGCACAATCGCGGCTTCGCCACCGATCATGAGGCAATAACCGCGTTCAAGGCCCCAAACGCCACCGCTGGTGCCAACGTCGAGATAATGGATCCCTTTAAGCTTAAGTGCCTTGGCACGATCGATATCGTGACGATAGTGAGAGTTGCCGCCGTCGATCAAAACATCGTCGGGTGTCAGATGACTAATCAATTCGGCAATGGTTTTGTCGACGATGGCTGCCGGAAGCATCAGCCATATGGCTCGCGGTCGAGCCAGTGCAGCCACCAGATCACCGAGAGATTTGGCGCCGGTCGCGCCCGCCCCGGCAACCGCTTTTATGGAATCCGGACTCACATCGTAGACGAAGCATTCATGCTTCGCGTTCAAGAGACGCCGCGTAATGTTGCCACCCATCCGACCAAGCCCGACTATCGCAATTTGCATCGATAAATCCTTTCACAACAACGCTTGTTGCAAAGCTTCATTCAAATGCTTCAAACCTGCCTCGACATCCGCGCCCAAGTGAACACGAATGGCACGACGGTTTCGTTCATTCAGAACTGAGAAGTCACCAAGCGCCTGTGCCGCAATCACAGCCGCAAAGCCGTATTTATGTCCCGGGACAGGCAAGTCCGCGCGTATGTCGCATGTGAGTTGCAAGAAAACGCCTTCGTTTGGGCCTCCCTTGTAGGCCTGGCCTGTCGAATGCAGGAACCGCGGGCCGAACCCAACACAAGTCGCCACGTGTTTGGCGTCGCGGATTCTTGTACGGATGTCTTGCAACATATTTTCATGGGCTTGGTCTCGGGCGATATAAGCGAGTACCGCGCAATAGTCTCCGGTCTGCAGGCGGCCCAGATGAGCTTTCAGTGACCCGGCGAGCGTTTCGTGATCGGAGCTCTTTTTCAGGGCGGCCGCATTCGCATCGTCGGCGAAGACCTTGATGCCGTTCTCCAGCAGAATCGGCGTCTCGCGCGGCAGGGCGCCATTTCGCTCGTAGGCATTTGTCAGAGCGCGTGTCTTGATCTTGCTGGCTTCCACGTCGGGTTGATCAAATGGATTGATCGCGATGATGGCACCGGAGACCGCGACCGCAATCTCCCAGCGGAAAAATTCTTGCGCAAGATTATAGCGATCGGAGACGCCGATACGGACGACGGGATGGCCGGCTTCTTCGAGTTTCGCAATGTCCTCGTCCTGACCGCGCTCTGGTTGATCATCCAGACGGATGTAAGTGAACAACCGATCGGCACCATAGTTTTCCGGCGAGGTGAGGGGCTCGTCGTTCACAGGAATGAGTCCTCTGCCTTGCTTGCCGGTGGATTCCGCGAGGAGTTGCTCTAGCCAAGCGCCAAAGTCGGCAATGCCCGGGGAGGTGACAATCGTAACCTTGTTGCGCCCAAGCCGTGACGCTTCAGCCAAAACCGTCCCAAGGATGACGCCGGGATTCTCGGCCGGGGGGACGGCAAATCCGCATGAATTTGCCATTTTCTGCGCTGTTGCCAGTAGCTTGCGGATGTCGAGGCCGATTACGGCTGCTGGAACCATCCCGAAATTGGAGAGGACGGAGTAGCGTCCGCCGATGCTCGATCGGCCTAAGCTGAGGTATCGGAAGCCGTCACGTTGTGCGGTCGTCTCAAGCTCCGAGCCGGGATCGGTCACCGCGATGAAGTGCGCGCCTGCGCGGTCGGCCCCGACTGCTGCCTTTACACGCTCAAAGAAATAGTCCTTCAAAATATTGGGTTCGAGCGTGCTGCCGGATTTGCTTGAAACGATGAACAGCGTTCGAACAAGGTCGATTGCTTTCTCGACCGAACGGATTTGTTCAGGTTCAGTTGAGTCGAGTACGATCAGCTCAGGGTGGGCGGGCGTGTGCCCAAATGTCTTTGCCAAGACTTCGGGTCCAAGGCTCGATCCGCCCATGCCGAGCAGGACCGCATGACGGAAATTCTCTCGGCGAATGTTCGCAGCAAGATCATTCAGCTCGTCGAGGCGCTTGCGTTCGATGCCAATGATGTCGAGCCAGCCAACCCACCGATCCTCGTCGGCTCCGGTCCAAAGTGTGGCATCACCAGCCCAAAGGCGGCGAACATTTCCGGCGCGCCGCCATTGTTCGAGCGAAGAATCGACCGCCTTACGAAGCTCGGTTGGCAGGCTGACGGACTGGCTGTTGAGCGCATCCCCGAGCAAGGTGGCACGTTTGCGTGCCAGAGCACCGAGCAGTTTGTCGAAAGCGTCAGCGAACTGTTCCACCCCCTCGTCGGTCAGCCGCGCGGTGACCGCGTCAATCGAAATGCCACAATCGGCTAGTGTACGCATGGTGCGTTTGGCACTTTCGATGCCTTCTTCAAGGCTTAGTTGCACCCGCCCGTGATCTCGAAATGCATCGATGGTTTTCGGGGGCATAGTGTTGATCGTATCGCGCCCGATCAACTCCTCGACATAGATCACGTCACTGAGGTTCGGGGACTTCGTGCTGGTGCTGGCCCACAGCACACGTTGCGTGCGCGCGCCGCTAGCCTGCAGTTTTTGCCAGCGTGGGCCGGAAAAGAGATGCAAGTAACGCTGATATGCGAGCTTGGCGTTGGCAATCGCGACTTTCCCGCCGAGCGCAGACAGGTTTTGACGTTTACGCGCGTCATGGGTATGTCGGAGTTGCTCCTCTATAAGTTTGTCGATGGCCACGTCGATGCGACTGACGAAGAAGCTGGCAACGCTTGCAACCCGTCGTGGATCGCCGCCCCGTGCAATGAACTGTTCAAGGCCCGCCAAATAGGCCTCCACCACTTCTTCGTAGACCTGCTGCGAGAACAACAAGGTGATATTGACATTGATGCCGTCGGCGGTCAGGCGGCGGATGGCTGGCAGCCCAGCCGTGGTCGCCGGCACCTTCACCATGACATTCGGACGGTCCACCGACCCGGCAAGCCGTCGCGCTTCGGACACCGTCCCCTCGGTATCCATTGCGCGGTACGGCGATACTTCGATGCTGGCGTATCCGTCAGCACCATCGGTTTGTTCGAAAACCGGTCGCAAATCATCGGCAGCATGGCGGATGTCCGCTATGGCGAGCCGCTCATACAGCGCCATAACGTCCAAATCAGCGCGATCTTCGGCCTCACGCAGCGACTTGTCGTAATCCTCACTTTCCGCGATCGCCTTTTCAAATATCGACGGATTTGACGTTACGCCGGTCAAACCATCCTCTTCGATCAGGCGTTTGAGTCCCCCATCAACGAGAAAGCGACGCGCGAGAAAGTCCAGCCATACCGCTTGGCCTTCATCGTGCAACGCTTTGAGCGGATTTTTGCTGGTCCCCTTTGTTTTTCGATTGGCATGGTTCATCGTTAGTCCCTCACCATGTCTGCGATCTGACGCTTCGCTGCGGCGACCACCGCCTCGCGGGTAAAGCCAAATTTGTGCAGCAAGTCTGGCAATGGCGCTGACGCACCAAATTGATGCATTCCAATGCAGACGCCGCGCGGACCGACATATCGGTCCCAACCGATCACAGAGCCCATTTCGACCGATACGCGCTCCAAGATTCCCGGCGGAAGCACGTGGTCACGATAATGAGGGTCCTGTTGCTCGAACAGTTCCCAGGACGGCATGCTCACGACACGTGACGCGATGAGATCCTTTTTCAGTGCCTCGTGGGCCTCGATGCAGAGGGAGACTTCGCTCCCGGTGCCGATCAGGATGACGTCTGGTGTCCGCCCATAACTATCGGCAAGGATATAAGCGCCACGTTTGACGTCGTCGGCCGAAGAATATTTCGAGCGATCAAAAGTTGGCAGTGCCTGCCGGCTGAGGATCAGGCATGCCGGCCGATCTTTCAGGCCGCAGATCACCCGCCAAGCTTCGGTCACTTCGTTGGCGTCGGCCGGGCGGAGCGTAATGAGATCAGGGATCGCTCTAAGTGCCACCAGTTGCTCGACCGGTTGATGCGTTGGACCATCCTGCCCAAGGCCAATTGAATCGTGAGTAAATACGTAAATGACCGGAAGTCGCATCAACGCACTGAGCCGGATGGCCGGTTTCATGTAGTCGGAAAAAATCAGAAAACTTGACCCGCAGGCGCGCAGCTTCGACAGCGTGAGGCCGCTCAGGATCGCTCCCATGGCATGCTCTCGCACGCCGAAATGCATATTGCGTCCGCCCGGGCTGCTCGCTTCGAGGTCGCCGGCTCCGTCGAACGTGAGGCGTGTTTTTGTGGAGGGAGCGAGATCGGCGGATCCTGCGAGCAGCCAAGGATAGTGCTGGGCCAGCGCATTGAGGACCTTGCCAGATGCTTCGCGGCTGGCGAGTCCTTTGGCATCCGGCGGAAAACTTGGCAGTTCCCGGTCCCATCCGTCGGGGAGTTCGCCCCTTTCCATGCGTTGAAGGTGATCGGCCAGCTCCGGATGATTTTTACGGAAGGCGGCAAATTGTTCGACCCAAGTATCGCGAACTGGGCGGCATCTTTCGGTCATGCGGCCGTGAACGTGATCTCTGACACCGTCGGGAACCAAAAACTTGGCGTCCTCGGGCCACCCATACGAGCGCTTGGCGAGACGAACTTCGTCTTCCCCTAAAGGTTCGCCGTGCGCGGCGCTGGTGTCCTGCTTGTGTGGCGCGCCAAACCCTATGTGGCTTTCGACAATAATGAGCGTCGGAGCACTGTTGTTGTTTTGGAACAGCTTGAGGCATTGTGCCAATTGCTCGGTGTCATTGGCGTCGCGAACTCGCTGCACGATCCAGTGGTAGCCACGAAATCGTGTCGCCACATCCTCGCTGAAAGCGAGATCTGTTTTTCCCTCGATCGAAATTCGATTGCTGTCGTAGATCCAACAGAGATTTCCGAGGCCTAGGTGGCCGGCGAGCGATGCAGCTTCACTCGAAACGCCTTCCATCATGTCGCCGTCGCTGCAAAACGCATAGACCTTGAAATCGAACATCGGGAAATGTGGCCGGTTGAAGTGGCGGCCGAGCCAACGGGATGCGAGGGCCATGCCAACACTGTTCCCGCAGCCTTGCCCCAAAGGACCGGTGGTCGTCTCGACCCCCGTTGTCCGACGATATTCGGGGTGACCTGGGCAATTCCCGTCGAGTTGGCGAAACCGTTTGATGTCTTCAAGACTGACTGCCGGACGTTCAAGTATGTCGCCACTCTTGTTGACGGCTTTCACTCCCGCGAGGTGCAGCATCGCGTATAACAGCATCGACGCATGCCCGTTCGACAACACGAACCGGTCGCGATTGGGCCAAGTCGGATCGTCCGGATCGAAGCGAAGAAATCGTTGCCACAATGTGTAAATCACCGGGGCAAGCGCCATCGGCGTGCCTGGATGTCCGGAATTGGCCTTTTGCACCGCATCGATCGAAAGCGTGCGAATAGTATTTATGCAAAGATTATCGAGGGACGCGTCTCGTTCGAATGCGCGTCCGCGTGTATCCAGGTGAGAACCAATACTGGTCACTGCTTTAGTGGGCATTTTAGACTTGCCGCGATCTGGAAGTCCGTTATCCGCGATCCCTTCAGAGATCCGGAGAGCCCCTTTTTGAAGAACTTGTGAGCCGGGTTTTGGGTTCCAATTTTATTGTACGACGCCTCGCGTGTTTTCGCGATATGGCCCCAGGTTTAAGCAACCGAAATAAACGGCCAAACTAAATCGATCTTTGTCGAGTTGGCCGACAAATCAGTCCAGGGGGCACAGCGCTTATCTACGCAGCGTGGCGCCAGTTGTTGGCGAGGGAAGCAGGCCTCCTATTTCATTTCGGGGCCCCGACCGACGGCTTCGGCATTTGCCATCTTGTCGAGCGCCGCGCGAACGCCTTTGGCGAGCCTGACCGCATCATCATTTGCCCAAAAATGCATGAAAAACAGGCGTGGCTGTTCGTCGAGCATGTGGCTGTGCAATGCTGTCACTTCGATGTCGTTCGTGCGCAGGGTCTGGATGACCGGATTGACTTCTGAGGTTGCTAGAACGAAGTCACCGGTTATCGCAGCCTTGCCGTTACCCGTTGGCTGAAAGTTGACGCCGGTAGTCACACCGAGCGGACCGGCTGGGTCAAGCGACATTCCATTCTGGGTAATGTGATCGCGCCGCGCGATGCCAAACTGATAGACGCCGCCGACTGGCTTACCCTTAGCGCCAATAATGCGATCGAGTTCAGCAGTGTCTAAGCCGATTTCAACTGGCGCAGCGCCCGACGAAACGGTCATTGGCGTCTTGCTGGCCGCAAGAGCCGTGCGCAGAGCGTTTGCGAGTTTGATCGGGTCACCATGCCCACCGACATGCATGTAGAACGTCGGCGGGTTTGCACGCAAAATATGATTATGTATCGCAGTTATTTCGAGGCCGTTCTCAATCGCCGCTGTCATCACGGGCGTGACTTCGGTTTCAAGCAAAACAAGATCACCCATCATCATTGCGCCGCCGTGAACTGGCTTAAACGCCGTCCATCCGCCGAGCGCGAGCGCAGGTTTTATGGCTACGCCGTCGAGGGTCACTTTGAGGTCAGTTCGAGGGAAACCATATCGGTGAACGTCGTCGGTTACAGTTGCGGTCCGGCCTAGCGCATCGTCGATTGTCTTCCAGTCAATTTCTTCAGCATGAATACCTGTGCTCATGAACAGGGCCGCGGCCAATATGATGGGGGCGCGCATAGTGAGTCCTCCTGTTTTCGGATTTCGAAATAGGTTTGACGGGTTTGGTAGCTTGCCTAGGCAGACGAGACAGTTGGCTGGGGGCTTGATTTGGGCCATGCGCAATCGTCTCGTGTAGACGAGTGTTGCGCAGCACTTGGACGGTATTGGCCGTCTGACGGGGAGCCTGCGTTCCCCCGTTTGTCAGCAACTATAACGCCGGGCGATTTCGGCAGTTTCAAGGATTCGGTTGCTCGTCGAGTTTATATACGCGGCGTTTACAGGGTCAGCTTGACCCCGCTCAGTAGCAGCGACGTCGGCACCGCGAGTGAAATCCCGGAGAAAAGCAGCAGAACAAGGATCACCTTGCGGAACGCCGCGTCATCGAGTTTGCCGTAGAGCGTAACGCCGACCCATAACCCAAGCAGCAAGGCCGGCAGGCCTTCGAGGAACAATCTCATGAGGTCGACTTTGAACAGCTGTCCGGAGGCAGCAAATGTCGCGGTCGTCATCGTCATGGTAATGAAAAGGATCGGCTGGAAGAGAGCGCGCTGCGTGTCCTTCGTTCCGCCGCCGAGTTGGCACCATATCGTGCTGATTACTCCGCCAAGTCCGGTGAGGCCGCCCAACATCCCGTTGAGAATACCCACGCCGAAGTCCATCTGTGTGTTGGACTTGATGGGTGTTATTTTTGGCCGTGCCAAATTATAGATGCTGTAGGCGATCAGCAGGATCCCAACGCCGATACGCAGGTGCGCTGGGTTGAGGTACGTTACCAGATAAACACCAAGCGGTACTCCGATGGCGCCGCCGATTACGAACGGCAGAATGCGTCGCCAGTCGAGTGCATGACGCACTTTCCATATGCCGTAGCCCTGGTTTACCATCCCATACGACGCGATCAGCATCGCTGTCTGCAGCGGTGTGAGGATATGCAGCCAGACGCCCGAGACGACTAGACCTGCGGCAAATCCAGTCAAGCCACTCGTTAGTCCGCCGAAAAACGTCGCAAGCAGAAAAAATCCAATCGGAGTCCAATCCATAGCGAGCACTCCCCATGCGGAGGGTCGCAGCGCTTGGATGGCAAAGGTCATCTAACGGGGAGGCGGCAGGGTCCCCAACGGACAAATCCGTTTTGAAATGTGGTCAGCCCAATAACATGGTCCCCTCCGCGAGCGAAGGAGACGGCGCTTGGGCGTTTGTGCCTTGGAGAAACGGGGCGACCGTCGAAAGCCCCGAGACGCTTTTGATAACGTAAGCGGTTGCGAACTTCAAGCGCATGAGGTCGGCTTTGGATTATAAGGAGACATTTCTCAGTGCAGTCGCCAGATGGTCAGTGCCACGCGAACAACCACAATCCAATGGAAAAAAGAATTACGCCCAGGGCTGAATATAGTGCCGGCCCGCTCCAGGCGGACTCCGCCGGCAGGCCTGAATAGTAAACCTGCACCAGGCCGCCGACCAACAACGCGCTCCCTATCGCTAGGGCGGCTGCAACAACTTTTTGCATCGCTTGACAGCCTTCGGGCTTGGTCTTCTTGTGGCGCCCGATCCTCGGCGAGGATAGCAAAGCCGACTGCTGTTTCCCACGGCGGCCATCGACTGCGCCGGCAGCTTGCTGTCACGCTGTAGAGCGCACTCGTCCATTTTTTGGGAAAAAGCTACAACCGCAAAAATCGGTCGTAAGTTATTGATTTTTGTGGTGAGCGCGATGGGACTCGAACCCATGACCTACTGATTAAAAGTCAGTTGCTCTACCGCCTGAGCTACGCGCTCGTCACCATGAATATCGGGTCGGTGTAGGGGTGCTGCCTTGCCCGGTCAATAGGCGGATTCCGCATATTTGTTGAACTCGCGCCTGAACCCATCCGTTTGCTAGACTGTGCTGCCCATGGAGGAAGATTATGCCGATCGTTAACCGCGTCGCCGACCTTCACAGCGAAATCACCGCCTGGCGACGTGATCTGCATGCCCATCCCGAGCTATTGTTCGATGTGCATCGCACCGCGAGCGCGGTCGCTGAGAAGCTCAAAGCCTTCGGTTGCGACGAAGTTGTGACGGGCCTCGGTCGTACGGGTGTGGTCGGCATTGTGCGTGGTCGTAAGGGGGCCTCGGGCCGGACAATCGGCCTGCGCGCCGACATGGATGCGCTGCCGATCGAGGAGGCGAGCGACCTTCCCTACAAATCCACCGTCCCCGGCAAAATGCACGCCTGCGGCCATGATGGTCATACGGCCATGCTGCTCGGTGCGGCGCGCTACCTCACTGAAACGCGCAACTTTGCCGGTACCGCGGTGCTGATCTTCCAGCCGGCGGAAGAGGGCGGCGGCGGGGGCAGGGAAATGGTCGAGGACGGCCTCATGGACCGGTTCGGTATCGGCGAGGTGTACGGCATGCACAACTATCCGGGCATGCCGTTGGGCGCTTTTGGCGTCAGGGCTGGGCCAATGATGGCGTCGGCGGATTCGCTGACCATCGACATAGAAGGCCTGGGAGCTCATGCCGCGCGACCCCACTATGGCGTCGATACGGTTCTGGTGGGCGCACAGATTATCAACGCCATCCAATCCATCGTCTCGCGCAATGTTGATCCGCTCAAATCCGCCGTCGTTTCGATTTGCATGTTTCACGCCGGCAATACAGACAATGTCATCCCCCAGAGTGCCCAGCTGCGCGGAACAGCGCGGAGCTTGTTGCCTGATGTGCGCGACCATCTGGAGAAGCGCCTGCGTACGGTGGTGGAGAACACGGCCGCAGCATATGGCGCGAAGGCCAAGCTCACCTATCGTCGCGGTTACCCCGTTTTGGTCAATCACGAACGCCAGGCCGAATTTGCTGCTTCGGTCGCCAGCCAGGTTGCCGGCCGGGACAAAGTCGACACGTCATTGCCGCCAATGATGGGCGCGGAGGATTTTTCGTACATGCTGAATGCGCGGCCGGGCGCATTCATCTGGATAGGCAATGGCGACAGCGCGGGCCTGCATAATCCCGGTTACAATTTCAATGACGAAGTGATTCCTTTCGGAACATCGTATTGGGTGAAGTTGGTCGAGACGGCGCTGGCCGCGTGATCGGCAACTACTGCACCAGCTCACCTGGCTTTGGCGCGGGAGCCGTGCGGGTGGCTTCGGCCATCGTCGCGGTCCGCCGGGCGATCGGAAGCGCGGCGACGACCCGAGCCTCGAGGCT
>Ga0126371_10003578_pt1 | contig 13611 bp, 14 predicted proteins | sample PanSoiMetaPlot_4_FD_110145 | JGI IMG/M metagenome (GOLD analysis project Ga0126371, IMG submission 110145) | Tropical forest soil microbial communities from Panama - MetaG Plot_4 | ecosystem: Environmental > Terrestrial > Soil > Tropical forest > Bulk soil | place: Panama | collected 2016-02-17 | reverse complement strand
CAGGACGCTCAGGTCAATGTCCACCTATGTCCTCCTCGCCTGTCTCGTCATCGAGAGGGCTGAACTCGACCTGGACCCGTCCCGCACCGAGCTCGGCATAGCTGTACTCGCGAGCCGAGCCGTTCCGTTCCAGGGTGACGCCAGACTCGCTGGCGCTGGCGATGCGCCCTGCGATCCCGTCCCCGCCGTCCGGGCCGGCCGCGAGAACCAGCCGGCCGACATTGCGGCGCCAGTGCCGCGGCAGCGTCAGCGGCCGGTCGACTCCCGGCGACGACACCTCGAGCGTGTACGGATAGTCGCCCATCTCGTCAGCGCGATCCAGCCGGATCGACAGCTCCCGGCTCGCGAGGGCAATGTCGTCCAGGCTCACCCCGCCGTCGGCGTCGACGATCACGCGCAGCACGCGGCGGCGGCCCGCCGTGGCGACCCGGATGCCCTCCAGGTCCATGTTCAGCGCGTGCACAACGGGCTCCAGCAGCCGGGTCAGCCGGGCCGAATCCGGCGCCGGGCCGCCAGGGCGCGTACCCTTACCCTGGCTCCCGGCCTGACCAGGACCCGAGCCGCGGCGGGAGCCACCGTGCATGATGACCTCCTGCCCGCTGAGCGGCGTGAGTTGATGCTGTTCAGAGCGCTGTCATCTAGCGTAGCCCGGCGCGCACCCTAGTTGGAGGAAGCAGCCGTGACGGACGAGGCGCCTACCCGGCGGGCGGTGCTCGCTGCCGCCATCCGGGGCGTCCCCCTCGCCGCCGCGCCCCTGGTGCTGGCCGCGTGCCGGGGCGTGCAGGTACTGGGCACGCCGCCACCGCCGCCGCCCGACATCCGGGCACTGAGCGGCGCGATCACGGCTGAGAAGCAGATGGTGGCCTCCTACGACGCCGCGATCGGGCGGCTATCCGCCGGGGATCAGGCTGCTGTCCTCGCTCTCCGCAGCGTTCAGGCTGAGCACGCTGCGCACCTCACGCAGCTCCACGGCCGGCTGATCGAGTCAGGTGCACATCCGCCGGCCGCGCCGCGACCCGTGACCATCCCGCAGGGCAGCAGCACGAGCAGCATCCTGCAGGCGCTCGAACAGGCCGAGCAGGCCGCGTCGGACCGCCTCATCGGTCAGCTGCGCGTGCTGCCGCCTGCCCTTGCCCAGTTGTTCGCCAGCATCGCGGCGTCCGAGGCCACCCACGTCCCTTATCTACAGCGGGTGCCTGGGGCAACACCGTGACCGCGGTCGTCAGGGCGCTGCAGGTCGCGCTCGCCGCCGAGCATTCGGCGTGTTACGGGTACGGCGTGGTCGGGGCTCACCTCGCGGTGGGCTCGGCCGCCCTGGGCTCCGCGGGATCCGACTGGATCGCTCACCAGCGCGCGAGGGACCAGCTCATTGCGATGATCACCCAGCGAGGTGGCCAGCCCGCCTCGTCAGCCGTCGCCTACGAGCTGCCGTTCCCGGTGACGTCGGCGACGGCCGCGGCACAGCTCGCGGCGACGATAGAGGACGGGGTGGCGCAGGCTTACCTTGCGCTGGTTGCCCAGCCGGAGCCAGACCTGCGCGCACTCGGTGCTCAGCAGGTCCGGGTGTCCGCGCTGCGCGCGGAGTCATGGCGCGGCTCGACGCAGCCGTTTCCTGGTCTGCCTCCGGCCAGCCTGCGGCACTAGGAACCCGCGGCGAGCACCCGTCCGATCTGGGCGGCGGCGCCTTCAAGGTCATCACCGACCGCGATTTGCTCCGCCCACGACCACCAGAACCACCACTGGCCGTCCTGCCCGCGACCGGCGTAGACGTCCTCGGTGAGGCCGCAGGCCTGCGGGTTGACGACATGCAGGCTCGGCACGCGGCCGCGGGGGGCGACGAGTTGGACATGCAGGCCTCGTCCGGCGAGTACCTCGGCGAGCCCTTCTAACCGGGCGAAGTTCACCCGCCAGGTCTGGCTGACCGGAGTAACCGGAGCGTCGGTAGCCGTCATGTTGTCACCCCTGGTAGCCGACAAGTCGCGTAGCGTTATAGCACGCTCAAGAATGCAACGGCGAATGTGAATCTGCAATGTGCAAGGCGAAATTCGCGCGAAACTGAGGGTGCCGGTAACTAGACGTATCGGTAGCATTGCGACCACACTGTGGTCACGGGAATGGTAAAGAACTAGTTAAGATCATCATGCGAAGGGGTACCCGTGTCTAGCGCGCAGAGCCCGACGGTCCGACGTCGGCGGCTCGCCCTGGAGCTCCGCCGCCTGCGCGATGCCGCGAGGCTGACCTGCGAGGAGGTCGCCGACCGGCTGGAGTGCTCGGCGTCCAAGATCAGCCGCATCGAGACCGGGCGCGTGTCGGTGTCCCCGCGGGACGTACGCGACATGCTCGAGATCTACGGGGTGGCAGAGGAACAACGGGACAGCCTGGTCCAGCTCGCCCGGGACTCCAAGCAGAAGGGCTGGTGGCATGCCTACAGCGATCACGTGCAGCCCCAGCTCGCCACCTACCTGGGCCTGGAGAGTGCGGCCTCGGAGATCAGGGTCTACCAGGTGCACCGGATACCCGGCCTGCTGCAGACCCCGGACTACGCGCGCGGGACGTTCGCGGCGGGGCGGCTGAGCAGCTCAGACCCGAGTGAGGACCTGCAAGTAGCCCTGCTCAGTGAGCGTCAGCGGCAGGCCAGGGAGAATCCGCCTCTGGTGTGGGCAGTGCTCGATGAGGCAACGCTGCGGCGTGAGGTCGGCGGGCCAGAGGTCATGCGCGCTCAGATCGAGCACTTGCGCGACCTGTCCGCTCTGCCGAACTTCTTCGTGCAGGTCATTCCGCTCCGGAACGGGTCATACCTTCCCATGGATATCCCGTTCGTCATCATGAGCTTTCCCGACCGGCTCGACCCCGACGTCGTCTGCATGCGGTACCCGACCGGAGCACTGTGGATCGAGGACACGGCCGAGGTCGGCCGGTACGCCATGTTCTTCCATCACCTGCAGGCCGCGGCGCTGTCGTTCGACGAGTCAGTGCACCTGATGACGTCGGTGCTCAAGGACGTCTAGCGGGGCCGGCAGTCCATCGGTGTACAGGACGGTGAGCCGGGACACCGCGCGGGTGAGCGCCACGTAGAGCCGGTGCAGGCCGCGATCCTCGGCGGCGGCAATCCGGCCGGGCTCGACGACGATCACGTGGTCGAACTCCAGGCCCTTGGCGAGCGTCACCGGAACGACGGTGATGATGTCGCTGGTCGCGGCGCCGGCCAGCACCTCATGCGGCACCGCCGCCGCGGCGAGCATTGCCGAGATCGCTGACACCTGGTCGTCAGCCGTGATCACGGCGACGGAGCCCGGCTTCGCCAGGGCTTCGGCGCACTCCGCAGCGAGCGACGCGCCCAGTACGGACGGCTCGATCCGCCGCACCAGCAGGGCACCGGGGTCCTGGCGCACGGAGCGGGCCGGGCTGAGACCGGGCGCGATATGCGGGAGCAGGGTGCTGGCGAAGTCGAGGATCTGTCGCGGCACCCGGTAACCGGTGTCGAGCACGCGCAGGTCAGCCCCGGGCTTGCCCAGGTGGCCGAGCAGCTGCGTCCAGCTGCTCGTCGCCCACGGTGTCGTGCCCTGGGCGATGTCCCCGAGCACCGTCGCCGATCCGGTGGTGCAGCGGCGGCCGATCGCGCGGCACTGCATGGGCGACAGGTCCTGGGCCTCGTCTACCACGATGTGCGCCATGCTCGGCGTCCGCTCGATCAGGTCGGTGGCCTCGTCGATCAGGACGGCGTCGGCCGCGCTCCACCGGGCCGAGCCCGGCCCGCGCGGCGGACTCGGCCAGCCGATCGCCGCCTGCTCGGCTGGGTCGAGAATCGCGTCCGCCGCACGGCTGCGCAGCGCCGGCTCGGCCAGCACGCGGAACACCAGCCGGACCGGGTCGGCCTTCGGCCAGACCTGGGCGACCACCTGCCGTACCTGGCGGGTGCGGCGGACAGCCTCGTGCGTCCGGTCGTCGCAGGTCTCGCCCGCCGCTTCCATCCTGGTGAGGATCACGTGTGCGATGCGGTGGGAGAGCATCTCGCGGCCCGTCCCGTACCGCACGCCGCGGGCGCGCAGCTCTTCGACCAAGTCAGCGATCTCGGCGGCCGGTACCCGCCACCGCCGTGAGCCCCTGGCCAGCACGAGCGCCTCAGCCGGCGGCTCGATCTGCGCCCAGATCGCGTTGCTGAGAACCGCCGCCATCCGCGCGTCACCCTTGATCCGGCCCGCCAGCTCGGAGTCGGTCCCCCGCACCGGCACCGTCGCGGTGAGATCGGCCACCGACACCTGGGTCACGTCAAGCTCGCCGAGGGCAGGCAGCACGTTCTGGATGTAGGCGAGGAAGGCCTGGTTGGGCCCGACCACGACGACGCCGCCGCGGCTCAGCCGCTGCGCGTGCGCGTAGAGCAGGTAGGCCACCCGGTGCAGGCCGACCGCCGTCTTGCCGGTGCCGGGCGCGCCCTGCACGCACACCGACTGATCGAAGTTCGCCCGCACGATGTCGTCCTGATCGGGCTGGATCGTCGCGACGATGTCCCGCATCGGGCCCGACCGCGGCCGCTCGATCTCCTCGATGAGGATGCGGCTCGGCCCGGCCGCGGGTTCGGCTGCACCGCCAAAGCCCTCGTCCTCGAACGCGGTCAGCTCGCCGCCGGCGAAACCGAATCGCCGCCGCCGGTCCAGACCCATCGGATCGGCCTGGCTGGCCCGGTAGAACGGCCGCGAGACCGGCGCCCGCCAGTCGATCACCACGGGCGTGCCCTGCGGGTCGTGCACATGGCGCCGGCCGATGTGGAACGGCGACCCGCCCTCGGCGTAGTCGAGCCGGCCGAAGAACAGCGGCGTGTCGGGCAGGTCTCGCAACGACTCCGCACGCCGGTGCAGGTCCGCCTTGAGGTACTCCTCGGAGACTGGGTCGCCGCCCATCGCGCGCAGTGACAGCACGTTCGCGCGCATCAACTCGAGGAACTCGCGCGACCGGCGCAGATGCTGGCGCTCGGCCGCTAGTACGTCAGTGTCCTGGTCCGCCATGGCCGGGTCTGCCGACGGCATGGCTGATCACCTCCGGGTTTCGGGAGAGCAAAGGGCCAGAGAGGCTAGCATCGCCGCGCGAGGCGCGGCAACTTGTTAATCAGTGGGCGCGGCGCTCAGAAGAGAACCGACATGAACGTGCCGACATCGGCGAACCCGGCCCGCCGGTAGGCGGCCCTGGCCGGCAGGTTGTAGTCGTTGACGTACAGGCTTACGACGGGCGCCATCCGCAGGGCAGTCCGGACCACCGCCGCCATGCCGTGGATCGCATGCCCGCGCCCGCGGGCCTCCGGCGGCACCCAGACCCCCTGTACCTGGCACGCGGCCGGCGTGACGGCGCCGATCTCGGCCTTGAACAGCACCTGGCCGCCTGGCTCGATCCGGGCCAGGGACCGTCCGCCGGAGATGAGGTCGGCCATCCGGGCGCGATAGGCGGCGCCGCCGTCGGTGCCGATGGGCGAGACGCCGACCTCCTCGGTGAACATCGCGATCGCGGACGGCAGCACCACGTCCAGCTCACCGAGCCGGACCGGGCGCACCATCGGGTCAGGCTCGACCGGGGACGGGCCAGAGATCGCCATCACGGGCTGAACCGGCCGGACGTCTCGCGGCGCGCCCCACGACGGAGCGAGCAGCGACCACAACCTGCCGACCGCCGCGGCCGGGCCGACGATCGAGGAACAGCGGCGGCCCTGCATCCGGGCCCGGTGCGCAAACGCCTCGATGGCATCAGGTCCCGCCTCGACCGGCACCAGGTTGGCGCCCGAGTAGCACAGCGCGGTCAGCTCGCCGCCATCGGTGTAGCCCCACAGCTGCCCGCCGAGCCGGACCGGATCAATGCTGGTCGCGCGCACTCGCGAAGAAACGAAGACATTGGCGACGGGATCACGATCGCAGAGGGCCAGTACCTCGTCACGATCGTGATCAGTCAGCAGCCGCAGCGACGCCGAACGCCACGGCCTAGTGCGCAGCACACCCTTAGCGTAACGGAACTTAGCTCGCGGGCTCCGCCGCGCCCGACTCGGCGAGCTTCATTGCTTCCTCGATCAGTGTCTCGACGATCTGCGATTCCGGCACCGTCTTGATGACCTCACCGCGCACGAAGATCTGACCCTTGCCGTTGCCGGACGCCACACCCAGGTCGGCCTCCCTCGCCTCGCCGGGTCCGTTGACCACGCAACCCATGACGGCCACGCGTAGCGGCACGTCGAGCCCGTCAAGTGCCGCGGTCACCTGGTCGGCGAGCGTGTAAACGTCCACCTGCGCCCGGCCGCAGGACGGGCAGGACACGATCTCGAGTCCCCGCTGACGCAGCCCTAGCGACTCGAGGATGCCGATGCCGACCTTGACCTCCTCGACCGGCGGGGCCGACAGCGAGACCCGGATCGTGTCGCCGATACCCTCGGCGAGCAGTGCGCCGAACGCGACCGCCGACTTGATCGTGCCCTGGAAAGCCGGCCCGGCCTCCGTCACGCCGAGGTGCAGCGGGTAGTCGCAGCGCTCCGCCAGCAGCCGGTAGGCATTGATCATGACGACCGGGTCGTGGTGCTTGACCGAGATCTTGATGTCGGTGAAACCGTGCTCCTCGAACAGCGAGCACTCCCACAGCGCCGACTCGACGAGCGCCTCGGGTGTGGCCTTGCCGTACTTGGTCAGCAGCCGCTTGTCCAGTGACCCGGCGTTGACCCCGATCCTGATCGGCACCCCGGCGTCGCCCGCGGCCCTGGCGATCTCCGCCACCTTGTCGTCGAAGGCCTTGATGTTGCCCGGGTTGACGCGAACCGCCGCGCAGCCGGCGTCGATCGCGGCGAAAACGTACTTCGGCTGGAAGTGGATGTCGGCGATCACCGGGATCTGAGACTTTCTGGCGATCTCCGGCAGCGCGTCGGCGTCGTCCTGTGACGGGACGGCGACCCGGACGATCTGGCATCCGGTGGCGGTCAGCTCGGCGATCTGCTGCAGCGTCGAGTTGACGTCCGCGGTCAGGGTCGTGGTCATGGACTGGACCGACACCGGCGCGCCGCCGCCGACGGGCACGGCGCCCTTCCCCTTCCCAACCATGATCTGCCGGGACTTGCGCCGGGTCGCGAGGGGCTCCGGAGGTAGCTGCGGGACACCCAGATCAATTGTCATGTGTTCTCTCGCCTCAGACCTGAAGGTGGACAGGGTTGACGATATCGGCCGCGATGAGCACCGTGGCGAAGCAGACCAGCGCGGCGAAAACGACCAGACTGACCGGCACCAGCCGCTGGATGTCGACCAGCCCGGGGTCGGGACGGCCGATCAGCCGGTTGAAGAACGCCCGCAGCCGCTCGAAGATCACCACGGCCAGGTGACCGCCGTCGAGCGGCAGCAGGGGCAGCAGGTTGAACACCCCGACGAAGATGTTGAGCGATGCGACGATCTCGAGCACGATGGCCAGCTTGACCTGCCACGGCAGCGCTGCCTGGACCACCTGGCCGGTCACATCGCCCACCCCGACCACGCTGCTGACCTGCCCTGCTGCGGTACTGCCGCGGTTCGGGGAGAACAGGTCAGGCACCGCCGAGGGCAGCTTGGCGATCGCCGAGGCCGAGGACGTGATGGTGTTCGCGAACTGGTTCCCGGCAAACGACCAGCCACCAACGAACGTGGTGCGCTGGAACGGGACCGGATCCACACCGAGGAAGGGCACCGAGCGGCCGGGGATCTTGGCGAGGGTGACGCGCACCTGCAGATCGTGACCACCGCGCTCGATCACCACCGGAACGCTGGCATTGGTCGGCAGTCCGGTCAGCGCCTTGTGCAGCTGGTTCCAGTTACCGACCGGCCGCCCGTCCACCGAGATGATCTTGTCACCCGGCCGGAAGCCAGCGGCGGCCGCCGGTGACTTGGCCGCCGAGCCGCTCGAGCACGGGTGGGCGCTGTTGGCCGCCTGCGCGCTGGGCGGCACGCACGCCGTGATCGAGTTGACCACGTTGGTGCCCCGGGCGTTGTAGTTGGTGGGCTGGCCGATCGCGAACCCCACCAGGAAGAACAGGAAGAGGGCCAGCACGAAGTGCATGAACGACCCGGCCGCCAGCACGATGATCCGCTGCCAGCCAGGTTTAGACCGGAACGAGCGCGGCTCGTCGGCGACATCGACTTGCTCCATCGACGTCATTCCAGAGATCTTCACGAATCCGCCGACCCACAGCGCCTTGACGCCGTATTCGGTCTCGCCGCGGAAGGTCGACCACAGCGTCCGCCCGAATCCGACGAAGAACTGGGTGACCCGCATCCGGAACGTCTTGGCCGTGACGAAGTGGCCGAGCTCGTGCAGCATGACGGAGACGAGCAGGGCGGCGACGAAGATGAGGACCCCGAGCAGGAACGCCAGATGCCCGCGCTCGAGCACGATCAGGCCGATCACCAGCGCGGCGATGACGATCCAGGTCGCCGTGGATTGAGCGCGCCCTGGCCGCGGCGGCTGGTCCGGCTGACTCAAAGGGTCCTGACTCATAGTGCGGCTCGCTGCTTCCCCGTCAGTTCTCGCGCCCGTTGCCTGGCCCAGCCGTCCGCCCCGAGCACGTCCGCCAGCTGGACGGCGGCTCCCGCGGAGTCGTGATGCTCCGAGACTACCTGGGCCACCGTGTCGACGATTCCGGCGAAGGGGATCTGGCCAGCCAGGAAGGACTCGACGCACACCTCGTTCGCGGCGTTGTAGACGGCCGGTGCCGTCCCGCCCGCCGCCCCGGCCTGCCTGGCCAGCGGCACTGCCGGGAACGCCTCCTCGTCGAGCGGCTCGAATGTCCAGGTCTGCGACCTGGTCCAGTCGACGGGCACCGCGGCACCCGGCACCCGGTCCGGCCAGCCGAGGCCGAGTGCGATCGGAATGCGCATGTCCGGCGGGCTGGCCTGAGCCAGCGTTGACCCGTCGGTGAACTCCACCATCGAGTGGACCACTGACTGGCGATGCACCACGACGTCGATCTTGTCAAAGCCAATCCCGAACAGCAGGTGCGCCTCGATGACCTCGAGCCCCTTGTTGACCAGGGTGGCGCTGTTGACGGTGATGACCGGGCCCATGTTCCAGGTGGGGTGGGCGAGCGCCTGCTCGGGCGTCACGCCGGCCAGGTCGGCGCGCGCCTTACCGAGGAACGGGCCGCCGCTCGCCGTCAGGATCAGCTTGCTGACCTCCTTCGCCCGGCCGCCTCGCAGGCACTGAGCGATCGCCGAGTGCTCAGAATCGACCGGGACAATCTGGCCCGGCGCCGCCCTGTCCGCCACCAGCGGCCCGCCCATGATCAAGGATTCCTTGTTGGCCAGGGCCAGCACCCGCCCGGCCTCGAGAGCAGACAGGGTCGCGGCCAGGCCGATCGCACCGGTCACCGCGTTCAGCACCACGTCACAGGGCCGCGCCGCCAGCTGGGCTACCGCATCGGCGCCCGCCGTCAGCTCCGGCAGCCGGCGGCGGGCCCCGTCCGCGGCGCCGGCTGCGGCGAGTGCCTCCCGGACCTCAGGAACGGCCGCTGGGCTGGCAACGGCGACGGCGTCCACCCGCAGGTCGATGGCCTGCCTGGCCAGCAGCCCAGGGTTCGCGCCCCCCGCCGCAATCGCCGTCACCCGGAACCGGCCCGGATTGCGGGCGACGATGTCGGCTGCCTGCGTGCCGATCGAGCCGGTCGAGCCGAGGAGGACGATTTCCCGGCCCGGGATGACGCTGCTCGCGACGTCCACCACCCGGCTATTCTCCGCTGTCCGGGTAGGTCGGCGGAAATGCCCTGGGCGGCTCCCAGTCCGGCCGCAGCGGCATCCTGGCCGAGCCGTCGGCGGTGAGCTTGACCCCGAGCATCTGGTGCAGCTCCACGACGTTCTGGTCAAAGCCGACCTGTGAACCAGCCATGTACAGCCGCCAGACCCGGGCTGTGCCCTCCCCCACCTCGGCGACCGCCTCGTCCCAGTGTGCGTCCAGGTTCTTACACCAGGCGGCCAGCGTCTTCGCGTAGTGCTCGCGCAGGTTCTCGGAGTGCCGCACCTCGAAGCCCGCGTCGTGCATGAGCGACATGAGGTAACCGGGTCCCTCGAGCTCGCCATCAGGGAACACGTAGCGGTAGATGAACCCGGTGGAGACGTGCGAGGGGCCGGTGTTGTTCGGCCGGGTGATGCAGTGATTGAGCAGCCGACCGCCCGGCACCAGCTTGCCGTAGAGGAAGGCGAAGTAGCCGGGAAGCTGGGCCTTGCCGATGTGCTCCGACAGCCCGATCGAGCTGACCGCGTCGAAGTCGGTCTCGCTGACGTCCCGGTAGTCGAGGTGACGAACTTCCGCCAGGTCCGACAGACCCCGTTCCTTGATTGCGACCTGCGCCCACGCCGCCTGCTGTGCCGACAACGTGACGCCCAGCGCCTTGACCCCGTACTCGCGTGCAGCGTGCATGACCATGCCGCCCCAGCCGCAGCCGACGTCCAGCAGGCGCATGCCCGGCTTGAGCGCGAGCTTGCGCGCGACCATGTCGAACTTGACCGCCTGCGCCTGCTCGAGGGTGGCGTCCGGCGTGGGGTAGCAGGCGCAGGTGTAGGCCATCGACGGGCCGAGCACCCACTCGTAGAAGGTGTTGGACACGTCGTAGTGGTGCGAGATGGCGCTGGCGTCCCGCCCCCTGGAGTGCCGCCGTCCGGCCAGCCACCGCCGGTTCACCCGGACCTCCTGCGGCGGCGGCGGTATCCGCGGCCAGAGCACCTTCGGTCCGCCGAGGGCGCGGAGCAGGTTCAGTTTCTCCGCCGCGCTGAGCTGGACCCGCTGCACGCGGGTCAGCCGCGACAGCGCGGTGTACATGTCGCCGTCGACGTCAAGTTGACCGGCGACGTAGGCGCGCGCGAGACCCATCGCGCCGGGCGCCTGCGCCAGGTAGGAGACCGCGGCGGGCGACTTCACCGTGATCGTGACGGGCGAGTCGGCGGCGCCGACCTGGCTCCCGTCATAAGCCTGGAACGCGACAGGAGCGTCCGGGCCCGCGAACCGCTCAAAAACCTCGGCCAGCGCCATCGTGGTCGATCCCTTCTGGTTAAGCGGTCAGACGCCGCGCACGCACTTCTCGTACAGGTCGGCCAGCCGGCCCCTCTGGTCATATTCCTGCTTCAGCTCGGCATACGCCGGGCCGTTGTACCGGGCCCAGAACTCCTCGCGCGAGTAGAACGACGTCGAGTACAGGCCCTTGTGCCCGCCCAGCTCGGCGACCTTGTCCTCGATCCGGCGGTTGAAATAGCCGTCGCCCTCGGCCGGCGGCAGCGCAACCATGCCCCAGAAGCCGAAGTTCACGTAGACCTGGCCGGGGCGCATCGGGTACAGGGGCCACGCCTGGTCGCCGCGTAGCCGCAGGGGGCACAGCCACACCGGCTTCATTCCCACCTCATCAAGGAAATACGTGAGGAACGTGGCCGATTGTTCCACGGGGATTTCGACGTCCTGGACCACCATCTCGCGCCGTGCCTTGCCCCGGCGCTCGTCCAGCTGGCTGGTGACGCGGTACTTGCGGTCGAGCGCGACCAGCTTCCGGTAGACGTCGGAGCGCCGGTAGCGGCGCGGCCACAGCGCGCGCACGGCCGGCTGCTGAACGCCAAACGCACGGGAGCACCAGAACCAGTCCGTGTCCCACCGCCACAGGTAGTCCGAGATGGTGAGGAAGTCCTCCTTCGGGCCGCGGATGGACTGGTAGTAGATGCGGCCGCGGGTGTAGTCGCTGCACCACGGCGCCACATCGCTGAACGCCCCGACGGTCAGGTACATCTCATCGATGCCGAACGCGGTGCCGTCGATGAAGTCGGCCGCGTGCCCCTGATAGCTGCCCTCGGCCGCGACCTGGTCGATCGCGGCGAAGCACTCGGCCGGGTCAGTGAACCGGAAGTGGCGCAGGTGGACGTACGGCCGGACCGGCTCCAGCTCGATCGTGAGCGACAGCGTGTATCCGAGCGTGCCGTAGGAGTTCGGGAACCCTCGGTACAGCGCGGCGTGCTCGTTGTCCTTCGTCGCGGTGACGACGCGGCCGTCGCCGGTGAGAATCTCCATCGCCAGCACCGACTCGTGCGGCAGGCCGTTGCGCAGCGAGGTTGACTCGACGCCGAGGCCGGATACCGCGCCGCCGAGGGTGATGGTCTTCAGCTCCGGCACGACGAGCGGCATCAGCCCGTGCTGGAGCGTGGCGGCCACCAGGTCCTCATACGTGGTCATGCCGCCGACGCGTGCGGTCCTGTTCTCGGGGTCGACACCGATGACGTGATCGAACGGCGTGACGTCGAGCAGGTGGCCAGTTGCGGCCGCGCGGTAGCGGAACAAGTTCGAGGTCTTCTTCGCCAGCCGGACCGGCTGGCCGGCCGGGATGGCCGCATACGCTCGTCGTATCTCTTCGACGGCGGCTTCGTGCTGCACCATTCTCCTCGGAGGCATCGTGGGCAAGCTCTACGCCGAACTGGACGAACGGCTCAGGAAGTTTATCGCCCGGCAGCCGGTTTTCTTCGTGGCTACCGCGCCTGGATTGGGCTCGAACGGTTCGCAGGGCCACGTCAACGTGTCACCTAAGGGCTGCCAGGACACCTTCGCGGTGGTCGGGCCGCGGACCGTGGCATATCTGGACTTGACGGGCAGCGGCGCCGAGACAATCGCGCACGTGCAGCAGAACGGGCGGATCACGATCATGTTCTGCTCGTTCTCCCACGAGACGAAGGTCGTGCGGCTGTACGGGACCGGCACTGTCGTACTGCCGGGCTCGCCGAGGTGGGACGAGCTGGCTCTGCACTTCCCGCGGACGGCGGACCGGTCGGCAGAGCTGAGGAGCCAGCGCGCGATCATCGTGGTCGACCTGGAGCGCATCGCCGACTCCTGCGGCTATGCGGTGCCTGAGATGACTCTGACCGGCGAGCGTGACGTGCTCGACCGTTGGGCCTCTTCGAAGACGGCCAGTGAGCTAGCCGCTTACCGCGCTGAGAAAAACTCCGTCAGCATTGACGGTCTGCCCGGTCTGGAGCCGGCCCGGATGCGGTGAGCGAATCCCGGTTCCGGTACAGATCACGGAGCATGCTGATCTCGGCGCCGTGGTGGACCTGCTCGCTGACCAGCGTCGCGATGACCTGGTGCAGCGGCCATAGCTCGCCCCAGTTCGTGCGAACCTCGCGGTCGAGGTCGTCGTCGGTCAGGCCGTCCACGGCATCCAGCACCGGCTGGTGACTGGCGAACAGCCAGTCCGTCGCCTCGGCCACGTCTCCTGGCAGGTCGAGGTCGAAGGTCAGCGACGCCGAGCCGAACGCGTAATCCCAGTACACGTAGTTCACCCCGGCGACATGGACGGTCCGCCAGGCGATGGTCGTGAACGGGGCGGGCTGCGGCTGCGAGGGGTCGTAGTCGATGACCCAGTCGCCGCTGCCATCGGCGCTGACCCCGCGGTCCTGCGACCTCGGGTGCACGGTCCAGCAGTCGGCGACCGGTTCCCAGAAGAACTCCGCCGTGCTCACGTCGGCAAGGACGCGCTGCAGCGTGTCGCAGGACCGGGCGTAGGCGGCCCGGAGGATCTCAGCCCCACTCGTCATGGCACCTAGTCTGGCCCCCTTACAGTTGCCTGGTGCGGATCGCGCTGATCAACTCCGGTCTTGGGCTGCT
>Ga0126371_10003577_pt1 | contig 13611 bp, 11 predicted proteins | sample PanSoiMetaPlot_4_FD_110145 | JGI IMG/M metagenome (GOLD analysis project Ga0126371, IMG submission 110145) | Tropical forest soil microbial communities from Panama - MetaG Plot_4 | ecosystem: Environmental > Terrestrial > Soil > Tropical forest > Bulk soil | place: Panama | collected 2016-02-17 | reverse complement strand
TTGTTCGTTCCCTGGTAATCCTTCAGGTGGCACGAGACACAACTCGTTGACGTCAGATTGAAGTTGCCATTCGTGTGGCACTGATCGCATTGCAGATTCGCGTGTCCGCCTGTCAGCGGGAATCCGACCGCGTTGTGATTAAAGCTGGCTGGTTGCCATGCTGCCGTCGTGTGACATTCCTGACATGTTTGCGGCAGACCGAGCGCAATATGATTCGGATTGGATGACTTCTGAAAATCTGACAAGTGGCATCCCACGCACGTAGCAGGCGTCCCTTTGTACCTTCCTCCTACGTGACAGGCAACGCAATCCAACGTGGCATGCATGCCGGTCAGAGCGAAACCCGTGTACTTCAGGTGGTCAAACTTGGCGCCCAGCCAGGTGTTGATCGTGTGGCATTGCTCGCATTCCGTCGAGAATCCGCTGGCAATGTGGTTTGGTGCTGTCGCCTGCTGAAACGTGCTCCGGTGGCACGAGTAACACTGAATCGACAGCCCCTGGAACTGCCCGACGGCTTCTCCCTTGTGGCAGTCGGCGCAATTCAGACCTGCATGTCCGCCGACGAGCGGGAACCGGTTGTCGTGCTCCTTCACTCGCTGCAGGATGATGTTCCACCCCTTCACCGTATGACATTCTTCGCAATTCGCTCCCATTTGTCTGCGGTGCAGATCGGCATGGCAATCGGCGCAGTGCATACCCGTGTCGGAAAACACAGGCTTCGCGTGACACTGCGTGCAGCTGACCCCCACATGCTGTCCACGCAGCGGATACTTCGTTTTGTCGTGATCGAATTCGGGGAGGGCTCGAATCGGTTTCCAGCCAACCGACGTATGGCAGTTTTGACAGGGAATGCTCAGACTGCCATGGGGGCTTCGGGAGACGGTGGGTGGGCGCGATTGGCCAACTGACAGACTCGGACACATCGCCCATAGCAGTGCCCATGCCGCACACGCGGCGAGGCGCGCGCCCGCTTTTTGATCATTAAGCCCCAAGGGTCTCCTACCACGTCGTACACGTCAGGGAAGCACTTCATATGCCAAGAGAGAGGCCGATTTTATGCCGGTTTGTGGCCCAAAACATCGTCCAAACAGGCTAATTCTCAACGACTCTGTGTCAGTCGGACACAGTTCACGTCCAGTCCCGACACAACGCCGACGCACTCGAAAAGGCGCGTCCAGCACGGGATTCAGCCTGCAAGGTGAAGCCGTAGGACTAATGGGAAACGACAACCGCGATTACGAGCCGTTGCCGCTTGCAATTTCGCAGCGACGGGATTCTAAGGCCAGATAGTCAGCTTTGGGAAATCAGTGATCGTCTTCGTGATCGTGATCAGGAGACCCGGGATTGTTCGGTTGGCTTCCCGGTTTTTGGTGCTGGTCGTCACCGTGGTCTCCGCGATTTGTTCCCCCGAATCCGGGATTGGCACGGCCATCGTTCATGTCACGGTTCTGCATTGTGTGAGGCTGTTCAGGGTCACGATCCTGGTCCACGCCAGTAGAGAATCCCGGATGCAATAAAACAGGTGCGCCGATCTGGCCTCCGTGAAATCCTGAAACCTCGACCAAGCCTTCATAGACCTCAACGGAGGTCTTCTGCTTCTTATTGACATCGACCGAGAACTTTGTACCGCGAACGGTGATCACTGCGGTCGGCGTGCCCATGCGAAAAGATGGTTCACTGCCCACCCGTTTTTGAATTTGCGCGTTGATTCTTCCCAGGAGCAATTCAAGCCAGAAGCCCTTGTCTTGCGTCGGAGCCTTAAGCACAACATGGCTGTTCGATTTCACAAGCACTTGAGACCCGTCCTGAAGATTCAGCAGAACGCTGCCCTTGGCCGTGTCGATCTTGCTCTCGGCAGCAAGAGCAGTCCCGCGCTGGGCCGTTAAAGTGTCACCAGCCGGTGAGTGGAAGGAAACGTCGCCCTTCAGTTCAGCAACCGTAGCAGGGCCGACCGGCAGGACAGTTTGTTCAGGATTTTGCCCGCTCGCGCAAGCCAGAATGGCCAACGTCATCAATCCGGTCAGAAACTTTCGTCGGGCGGTCATGACTTCTCCTTCGCCACCACCACCGGCTCGGTGTTTGCAGGCAAGTGAATCTCGAACTGGGCTCCGTTCAATAGGCTTTCGGCCCGCACTGAACCACCGTGCTTTTCGGCGATTCGTTTTACAAACGCCAGACCGAGGCCCCAGCCGGTTCTGGTTTTCTCAACGTTGGATGCGCGATAGTAGGAATCGAATAGCCTCGCGACATCTTGTTCCGCGATCGGCTTACCCACATTTTGCACGCTGATAATAACTTCTTCGTTATCTCGAAAACAACGGACGTTTATTGGGGATCCGGGTTGCCCGTACTTGATTGCATTGCTGATAAGGTTTAGCACCGCCCCGCTAATCAGCGGTGCATCCCCCATAATGGCTCCCGAATCTTCGTTCTTGAGGATCAACTGCATCCGCGCGGCATCCGCCAATGGTTTCAATATCTCGAATACCTGCAGCACGATAGAGTCCAAATCCACAAGTGAGAGAGACACCGGCTTCGACCCCGCATCCAGGCGCAGGACGTCTAGATAGCTGCTGATCAGAGCCAGAAGCCTCTTCGACTCCCGAAATATCGTTTCCGGCGCTCCCGAGCAGATGGGCGAATTCGGGTATTGCAGCATCAATTCTGCGAACCCCTGTATAGAGGACAGCGGTGTACGTAATTCGTGCGTAATGAATCCGAGCGCCTCGGCCCGTGCGCGGTCGCGTTCTACGCGCGTTCGCAGGCTGGTCAAAGTCACAATCGTTCCGCCGCTCGGAGAGACCTTCGTGGGCGGCAAAGGCGCGATCCGGACCGAATAGAGCTCTCCATCGAAACTGACTTCGCCTTCTTCGATCGAGTTCTGAAGCACGAGCGGAGCCTCTTTGCTCACGGTCCATTTCGCACGCAAGCCCTGCAACATAAGAGTCGAGGCCGCATCCAGCCAGAAGGCGCTGGCGAACGCCTGATTTCGCAGCAGCAATTGTCCATCTTTGTCGAAGATCGCCACCAGGTCCTGTGTGGACTCGAGGATCGTTTTATGTAGCTCATAAAGCGATCCCAACTCAGTCTGCAGTTGCTGCAGTAATTCGAGTCGCCACGAGAGGTCCGTCTTGTCGCGAACCGCAGCTTCTTTCCCGCGCAACGACAGCCAAGACCGAAGTCCCAACAACTGCTGTGTCACGCTTCTTTCCACACGAACGAAGTCGGCTGTGTACACGAGCAACGGTGCTATCAGGATCGACAGCATCATCGAACCGGCCGGCAAAATTCGCGCGCCCCAGACGAATACGGCCAGCGCGATCGCGTAGGCCACAGCACCGGCGGCAAGAAGCGCGACGAGTGCAGCGGTTCCGCGCCACTTGCGGAACACGAGCACCGAGGCCAGGCAAGTCGCAAATACCACCAGCGCTTTCGACCACAAAGGAATTTCGCGCAGGGTTCTTCCAGTCAGAATCGCATCGACGATCTGCGCATTTACTTCGACGCCCGGCGTCGGATACTCCGGATGCAACGGCGTGTTCAGGCGATCGCCAATTTCGGCAGTGCCAAAGCCCACGAGAACCGGCCGGCCATGAACTGGCGAAAGATCGGAACCTCCCAACACCGTTTCCGCGGAAATCGTATCGAAGCCGTCTCTTCGATACGCAATCGGGATTAGTAGCGGCTTGATCGCCAAAATCGACGAACCACTGTCGGCCGCGGGAATACCGTATGTCTCGAGGTAAGTCGTGGTGCGGGCAGCGTCTTGCTTGCGTGCAACCTCAACACCGAAGGCCCACCGCGACCCATCCAGCGTCAGTTCGCGTGCGGGAAAAGTTCGGCACACACTGTCGACATCGAGCGGCGCCTGCGCATGGCCGACTGCCGCCGCTTGCGCAAAAGTCGGAATTGGCTCAACCCAGCGCGGGCCGTCTGCGAATGCAGCAATCTTATCGACAATCACCGCGCTCGATGCGCCTAAGGCATCGTGCAGCGCCTTGTCGGCCTCTGGATCCTGCGGCTCGGATAGCAGAACGTCCAGGCCGACGACGCTGGCCCCGGCCCGATTCAGATTGTTGACCAGTGTCGCAAGGACCGTGCGCGACCAGGGCCAGCGCCCGAACCGCTGCAGGCTCTGATCGTCAATAGTGACGACCACCACTGGCGAGCGCGCTTGCGGCTTGGGAGCGAAACGGAAGAACGAGTCGTTGAAGCGCAGCTGCCAGTCGCGAACCGAAGGGATCGTCGCATAAATAGTGGCCACCAACGAAAAGAGAAGGAGTGACAACCCCGCTACTTGAAACCAATCACGTTTTGGCGTTGGTGCCCCGGTCATTTTTCGCTCGTCGACTGTAGATCAATTCCCAGACGCAAAGCTTTTCGATAAAGCGTCTTTCGCTCGATCCCCAGCCGACGTGCTGCCTCGGACCGGTTGCCTCCAGTTTGTTTCAGGATCTGCAGAATATGCTGGCGTTCGAGTTCGAGCAGACGATCGGGCGCCGCGGGAGCCGCGGGGGAAACTTCCTCCGTTTCGTCAGGAGCGCGTTCCGTCTCCGCCTCCACATCCGCAAGTGTGATTTCGCCCGTGGGCGCAAAGATAGCCAGCCGGTTCACCGTGTTCTCTAGCTCGCGGACATTGCCAGGCCATGGGCGCTGCTGCAATAACTGCACCGCCGCGGGATCGAGCGTCACGTGGAGCCCATTCTTCTCGTTGAAGCGCCGTAAAAAATGTCCAGCCAGCAACGGAATGTCTTCCCGCCGTTCTTCAAGCGCTGGAAGATCGATCCGCACCACCGCCAGCCGGTAATACAGATCTTCGCGGAATTGCCCTTGTTTCAGAATCTGATTCATGTCGCGATTGGAAGCAGCCAGCCATCGCACATCGACTGCCGTGTACTTGGTGGAACCCACGCGGCGCACCTGCTGTTCCTGGATCACGCGTAGCAACTTCACCTGGAAAGAGAGTGTCGTCTCGGCGATCTCATCGAGGAACATCGTTCCTCCATCACTCGCCTCCACAAGGCCGCGATGCGCACTCGCCGCCCCCGTAAACGCGCCCTTTTCGTGTCCGAACAGCTCGCTTTCAAGAATCGTCTCGGTAAACGACCCGCAATTTACTGGGGTGAATGGCTGGTCTTTTCTTTTCGAGTGCTGGTGAATTGCCCGCGCCACCAGCTCTTTTCCGGTGCCGCTTGCGCCTGTAATCAAAACGCTCACGTTGCTGCCGGCCACGCGCCCGATCGCCTTGTAAACCTCGAGCATCTTCGGACTGCGACCGATAATCGATGAATCTGGCTCGTCCGGAGCCTGAATCTCTTTCGAAGGTTCGCGTTGCTGACGAAAGGCATCGGCGCGGCTCGCAATCGCGCGAACCTGATCCACCGTCAGAGGCTTGCTGACGTAGTCCACCGCGCCTTCAGACATAGCCCGCGCCGCCGTCTCGACGCTTATATTCGCCGTCATGATCAGCGGATAAATCCTCGGCTGCAGCTCACGAAAACGGCGCAACAGATCGATGCCGTTCTCGGCGCCAAGGTATACATCCACCATGACGAGATCTGCGGGATTCGCAGCAAGGTGTTGCTCAGCGACGTCCGCACGCAGAAAAGTCTGGCAGTCATGCCCTTCCGCGGTGAAGATTGCCCGCAGAAATTCGCACGTGCCCGGATCGTCGTCGATAACTACTACCCGCAGAGCTTGCATACCCGTTGACTAGCTTACTGCAAGTCTGATGCGGAGTAGGGCAATTCCGCTGCCACACCGCGTTTAGCAACGCTGGCGAGTGCAAGCAGCTTTGCCGTCCCTTTTCGGAACGGCAAACTTGATTGAACCCCATCCTTGGGGGAGGGGAGAGGAGCTGGACACTCGGAAGGTCACCCGTCACCGCGACTGGGTGACCTTACTCTCAGTCACCGCTACCCGAGGTCTTGTCGGCCGCCGGAGCGGAAACCTTTCCTCCGGCGCTCTTCAGCACTTCGTTCTCTTTGCTCTTGCGATGGGTTTGCAAGGTGCGCAGGAAATGTACAAGGTCCCAGGCATCGTTGGGCTGAATCACATCCGCGAACGATGGCATTGGTGTCCCGTCCAGCCCGGTCATGAAGACTTTGTACAAGTCCTGATTGGTAACGCCGCACTTGAACCGCGAATCATCCGTTGCCGACGAAAAGTCGTACGGACGAATCGGCTGGTCCTTGCTGTCCGTGAGCGTTGCCGCGGATGGGCCGTCGCCACGACCTTGTTGTCCGTGACACTTCCAGCATTCCATCTTCTGGAACAACTCGGCGCCATGATTGATGCTCTGAATCGTAACGGGCGGTTCCGAGGGAACGTTGATCGGCTCTCCCGGCTTCTCTGCCTTCCACCGGGGAGAGAACGTCTTGATATACGCAACGAGATCCGCGCGGTTCTGATCTGGAAGCGCATCCCAGTGCGGCATGTTGGAGTTATAGAACCCGCGAGTGATCGCATTGTACAAATCCTGATCCGTGGGCAGAGTGCCCGTCGGAGTTGAGCGGCACTTGAAGGTGGCTCCGACAAAGTCTCTCGGCTTCGGATCAATCCAGGGCGCGTTCTCCCCGTTTCCGTCTCCCAGCGGCCCGTGACAACCAACGCAGTAACGGCGATACAGCTTCTTTCCTTCCGCTGCGTGGCCTGCAAGATTTCCAACCTTGGCTTCCTGTCCAAATACCGGCAACGCGAGAATCGCTACTAAGGCCAAAATGATCCGTGGCTGTTTCGAACGGCTGTTCATAGAAGTCGAGTCCCCCAATCTATTTCGAAGCGCGAACTATCCCTGCATGCTTCGCCGAGCCTTAGTAATCAAAGTCGAAGCCGATCATCAAGCTGCGGCTGGTCTGATCCGATCCAGTCAGCAAAGACGTGTTGCCGGTCTTCGCCTGCGCATATTCGTTGTGGAATGCCAATCCACCGCGGCTGAACATGATCGGATACCAGCGATAGCCGATCGTGAACGAGTCCACGTTGCCGAGATTCGGCGTCGCCTGCAATGCTGCATTCGCCTGTCGCGACATGTGCACCAGTTCGTAGCGTCCGGTAAAGATGAATTGCGGGTTCACGGCGTAGTGCGCTTCCACGAATCCGCCGTTCCACGTCGGACCCACTGCACCTGCGGGCAACGAAGCCGGATCGTTTGCAGCCACACCGTTCCCGAGGAACACATTATCTTGCCCGTGCATGTAGAGCGTTTCGACATCAAGGTTCTTGAAGAACCACCAACCGTAAGCGCCAACACGCGAGAAGCTCTTGTTGCCTTGCGCCTCGACCGGTGTTCCCCCGCTGGTAAGGAAGTACGTCGGCGATTGTCCGAAGTAACCGAACAGTCCGACGCGTTGTACGCCCAGTCCTCGTACTTGGAAGCCCTCATTCACGTTGGCAAAGACGTCGTAAGTACGAGCCGTCCCGGGCACTCCCTGCGATGTCAGCCCCGGATTGCCGTCCACGCTGCTCAGCATGGCGATCGAGTAACGCGCGTAGCTGTTCTTGGAATGGCCCGATAATTCAACGCCGAGCTGGTTGTCGCCAATGCCGCCGAAGCCGTTAATGTCGCCTTGCGGCAAGAAGTGGTAGTTGACCCACGCGCCGCCCACGTTCGACAGCGTCAGGAACCGTTTCTCCGAAAGCAGCATGTCGAGTTCGAACTTGCCGACCTTCACGTTCATCCAGGGTGTCTTGAACAGGTTGTCGAAGCGCACCCAGGCGTTTTCGAAATGGAAGGTGTCACCTTCTCCCATCGACGGCAGCACTGAGAACGAAATGTTCTTATAGAGCGTGCCAGCAGTCCAGATATCCAGACCAGACAGATCGAAGCCGGTAGTCGTCACACTCTGTTCAGCCCCGGTCTGATCGATGGCAACCTTAGTCTGATTCTCTAAGTGCCACTGCGGCGTAACGCGGAAGGTAATCGGCCAATAAGCAGGATTTTGATAGATGGGAGAGTCGCGATCATTCCCCAACTGATAACCATTGTCACGGAACTGCTGCCCAAATACGTTCAGAATCGGCCAGCCGATATGACACGCCGAGCACGGCAATCCATACTTCCGGGCAAACGCCGGTATCGCGTGACTCGGCTCACTGCTGGTAATTACGAATGAGGAAAGGAGGAGTAAGAAAACTACGAGAGACCTTGGGAGTGCCGCTCCGAGTGCGCGGACGCTCCCCCCGGATTGATTTGGCATGCGCTTCACCTCCGCAGAATTGATCTAGTCTTGCAAAATGCCGGCCCCCAAGAGCCGGCATGGAACTGCAACTCAAACGCTCTCCGCTTCAGTGCGCCTTGAATGTGAAGTCCACCGTCTTGCTTTCGCCCGCAGCGACGGTAATCTTCTGCGTCATCGTTCCCAATTTTTCATGCCAGGCCTCAATCGTGTACTCACCCGGCGGAAGATTAGGCAGTTGGAAGCTGCCGTCTTTGCTAGTCACGGCAAAGTACGGATGCTTGAAGACTGCGATGTAGCTCTTCATCCAGGGATGTACGTTGCACTTCACCGGAATAGCAATTTCTTCGCGTGGAAAGCTTTCTTCCATGCTGGTCCCCGCTGGCTCCGCTTTGTTCCATTCGCGATTATTAGCCGGAAGCGGGTGCACGTTATGCGTCAGGTTGTCGCTGTTCACCATCTTCAGCTTCTGGTTCGCGCGCATCGCAACGACGTGCGGCTCATAGATGCAGCCCTTCTGTTCAAACGTCACTTCTTGCGTCGGCACATCGAACGTCCGGCTCCCGAGCCCGTCGGAGATAAACACGACCACATTGCCGAGCGAGTTATCGCTACCAGCCACGTAGTCCTGGGTCATCGCGGGTCCCGGATGCAACTTGGCACAGGTCGGGTCAGCATTCATGCTGACCTTTGTTGGTGCCGGCAGCGTGCCCGTAAACTTGACCTTTCCAACCACCGACGCACCCGCACTCGCATCGGGATGGGGCGCACCCGAATTCGTTCCGCCGTTGGCGGCAAATGAACTCGCTATCAGCATCGCCATCCCCACACTTACTGAAAGAATTTTTTGCAGCGTATTCATGAACGTAAACTCCTCCTACCACCCGGCATATGCTCTTCTCCGGGCCGTTGGTTTTTGCAGCAACCTTTCAGTCGCCGTTGAATGAACGTCCCCGCTCTTAGAACGGGCTCGACGTTTCACTGATCGTCTTCAGGTCGGAGGCGTCAGCCAGGGAGTAGTACCCCTGCTGATAGCCGTTCGAATACGCATCGCGATACGCGTTCACCTCGGCGTATCCAACGTTTCGAAAGTTGTCCGTCTTGTTGACCTGAAATGGTTGCGATGCCTTGCGATGGCGCGCACCATCGAGCACCCCATCCCGGTAACCAGCCAGTTCAGCCGCGGAAGGTTCTGCAACCTTCGCGGTGCGAGCCGCTAGCTCGTGATAACTCTGCTGGTAGCCGGCGATGAATGAAGCGCGATCCTGGTCAGTGCTCCACCGACCACTGGAAAGATGTGGTTTCCTTCCCATCGCGACGTCGATCTTGGCCTGGTAGGATCCGTCCCGGTACGCGGCATCGGCTTGTCTGATGTTCACCGGACAGCGCGACGCGCGATAGCCGACAGCCCCCATCCCCACGCACAGAAACAACGCAAGCACCCACCACAGTTGTTCTTTCATGTCTTGCTCCTCCGCGTGCCACCTCACTGGGATCGAGGCCCGCACGCCCCCAAATTGCTTTCCATACTCGCGCTAGCGAGTTGGAACCCGGTCACCGACAACAACTCGCAAAGCTCACCATCTTCAGAACGAGGATCTCCCTCGTCACGAGAGACAGTTTTTCGCCCTCGAATCGAACCTGGGGAGGTGCCTGGCGACCAACCGCTAACGCCGCAAGTCGTGCGCCGGGCTTACGGTGAGGTGTCCGAGCAATAGCGCCAGAACCCAACCGACGGGTTTTTGGCTAACACTATGAGGAGCACTGAAAACTCAGGGGCCTGGGTTTCGCTTGATGTGCTGCCTACGGAAATGGGGGTTTCCGTTATAGGGTCGTGTTACTCGAACGCTTTCACCAACTCTTCTTACACGGGGGAAAGAGTACTAGCAACATAGTCGAACAAACACTTTCAAACACCCTTCAAACAGATGAGCCGTTGTAAAAACCTCTTCACAACAACTGCTCCTTCAACATTTCGCTGGCTCTGCAGCTGGAGCGCCTCTCGGTGTCTGAGTCGATCCGTTGTGGCTGGTGCAGCCAACGAAACCACGCAGTTCGCACAATAAGCCAGAACAGTTGCCGTCGTTGTCAACGAGTTGTTAAATCTTTGTAAGACCGTCGAACGATGAAAAGCCTTGCTGGACGCGCCTTTTCACCTCCTCGAGTTTGATCAAGAGCAACGACAGGACTCGTCAACGACAGAAAGGTAAAATGCTTTCACCCACGAAAGTGGGGGTTCAATCCAGTTAGTGCTACTTACAACCTCTTATATGACCCTCGCACAATTCGTCGCCAGGAATGCATTTCGGAACAAGCGACGTAGCATTCTCACCGCTGCGAGCATCACTGTCTCGCTACTACTGCTGACGCTGATGATGACCCTTTGGCGTGGTTTCTACATCGACCAGGGTGCGCCCGACTCTGCCCTGCGCCTCATGACGCGTCATCGTGTCTCGCTGGCGTTTTTCTTGCCTGCCTACTATCGAGATAAGATTCGCGCGGTGCCCGGCGTTGTGCACGTCGTTCCGATGACCTGGTTCGGGGGCAAATATATTGACGATCGTCCCGAGAACTTCTTTGCCCAGTTTGCGACCGATCCCGATGAGTACATGGAGGTCGCGGCCGACAAGGAAGTGCCTCCCGTACAAATCGCCGCGTGGAAGAAAGATCGTACCGGCTGCCTCGTCGATCAGTCGCTTGCCCAAACGCACGGATGGAAGCTCGGAGACCGCATTGTTTTGCAGGGAAACATCTTCCCCACGAACCTTGATCTCACGATTCGCGCAATTTACAAGATCGACCCACCGAATAACTCGCTCTATTTCCATACGAAGTATCTGGAAGAATCCGTGGGCTGGTTCAAGGACACGGCAGGCTTTTACTTCGCCCGCGTCGACGACGCGAAATCGGTGGCGCGCGTTTCGCACGACATCGATGACATGTTCCACAACTCTCCCGCCCCGACGAAGAGCGAAAGCGAGAAAGCCTTCCAGCTCGACTTCATCGCCACCCTCGGTAATGTGAAAGCGTTCATTTTGGGGATCTGTGGAGCGGTGGTGTTTACGATTCTGATCGTCTCGGCCAACACGATGGCCATGTCGATCCGCGAGCGCACTCGCGAAGTCGCCGTGCTGCGCACTCTCGGCTTCACGCGGCAGCAAATCCTCGCTCTGTATCTGGGAGAATCTGTGACCCTGGCCCTCATCGGCGGTCTCGCCGGAGTGCTGATAGCGGCAGGCTTGATGCTTCTCGTCACCCGACTTCCCGGCGTGCTTGTGCCGGCCTCCCTGAAGGTGACATTGCCGATCGCCCTTCTCGCCTTGGCAACCGCGGCCCTCGTCGGACTCGTCAGCGCGTTGCTTCCTTCTTATAATGCTGCGCGCATGAATATCGTAGACGGCTTACGCCACATCGGCTGATCGGCGGTCTCATCGTTGTTCCAGCACGGTCTCATCGTTTAGCACTTTTGCCAGTCGCGGAATTTTGACAACGAAAAGACCTTAGCTTTACATCGATTGGGATCGCCTGAGGCATCTCAATACAGAAAAGGCTTCGCCCGTCCGATGTCATTATTTCGCTTCCGGATGGATTCAGCTTGAGTACACTTTCTGCCAACGGGGTTGGAGTGAAAGTATCGATTTCAATTCGCCGTCCGCGGTTGATTCCGCGTTTGGTCTTGGCGGCGACAGCAGCGGTGCTGTGCTCAGCCTCAGCGTATGCCGCTGACAAGGTCACCCCGCTCACGCTCGAGTCGGGCTACCGGCAAATGTACAACCTCGACTTCGATGGCGCTCACCAGACGTTCGGCGCATGGGAAGGCTCGCATCCGCAGGATCCCATGGGTCCGGTTTCGAACGCAGCCGCGTACCTTTTCGCCGAATTCGACCGCCTCCACATTCTGGAATCAGAATTCTTTACCGACGACAAGAAGTTCGAACACCGGCAGCGCTTCGAGCCCGATGCCAAAACGCGCTCCGCCTTTGAAGCCGAGTTAACACGAGCCGACCAACTCTCAGATCAGATCTTGTCTCATGCCCCGCAAGACGCGGCCGCTATGTTTTCGAAGGTCATGGTCGGTGGGCTGCGCGGCGACTACATGGCGCTGGTCGAAAAAAGAAATCTGGCCGCGCTAAGCACTATCAAGTCCGCGCGCGCTCTTGCCGAACGGTTGCTCTCGCAGAATCCCTCGTATTACGACGCATATCTCGCCGTCGGCATCGAAAACTATCTGCTCGGAGTGAACCCTGCGCCCGTGCGTTGGCTGCTGCGCCTTGGCGGCGCACAAACCGATAAAGAAGAGGGCATCGCCAAACTCCGCCTTACTGCCGAGAAAGGTCATTACCTCGCACCCTACGCGCGTCTTCTTCTGGCGGTCGCGGCATTGCGCGATCACAATTTACCGCAGGCGCGCACGCTGCTGGCCGGACTCGCAGATGAGTTCCCGCACAATCCGCTCTACCGCCGCGAACTCGCGCGCCTCGACCACTAGCCGAAGTGCGCAGGCCTTCTATTCGTCAGTTCTTGGGTGACAGTTCGGCTGCAGTTGGAACCTCGACATCTGGAACGACGAATCAATTGCCAGGACTGGATTTTGGTTTCTGCAATTGGTCGAGTGCAGCTAGCACTTCTCCGCTGTGCTTCGAGGGATCGACGTCGGTGTACACGCGGGCGATCTTTCCGTCCGGGTCGATGATGAAGGTGTGGCGCGCGGCGAATTTGACCACAGCGAGATTGGTGAGCGATCCGTAAGCCTCAGAGACTTTCTTATCGGTATCCGCCAGCAGTTTGAAATTCAAGCCTTCCTTAGTGCAGAACTGCTTGTGCGAGTCGGCACTGTCTACACTGATACCCACAATGGCGGCATTTCGCGTTTCGTATCGCGCCAGATCGCGTTGAAAATTGTGGGCTTCGCGCGTGCACCCACGGGTGAAATCCTTGGGATAGAAATAGAGCACGACCCATTGCCCGCGAAAATCCTTCAGGCTCACGGACTTTCCCTCTTGCGATGTCAGGTTGAAATCGGGCGCGTCAGTGCCGACTGCAGGAACGCCTGTCGCGTGGGCCTTGCGAAGAACAATCACCAACACGGCCACGACCGCGATCGCGAGTAATAGGTAGCGCACCCGAACCCTCCATTTACTTACGTCTTCACAAAGAATCGAGCGACACCAAGCGATCGTAAAATATTCAGTCGGAAAAGCCTAGCTCGCCGCTCGCAGCCGTGGTCGATCCACCCTCATGCGGCGGCACGCCGCGCTGCAGTACTCAATGTGCTCCCAATCCCGCGCTGCGCGCCGGGTGTACTCGATCCGATCCCCGCAGGTTCGGCAAGTTCTGACAGAAACGTTTGCTTTTCGCCCCACTTCATCGATTCGCAAAATCTCGCTCGACATCCTTCATCCTTCGGGCAAAAAGCCCAACGTCTTCGGAAACG
>Ga0126371_10003576_pt1 | contig 13612 bp, 14 predicted proteins | sample PanSoiMetaPlot_4_FD_110145 | JGI IMG/M metagenome (GOLD analysis project Ga0126371, IMG submission 110145) | Tropical forest soil microbial communities from Panama - MetaG Plot_4 | ecosystem: Environmental > Terrestrial > Soil > Tropical forest > Bulk soil | place: Panama | collected 2016-02-17 | reverse complement strand
TGCCTCAGCACCTGCCAGCCGATCAGTCCACCGGTCGCCAGCGTCAGGGTGGCGGCCGTGAGCATGGCCGACCCGAGGTGCCAGAGGCGGAAGCCGTAGATCGCCGTCAGGCTGATCCAGATGACCAGGAACGGGACTGTCTGCCACTGAGCGAACAGTCGCATGGCCAGCAGATTCAAGCCGATGAAGATCACCCAGGCGATGTCAACCCAATACGCCCTGGCCCAGTGAAGTATCCGATCACGCATCTAGCCGACACCCGCGGCGTTCGGCTGCGGTCGAAGAGCACCCGCAGAATCCGCCGCCTTTCCCTTCGTCATCCCAGGTCAAAGACACGCGAATACTACGGCCCCCAGCGCTAGCCCGGAAGCCCTGACGGCGGAGGCAATGCACGCCAGCACGGCAAGATCTGGCCGGCCCCGCGAGCTAACCTGCCTCGGGCGGCGATGCCTCGAGCGCGCCATACCGCGCCCGGAGCCGATCCCAGTCGGCCGAGCCAACGCGCCGGAACAGCGCGGCGGGCCCGGCTCCGAGGTCGGAATCCTCGCCAGCCGGCCGCACTCCGGTAGCCGCCGCGGAGCCGAGTTCGTCCAGGGCAGCCTCGCAGGCGGCCACGATGGGCGTCAGTAGGGCGAGCGGAAGTATCGCGATCCGATAGCCCCATTGCTGCAGGTCAGCGATGCTGACCTTAGGTGACAGCCCGGCTGGCACGAGGTTGAACAGGCACGGTCCGTCGACCGCAGCCGGGATGCGGGCAACCTCCTCGAGATTCTGCGGTGCCTCTACGAATGCGACGTCGGCACCGACCGCCAGGGCAGCATTGGCCCGGTTAAGGGCCTCGTCCAGACCCGCCACCGCCCTGGCGTCGGTACGGGCGATGATGAGCAGACCTGGATCCGGGCGGTTCTCGACGGCGGCGCGGATCTTCCGCAGCCAGCTGTCCCTGGCGACGATCTCCTTGTCGGCCAGGTGTCCGCACCGCTTCGGGAACGTCTGATCTTCGATGTGGATCGCGGCGACGCCCGCCCGCGCGAACGCCCGCACCGCCCGAACCACGTTCAGCTCGTTCCCGTAGCCGGTATCAGCGTCGGCGATCACTGGTATCCGCACCGCCGCCGTGATCCGAGCGGCGTTCTCCACCATCTCCGTCATCGTCAGCAGGCCGTAGTCGGGATAGCCATGCGACACGGCGGTGCCCGCTCCGGTCATGTAGACAGCCGGGAACCCGTGGCGTTCGACCAGCCGGGCAGTGAGCCCGTCGTACGCGCCCGGAGCCGTCACCATCGGGCCGGCAGCAATTGCGTCGCGCAGGCTCGGAGACGGGGCAGGAGTCATAAGTCGCGTGCCGAGAGCACGCAGAACTCGTTGCCCTCCGGATCAGCGAGAACGGTCCAGGACACGGCCGAGTCGTCCTGGCCGACGCTGACGCGCGTCGCACCACGGGTAACCAATGATTCGATCAGTGCATCGCGGTCGTCGGTGACGTGCGGTGCCAGGTCAATGTGCAGCCTGTTCTTGGCTGCCTTGCCTTCTGGCACCTGAACGAAGACCAGCCCAGGTCCCACGCTCGTCCACTCTTCGGCCGAGAGCGGGCGGTTTTCCATGTGCTTGGGAACGATGACCGCCTCGCTGTCGGAATCATAGATGAGCTGCCAGTCGAGCACGTCGGCCCACCAGCGCGCTTGGGCATGCAGGTCCTCGCAGTCGATCACAGTCGAATACCACTTCAGTGCCATAGCACTGACGCTAGCGCGTGCCGGCCCTGGCCAGTGCCTCCTCGGCCTGCTCGGCAAGGGCGGAAACAATTTCGGCGGCCGACGACATCTCCGTAATGAGGTCAATGGCCTCGCTAGCCCACACTGGATCCGGCAGCAGCTCGCCACGGGTGACAGCATCCTGATAGGCCTGCCGGGCGGTCGCGTCGGCAGCAAGCTCGTCCTCGCGGCCTCTCCATTCGTCAAAGAAGCGGTTCCGAAGAGTGCGCGCACCGTACCTAGACGGCCACGGAGCGCCCCTGGCGACATCCGACACCGTGCTCCGCTCAGTGTCTTCACCACTACCCTCGAGAATCGCCTTGGCAGCCCAGGCGGGTACCAGCGCTTCAGTCGCCACCAGGAACCGGGTTCCCAGCAGTGCTCCCGCTGCTCCCAGCGCGAGTGCGGCGGCGACGCCGCGACCATCGGCGATCCCGCCGGCGGCCAGTACCGGTGTGGGAGCTGCCAGGTCAACAACAACCGGCACGAACGGCAACGTCGAGCGCCGGCCACCATGGCCGCCCGCCTCAGTGCCCTGCGCGACTATGAGGTCGGCGCCGACGTCGATCGCTTGCCGGGCCTCGGCGAGGTCAGTGACCTGGACGATCAGTGCTGACCCGGCTGAGCGAATGGGTTCCACCAGCTCGGTGAGATCGCCAAATGACAGCATCACCGCGGCCGGCCGGTAGGTCAGCGCATGCTCGATGGTTGCCGGAGTGGTTGCCCAGCTCTGGAATCCGACTCCCCAGGCCTTGCCCGTGCTCTCGGCAAGGATCGCGAGCTCAGTGTCCATCCAGGTGAGATCCTGTCGACCCCCGCCGACGAGCCCTAGGCCGCCAGCGTTGGAAACCGCGGCCGCGAGTGCGCCGCCTGACGCTCCGCCCATAGGTGCCAGCGCGATCGGGTGCTGAAGTGAGAACAGGTCCGTGAACGCGGTCTGCAATGCCATAGACACCATCATGGCTGCCGTAACCGAATGCGCTGGACGTCCGCGATCTTCGCGCGGCCGCTGAGCCACTGCGCCGCCCCGCTTTTTGACGGGAACGGGCTTCGTCCGCCTGGCACGAGGACCAGATTGTGCCGTAAGCCTCTGGGTAAACTCGCCCGCGATGACTTACGTGGATGAGCAGGGCCGCCCCGAGCCGCCGGTTGCGGGCGACGAGACCGGCACACTGGTTGGCTTCCTCGAATGGCAGCGCGCGACGTTGGCGTGGAAGACTGCCGGACTGGACGCAACAGGCATGCGGGCGAAGGTCGCTGCTTCGTCCATGACCCTCGGCGGGATGCTCAAGCACCTTGCGTACGTAGAGGACGCGTGGTGCTCCCAGCGGTTGCTCGGGCGCGATCCACATCCTCCGTGGGACACAGTCGACTGGAAGCAGGATCCTGACTGGGACTGGCGCACAGCCGCCGGTGACGATCCGGCGGCCCTGATGGCTCTCTGGCAAGATGCCGTAGCCCGCTCCCGATCGCTGGTCGCGGCCGCGATCACCGACGGCGGGCTAGGTCAGCTTGCCCAGTGGTCGTGGTCCGACGGGCAGACGCCGAGCCTGCGATGGATCCTCTTCCACCTGATCGAGGAGTACGCGCGGCACAACGGGCACGCTGACCTGATCCGCGAGTCACTCGACGGGCTGACCGGGGAGTAACGGGCAGCGACACGCGATGATCACGGGTAACTCGGGTCGGTCAGGCCCAGCAGCGGCTCGTCGGCGGAGCGAATGTCCGCAGTCGGCAATCCGCCGGGATAGAGCTGCCGGACGCGCTCGGCGACCGAGATGGCGATCTGGACGTGCTGACGGCGAGTCGACTCGTAGAAGGTCTGGGCATCGAGGCTGAGCTTGGGCCGGCCGTGCAACGGCTTATCGCTTACCGCCAGCAAGGTGGCGGTCGGCACCCGGTACCGGAAACCGTTCGCGGCGACTGTCGCGGACTCCATGTCGACAGCGACTGCACGAGATAGCTGGAGCCGCTCGGTCACCGAGGTCAGCTGCAGTTCCCAGTTGCGGTTCGCCGTCGTGAACACAATCCCCATCCGGCTCCGCAGGCCGCGCGCGGTGAGCTCGTCGAGCAGCAGCGTATTCAGTGTGTGGTTGGACACGACTGGAATGCTGAGCGGCAGGACGTCGTCGAGTACCCGGTCGTCGCGCATATAGGCCGTCGCCAGCACCAGGTCCCCGATTTCCTGATGGTTTCGCAGCCCGCCGCAGTGCCCGATCATCAGGACCAGGTCGGGGCGCAGGACAGCAAGGTGGTCGGTGAGCGTCTTGGCGTTCGACGGCCCGACTCCGATGTTGACCATGGACAGCCCGGCTCGGCCGGGGAGCAGATAGTGCCAGGCCGGCATCTGGCGACCGTCAGCTTCCGGACCGATGCAGTCCGGCAGGGCCGACCTGAATTCCTCGACATGCCAGGAGTAGTTGGTCAGCAGCACGTACCGCTGGAACATCTCGGCGGGTGTCCCGGTGTAATGCTTCAGCCGGTCGATCGACAACGCCATCCGCTCGGGGCCGAAGAGGAACAGCTTCTTGCGGCGCAGATCCCAGCTGGTCTCGTCGACGGCCCGGCCGATATCCGGATCGTACAGATCGATCGCCGTGCGGCCGGGGCTCACCGAGATCCGGGCGCCGACGGCCGCCAGTCGGCTGAGTTCTCGCTCCAGATACCAGCCGATAGCCCGTGGCGAGGCGAACTCGCCGTCGAGGACGGGGTTGTGGGTGGACCACGGCCGCTCGACGGTCAGGCGCGGGTAGCGGCCGGCGCGTTCGGCGTCGTCCATCGCCTTGAGAAGCAGCTCGATCTCCGCCTGATGCTGTGGCTCAGGCAGGGTCGAGAAGTCGGCCGAGACTGTCACCGGGCCATCATGTCAGGAGCCATCCGCCGAAGCCGGTGGCAGTGCCCGCGAAAATCGCCCGCATTTCCTCGCCAGCAATGTCCAATCCGCGATTCTCCGTTCGTCGTACCGGTAACCGGCGACCTCTGGCGGCTGCGGCAGCGCAATCTGCGGCAGAACCGATGAGTCTTTGGCCGTCGGACCGTCATAACTGAGGGATAGCGTGGGCAAGAGCTCAAGCCCATGACAGTCAGCAGGATGCGACAGAGGCAGTGGCCATCCTCGGGGGCTTGGCCAAGCCGTGAACAGGAGTGTAGATGAGCGGTGTACGAGTGCTGGTCGGCACGCGCAAGGGCGCATTCGTGCTGACCTCAGATGGCAAGCGCGAGCAGTGGGACATCAGCGGGCCACACTTCGGCGGCTGGGAGGTCTATCACGCGAAGGGATCGCCGGCCGATCCTGACCGGCTCTACGCGTCGCAGTCCAGCGGCTGGTCCGGGCAGGTGATCCAGCGCTCTGACGATGGCGGCAAGACCTGGAACGCGATGGGCAATGAGTTCAGCTACGACGGCACGCCCGGCACCCACCAGTGGTACGACGGCACGCCGCACCCGTGGGAATTCGAGCGAGTGTGGCACCTTGAGCCGTCGCTCGATGACCTCGATACGGTCTACGCCGGAGTCGAGGACGCCGGCTTGTTCCGCACCACAGACGGTGGCAAGAGCTGGCACGAGCTGCCCGGCTTGCGTGGTCACGGATCGGGCAAGTACTGGCAGCCAGGCGCAGGCGGGATGTGCCTGCACACGATCATCCTGGACCCAGTCGAGTCCAACCGCATGTTCACCGCCATCTCGGCCGCCGGCGCGTTCCGATCTGATGACGCTGGCGAGACCTGGCGCCCGGTCAACCGTGGGCTCCAGTCCGAGGGCATCCCGGATCCCGACGCGGAGGTCGGGCACTGCGTGCACCGGATCGCGATGCACCCCTCGCGGCCGGAGGTTCTGTTCATGCAGAAGCACTGGGACGTCATGCGCAGTGATAACGCCGGTGAGACGTGGCACGAGATCAGCGGGAACCTGCCGACCGATTTCGGGTTCCCCATCGATGTCCACGCCCACGAGCCAGACACGATCTATGTAGTCCCGATTACCAGTGACGCCCTGCACTACCCGCCGGATGGGAAGCTGCGCGTCTACCGCAGCAGGACCGGCGGCGACGACTGGGAGCCACTCACCAAGGGCCTGCCGCAGGAACACTGCTATGTCAACGTGTTTCGCGACGCGATGTCAGTCGACTCGCTCGATTCCTGCGGCATCTATTTCGGCACGACTGGCGGTCAGGTCTACGTGTCCAATGACGCTGGCGACTCGTGGGAGGCGGCAGCCAGTAATCTGCCCGCGGTGCTGTCGGTGGAGGTGCAGACCCTGTCATGATCCGGGTCGTTCTGCCGTCGCATCTGCGCGTGCTCGCGCATATCGATGGCGAAGTGCAGCTTTCGATCGACGGCGCTGTCACGCAGCGCTCGGTGCTAGATGCCCTCGAGGTGAGGTACCCGGTACTCCAGGGCACGATCCGCGATCACAGCACGAAGCTGCGCCGCCCGTTCATCCGGTTCTTCGCCTGTGAGGAAGACCTGTCCCACGAGCAGCCAGACCTTCCGCTGCCTGAGCGGGTCGCCAGCGGTGCTGAGCCCTATCTGATTGTCGGCGCCATGGCCGGCGGCTAGTCAGTCGCCGGCCACCGGACTACTGTCGCTGCTAAGCAGCGGAGCGATGTCGGCAGATCGCGCTGCCTGACGGAGGTCGCGATGATGGGCATGAGCTTCACCATCAGGGTCGGGCTTCCTACTGCCGTCGATCCAGAAGGAAACACCGGTCCTGGCTACTGGTGGATAACCGGCCACGCCCGCCCTGGCCTGCTACCCGAATCGCAACGCCGAGCCATGCGAGGCCGGAGACGATTCAGGCTTCGGCGGCGGACGCGCTAGCGAACTCGGTGGTCAGACCGTAATCCGGGTCCCGAGTTCGGCTCCCTCGCAAATGCTCCGCATAACGCCACAGGCAGCGACGTCGAAGACGTGCATAGTCAGGGACTGCTCGTTCGCGAGCACGAACGCGCTGGTATCCATGACCCGGACACCAACATCCAGTGCCTCCTTGTACGTCAGGTGGGTGTACCTGACCGCATCAGGGTTGATCTTCGGGTCGCTGTCGTACACGCCATCCACGCCTCGCTTGGCGACCAGAAGGGCGTCCGCGTCGAGCTCCAGCGCTCGCTGCACCGCGGGATAATCAGTGGTCACGTAGGGCTGGCCGATGCCGCCGGCCAGCAGCACGATCGCGCCGTGCTCGAGGTGCCGGATCGCTCGCAGCCGGATGAACGGCTCGGCAACGCTCTGCATTGGTACTGCCGTCATCACCCGGACGTCGTGCTCGGTCCTGGCGGTCAGGGCGCCGCGCAACATCAGAGCGTTCATGACCGTGCCGAGCATGCCGATGTTGTCAGCCTCGGCGCGACTAATGCCCCAGCCTTCGGCCATGCGACCGCGAAAATAGTTGCCGCCACCCAACACGACCGCCACCTCGACGCCGAGATCGCGAAGTGAGAGCACCTCGTCAGCAACCCGGGCCAGGCTGTCCGGATCCACTCCGGTGCTGGCCGAACCAGCGAGCGCCTCGCCACTGAGCTTCACGACCACTCTGCGATATCGCGGCACTACGCGGCCTCTCCTTCCAGCCCCGGCATAACGACCGCGGCCACGCTACCGCATCCGAAGACATGCGGCCGGCCAGCGGTAGCCTGTGAACCAGCCGCAGCTCCGCCGAAACTTGACAAGGAGCGGTCCGAAATGTCGCTATTCCAGCGCGCTCACGACATCGTTTCAGCGAAGGCAAACAAGGCACTCGACGCGGCCGAACGGCCCGACGAGATGCTGGACCTGTCGTACGAGCAGATGCTCGACCAGATCACCCAGGTTCGCCGCTCGCTGGTGGACCTCGCCGCCTCGCGCAAGCAGATCGAGCTGCAAGAACAGCAGATGCAGCACTCGATCGACCACCTCAACGACCAGGCCAAGGCAGCCCTCGCGCAGGGCAAGGAGGACCTGGCTCGAGAAGCGTTGTCGCGCAAGGCTGCGGCCCAGCAGCAGATGAATGGCCTTGAGCCGCAGCGTCAGCAGCTTTCCGAGCAGGAGCAGAAGCTCGAGCAGACCCTCAGCGCTCTGCAGACCAGAGTGAACAACTTCCGCAGCCAGAAGGAAGTGCTCAAGGCTCAGTACACCGCCGCCAAGGCAATGACCTCAGTGAACGAGACCGCCACGGGCATCTCCGGCACGGCCAGTGATGCTGGCGCGGAGATCGCGCGCGCCCAGGACAAGATCGCGAATATGCAGGCCAGGGCGGGCGCCATGGACGAGCTCCTGCAGTCTGGCGTGCTGGAGGACCTGGGCGGCAACACTGATGACATCCAGCAGGAGCTCGACGAGGCCAGTCAGGCCGGCGAGGTGGACAAGGAACTCGCGGCTCTGAAGGCGCAGCTCGGCGCCGGTGACACTAAGCCGGAACTGCCACCAGGCGGCTGATCGCTGGGTGGCCGCGCGCGCTGCCAGCGCCCGGAGTGAACAATTATCCGGGCAGGCATGCACCTTCGAAAGTTTCGGAACCGCTTGGTGCTGAGTCAATCCGCGCCGCCTGACGGCGACGTGATGGAACATTTCACCTGCCTGCCTGCGTATTGACAAGCCCGCTTTGAGGGGTTTAGCTTCCGATCAGTCGAATTCATTGTTTCCGAAACTTTCGGACAGGATGATGAGCCTGAACAGTTCAGCGGAGGGGCTTCTGGCCGAGTTACGGAGCTCGCGGGCGCCTAGGAGGCAACCCATGAAACGCCGTAGTTTCCTCGCAGCAAGCGGTGCAGCCGGCCTCGCCGCGACAGTGGGCGGACTGACAACCGCCGGGCCGGCCGCTGCCAGCGCCACCAAGCAGGCAGCCAGTTCAGCAGACGGTTCCGGGTCCGACTCGCTGCGCTCGCTGGCGGCCAAGATTGGCCTCCGGGTCGGAACGGCAGTGATCCCGTTCGACTTAGACACTCCTGCCTACGCCGCCATCCTTGCCAGTCAGTTCTCGGCCGTTACGCCCGGCAACGCGATGAAGTGGGGCAGCGTCGAGCCGACTCAGGGCGTTCTCGACTGGTCGGACGCGGACGCTCTGGTGAGCTTCGCCGAGCAGCACGGGCAACTGGTACGCGGTCACACGCTGCTGTGGCACAACCAGCTGCCTGACTGGCTAACCACCGGGGTCGCGAATGGCACTATCAGCAAGTCTCAGCTGTGGAGTCTCCTAGAGCAGCACATCTTCACTGAAGTGGGCCGCTACCAGGGCCGGATCTGGCAGTGGGATGTCGCGAACGAGTTCTTCACTGACTCGAATCCGTCCATGATCAATCCCAACGACTTCTGGGTGTCCAATCTCGGCGCAGGAGTGATTCCGCAGGCATTCCGCTGGGCGCACCAGGCTGATCCGCACGCGCTGCTCATGTACAACGACTACAACATCGCGGGCGAGGACGGATCGAACGCGAAGAGCGATGCGGCTTACGCTTGGCTGCAGCAGATGCTGGATCAGGGCGTACCCATCGACGGCGTCGGCGACCAGGGGCACCTCGACACGCAGTTCGGCTTCCCGACGCGGATGCAGCAGGATTTCGAGCGATACGCCAGCATCGGCCTGAAGATCGCAATCACGGAAGCAGACGTCCGCACGTTCGTCGACGGCCCGACCACGCAGGTCCCGACCAACTCCCTGGCCTTGTTCGCGCAGCCATACGAGTTCGAGCAGATGATGCAGGCATGCCTGGCGGTACCTGAATGCATCTCATTCACCGTCTGGGGGTTCGGCGATGCTGACTCCTGGATACCCGGCTTCTTCAAGGGCGAGGGCTACGCCACGCTGTATGACGTCAACCTGGCGCCAAAGCCTGCCTATAACGCGCTGCAGCAGGATCTGCGGCTAGCCGCCAACGGCGCTCCGCGCCGGGTCAGAACCGGCTTGACGGACTAGCTGCACAACTGAGTCTGAAAGAAGCCGAGTGCCTCGACGGCGACCTGGCGGCGCGCTTCCTCTCCCGCCGGGTTGTCGCCGAGGAAGTAGTAGTGCTCCACGTCCGGACCGGCGGAACGGCCGCTAGCGCCGGGGATGGCGGACAGGTACCGTAGTGCGTTCTCCTCGGGCGGTGCGATCGTGTCCGCATCCCCCCACCTGATTTCCACCGGCGCGCTGATCGCATTGAGGCTTTGCCCGGTGAGCAGCCCTCCGATCGCGGGGCACACCAGGAACGCGGCCCTGACCCTGGCATCGGCCATATCGCCGCCGGATGCGGCGAGTTCTTCCGCCAGTCGCGGTGCGGGCACAGTGGCGCGCAGGGAATCGAGCACGTCAGGGAACTCGGGCAGGTCGGGAACGGGGATCCTGCCATCCAGGATCCCCCCCAGCACAGCCGAGTCGATCCGCGCCCCGACCAGCGCAGCGGCGGTGTACCCACCGGAAGAGAATCCGGCCGCGCCGACCGGTCCGAGCGACATTTCTGTGGCCAGAACATTCAGGATGAACGACAGGTCTTGTGGACGCTGCCATTCGAAGGCGAATCCCTCTGCAAGGTAGCCATCCACGTAGTTGTTGCCGTGATGATCAACCGAGACCGCCAGGAAACCGGCCGCAGCTAGCGGCTCGGCCAGCCAGGCCATCTGCAGCCCCGATCCGCCAGTGCCATGAGAGATCAGTACCACGGGCTTGGCGAGGTCAGAAGCTGCGACGGGGTGCCATAGGTATGTTCGGACCGGCCGCGGACGGGTGTCGTCCCGGTAATCACGGCGATTCTCGTCGAGAAGATCCCGTACTTCCGGATTCATCACGAGTCCACATGATAGGCGACCGACCATCTACTTCCGCTGACGCAGACCTTGGATAGTGTGGTCGGCCGGATCCAGCGGTTGCTAACGCGGAGATGCACAGGTGAGTGACTTGGAGATCGTGACGACGTCGGAGCGGCACGATCTTGACGACGAGGCCAGGGACGCGTTTCGGCAGAACTGGCCGGAGTTCATCTTCCACGACCCGATCTCGGCAGAGTTCATCGGTCGGGTGGAGATGTACTTTCCCCACTTCGACATCATGCTGCTGGATGAAGGAAGGGTCGTCGCCGGCTGCTGGGGCGTAACGCTGAGCTGGGACGGGACTACGCCCGGACTGCCTGATGGCGGATACGACGGCGCGATCGCGGCCGCGGTCACCGAATTTGAAAACGAAATCCAGCAGGACACACTCTGCATCATGGCCGCGGCAGTCCGGCGCGATCGCCAGGCCGCTGGTTTGGCGGGCCAGGCGCTGACCGCGTTGCGCGAGCGAGCGCACGAAGCCGGACTCAAGCGGGTGATCGCGCCGGTCCGGCCGTCTCTCAAGCCGCGGTACCCGCTCGCTTCGATGGAGGAGTTCGCGCGTTGGAGCCGTGACGACGGTCTGCATATAGATCCGTGGATCCGAACTCATCAGCGGCTCGGTGCGTCCATCCTGGCTCCCGCGCCGCGCTCGATGGTCATCACCGGGACGGTCGCCGAGTGGGAGTCATGGGCCGGGATGGCATTCCCTGCATCAGGCAGTTACGTCGTGCCTGATGCACTTGACCTGGTCGAGATCGACAGGGAACAAGACAGCGGCACTTATGCCGAGACGAACCTCTGGATACGCCACGTGTGAGCGGAGCGATCGAGCGGTAACGTCAGCGCCATGGCTGATCGGATTTCGGGCAAGCAGTTCGATGACTCGGCCGGCGTCGAGGACTGGCGCGCCATCTGGGGCGGCGGCATAGCGGGCGCATACTTTCAGACCGGCTCGTTCAGTACTGGCGCCGCTCTCGTACACGCGATCAACGAGCTACCGGCCGCCGCGAACCACCATGTCGACGTCGACCTGCGAGCCGAAGGGGTAACGGTAAAGCTCTTCACGCACGAGCCTGGCGGGCTGACGAACGAGGATGTCGAGCTAGCGCGGGAGATATCGGCAGCCGCTAGCAAGCTCGGAGCAGCTGCCGATCCCTCGGCGGTCCAGCACGTCCAGGTCGCCATCGATGCGCTGGTTCCGGCCGACGTTCTGCCCTTCTGGCGGGCGGTACTGGGCTACCAGGCGGTCGGCGACGAGGACGTGTTAGACCCGCTTCGCCGCGGCCCTTCCTTCTGGTTCCAGCAGATGGATGCGCCGCGTCCGCAGCGCAATCGCTTCCACATCGACGTCTACCTGCCTCGAGACCAGGCGGACGCGCGCATCGCAGCCGCTCTGGCCGCCGGTGGTCACGTCGTGAGCGATGCGCACGCACCTGGCTGGTGGACTCTGGCGGACACCGAGGGCAACGAGGTCGACCTAGCGATCTGGGGCTAGGCCCGCACCGGGATACGATGGCTGACATGGGCTTTCCTTGACTGTGACCTGAGCTAGCGGCTCGTGCGCCGCCTTCCTCGCCTGGACCCAGTACCAGCCCAGGCGACGAGGAGGGACGAAGCATGAATGCCGCACGACTGAAATCTGGCCCGGCCCTGGCCGGTCTGCTAGCTGCGCTCGCCGTTGAGCTCGTGGACGAGCTCGTAGATGGGACTAAGAGCGCGGCGATGCCGCTGATTCGGCACGATCTTGGACTTACTTACGTTCAGGTTGGGCTGCTCGCGGCAGTGCCACTGATTCTCGGCAGCGTGATCGAGCTGCCGGTTGGCGTGCTGAGCGGGACCGGACGGCGACGTCGACGGGTCATGCTCGCCGGCGGTCTGGTCTTCATAGCGGCAGTGCTTGCGGCAGGACTGGCCCATTCCTTTCTCGTCCTGCTTGCCGCTCTTGTCGCTTTCTTTCCTGCCTCCGGCGCGTTTGTGAGCCTCACTCAGTCCACCTTGATGGACGCAGTCCCTGATCGGCGCGCGCAGCACATGGCCCGCTGGACGCTGGCCGGTTCCATCGGGGCCGTCCTAGGTCCGCTCGTAGTGGCCTGGGTTGTGGCCGCAGGCGGGACCTGGCGCCTGGCGTTCGTCCTGATAGCCGCCGCAGCTGCCGTGACTTGGCTGGCGGTGGCCGCAGTCGGCCGTCCGGCGGCCGGGCCCGAGGACCTCGAAACAGGCGAGCAGAATGGCTGGCCCGGCCTCCGGAAGGCGGTCCGGATCAGCGTCAAGGCCGGTGCCTTTCGGTGGCTCGTCCTGCTCGAGGTATCGGACCTGCTGCTGGACGTGTTCACCGCGTTCCTCGCCCTCTACTTCGTCGCTACGACCCACGCGTCAGCGGCGCTCGCCGCTCTCGGCGTGGCCGTGCGACTGGGCGCCGGCCTAGCCGGCGACGCCCTACTGATCCTCGTGCTGGAGCGCTTCGACAGCTTGCGAGTGCTGCGTGCCAGCGTGTTGCTGACCGGAGTGCTGTTCCCGGCCTTCCTGATCGTGCCCGGCCTCGGCCTGAAGCTGGCGGTGCTAGCGGTGCTGAGCATCGCAACGGCGCCGTGGTATCCGGTCCTGCAAGCCGAGATGTTCGCAAGCCTGCCAGGCCGGAGCGGTCTCGCGGTGTCGCTCACCAGCGCGGCCGGCCTGGTCGGGGGCCTTGGCCCGCTAGCCGTCGGCCTGCTGGCACAGGACCTGGGCCTGAGCTGGGCGATGTCATCGCTTGTCCTCGTTCCAGTCGTCATGCTGGCGGCTCCGTCGTGCCGTCGGCGAGCCGGTCGCAAAGACTGCCTCGACTAGACTCAGGCGCGTGACTAGCTGGGGACCCGAGGTACGCGTGCGCTTCGCGCCGTCGCCCACTGGGGAGTTCCACGTGGGCAGCGCGAGGTCGGTGCTGTACAACTGGGCGGTAGCGCTACGTACCGAGGGGGCGCTAGTGCTGCGGATCGAGGACACAGACGCAGCGCGGAACCATCCTCAGTGGATCGACGGCATCGTCAGCGCGATGGCCTGGCTTGGCATCGATGCCAGTCAGTACGAGGGACCGTTCTTGCAGTCCGAGAACCT
>Ga0126371_10003575_pt1 | contig 13614 bp, 11 predicted proteins | sample PanSoiMetaPlot_4_FD_110145 | JGI IMG/M metagenome (GOLD analysis project Ga0126371, IMG submission 110145) | Tropical forest soil microbial communities from Panama - MetaG Plot_4 | ecosystem: Environmental > Terrestrial > Soil > Tropical forest > Bulk soil | place: Panama | collected 2016-02-17 | reverse complement strand
TGCGGCAAATAGGAATCCCCGGGAAGCCACCGCGCCGGCCAGAGACCAAAACACTCCTAAGGCAAAGCGTTGGCGAAGCGAACCCGCGGGGACGAGTTCGCGATGCTTCGCAATGATCCAGGGATGAAGCAGCGCGGTCACGTACACGACGAAGGGTGAAGATGCGAAATCGGAAGTATCGATCTCTACCTCGACTCGGCTCAGCGCAGTTCCAGAATCACAAACTGCTTTCGGTTTTCCGCATCATCGCGATCGCACTCAATCCCTCATGTTGAGCCACGAAACTGGCGGGTCGCTCTGGCGTTTCGCGAATGAGAGAAGTTTGCAGCGGTCTTATATAGCTCTACAGCTTCGCCCCGTCACTTACAGGGCGGTATGTGACCTAACCCACTGATATGCAGCTGCTTATCCGCAAATCCTTGGACCCCGCTCGCTCTTCCACAGTGAGCAGGCACGAGCCACTCAGCTCTTGGCGCGTTGTCCTTCGCCGTCTCCGTAGCTGCCGTACTTGTAGTAGCTGTTGTAGTAACCGTTGTGCCGCAGGTCCACGTCGTTGAGCACCACGCCAATCAAACGAGCGCCCACGTCGCGAACATGCAACTGAGCCTGTTGCGCCAACTCTCGCGGCGTGAAGCCTCCTTTGACCACGAGTATGGCGCCTTCCACCATGGCCGCCAGGATTCGCCCGTCTGCCACGTTCAGTAGCGGTGGCGCGTCGATCAGCACGAACTGATATTTCTCCATGGCCTCCCGAATCAGTGTCTGCATGCGTTCGGAGGAAAGCAGTTCGCTGGGATTGGGCGGCACAGGGCCGCACGACAGACAGTCGAGGTTGGCTATTCCCGTTGGACGAACCAAGTGCAGCCAATTTTCTTCCCCGGTGAGGTAGGTCACCAACCCTCCGCAGGAATCTTCAATGTCGAAAAGCTTGTGTACACAGGGTCGACGCATGTCCCCATCGACTAGCAATACGCGTTTGCCGAGTTGCGCCAGCGAAATGGAAAGGTTGCTGGCGACGGTGGTCTTGCCTTCGGCCGGTTCCGCGCTGACGAACGTCAGCGAACGCGGCGGACGCCCAGCGGCCGAGAGCAATACCGAAGTTCGCAAGCTGCGGAAGGCCTCCGAGAGCGCCGAGTTTTGGTTTCCATTTCCATCGATACGGATCCACGTTTTCGAATCATTGTCGGGGGAAGCGGGCTTTCCGTTTCCATTGCCCTGTAGCGATTCCGGCAGCCTGGGGATAGCCGTTCCGGCGTGGTGCGCCGACTCGTGCGCCGGAATTAGAGCCAGCGCCGGTACGCGTAGAATGCGCTCAATGTCATCAGAGCTCTTCAGCGTGTTGTCGAGATGCTCCTGTAGGAACGCCATGCCGACGCCACAGCCCAGCCCCACCAGCAGTGCCAACCCCAAGTTAAGGATTGGTCGAGGGCGCACTGGCCGCGTGGGGGCCACGGCCGCGTCAACGATACGTATGTTGCTGGCGTTCATCCCCGCCGAGACGCCGGCCTCTTTCAGCCTTTGCAGCAGACCCTCGTACAATTGTTTGTTGGTGTCGACCTCGCGCTTGAGAATGTTGTATTGAACGGCTCTTGCCGCAGCCAGGTTCGCCTGGGCCTGTTGCTGTTCGAAGGCCTCGCGCACAAGGTTTTCGCGGCGGGTCGCCGCCAGATAGTCGTCGACGATTCCTTGCGCCGCCCGCTTGCGTTCGTCGCCGAGGGTGCCTTCGATCTCGTCAATCTGACTCTGGATCGCCTGAACTTTTGGGTAATCGCTGGTGAAGGTAGACGCCAATGCCGCCTTTTCCCGCTGCAGGTCCGCACGGCGCGCGGTCAGATCCTGCATCAGCTTGTTGTCGATGACGCCGGGCAGCGAGCTGTAGTCACCTGCTTCGGTCAGGCGGTACAGGGATTCTTTCGAATAGCGATCGGCCTGTGCCTTGGTCAATTCGTCTTGGAGCTGACGCAGCCGCTCATCGATAATGTTCTCGGTCTGTCCCTTTTCGGTTTCAAGAAAGAGTAGCCCGTTGCGCTGCGCATACTGTTGAAGGTCGTCTTCTGATTTTTCGAGCTTTGCTTTAAAGCTTTGAAGCTGTTGCGACAACCACTCCGAGGCTTTCTGCGCCGCTTGCCAGCGGCTCTCCAGGTTTTCCTGAATGTAATTTGATGCCAGAGCGTTCACCGCTTTCGCGGCCACACTGGGATCCTCCGATTCAAAGCTGACCTGAACCAGCCGGCTGCGCCGGACAGGATCGACGCTCAACCGGTCTTCGAACTTTCGTAACACCGACTGCTGGGTGTCGGCATCCAGCTCTGAAGTCAAACCGGGACCGGCGGCGTGAGCGTGTCCCCAGAACGACCCGCCCTCCGAGGGATTGAATTCTTTTAGCCGGTCGAGTTGCAGTTGGTCGATTACCCGCCGCGCCAGCGTTTCACTTTGCAGCACCTTGTACTGTGTCTCAAGATAGTTGTCGGAGACGTCTTCGAGTTGAAAGAGCTCCTGGACCGTAGGGATGTTGGGATTCTCTTTTTCAACCTCCAAAAGTGCGTCGGCCCGGTAAACGCGCTTTTCTTTTACCGTCACGATGAGCACGATCGTGAACACGGCCAGCACTATCGAAAGGATGGTCCACTGCCGTTTCTGAATGATTCGCCAGTACGCTCGAAGGTCCGGAGCTGGATCGGCCTCTTCCATCTCTCGGTGGAGCTCCAGCAACTCCGGCCGCAGCCGTTCCAGCTTTGAACGAACGGGTTGGAGCACTTGAATTTTGTTTTCCTCTTCCATATCACCACTGCCTGTAAACGGCCGCGCTTCCGACGATGGCAACAATGCCCTGACTGCTGCCGTACAGAGCCGATTTCGCCGAACTGTTGGGGATCAACACAATGTCGTTCGGCCGCAGGATCGGATCCGTGCCGCTTCCGGCCAGAATTTGATTCAGATTGATCGGGATTTCCGTTCTTGTCTTGGTAACTTCGTCGGTGCGCATGATGCGCGCGTGGCTTTTGGCCGCCGTGCGCGTCAAACCTTCGGCCATCGCCACCGCTTGCAGCACGGTGATGTTTTCGTTTGTCTTTAGCATGAACCCGCCCGGCCTCTTTACTTCGCCCTCGACGTACACCACTCCGGCTCGGGCCACCTTTACGACGTCGCCCGGAAACACGATCACATTCGAGCGCGAATCTCCCGACTCCAGCAAATTCTTCAGGTTCGTCTCGACTGCGTTCGTTTGCTCATTGGTTTTTGCGTCGGTTGCGACTGTCTCGCTGCTCGCCGGAGCCTGGGCTGAATCGTCGTGAGACGCTCGGAGGACTCCGCCGCTCAAGGCGGCTCCGCGCATAACAATGACCGTGTCGCCCGCATCCTCCGCCAGCCCCTCGGCCATGGAGAGCACTTCGACCAGCGTCTTTGCTGAGCCAATCTGAAAAACTCCGGGCTTTTTCACCGCTCCGAACACCGAAACCGCGTGGCTCTGCATCTCCTTCACGAACACGCTTACGTGCGGATCCTTCATGTAACTTCGTCGCAAAAGTTCTTCAAGAACCACTTCGAGCATCCGAGTGGTTAGGCCCGCGGCGTGTACCGCGCCTAGTAACGGAAGCGATATCTCGCCGCTGGCGGATACCCGTACGGTAGGGCTTAGCTCCGGGGCTTGAAACACCGAAATCTCCAGCAGGTCTTGAGGGCCGATGCGGTAGTCCTCCACGTTGGGGCTTTCTGCTGAATTCATTCTGTGCTCGAGTTCCATCAGGCGCTGGTTGTAGTCGTCTGTGGTCACTCCATGGAAAGGCGGAGTCGGGGTGTTGCCAACCGGGGCCCTCTGTGGGGCCGCGCAAGGCGCAAGCAGTAGCACAACTCCTAAAGCCGGTAGACCTCTCGTGATCGCTCTTCTCAAACAGTTGGCCATCGTTCAATCGCTCGAAAGGCTTTGCCGCACCAAATCGCCGCACAGGGCACGGACCACTCCCTCTTCGGAAGTCTCGATGGGGCTCAACCGGACTTCCCGAAACATCCAATAAAAAACGCTGTGGCCGCCGCCGGGAGATATCGCCAGAATCGTCATGCGCGGGTGCTTCTCGAATACCTCATCGCAAATCGCGGGACGACTGTCAGGCTCCTCCTGCGTAACGATCAGGCATTGGATCTTTGTCTCTTCTAGAGCAGGAAGAACTTCAAGCTCGTCTTCGACCTCACCGGCAATGTCGATTTCAGTGTGCCTCGCCAGCGCCGTGCGCACCACTTCCCGCATCAATCGCGGCCGGTTGGCAATCAGAACTCGGACCTTGTCCACTCTGCACCTTGCCGTGGAAAGTATTTGCAGGCAAAACTTGTTTGGGGAATGCCTAAAAATGACCCATTGAGCGGAAAATGTGGTACCGGTTGCGAGTTCCGAGTGACCCGCTGGCGAACGCGGAAGGCCTGCAAACTACTGAGTTACTGGAGGCGGAGTAAGAAAGCCTGGTACCAAGCTGAACCGGCGGTACCAGCGAGCGTACCATACTCAAGGGTGCTCCGTTGCGTCTTCGCCATGGGCACCTGTGCGCAGGGTAGGTATTCCGAGAGAAGGGCTTACCCTGCGGGCGGACCTTTCAACGAATATTCTTTCCCGGTTATGGGGGTGTCTTTGGGAGACAGGTACCGCTCGCGCTGAAAGTTCGATCCGACCGTGACAACGATCGGCCGTTTCAGCAAACACTTTTAAGCACCAAGCTAGAGAGTAAATTCCTGAGTTCGGCACTGTTCCTGCACGGCCAGCCGGTTGCTCCCAGCTTTTTGCAGGATTCGGTGAACGTGGTTTTTCACCGTTTGTGCGGAAAGATTGAGTTGCGCGGCAATCTCTTTGTTCGTCAGGCCCTGCGCGATCATGGGCACCAGCTCCTGTTCGCGGCGGGTCAATGGGAAATGGGTGCGTAACCGAAGCTGTGGTCCTCTGGCTGACAGCTTGGCAAAATGTGCAAACAGGTATTGGCACAAACGGGGAGGGCATACCGCCTCTCCTTGTGTTACGAGGCGGACTGCTGCGACTACATCGGCGGAGTGAGCATCTTTCAGAAGATATCCGGCCACACCCGCACGCACCGCCCCAAGAAACAACTCCGCGTTGTCGTCCATGCCGAACGCCACGACTTTCAACGCCGGCGCGCGCCGGCGAATCCTTGGAAGGTCACTTAGGTCTTGCGTTGGAGGCGTCTGCGGGTTCAGAAGCAGGACGTCTGCCCGGCTCCTCAATATCTCTTCGCTTGCCTCTCGCCAGAGCGGGGCCGCTCCGGCTACCACCAGATCCGGCTGTGGTTCGAAGATATGGGCGAGCGTATCCCGCAGCAAGCGGTTCTCCGAAACGATAAACACCTTCACGTTTATGGACACGGGGTACCTGCCTGGATAGCTGGTAGTTAACTTTAAAGCGCGGGGCGAGGCAACCATCCTATTCTGGGGGTGCCGGTATGGTCAAGCGGAAAAGCACTGTCTGCGGTGACAATCGGGTTTTCATCAACAAAGCTCCGCGAACCCTTTTCCCTCCGCGGAGCGTATCCACTCCGCAGCGGTGGGTTGCGAAGCGGTTCGTCCCTGATCGGCGCAACTTATAGAACCACGCCATTCAGGGTCGGCGTGGGAGAATTGTCACTCTTTAAATATGTAAACCTTGTGCGATCAATGGAATACGGGCCGATCAGCCTTTATCGTCCGCGCTCTGAGGCAAAACGATTTTTTGCGCTCGAAGAGCCAAACCGGGGACCAGATGTCTGAAAGCAAACGTGGCGGCAAGCCCACCGATCAACTGCGCAAAGATGAACGGAACCGCGTCTTGCGGGCGGATACCCGAGAACGTATTACTCAGCGAACGAGCGATGGTGACGGCAGGGTTCGCAAAGGAAGTCGACGCAGTGAACCAATACGCAGCAGTGATGTACAGGCCCACGGCAAAAGGCACGGCGTTTGAGCGAGTCCTGGAACAACCCCAGATTACCGAAAGCAAACCGAACGTCGCGATGAATTCGCTAAAGACCTGAGATACTCCGCTGCGATAGAGCCGCGAAATCGAAATGATGGGGAGTCCGAACATCAGATGTGCTGTGAATGTGCCGCCGATTCCTCCGAAAACTTGCGCGCCGACATAAGCGGGAACGTCGCCCCAATCGATTCCTTTTTCGATCGCGTCAGAAAACGTCACTACCGGATTAAAGTGCGCGCCCGATATTGAGCCAAAAGTGAAGATGAGAGCAACCAGGGCCGCACCTGTGGCCAGAGTGTTGCAGAGCAGGGCCAAAGCCGCGTTGCCGCCCGAAAGCCGCTCTCCCATGATCCCAGAGCCGACGACCGCCGCGACCAGGAAGCCCGTTCCGAGAAACTCGGCGGCGACTCGTCTCGAAAGGGAAGGTTTCATTGCCTGCCAATCCGGTCAATCTCCCGCTGAATCGCCAGCCGTTCGAGACTCTGGATCGGCAAGCAAAGAAACAGCGAAATTCTGCGGTCAAGAATCACGAAGGCTTCTCGAAACGCTTTCTCGATTTGGTCTGGCGGCCCTGCAGCGGCAGCCGGATCGGGAACGCCCCAATGCGCAGTGATGGGCTGTCCTGGCCAAACAGGACAAACCTCCTTGGCTGCGCTGTCACACACCGTGAAGACAAAATCCATTCTCGGAGCATCGGGACCTGCGAATTCCGACCAATCCTTGCTCCGAAGCCCTTCGGCAGGAATACCTGCGCTTTCAAGTAGTTTTCGAGTTTCGGGACGAACCCTTCCTATCGGACGGCTCCCGGCGCTGTAGGCTACGAAACTGGGTCTGCCTTTCCAATTTAAAATTGCTTCGCCCATGATTGAGCGGGCCGAATTGCCGGTGCAGAGAAACAGCACGTTGTAAGGCATGTTCGTTCTCACGTACAAGAGCTTGGCACGCAGCGGATCTGCTTTGGCTTGAACGCGCGAACAAACGCGCTCACGAACTTCCCGTCCACTTCGCAGGCAATGGCATCGGCATCGATTCCCGCCGCAGCCAGAAGTTCCCGGGCGTCTGCGGCCCGATAGATACGAGTCGGTTCCAAATCCACCTGCTCGAAACCGGCCGATTCAAGTTCTCTTCGGTACTCTGTCTCATCCAGCGCCCCAGCAACGCATCCCACCCAGAGAAGCATGCTTTTACGGATTTCGGGCAGTACTTCGCCACGCGTGTCGACATCAGAAACCGCAAAGCGGCCTCCCGGCTTCAGAACGCGGTACGCTTCCCGCAAAACCTGTTTCTTTTCGGGCGACAGATTGATAACGCAATTCGAGATGACCACATCAACGGAGTTGTCCGGCAGCGGAATGTTCTCGATTTCACCTTTCAGAAATTCGGCATTCCGCACACCGGCCTTTCGCTTGTTTTCGTTTGCAAGAGCAAGCATCTCGTCGGTCATATCGAGGCCGTAAGCCTTTCCGGCCGGGCCGACACGCTTGGCCGATAGCAACACGTCGATACCGCCGCCCGATCCCAGATCGAGCACGGTCTCGCCCGGCTTTAATTCAGCCAGCGCAGTGGGATTGCCGCAGCCGAGCGATGCTTGCAACGCCTCCGCGGGTATTTCGCTTGCCTGCTTCGTATCGTAGAGGTTGGACGTGATCGGATCGTCGGAACAAGACAAGCCGCCGGCTCCGCAACAAAAGCCTCCGCCAGAACGGGCGCGCAAAGCGGCTTGGCCATATTTCTCTCTGACCGCGTCTTTCATGTCTGGCTTGGCCACGCCAATCTCCTCATTTGCAAATCTGGATGATTTCCTTAGGCTCAACCGCCCTATTGCGTGTACAGCATTCAGCGTAAAGAAAGCCCAGAATTTCCTGCAGGGATTCGGTGTTGGCCGCGTATCTAAGAAAAGTGCTCTCGCGCTGCACGGTCACCAGTTCTTCATGGCGTAGCTTGTCGAGATGGTGCGAAAGGGTAGAACCGGGAATGCCCAATTCTTCCTGAATATCGTTGACAACAAGGCCGTCAGGATGGGCGGAGAGCAAAAGCCGCATAATGCGCAGTCTTGGTTCGGTGCCCAGGGCGGAGAACATATCCGCGTATCTGGCTACGCGATCAGTGGTGACCGTTCGCGCCATAATTCGATACTATTGGAAATATGGAAAAATGTCAAACCACCGAACTAGGCCTTGGACCCGGGTTTGCCAAAACCTGTCAGGCGCCACGGAAAGCAGTTATTGAGCTGTTTGAGTGCGGGGAGTGCGAATCACGGTTTGCCGCCTGATGCCGTGCTTATGATCTCGAGCTATCTCAGCGCGAAGACGAAGACCGCGTGCCCGGCATCAACTGAAATGTACTGCTTGCCGTCGACTTCGTAGGTGACCGGACCGGAGATGATGTCGCCGCCGAGGTTTGCCTTCCAGAGCAACTCACCCGTGCGCGCGTTGAGGGCCTGGAAATAGCCTTCGCGGCCGCCGGTGAAAAGCAGGTCGCTCGCTGTGGTGAGGATGCCGCTGGTGGTCACGTCGTGCATGGCGAACGTCCACTTGCGCTCGCCGGTATGCGGATCGAGGGCAATGACCGCGCCGTGGCCGGTTGCCTCTGTGTAGGTGTTGACTGGGCCATGCTGCCCGCCGCCAGGAGAATCGGCACCGGGGATAGGGCCGGTATTCGCGCCCGCGGTGTAGCGTTGACCTTCTTTGTATTCCGCCGGGATACCTACAAAAACAGTCGAGTAGTCTTCCCAGGCGGAGAGATACATCAGCCCGGTGCGCGGGCTGTACGAAGGCGAATACCAGTTCGTGCCGCCTTGCTGGCCCGGAAAGGTGGGTGTGCCCGCAGGCTGCGGGGTGACAATCGGGCGGCCGTAGTCGTCCAGCCCGCGCGCCCAATTCACCTTCACAAACGGGCGGCCGAACAGAAATTTCCCGTTGGTGCGATCGAGCACATAGAAAAATCCGTTGCGATTGCCCCAAAGCAGAAGTTTGCGCGGCGCGCTGTTCCAGTCGGCGTCGGCCAGCACCGGCACCTGCACGGAGTCGTAATCGTAGGGATCGTTCGGAGTGAATTGAAAATACCATTTGAGCTTGCCCGTGTCAGGATCGAGCGCGACCACCGAATCGGCGTAGAGGTTATCGCCAGGCCGCTTGCTGATGTTGAAGTCGGGACCGGGATTGCCCGTGCCCCAGTAGATCAGGTTCAGGTCCGGATCGTATGATCCGGTGACCCAGGCGGGCGCGCCGCCGTGCTCCCAGTCGTTTCCCTGCCAGGTTTCGTGGCCGGGTTCGCCGGGACCGGGAATGGTGTAGAAGCGCCAGGCTTGCGCGCCGGTGCGAGCATCGTAAGCGCTGATAAAGCCGCGAATGCCGAATTCGCCTCCGGCAACCCCGACAATTACTTTGTCCTTTACGACCAGCGGCGAGAGAGTCATGGCATAGCCCGCGGCCGCTTCCGCGACTTTCGTGTTCCAGATGGGATGCCCGTTGGTTGCGTCGATGGCCACAAGATGCGCGTCAACCGTGGCCATAAACAAGGTATTGCCGAAAATAGCTACGCCGCGATTGACCACTCCGCAGCACGGGCGCGCCGCGGGTGAAACGGGATAGTGGTAGACCCAGAAGACGTGGCCACTTTTGGCGTCGAGAGCGATCACGTCGTTAGGCGACTGCGTGAGGTACATAATTCCGTCCACCACCAGCGGCGTGGACTCGAATTTTTGCAGCGACTGCTCCTGAAAAACCCATTTCAGCTCGAGATTCTTCACGTTGGCCGGCTCGATCTGCCGCAGCAGGCTGTAGCGCTGGCCCGCGTAGTTGCCGGAGTAGGTCAGCCAGTTCTGCGGCTCGCTTGAGGACCGCAGCAGACGGTCAGAGGAAACCTGCGCGTGAAGCGCGCCGGCAGTCAGCGTGAACAGTGCGGATAGGGCCCAGGTCCACACCCGCGAAACACGATTAGTGCCGCTCATTTCGTACCTTTCAACGTGAGCAGGTAGGCCACCAGGTCGGCCCGCTGCTGGTCGTTCAGTTTGTCCTTGTAGGAGGGCATCAACGAGGTTGTAATCACGGTGAATTCGCGCAGGTCGGATTTATCGAGCGAGACAAGATGTTCCTGTTCGTCGATGAGCTGCACGCTGTAAGTGTCCTCGTTCAGACGCCTCCCGGTAATCGTCTTCCCGTTTTTCAGCACCGCGCGCACGGAACGATTCACCGGCAGCATGGCCGCAGTGGGATCGACGAGGATGCGGCCCAGTGCATCGGCGGTGCGTAACGCGCCCACGTCGCTCAGGTCCGGCGCGACACGCGGCCCCTTGCCGTTCACTCGATGGCAACTGGCGCAATTCCCCGCGCCATTGAAGAGTGATTCGCCGCGGGACGCGTCTCCGGAGGACGCATTACGCGCGTCGAAATTTCGCATGTTGCGGACGTAAGCCACGATTCCCGCCAGTTCGGAAGCGTCAAAGTGGAAGGGAGGCATAGGCGTGCCCGGAATACCGTTGGAGACAACGGCGCGCAAATCCGCGTCCGACAAAACGGAGCGGAACTGCCCGGCGGCCAGGTTCACGCCAGCGACCTGATCGCCATTCACGCCGTGGCATCCCGTGCATTGCGCACGGAAGATTTTGGCGCCGTACTCGATATCTGCCGGAGGATATGAAGGCGCGGCGTTTTGCGCGCGCGCTGAAGCGACTGTTGCCATCGTAACAGCGCACACGAGTCCACTCTGCAGCAACTGCTTGCACCACTCGCGCCGCCTTGCCCCAGCAGCTTCCACGCGTGTCTCCCTTGCTCAGCGCCCGGTAATATACACCCAGGGCACACGGGTGGACATTTTCTTAAAAGCCGTTTTGTTGGAGGTGGCAGCCGGAGGACAGGCACGACGGCGAGTATGCCCAGGTTAAGGCGCGCAACTTAATTCGAGGGTCCGACATCAACCGTATACCGTCCGGAAGGGTGCCCCCCGTGCGGGTGATCGACGGCATAGCGCAATGCCACCTGCTTGGCGCATCATACAATGGGGCGGAGGCACTTTTCGGCTGGCTCCCGGAGGAGGCCGCAATGAGAACGAAGAAAGGTTTGATTGGCGTTGCGGGAATCGTGGGTGCCGCGGCGTTGTTATGCGCTGGCACAGCATTGGCACAAGCCGGAGCGGGACCAATGGCTCCGCCACCGTCATCTCAGCCGCCACAGCCGCAAGCGGCGCCGGCTCCGCCGTCCAAGCCCAAAGCGCCTCCTCTGCCGGCGCGAACCACCCTGGCAGGATCGTGGAGAATGAATCGGAGCGAGAGCGACGACCCCCAGCAGAAGATCCGCGCCGCCGAAGCGGCTGACACCGCCGCGCACAACCCTACGGGTCGCGGCGGTTATCCCGGCGGATACCCAGGCGGCTATCCTGGGGGTTACCCTTACCCGTATCCAAACCCGGGAGGCTATCCGTATCCTGGTGATCCCTACCCCGATGAGATACCGCGGGGTGGCGGAAAGGACATTGCGGGAAATCCTAAGATGCAGCCGCTGCTGCATCCTTCGGAGTTGATCACTGTCGACGTGAAGAATCCCGAGGTGGACATGACCAACGACGACTTCCATAAGCTGGTTTTCTACACTGATGGCCGCCAGATCGGCAAACAGACCGACAACACACGCGAGGAAATTCCGGCGCGTTGGAACGGAAGTCAACTTGTTTCCGATGAGAAGAGCCCGCTCGGCGGGAAATTGTCGCGCACCTACGAGCTAGCGAAAGACGGGCACAAGCTGTACGAGACCTTGCACATCGACAACGGGAAGTCCGCGGCGATCTACATCCGCTATGTGTATGACGCAACCAGTTCTGATGTGCAGAGCGGCGATCAGGAAAATTCCGATCCGGACCGGCCGGTGCTGAAGCGCCACCCCGATGATGCTGGCGGTGGCCCGCAGCAGTAGCTCTCGGCCTTCATTGCTTTGCAATCCGAGTCACGATGGGCGTTAACGGCTAGCCTTGCGGAGCGCGGTCGCCCGACACGCTGGGCTTTTTTCATAGCCTCCACCGTTTCCGTCACAGCAGCGGCGTGGTTTTCACGGTTTTGCACGCGCCGCCGGCGGCAACGGCCATGGCAAAGCTGGCGGCCGCCAGCTGGTCCGGCATCTCGGAAACGAGGATCACGTCATAATCGCCGAACGCGGCCCAGCCGTTGACGACTCTACCGCCCAATCTTTCGACCGTCTTACGCACGAGTTCCAGGCGATTCTGAGGGTTTCAATCAATGACTTCCAAGCCCTGCGTCGTGTAGGAGACTTGAATTCTGCTTTAGCGTGGAGGTTTGGGCACAAACCCTTATTTTGAAAACAGGAAACTTTCTTGGGGTGAAATTCGCTGGTAACGGGGAAATAAACAAGGAAAAGTCGGCATAATTCTTATGTTCATCGAGCTTACAAGTCTGCGTCTCACATGCTGATCAGGGAACTGACAGGGAATTCAGTCCAAATTTTCGCGAATCCCGAATTGGCACGCGGCACGATTCGTCGCTCTCGTCTTTTATCCGGATAACTTCCCACCCATGGTTCCCTCTTGCGGCTCTTTTTGAACCAATCAAGAGACTGGGATTCACGTCAGCGCACCGAAGCGATCTGTATTCCTCCTTTTTGCGGATGGAAAGCTAGCAGCGCGCGGCTCGCAAACAAAAAAGGGGCGCCAGGCTCAGCTGGCGCCCTTTCCCATCTCTTGCGCAACTATTTCTACTGATCGTCCGTCCGCCGCTTGAGCGTCGGCCGGTCGTCGTCCGAACCGCCTGTATCAGCCGGTGCCGAAGTGCTGGTGCCGTTGGGATCTTGCCCTCCAGCCGTGGTCGATCCGCCCTTATTCTGATCGGTGCGCTTGCGCAGCGTGGGCTTGTTCGGATTCTGGCTCTTGACCTTCTGGTTTGACTCGATCATTTCCAGCCGGTGCTTCACCGAATCGAATTCAGACGTGCTCACGATATATTCGTCGCGCGCTGGAAGAATGGTGGCGATTTCCTTCTGCGTCGCTTCAATGCGGTCCGGCGTGGGCGGATGCGTCGAGAAAACCTTGGGAATGGTGCCCGGCTGCTTCTTCTCGTCGGCCTGCACCTTTTCGAAGAAGGCCACGAAAGCGTTCGGATCATATCCGGCCTTATACATGTACTGCAATCCCAGGTAATCGGCCTCGCGCTCGGCGTCGCGCGAGAACTTCAGGAAGGTCACCGGGATCATGAAATTCATACCCTGGTAAATCGCGTATCCTGCCCAGGTATAGGGGATGAAAATCATCGCCGGAATCGAGGCGATTTGCATGATGTCGCCCTTGGTGGCCTGCTTGGTGCCGTGGCGCGCCGCCACGTGCGCGATTTCGTGGGCCATCACTCCCGCCAGCTCCGATTCCTCGTCAGCGTGAAGAATCAAGCCGCTATTCACGTAAAAGAATCCGCCTGGCAATGCGAAGGCGTTCACGACGTCCGAGTCGATCACTTTGATGGTGAAGGGAACCTGCGCGTCCGAATTGCGCACCAGGTTTTGCCCCACGCGGTTTACGTACTCGGTGATCACCGGATCAGTGATGAATTTTGCGCTCTTGTCCACTTCCTGGGCCAGCTGCTTCCCCAGCGCGATCTCTTTCTCCAGCGAATAGAAGTCCAGCCCTTTGCCCACGTTCCGGTTGCCGATGGCATTCACGTCGGCTTT